>Ga0306920_100012526_pt1 | contig 11508 bp, 12 predicted proteins | sample flu12Cox44000170_FD_204666 | JGI IMG/M metagenome (GOLD analysis project Ga0306920, IMG submission 204666) | Lab enrichment of tropical soil microbial communities from Luquillo Experimental Forest, Puerto Rico - flux4day.12C.oxic.44.000.170 (v2)... | ecosystem: Environmental > Terrestrial >...
CCAATGTCGGCTCGTGGAGAACATGCGTGTTCCCGGTGACTGCCGCCAAGCAAGCTTCAATCCCCCACGCACCCCAATTGGACACCGTTGCGCAGATCAGAACATCGGGCACGAATTCAGGAGCCATTCCGATCCCGCATGGGCATTGGCACTTACCGCCGTAGGGGACGCGCTCACGTATCAGGTCTTTGATCCGACCCATTCCGAGCTCATTACCGCCATCCCCGATCCCGATTGTCAGAATCCCTCTGGATTTGGCTTCCTCGAACAGGAGATCGACTTTGGCCATTATTTCTCGTTTGTTCGCTTCCCCCCTGCCGTAGTGATATACGCCCTTTGCATTCGCGCCTTGCCGCTCTATGGAGATTAGCCCTGTCGGACCTTTGGCGAGCAACAGCTCGGCCTGTGTCTTTGCTTCGTGATCATCCGCCGGGAAGCCTTGAATAACGGCAGCTGGTATACCGCGGCCTGGAACGGCATCGGGCGAAGCCTTCGCCGCCACGATCTGGTCCCAGCTCGCAGGAGTTAGGCCAGCGGCCCGCACGCAAGCACGCAAGACAGGAACTTGCTCCTCCTCGCAAATCAGAATTGGCACTGCGTTCAAAGCCACATATACGGCACGGGCGAGAGTGGCAGCGCCGACCGGCCCATCATTCTCGGCTAGGGCTGGCGAGAACCAACCTCGGACTGGAAGACCAGTGGCAATTATGATCGGCTGGCCTGCCTTCGAGGCGTCGGCGAGCTTTCGCGCTGCGGTCAAGGCCAGCGGTTGATCCTGTGAAGAAACTCTCGCAGCGTCATACAAAGATCGAATCAGACCTCGCGCAGAGATATCAACGGTGATCATCCGATCCACCGCCTCCCCGATACGCTGAAGGACTCTCTCATCAGTCACGAGCGCGATCTCCGCCTTCCGTTTCGAGTCGCTGGTTGAGCACAGTCAGAACATGCCCGTAATGATTCTCGCACTTCCGAAGGTAACCGGTTACCTGCTCCTCCGATGGAAAATGCGGTCCGTATATGACGCCCCTGCGGAAGTAAAAAAGGTACCTGTAGTCTTGCACAAAGTGCTCACCCAGTTCCCTTGAAAGGAAGCAGTTGAGGAGATCGTCTGCATCTGCAAAATTGTATGAGTCCCGACAGTCAACCGCGTTCAACGCCTCCATCAGGTGAAACACGGAATAGAATGCTGCGTCTATAACTATGGGCCACCGTTTAGCACTCTGCGCCCGGCGAGCTGCCTGCAAGAGCCCTTCTGCAAGCTGGCGATGAGTCGCCATGTCAGCCATGGAGATGCTCTCCCTAGAACTCCGGCTGCTCGGCTTTTACAAGTGTTTCTAGACCCTCGATAAGCGGCCGAGCCAGTTCCATATAGTGCTCGATGAATGCTCGCGTTTGAATTCCCTCTTCCGCAAACGTATGCCGAACCGAAAACAGTTCCGTGTAAATGTCTGCGAGCTCAGGCTCCAGCAGCTTCTTGCCAACCAAATGACGGCGCATCTGCAGTTCACGGTCTGCGTGAGGCACCCCGCGCGGGGCCGCGGCTGGATGCTTATGATGAATGGCCAGCGCCTGTTCGATGAGATGCAGCACTGTGTAGAAGATGAGATTCATGCATAGAAATTCATCTCTTTTTTCGGAATAGAGTTGCCTCGCCAAGCGCCAACACAGCTCGGCCTTTTGGGCATGCACCGCCGGAAACCGCCATTCCTAACCTTTCCTTCGGGATTTTTTCCCGATTAACGAACTTTGCCGTTGTTCTCGTGAACTCGGAAATTGTCCACGAAGAAGCCGCGTCAGCCTAGAGGCTGCATCAACAACCAGCGTTGCATAACAAGTTGCAGTAGTCTCATTGAGACGCGAATAGGGTCCCCAGATAAATAGCGCTCCCGCGAGCTCTTCACGCTCACCGAATACAGGCGCGGCTATCACGCCGGAGTCCCGAAGATACTCTCCATACGACAATGCATATCCGCAAGCGCGGATCTCTGCGATCTCCTGCCGCAGGGCAGCTTTCGAGGTGATAGTTCGCTGAGTAAATTTTACAAGTCGGAGCGACCCTATATACCTCTCAATGCATTCGGGGTTCTGGTACGCAAGGAGCACCTTACGGAACGCGCCGCAGTGAAGGGGAACGGGCTGACGCATTTCCGCAACGATTTTTAGCGGTTGCGGTCCCTCCGCACGGTCCAGAATGACCGCATAAGCACCCTGCAGGGTACTGAATCCGGCATCTTCCCGCCTCTCCTCGGAAAGGTGCTGAAGAATTGGCCTAGCTAGTTCTTGCAGACGAGGCCGAGTTACCGAAGAGCTCAGATAGAATAATCGTGTGCCCAACCGGTACGATCGCGTCGCCGAATCTTGTTCGACAATCCCGTTGGAAACGAGAGAACTTACGATTCGAGATGCAGTGCTGAGCGCGAGCCCGGCCTTTGTACTCACGACGGTAAGCGGCACTTGTCCTTCTTCATGGAGGACGTCGAGAATACGGACTGCTCTGTCCAAAACCTGAATTGCCATAGCTTCCACGATGTGGAAGCGCTGTCAGGATGCGGTAAGATCGCACGGAAGCACAGAAGGAAAAGCGAGTCAATCAGCCCGATCAAAACGGAAGGTGATGAATTGGATTCCGGAGGAGCGTAGCTAGTTCGCCATAACGGTCTGCTCCTGAGACCATGTCCGCCGTACAGCCGCTTTACTCCGGTAGGTTCTCGCCAATCGCCTCGTAAACGACGAAGCTTCTGTTGTACGTGTAAGGCTTAACTTCGAGCTTCCAGCGCCCGGTGTCGGAGGCAACCGCCCATTCCTTTGAGGCTGGTATGTCGGGGCGCTCAAGTTCATAGATCGCGAGGTACCGGGGATTTCCTTGCGCAGCCTTATAGCGCACGACGTTTGCCACACCCGGCAACCGGAGCAGCAACGGAATGTGTTCTGCATCGTAGAGTTGATTCAGCAGGTCTTCCTTGGTCGCCTCGATGTCGATCGACACACAAAGCAGGTATTTCGTCCGGTACGTGAGCCTGGCGTTTCCGCCTATTCTTGCGTACACCCGCTCATCACGGTTCATGACGAAAGGAAGAAGTCGATCGGACCAGGCCGTTTTCTTCGCCGCTTCCCACCACTCACGACTGCCAACTACGTTCGGGCTGGCAATTTCGTAGACAGCGAGGTGACGCGGATCGCGTCGTGATCCGGTTTGGTAATGCCCGACGCGAAGGACGCCGCTTAGCTTGCGGAGCTCGGGGACGACATCACGCTCGTAGAGGCGATTGAAATTCGCCTCCTCGTCATAGGCTACATCAAATTTAGCAAGGTAGAGCAGGTGTTCCGGCAATTCTTCAGCCCGCTCTCCGCAACGGTTGTCCAGTCATGACATTGTCCGCAGGAATGCTGCGCCTGCGGAAGTAGCTACCGCTCAAAGTTCCGAAGGAAACGAGGATAGGCCGGTGTGCTGTAATTGAACTGGCGCAGTCCGCGCTCCTCCATCACCTGCTTGATGCGCTCCTCGCGCTTGGCACGACGCTGAGCGTACAAGCTGTTTCCGTGAATGTCCGCTTCCACGACGAATGGTCCCATCCGGTCCACCTCGAAAACCCACATGGCCTCGGAGGCGCCCAGCTCCAGCCAGGCTACGTCCACCACGCGCCGCACATTGCAAGCAAAGTCATTCCAGGTCCCAATCGTAATCAGGCGCAGGCATCTGTGCTCTTTGCACAGCTCGTCCGTTCCCGCGAGCTCTCCTTTGCCGATGATAGCGCGCAAATGGAGACGCTCGAGCATTCGGCGTATATTGCCGGTAGTGCCGTCTGCCATCCAGTCCGGCATCGTGACCATGGTGGCCATCTTCCATTCGCCGGACGGCAGTCGCTTCATGACCGGACCCGAGTGCAGCAGGACGTTGGTCCCCAACGCCTCGATGTCGATCGGGAGCCCATAGCCCTCATCGAGGACGCGGCGGTACCAACGCGGCCGCGCCGTGAAGATACAGCCGGTGAGGCGGACGGTATCTCCCGCTTTGACGTCCTCGATGTCCTCAACGCGCAACGGAGTAGTGAGGGCGTGCTCCGAACTCATCGTGTCCCCTCCGGAACCAGCTGTTATGAACGCCTTCTTCCACGCGGCCGTCGCCGTAGAAACGCAGCGTCTTTCGTCGCATGGCGGGGCAATGCATATAGACCGCAACCGGCAAAGAGGCTAAGTGGCTATCCACAGTTTCAATATGCACATCCATCACGGTGGCTTTGCCCCCTAGCCCCCAAGGGCCAATCTCCAGATCGTTGAGGATCTCAAGCAGCTCCTCTTCCAGGTTAGCGAGATCGGTCCGCGGATTGCGCTCACCGACATAACGCAGGAGCGCAGCCTGCTTTGCGAGCCCACACGCGATATCCATGCTGCCTCCGACACCCACGCCAACGACCTGCGGATTACAGTTGGTACCGGAGTCCGTTCGTACTACATTCTCGACCACAAATTTCTGAATGCCCTTGATCCCGTCGAGCGAAAGCATGACCATCGCGGCTTGTCCCATCAACTCGGGACCACCACCCACGGAGATGGCCGTGATCTCGATAAAATCCGTGTCCGGCTCTATGCGCTGATAGAAATGTGGAAAGCCCACGCCCAGATTGCCAATACGTTCCTCCCGCGTGAATGAATCGACAACGTCTTGCCGCATCGGGATCTCTCGCGTGGCATACGCAACTGCATCCCGGCAGACTTCAAAGACAGTCGCAAGTCCTCCCTCAACAGCGCCGATCGCTCGTTCCCCAAAAATCACGAAGTAGACGGGCAACCCGGTGTCGCCACAAAGCGGCATCCTGACTTTGGAGGTGGTGGCGAGGCTGCGTAAATTCATTCCGAAATGGAGCCGCGCCAGCGGCAGCTGTTCCTGCTTCTCAGCCCGTTCCAGTGCTTCGCGAACGTCTTCTGCGAGTAAATACTGCGCATCGAACCAGGCCGCCCGAATCTTGTCCTCAAGGACCGTGCGCGGGATCATCAATCACCCTCCCAAATGAGAGCTAAAGCTCCGTTCTTCATTGCGGGAATCGCCTATGCCACTTCCCCCGGCAGGTTGAAATCCTCGGCGTCGATGTCGCGACCCACAGGATCCCAATTGATGAAAAGAACGCTCACGAGCATGATGAGTGGAACGATCGCGAGAATTAGCAGTGTTTTTCCGAGGCCGACCGCGGCGAGCACCAGCGGGAAAAAGTAGAACCCAAGAAGGCTTCCGCAACGCAAAATGCCCTGAGCCCAGCCTGTGCCTGCGCCACGAATTGAAGTCGGGTATGACAACGTAGCCATTGTCATCCCTCCCTGGCCCGCTCCGCCTTGAAAAGCAGCAATGAACAGCCCGAGCAGCCCAGCCGCGACGAACGTCGGCAGAGACGGATTGAGCGTGCCCAGAACCACCAGCACCACAACGAGAATGGAGAGCGTGTAAAGCAGCAGCCGCCGAAGGCCGAGCCGCGGTAACGCATACGCAGCAAATATTCCGCCGATGATGCCGAACGAATTGAAAAAGGCCGAACCCAGGATAGCGTTGATGAAATCCTTGCCGAATATCAACAACGAGATCGTCGGCAGATAGAACACGACCGCAAAAAACAGCATGCTCTGCAAAGGGCAGACTATGGAAACGAGAATCGTTCGCTTCAGATACTGCTTGGAGAAAATTCGACCGAAGTCCTTGATAGAGTACGATGGCGCTGGTCGGGGTGACGCAACAACCGACACGTTGCGAACGCCATAACTCTTCTCCAGAATTCTCGCCGCTTCTTGAAGATCTCCCTGAATTGCTGCCCACATCGGGCTTTCGCGCATGTGGATGTAGCGGAGGACCAATACGATGGCCGCGGGCAACGCGCCGAGAGCAATCGCCCATCGCCACAGATTGGGGCCGGTTCCAATCAGGTAAAGCGGGAGCACGACAAGCAAGTAGAATCCGACGTAGCATGACGAACTTACCGTGATCCAAGCTGCAACGTTGACAGCCTTGCTCCTCAAGGCCGAATACTCCGCGACAAAGCTCAGGGCCACGGGATAGTCGAGCCCAATTCCGATCCCCATTAGGAAGCGGAATACGAAAAGCCACAGCGGAGTTGGCGAAAGTCCAGCTCCTATTGCTGAGACTACGAAAAAAACGAGATCCAGCATGAACATTCGAAGGCGACCGATCTTGTCGATGAAATAACCGCCGAACCAAGCGCCAAATATTGCTCCAAATGAGAGCGATGCTGATATGGTGGCGACTTGCCCGGGCGAGAGGTGAAACTCGCTCGTCACCTGTGGCACTCCGATGCCGAAGCTGATCAGATCATAGGCATCGGTGAGAATGCCACCCAATGCGATCAACAAGACCCAGAACGAAGGACCCTTTCCAACGCCGGCATTGACGAGTGCGACCACGTCTTTCGGGCCGCGGATCTCGACGGCGTCGCTGCTCATGCTCTTCCCCTGCGCGTGTTGATCCATGAACGCTACAATAGATTTTTCGGCGCGGCAATGAACCGACCGCTTCTGCGTCAAAGCGCGCGGAACCCCAGTGCTTTAATGGATAAGCGTTGTGACTGAGGACACACTCGGAGCTGTGCGAGGTCCGGATCTTGCTACAGCCGACACGAGCCCGATAAAGTGAGGAACCATCCCATCGTGCTCTTATCCATTGTGAGGTGATGCATGAAGCTTTCTGCTTTGATAACCGCATTGCTCCTGGCCATCTGGGGAGCCACTTCCGCGACGGCGCTGCAGAAGGTGATCCGGTTCGCACACCAGAAGAACCTGTTCATGGCGCCGGTGTTCGTCGCTCTCGAAAAGGGACTGTTCGATGAGGCCCTCGCGAAGGTCGGATACAGAATGGAACGACACGAGATCAATATTGGACCGGCTGTGGCGGAGGCAATGGCGGCCGGCAAGATCGATGTCGGGCAACTCGGCATGGCCGTGATTGTCACCGCCGCCGGCCGCGGTTTGCCCGCGAAAATTGTGGTCAACACCGGGGTGGCGGGTGAGGGCGTCGTCGTGCGTACCGATTCCGGCATTGCCTCCATGGCGGACTTGCGCGGCAAAACCATCGCCATTCCCGCAAAAGGGAACATGCAAGACTTCGTGGTGCGCCGCGGTCTTGAGAAGGCTGGGCTCGATCCGGCGAAAGACGTCCGGTTTGTTGAGATTGCCGGTCCCGATCAAAAGCAGGCGCTCAATGGCAAGCTCGTTGACGCCATTACATTGTGGGAACCCCTCGTCACCGACGCCGTACTCGGGGGCGGCCGTTTGCTGACGACGGGGCAGGAGATCTATCCTGGGCACGACAACGATACGATCTCAGCCACGACGGAGGCGATCGGCAAACATCCCGACGCGGTGCGCGCCATTGTCCAGACAGTGGTGCACGCGCAGCAATGGGTGATCGACAATCCGGAAGAGGCCAAGTCTATTGCTGCGAAGTACCTCGGACTTCCTCGACCGACCGTTGACGCGGCTTGGTCGAACGTGCTCCGCCGGCGCGACGGCCGACCGAGCGCCGAGTACACGCAGGAATTCGCGGATTTCCTCTCCAAATGGGGTTACATCAAGACCAAGGTCATAGCCGCCGATTTGATCGACGAGCAGTTCATGCGCGGCAACAACTGATTTATGTGTGAGCTTCTCACCGCAAGCCGCATTTCGAAGGTATTCGAGTCGAAAAATCTGCTGGGCTGGGTTCGCGCGCTTCACGACGTTTCCCTGGCCGTGAAGGAGAACGAGTTCGTCAGCATCGTCGGGCCGAGCGGCTGCGGAAAAACGACATTGCTTTCGATTATCGGCGGCTTCGAGAAGCCGAGCGCCGGAGAGTTGTTTCTCGGCGGCGAGCCGATCGACGGGCCATCGCGCGATCGCGGTTTCGTGTTTCAGGCGGACGCTCTCTTTCACTGGCTCAGCGTGGAACAGAACGTCGCCTACGGCTTGCGCGTGCAAGGTTACACCAGAGCCCAGCAGCGGGAGATCGTCGAACGCAACCTCGCGCTCGTTGGTCTCACCGGGTTCCGCACCTCGATGCCGGGTGAGCTGTCGGGTGGAATGCGCCAGCGCGTCGCAATTGCGAGAGCATTGGCCACCGATCCGAAAATACTCTTGCTGGACGAGCCGTTCGGCGCTCTCGACGTGCTGACGCGCAAGAAGATGCAGAATGAACTCGCAGGCATCTGGGATCGCACGCACAAGACGGTCATCCTGGTCACGCACTCCATCGAGGAGGCGATCGTGTTGAGCGACCGTATCCTCGTCATGACCAAGTCACCAGGAACGGTCCGCCACTCGCTCGCGGTCGAGCTCGGGCGGCCCCGGTCGCCCCGGGATCCGCAGTTCCGCGAGCTCGAGCTTTCGATTACGGAGCTCATCATGGACGAGCTAGGAGATGAGGAGTGACCCACCAACCGATTTCGCGGGACGCAAGGTATCGGCGAAGGATTGCGCGTCTGCGCGCGATGAGCACGCCGGTGAAGGTGATCAAGGGCACGCTCTCCATCTTGATCGTCGCACTGGTGTGGTGGGCCGTCACTGACGCCATGCGCCTGTTCACTCCATTGGTACTGCCATCGCCCATCACGGTAGCAAAGGCAGCTTGGCAGCTCCTGTTTGATCCGGAGTTGCGGCTATTCTCCGGCGGGGTCTACAACGGCAATCTGATCGGGCACGCTCTGGTAAGCACGGGGCGTGTCATCCTGGGCTTCTCGGTGGGGGTCATTGTGGCCGTTCCGCTTGGCGTGCTGCTCGCGCGCAGTCGGAGGCTGGAGCCGTATGTTGATCCCGTCCTGCAGATCTTGCGCCCCATACCCCCTATCGCCTGGACGCCGCTTGCCATTCTCTGGTTCGGCATCGGGCTGGAAGCCATCGTGTTCCTGATCTTCCTCGGCGCGTTTTGGCCAATGCTGCTCAACACGATTTCGGGAATACGAGAGGTGCCTCCGATACTTGGCCGGGCTGCCGCAAGCCTGGGTGCAAGCCGCCGGCAAACGCTGTTCACGGTCGTACTGCCGGCCGCGATCCCTTTTCTGTTCACTGGCCTTCGCCTGTCCTTCGGTTCGGCCTGGATCACCATCGTCGCTGCCGAGTTGATCGCGGCCAGCGAAGGACTTGGCTACCTCATCATGAATGCACGTCGCATTCTTGCGGCACCAGATATCATCGTGGGCATGTTGATGATTGGCCTTCTCGGGTTGACTTTCGATCGCTTGTTCCGTGCCTTGGAGCGACGCCTGTACGCACCTTAGGCGCAACCCATTTATGCAAATGCAACGACGTTTTCGGCGATGACAACTCTGTTGACCGGGGGTGGTGGATTTGTCGGCATAAATCTCGTCGAGCAGCTGGTCGCCGAAGGAGAGCATGTCGTCGTCTTCGACCTGCAATTCCCAGCCGCAGCCAAGGAAGTCATAGCCCGTCATCACTCGAAAGTCGAAATCGTGACCGGCGATGTACGTGACAGGGGAGGATTGGACGCTCTCTTCAGCAAATTCGATATCAAGCTCGTCGTGCATGCTGCGGTCATTACGTCGAATGCAGCGCGGGAAGCGAGAGATCCAAACGAAATCGTCGAAGTCAACGTGCTTGGTGCCTTGAGCGTGCTGCGCCACGCGCAGGCAGCGAACTGCGAGCGCGTCGTTTATGTGAGCTCGGGTCAGGCATATGGCAAGACGCACGATGAGGGAGTGCGCCTTCATGAGGAAATCTCTCCCTCGCGACCGGAAGATGTGTACGGCATTACAAAATTTACCGCCGAGCAGATCGCGTTGCGATTAGGCGAATTATGGAAGCTGCATGTCGTCTGCGTGCGCCTTGGAAGTGTGTTCGGGCCTTGGGAGTTCGGCACCGGCGTGCGTGACCTGCTTTCACCGTTCCTGCAGACGGCCGAGCTCGCGGTTCTTGGTAAGACGGCGGTGATTCCGGCAGCGGAAGTGCGGCGGGACTGGATCTATAGCCGCGACGTGGCAGCGGGAATCAGCGCCGCGCTACGGGGAAAATCATTGCAACATCGTCTCTATCACCTCGCCTCCGGCATGGACTGGCGAGGTTCTTTCCCGGAGTGGTGCGATACACTGCGGCAAGCCTATCCTCGCTTCTCCTGGCGGACAGCGGGCCGCGGGGAACAGCCCAACGTGAGCTTTTTTCTTGCACGGGGTCGCGCTCCGATGGACATTACCAGAGCGACCGAGGACTTCCATTTCAGTCCACGGTTTGGCCCGGGTGCAGCCTACCGGGATTATCTGGAATGGATCGGGAAGCACGAGGACTTCGTCGCCAACGCAAGGGCCGCTCGGTGAACGTGGGGACGACTGCTACCGCCAAAGAATACTCTGCCCTCCGTCGACCAGCAAGAACGCCCCGGTGACGAAGCTTGCGGCGTCGGAGGCGAGATAGATAGCGGTGCCGACGATTTCCTCGGCACGCCCCATGCGGCCCAGAGGCACCATTTCCGCGAGTACGGGCATTGCTCCGTCGGCGAGGGCGGCGCTTGTAAACGGCGTCTCTATCGGGCCCGGGCCGATCGCGTTCACGCGGATGTTGTAGCGCGCCCAATCGACGGCCATGACTCTGGTCATTTGATTGACGGCCGCCTTGCTCGCGCAATACGCCACGCGATACGGTGACGTGACGATGGCCATCTGCGAAGAAATGTTGATGATCGCACCGCCGTTCGTTTCGCGCATCGAGCGGGCTACAGCCTGGCAGAGCAGAAAAACGCCAGTGCAATTGACCCTGAAAACATGGTCCCAGTCTTCGAGCGTGTGCTCCAACACCGGCTTGTGCACGCGGACTCCGGCGTTATTGACCAGCGTATCGATTCGACCGTAATGCGCGAGCGCAAGGGAAACGGTTTTCTCGATCGCGCTCCTATCACCCACATCCATGACGGCCGGAAGTCCCGGTTTTCCCATCGCCGCCAGTTCATTAGCCACCGCTTTAAGCGTCTCCTCATTGTGGTCGGCGATTAGGACCTTTGCACCGGCCTCCGCAAAGCCAAGGGCAATTGCTCGTCCCAATCCCTGGCCGGCACCGGTCACCAGGGCAACTCGCCCATCCAGGCGAAAAGTACCGAACTGCATATATCCCTCGCTGAGAAATGGTCACGGGCGAGGCCCGAATGTGCTTCAAACATGCATCACCGACCGAGCATGTCCCCTGCCGAGCTACGCGCGGGAGGACCGCATTCGTCTAGCCCACGCGGATCACGATCTTGCCGAAATGCGCGCCAGAAGCCATGTGCCGATAGGCCGCCGCTGCCTCGTCGAAGGAAAAACCTTGTCGATCACCGGGTTTATTGCGTTCGGTTCGATGGCCCGCGCCATCGCGGCAAACATCTGCGTGGAGCCGACCGTGATCCCCTGCAGGTTGGCACGGCGAGCGAGGATCAGCGAGGGATTGAGCTCGGTCGGTGCGCCGCTCAGATTGCCGACGATCGTGATCTTTCCATTCATCTGAATGGCGCCGAACGAGCGTGCCAGCGTCGCAGCGCCGCCAACTTCGACC
>Ga0306920_100012530_pt1 | contig 11506 bp, 15 predicted proteins | sample flu12Cox44000170_FD_204666 | JGI IMG/M metagenome (GOLD analysis project Ga0306920, IMG submission 204666) | Lab enrichment of tropical soil microbial communities from Luquillo Experimental Forest, Puerto Rico - flux4day.12C.oxic.44.000.170 (v2)... | ecosystem: Environmental > Terrestrial >...
GGAGGCAGCGGCCACCAGCCGCTCTCGTTTCGCCGGCCGCGGCCCGGTGGCGGTTGCCTGGCCTGGGTTTGAGTCAGTCATCTCACTTATCAGGATACAGGTGCCGCGGTGCCAGGTGGTGCCGTGGTGCCGGGTGGTGTCCCGTCGCGGGGCAGTGTCCCGTCGCCGGGCGCTGCCGTGGTGCCGGGCGGTATCCCCTCGCCGGGCACATGGGCGCCCGGCCCCTGGGCAGGTTCGGTGCTGACCATGACCAGCGGGGCTGCCTGCCTGGTATTTCCGATACGCAGCGCGATCAGGGCCGCGCCGGCCATCAGGATGCCGCCGACGAGCAGGGCCTGGTGGTAGCCGGCATCCGCGGCCACGGCCTGTGGCACATGAGCGGCAGCCAGGTGGTCGGTGCGGGTGATCGCGACGGCGGAGAGGATGGCCAGGCCGAGCGCACTGCCGATCTGCTGGGACGAGTTCAGCAGTCCTGCCGCCAGGCCCGCCTTGTCGGGCGGTACGCCCGCATTGGCGGCGGCGGTGACCGAGACGAAGACCGACCCCGCCCCGAGCGACATCACCAGGAACCCAGGCAGCAGATCGCTCACATACGAGCCGTGCAGTGGCACCCGGGACACGTAGTAGATGCCGGCTCCGGCGATCAGGCAGCCGGCCACGACCACTGGGCGGGTGCCGATGCGCGTGACCAGTTGCGAGGCCACGCCGCCCGCGATGGCGAAGCCCGCGGTGATCGGGAGATAGGCGGCTCCCGCCTTGAGCGGCGAGTAGTGCAGGGTCTCCTGCATGTAGAGCGTGGCGTAGAAGAACATCGAGAAGAACCCGGTGAAGGCAATGAGCTGGGTCAGGTCCGCCGCCACCAGCCCCTTCACCCGGAGGATGGCAAATGGAACCAGCGGGTAACGGCTCCGGATCTCATTGCCAGCGAACGCGATGAGCAGGATGGCGGATGCCGCCAGGGTGAGGATGGTCTGGAGCGACCCCCAGCCGACGACAGGCGCCCGCACCAGGCTGTACACCAGCAGCAGCATGCCCCCGGTCACCAGCACGGCACCCTGGGAGTCGAAGGCCGCCCGGCTGGCCGTGCTAGCGCGGTCTGGCGCGAGCAGGGCCAGCGCCCCGGCGGCCACCAGGACGCAGACCGGCGGGTTGACGAAGAAGATCCATTGCCAGCCCGGCCCTTGCGAGATCACCCCGCCCAGGAAGACGCCGGCCGCCGCGGCCATCCCGCTGATGGCACCCCAGGCCCCGAGCGCGGTATTGCGGTCTTTGCCCTCGCGGAAGCTGGTGGTGAGCTCTGACAGCGCCGCCGGGGCCATCAGCGCGGCGCCGATGCCCTGCACGAGCCGGGCGCCCACGAGCAGCCCAGGGCTGTTGGCCAGCCCTGCGGTCAGCGACGACGCGGCGAAGACGGCGAGGCCGGTGAGCAGCAGGCGCCGGCGCCCGAGCAGATCGCCCAGGCGCCCGCCGAGCAGGAGGAAGCCCCCGTAGGTGAGGATGTAGCCGCTGGCCACCCACTGCAGGTTCTGCTGCGAGAAGCCCAGGCTGTGCTGGATGGACGGCAGGGCGACATTGACGATGGCGGTGTCGGCGATGTCGAGGAACTGCACGGCGCACAGCAGCACCAGGGTGAACGCGCCGAGCCTGGATCGAAGAACCAGCCGTGAGCCGGTGGCTGGCAGGACCTGCTCCTGGACTGATGCCATACCGGCAAGCACTCCTCTGAGTTAGTTAGCTGACTGACTCAGTATCACCTGCGCTAGAGGGGTGCTGTCAAGTGAGTTCACTCACTTAGTCCGGAGGTGCCGCAGCCGGCCAGCAGCCATGCCTCGGCAGCACCTGCTCCCGCGCAGGTGGGCGCGACGCTGCCGGTCACCGACAGCAGCGGCACCAAGCTCGACATCACTGTCGAGCAGGTCATCGACCCGGCGAGCGGCGCCAGCCAGTACAGCCAGCCTGCTTCCGGAAAGCACTTCGTCGGCGTGAAGCTGCGGATCCGCAACGCCGCGGCGATCATCTACCAGAACAACGCCAACAATGAGACGACGATTGTGCTGTCCGACGGCAAAGCCGAGGACGCCGACTACAACCCCATCGCTGGCTGCGGCAACTTCAGCAACGGGCAGGTCAAGCTGGCAGTCAGGCCTCGGTCACCGGATGCGTGACATTCCAGGTCGGCAACGGCGAAAAGGTCGCCGAGGTGCGGTACCACAACACCGTGTTCCCCGGGACCACCGCCGCCTGGCGTCTTCCCTGACCACGGTACCGGTGCCGCCGGGGGTTACCCTCCGGGCCCGGCTTTCGGCTCATGGCCCGGATTTTCCGGCAGCGGGCTGGTCTCGGCGGCTGGTTCCGCTGTTGTGGACCTCGCTTCGGCGAGCTTCAGCAGGGTGGAGCGGTGCAGTGTCACCGCGATGAACGGATACACCAGGACAGACAGCACCCCGGCGCCAATCATGGCGGCGGCGGTGGCGGGGAGCATGATCCCATCCCGCTCGCCGATCTCGGCCAGGGCGACCAGCAGCGGCATCGTCGTCGCGGTGATGAAGGTCATCTCCAGCCGCTGCGGGAAGGGCAACGTCCGCCGGTAGACCAGCAGGGACGGCAGCCCACGAACCACCAGCAGCAGGCCGAAGAGGATGAGCATCCGCAGCGGGTCCTGGCGCAGGGCGGTCACGTCAAGGGTCATGCCCGAGGTGATGAAGAAGATGGGGATGAAGACGCCATAGCCGACGGCATCGAACTTGCGCTCAAGGCCGGTGGCATCGATGTTCATCCGGCGGGTCCATGCCCGCAGCACCAGCCCGGCCAGCATGGCGCCCAGGACAACATCCAGACCGAACCGGCTGGCGATGAGGAGCAGCCCGAACAGCAGTACCATCGCCCAGCGCAGCGTGGTCTGCCCGGTAGCGTCCTGGCCCTCGCGGATCACCCGCCGCACGGCCGGGCTGCGGGCCAGCCAGGGCACCGCGGTCAGGGCGAGGGCGAGCGCCCCGACCAACGCCACCGATGCGAGCGCGACGAAATGCCCGCGCTGGGTGAGGAACACGGCAATGATCAGGATCGGGATCAGTTCCCCGACCGTCCCCGCCGACTCCACATCCCGGCCGAACCGGCCGCCGAGCATGTCGTGGTCCCGCAGGATGGGCATCAGCACGCCCAGCGCGGTCGTAGTCAGCGCCAGCGCGACCGGCACAAAGTCCCTGACATAGCCCGCGGCGCTCAGCCCGGCCACCACCCCGACGGCGATCACCGCCGACATCAGCCAGCCGATCATTGCCAGCAGGCCCGGCTGCTGCCGCAGCAGCTGCGGCTCGATCTCATACCCGGCCAGGAAGAACAAGAAGCCCAGCCCAATATTGGCCAGCAGCGCGATGTTGGACGTTTCGGCCAGGCCCAGTACGTGCGGGCCAATCAGTATCCCGCCGATCAGGAAGACTGCGACCTGCGGAACGCGGCCCGGCAAGATGGCTACCACCAGCGGGGCCAGCGCCGCCACCAGCGCCACCGCCAGCAGGTCCTCAAGGCCCCGGCTAAAATCCACGGCGCCAGCTCACCCCGCTGCGGCCATTCATCGGCATCCCCCCATGGCCGGTAACCGGCAACGTCAGGCGCCACCAAACCTAGCCGCCACGTTTTCCAGCGAACAGGCCGCCTCCTATTAACCCGGGCATCGCCCAGCAGCAGGGCCTCGTCTTGCCCTGCCCGCCGGTTTACACTCGCACGGAGGTGATTGCATGGATGATCTCGCCCTGGAATTTCTCGAGCTGATCCACCGCCTCGAAGAGGTCAGGGACGCTGTCACCCCCGAACGTGCCCACGCCGAATTCGACGAGATCACGCTCCAGGTGTTCTGGAAGAAGTGGCCTCACCTATCGACCTGGGCGGGCTCGCTGTGGCGGATGCTCTCCGAGGAACTGACGGGACCGGGCAGCCCGCACCGCGACGGTGATCTGGACGAGGTCGGGGGGAGCGACTGACCATGGCGGCCGCCGGGACCTCAGCCACTGCGGTGCTGCGGGATCTCATGACCACCCCAGTAGCGGCGACCACGCCGGAGGCGTCGGTGGCAGCCGCAGCCGCCGACATGGTCAGGGTGGGCGTTGGCTCGGCCATGGTCATGCAAGGTTCATTCCTGGTTGGCATCCTCACCGAGCGCGATGTGCTCAAGGCTGCCGCCTCTGGCGCGGACCTGTCGGCATCGGGGGTCTCCGAGTGGATGACGCCCGACCCGCAAACGGCCACCCCGGGCATGTCCGCGGAAGATGCGGCCCAGATCATGCTGCTGAACGGGTTCCGGCACCTGCCGGTCGTGGACGGCCGCACCGTCTGCGGCGTGGTGAGCCTGCGCGACCTGTTCGCGGCCAGGATCCGCCGCCCGCGGCCGGGCTGAGCAGCCGCCGGGCCGAGCAGTGGATGTGCTGCTGACCGACGCGGACGTCGTCACGATGGCGGACAGTGCCGGGCCGGCCCGGTCGATGCTGGTCCGAGATGACCGGATTGCGGCGGTAGGGCCGGCCGAGCGGGTGCGTGCGGCGGCGGCGCCGGATGCCCGGGTGGTGCCGCTGGCGGGGGCGGCCATCATCCCGGGGCTGATTGACGCGCATTGCCACCTGTGCAACGTGGCCTACCTGGCGTCGGGCGCGGACTGCAGCCAGCCAGCGGCGACGGACATCCCGGCGATCATGGCGCGGCTGCGGGACGCCGCGGCAGGCACGCCCGCGGGCTCGTGGGTGACCGGCAGCGGGTACGTGGAGTACAAGCTCCGGGAGGGCCGGCATCCCACCCGTGCCGAACTCGATGCCGCCGTGCCGGGCAGGCCGGCCATCCTGTTCCACACCTCGCTGCACGCCTGCGTGCTGAACACGCCCGCGCTCCGGGAGGCGGGCTTTGACGACCGGGAGCCGGACCCGCCAGCTGGCCGTTTCGGGCGGGACCGGGAGGGGCGGCTGGACGGGGTGGTCTACGAGGGACCTACCTTCGCCCTGCTCTGGGGCGGCCTGCGGCGGGATCTGGCGCGGATGAGCGCGGCGGAGCGGGCTGGCCTGGCAGCCCGGGCGGGGCAGCATTTCGCCGCGCTGGGCATCACCGCGGTGGGTGACGCGGACACCCGCCGTGACTCGCTGACTGCCTACGCGGAGGCCGACGAGCGGGGCGTGCTCGGCCTGCGGGTGGGCGCGCTGGTGGTGCACGATGAGGCGGACTGGCTGCTGGGGTCCGGGCTGCGGGGGCGCCGGTCGCCGCGGCTGGCGGCAGAATCGGTCAAGATCTGGGCCGACGGCGGGATGACCAGCCGCACCGCGGCCATCCACGGCCGCTATCCGGTCCCGCCCTACGGTTCGGGGATCATGTACTTCCCGCCCGGCGAGCTGACCGCGATGGTGCGGGAGTTCGACGGCCGCGGGCTGCAGGTGTGCATCCACGCGCAGGGGGACCGGGCTATCGAGGCCGTGCTGGATGCCTACGCCACGGTCCTGGGTGACCGCCCGGCGAACCCGCTCCGGCACCGGATCGAGCACGCGGGCTCGATGTTCGCGCCGCTGGCGGCCCGGGCCGCGTCGCTGGGGATCGTGGCGGCGAGCCAGCCCGGGTTCCTGTCCACCCTCGGTGACGGGTTCGCGGAAGCACTGCCGGAGCGGGGCGATGAACTCTACGCGTTCGCGTCGTGGCGGCGGGCCGGGATCTGTGTCGCGGGATCCTCTGACGCACCGGTGATCACCGGTGATCCGCTGCTCGGGATCCGGGATGCGGTCCTGCGCCGGACGGCCAGCGGGCGGGTGCTCGGGCCGGATGAGCGGCTGGCCGCGCGGGATGCGCTCGCCCTGTACACGACGCAGGCCGCGTTCGCGATGCGGCAAGAGCGGGACATCGGGTCGCTGGCGCCGGGCAAGCTCGCGGACTTCGTGGTGCTGGACCGCAGCCCGCTTGCTGCCGCACCCGAGCAGATCACCGACATCGCCGTCCTGGCGACGGTTGTCGGCGGGCAGCCTGTCTTCCGGGCCGCTGATTCGCCGCTGTGACCGGAACCGCGGCGCTGGCCCGGACCCGGCCGATGCGACACCGCTGCTGATCTTCCTGGCGAAGATCTCCGGGACCGCTACCACGAGTCATCCGCCCAGGACGCCCGCCGCCGCATCGCCGCGTTCTTCCGCAAGCACCTGGCCACGTGACAGAGCGACATCTTTCCCTAGGATGACCTTCATGTCGGAGTCATCGCCTGCAACCTTCCCGGTCACCACTACCTTCGCACTTGACGGCATGGTCATCGAACGGGACCTGGGGCTCACGTTCGGCCTGGTCGTGCGCAGCATGGGCGTTGCCAAGTCCTTCACCGCGGGCTTCACGGCCATGCGCCAGGGTGAAGTCCCCCAGTACACCCAGCTGCTCGAGGACAGCCGCCGCCACGCGATTGACCGCATGATCGACAACGCGCGGCTGCTTGGCGCGAATGCGGTCATCGCGATGCGGTTCGATTCCTCAGAGATCGGCCAGCAGCTGACCGAGATCGTGGCCTATGGCACCGCGGTCGTGGTCCGCCCGGCCGGCTAGCCGTGTCCGGTTCCGCGCCCGGCGGTCCCCGGCGGCTGGCTGATGAGGCCGGCCGCGAACGGCTGGTGGCCTTGCTCCGCGAGCATTACGCGCTCGGCGAGTTCGGCCTTGACGAACTGGATCGCCGGGTGGGTGTGGTGCTGAGCGCCCAGTATCTGGACGAGGCCGCCGTGGCGGTAGCCGACTTGCCGCCGCTCGCGGTGCCGGGGACCGCGGGGCAGCCTCCGATCAAGCACCGGGGCCGCCACGCCCAGGCGGCCGAGCCGGCCACCGGCTGGATACCGACGGACGAGCGGTTCCGTGACCCAACTACCCGGGTGGTGATGCGGGTGTGGATAGATCCCGCAGACCAGAGCCGGCACTACGTCCCGGAGCCGGGCGGCTGACCGTTCCGGGTCACCGCCACGTCGGTGCGCCGCCGCTGCGCTCGGCCAGGAACTGCTCGACGGCGGGAAGCGTCACGTCGGTCCGCCAGAACGCCTGCAGGTGCCCAAGTCCTGGCAGCGCCACGGCGCGGGCGGCTGGCATCGCCGCCGCTGCGGACTGGCCCAGGGCCCACCAGCCGCCGTCGTCCTCACCGACCGCGAGCAGGAACAGGGTCGGCACCGTGATGCGATCCGGCCAGAACGGGGGAGCGGTCGCGAAGGCTTCAAAGGCACCCGCGAACGTCGCCGCGTCGGTGGTGCACAGGTGCTCAAGCAGCCACGGCGGAGGTGGTTCGGACTCGGCGTCTGCCATCTCCTGGATGACCGCCCGGGTGCCTTCCGCCATCACCTTGCCGGCGTCGCGTCGCAGCTCAGCGGGCTGCGATGCCGGGTCGGGAACCGAGTCAAGCCCGACCATGCCCGCCAGCCGCCCGGGATGGCTGGCAGCTACGGCATAGCCGACCCGCCCGCCCATCGAATAGCCGATCAGCACGGCACTCTCGATGCCGGCGTCGTCGAGGACGGCGATGACGTCACCGGTGTAACACGACATCTGGTGGCCGGAGACGTCGGGCGGGCCGTCGCTGCGGCCGCGTCCCCGGTGGTCGAAAAGGATGTGGCGGTAGCCCGGCAGCGCGGCGATATACCCCGCCGTCTCCCACATCGTGGAGTCACCGCAGCCGCCGGTGTGCCACAGGACTGCCGGCCCGCTGCCGGAATCGCGGTAGTACAGGCGAAGCCCACCACTGTCCACATACGGCACAGTCCACCCCCTATCGTCCGGCCAGTATCGCGCCATCCCCGCCCGGGCATGAGGCTAACGCCATGCCTAACGGCCGGAGGCCACCAGCCGCCGGTCCCCGCTCACGGACCGGCCCGCCAGGACTGCCGCCGCAGCCGGCGCAGTACCGGCAGCGCCGCGAAGTAGGACCCGGCCGCGGCGATGCCGCCGACCCCGAGGTCGATCGAGATCCGGCCCTGCCTGGCCCAGTACACATCCTTCAGGTCCAGCAGCAACGCGAACTCATCGACGATCAGCGCCAGCCCGGAGCCGTAGGTGATCGCGACTGCCGGATGCCGCCGGTGCCGCTCCTCGCCGCGGACTGCGATGGCGCCGACACCGGACAGCAAGCCGATGCCCCACAGGTAGTGATGCAGGTGTTCGCCGCCGACACTGATGTTCCGGAATGGCCCCTTGCCAGCCCGGATGCTGTAGGTGAGCGCCCGCAGCCCGGCGAACGTGACGGTGAACGCCAGCCAGCTGAGCAGGGCGGACTGCTGCCCGGGGCCGAGTTCCTCGTGGAATGCACGGCGGACAGCTTCCGGTGATGGCGCGAGGTTTGTCACACCCGCACCACTACCCAGCCGGCAGCCTGGCTCAATCCACCACCGGCCGCGACCGGCCGCGGCGATGGCAGGACGGCTACCGGCCAGGCCGGGCCCGCCGGGGACCGGCGGCCAGGGCGGCGTTCAGGCCAGGCTCGCGCGGAGCCGGAGGCAGTGCCGCGCGGCGCGGCCGGCCAGCAGCAGCCGGGCCAGGCTCGCCACGGCCGCGCCGGCGGCCGGTGCCAGGGCGAGCTTTCCCGGGAGAGTGGCCAGCCCGGCGGCCAGCAGCACCAGGCCGAGCCCGTCGGCGCACACCGCGCCGTAGCCGGCCACCGCCGCGGCGGCCGGGGCCCGCCGCGGCCTGGCGGGCAGCCAGCGGGTGAGCCGGCCGGTGGCCGCGATCGCCGCCAGCGCACCCCAGGCGGTCACCCCGGCGGCGGCGGCGACGAGGCAGATGCCCACGCCGAGGCCCGGGATCGGGCCTGCCCAGTGCCAGCCGAGGGCAGGGCCGGCGCTGAGATGGCTGGCCGCGGCGGTGACGATCCACAGCAGGCCGACCAGCGGGCCGGTCACCAGCAGGCTGACCGCGACGCGGCGCGCCTGGCCGGCCGCGATCTCGGCCCGGAAACCGGCGGCGACCTGGGCGGGGTCACCGAATTCTGCGACCGCCGCCAGGGCAGCCTCGGCCGGCGGCAGCCCGGCCGACCGGTAGGCGTCCGCGGCGTCCAGCAGCCCGGAGCGCAGCTCGGCCATGATGCCGGCCCGGGCCCGGGCCGGGCCGGGCAGCTGGGCAGTCAGCTCCGCGAGATAGCCGTCGAACGGCCGGCCGGGCTGGCCGCTGGCGCTCATGGTGAGGTCACCGCTAGCGGCGCGGGCTCCAGCAGGGTGGTGACGGCGGCAGAGAAGTCCCGCCAGGTGATGCGCTCGGTGTCCAGGGCCCGGCGGCCTGCCGGGGTCAGCCGGTAGACGCGGCGGCGGCGGCCGCCAGCGGCCGACCAGCTCGCTTCCACCAGGCCCGCCCGCTCCAGGCGGTGCAGGGCCGGATATACCGTGCCGGTCGGCAGGTCGACCTGGCCGCCGCTGCGTACCCGCAGCGCCTCCATGATCGCGTAACCGTGGCGCGGCCCCGGTTCGAGCACCGCCAGCAGGATGCCGTCCAGGTGGCCCTTGAGTGTTTCCGCCCTCATAGGTAGTCATGCTACGCTCTCACTTATAGATAGCAATGCTACAGGTAGTAATTCTTCTCTAGGGGAGGTGCCGCACTATGAGGGACATGACGCGCCTTCCCACCGGCCGGTGGCCGGCCATGGCCCGCACGCTGTGGCTCATCGTCCGCAATCTGATGTTCACGGTTGTGGTGCCGGGACTGGGGGGAGTCTGGGTGCCCTGGCGCATCCTGACCCGTAACGGCCATACCGCCGCCCCGGCCGCCTGGGAGGCGATCGGTGTCATCGCGGCCGGGACGGCACTGTACGTGTGGTGCGTGTGGAACTTCGCGGCGGTGGGCGGCGGCACGCCCGGCCCGTGGGACGCGCCCTCGCGGGTGGTCGCAACAGGCCCCTACCGGTGGCTGCGCAACCCGATCTACCTCGCCGCATTGCTGATCGTCGGGGGCGAGGCGTGGCTGTTCCTGTCGCTGCCGCTGCTGGCCTACGCGGGCGCCATGGCGGTCTGCTTCCACCTGTTCGTCATCGGCTACGAAGAGCCGACGCTGGGCCGCCGCTTCGGCACCAGTTACGCCGAGTACCGGCGCACGGTCCCGCGCTGGATCCCGCGCCGGCCACGTCACGGCTGAGCACCGGCCCGCGCCGCCCCGGTGTGCCAGCACCGGCGCCTAGCACGGCCCGGGCTGTTATTTCGTGGCCGTCACCGCCTGGATGATGACGGCGTAGGCGCGGTGCCACTGCGGCGAGCGCAGCCCTGCTGCCAGCAGCAGCCGGGTTGCCCGCCGTTTCGTGCGCGCCTTGCCCCGGCGTCCGGCCAGCAGGGTCGGCAGCAGCAGGACCGAGAACTGATCGGCCAGTACCAGCCAGCCGCCGGGCACCAGCACCCGGGCGCACTCAGCAAGTCCCTGCTGCTGGCTGGCCCAGTGATCGAACGAGGTGGTGCTGACCACCAGGTCGAAGGTGGCGTCCGGCCAGGGCAGCCGCTCGGCGGTGCCCACCACGAAGCACAGCCGGTCATCGGTGGCTGCGCCGCTGGCGGCGCCGATCATCTGAGGCGAAGCGTCGATCCCGGCCAGGACCTCGGCCTGCGGGCATGGGCTGCCAGCACGCCCAGCAGGTAGCCGGTCCCGCAGCCGACGTCGAGTACCCGTGCCGGGGCAGGCCGGCGGGCGAGGGCCAGCCCCGCCACCCCGTCAGCGATCTGGTGATGCAGCCGGCCACGCCAGCCCTGGTCATAGCTCGGTGCCCGGCGGCCGAACGCCGCCACGTCACGGTCAGCGGCCATAGCCGATCCTTGCACCCGCGGCTCCCAGGCGCCGGGCCGGACGTGCGGGCGGGCAGGCCGCCCAGCGGTGAGACGGGTGATCGTATAGTGACTGCCATGTCAACTGGCTGGCCGGGTGCGGGCGCGCCTGTCACCACGGTTCCCGGGGCGATAGCGCGGATGGAGGCGATCAAGGCGGCACTGCCCGCTGCCGACGGGCTGGCCTGTTTCAACCGCGTGTACCTGGACGTGACCCAGCAGGTGGGCAGCGGGCTGGGCCAGGGTTTCTTCGCCGATCCGGCGTTCACCACCCATCTTGACGTGGCGTTCGCCGGCCTGTACTTCGCCGCCGCTGACGCCGCGGCCGATCCGGCGGCGGTGCCGCTGGCCTGGCGGCCGCTGGTCGAGCAGCGTGCCAATCCTGGCATCGAGCCAATCCAGTTCGCGCTGGCGGGCATCAACGCCCACATCAACCACGACCTGCCGATCGCGGTGGTCAGCACCTGCCAGGCCCTGGCCACCTCGCCGCAGGCCGCCCCGCACTTCGCCGACTATCAGAAGGTGGACCAGCTGCTGGACGGCGCTGAGCAGAGCATCCGGCAGTCGTTCGAGTCCGCCCCGGAACTGGCTGCCGACCGCCACCTGGCTGCGGTTGCCAATCTGATCGGCAACTGGTCCATCGCCGCCGCCCGGGACCTGGCCTGGAACAACTGCCTGCTGCTGTGGGCGGTGCGCGGTGACCCGGTCGCGACCGGGCTGCTGCAGGACAACCTGGC
>Ga0306920_100012531_pt1 | contig 11505 bp, 11 predicted proteins | sample flu12Cox44000170_FD_204666 | JGI IMG/M metagenome (GOLD analysis project Ga0306920, IMG submission 204666) | Lab enrichment of tropical soil microbial communities from Luquillo Experimental Forest, Puerto Rico - flux4day.12C.oxic.44.000.170 (v2)... | ecosystem: Environmental > Terrestrial >...
GCCGCGACGAGCGAGTGGGCCGAGCTGGCGTGCTTCGCGGCGGCGCTCAGCGGGACCCGCGCGCTCAGCGACCTCGTGCGCGGGGTCCGACGCGTGGCGGGCGAGTGGGCGGCCGCGTGCCGGGCGATCGAGCGGGAGCTGCGCGGCGTCGTGCGGCGCGTGCCGACGTCGTCGATCGCCTCGACCGCGCTCGGGCCGGCGGGGCTGCCGCTCGGGTTCGCGACGCACACGCGACGGCTCGCCGAGGTGGTGGACCTGTGGGCGGCGGCGCCGCGGGCTGGCGTGCGCCGCACGGCACGGCCACGCGCGACCGGGACCTTCGCGCCCCTGCTCCTCGACGAGGCGGTCGAGCTCGATCGACGGGTGCACGGTGCGTGCGTCGTGCGACGCGCCCGCGCCGCGTACGGCCGTCGGGTCCTCCGACCCGATCGTCTCGTCACCGATCCGGCCAGGCGGGTGTTCGAGCGGAGGGCATCGTGCCGGGGCGGGGTGGTGGTGGTCGACCAGTCGGGGTCGATGGCCATCACCGAGCACGAGCTCGTCTCGCTGCTCGCGGCCGCACCGGGCGCGTTCGTGGTCGGGTACTCGCATGCCCCTGGCTCCCAGGCGGTCCCCAACGCCTGGGTGCTGGCGGACCGGGGGCGTGCGGCGTCGCGGGTCCGCGCGGGGAACGTGGGCAACGGGGTCGACGGCCCGGTGCTGCGCTTCGCCCTCGGCCGACGCCGGGGACGCGAGCCCGTGGTCTGGGTCTCGGACGGCCAGGTCACCGACTCGACGGACCACGCGGACCCGGGCCTCGCCGTCGAGTGCGCCCAGCTGGCGCTCCGGCACGGGATCCAGATGGTGACGGGCGTCCCGGAGGCCGTCGGGCGCCTCGCCGCGAGGGCCGCGCCGATGGAGCGGCCGCGCCTCCTCGGCCGGGTTGCTGCCGCGGTCACAGCCAGCCCGTAGAACCTGGTTGACCCGAACAGACGTTCGTGGTTGAATGAGACCGAACAGGTGTTCGGTCTCGATCTGGGAGGCAGGCATGGCGATCGCACCGCTCGAGGAGCAGGGGCTGGACCCGCGGGCGTCGGGGTCACCGCGGCTGCGGGTGATCGACGGCGGGCGCACGGTCGACGCCGTCCCCCGGCGGTCCGCCGCCTACGCACGTGCAGCGCTGGACGCGGAGCTCCGCCGCGCTCGTGGCGCGCACCCGTCGTCCTGGGCTGTGTCGCCGGGTCGCGACCTCCCGACACGCGGTCCCGACGCGGCCCGGCCCAGGACGCGCCTCGTCGTCGCGACGACCCGCCAGCCGGCGGCTCGCCCCTGGGTTCGGACCCGGAGGCGGCGCGCGACCGGGATCGCGGTCGTCGGCGTGGCGCTGGTCCTCTTGGCGATGCCGCTGCGCGCGCTGGGCGCGGTCACCGTGCTCGGGCAGCAGACGCCCGGCGGCGTCCCGGCGGGGCTCGCGCCGGGGTCGACCTACGTGGTGCAGCACGGCGACACACTGCGGTCGATCGCCCAGCGCGTGAACGCGGCGATCGCGCCCCTCATCGCCGCCGAGCTCGCGGCGGAGACCGGGTCGGCACAGGTGGTCGCCGGTGAGCACGTCCGCATCCCGCTCGGCTGAGGACGGGGTCGCGCAGGCAGGGTCTAGCGTGCACGCGTGCGGTGCCCATTCTGCGGGAGCGACGATGACAAGGTCGTCGACTCGCGGCTCGCCGACGACGGCACGGCCATCCGTCGACGCCGCGAGTGCGTGGCGTGCTCCCAACGGTTCACGACCTTCGAGCGGGTCGAGGAGGTGCCGCTCGTCGTGGTCAAGCGGTCAGGGGCCCGGGAGCCGTTCGACCGGACGAAGCTGATCGCGGGGCTCCGAGCGGCGTGCAAGAACCGGCCCGTCTCCGACGAGGCGCTCGACGAGCTCTGCGACGCCGTCGAGGAGAGCCTCAGGCTGCGGCCGGACGACGTCACGAGCGAGGAGATCGGTCGCGCCGTGCTCGAGCGGCTCCGCGACCTCGACGAGGTCGGGTACGTGCGGTTCGCGTCGGTCTACAAGGGGTTCGAGGGCCTCGGCGACTTCGAGCGCGAGGTCGGGCTGCTCATCAAGACGACGGCACCCAAGTCGAGGGGCTGATGGCCGAGGTCTTCCACGCCGTGCCACGGCGTGCCCTCGCCGTCTACGCCCACCCCGACGACGCCGACATCGCGTGCGGCGGGACCTTGGCGTCCTGGGCCAAGCTCGGCGCAGACGTCCGCCTCCTCGTGCTCGCCGACGGGGCGAAGGGCACCGACGAGGCCGCGGACGACGTGGCGTCGCTCGCGCGACGACGGGGTGAGGAGGTCCGGGACGCGGCGGCCGCGCTCGGGCTGGCCGACGTGGAGCAGCTCGGGATCCCCGACGGCGAGGTGGAGAACGACCTCGCGACCCGCGGCGCGATCGTGGCGGCAATCCGGCGCCTGCGGCCGTCGACCGTGCTTGCGCCCGACCCCACCGCGACGTTCTTCGGCGGGGTCTACGTGAACCACCGGGACCATCGGCAGGCCGGGTGGGCCGTGCTCGACGCCGTCGCGCCGGCGTCCGGGATGCCCCAGTACTTCCCGGAGTCCGGTCCGCCCCACCACGTGGAGACCCTCCTGCTCTCGGGCACCCTCGAAGCCGACGTGGTGGTGGACGTGGACGGGACGCTCGACGCCAAGGTGGCCGCGGTGCTCTCGCACCGCTCGCAGCTCCGCGGTGACGACGAGTGGGCGCGCGCCGCCGTCGTGGCACGCGCCGAGCAGGCGGGCCGGCTGGTCGGCCTCACCCACGGGGAGGCGTTCCGCCACGTCGCGTTGGACGGCTGACGCCGACCGCTCAGCGGCGCTCCGACCGGCGATCCTGCACGTCGACCTCGATGCGTTCTTCGCGTCGGTCGAGGTCCTCGACGACCCCTCGCTGCGCGGTCGCCCGGTGATCGTCGGCGGGGACGGCGCTCGCGGCGTCGTCGCCTCCTGCACGTACGAGGCTCGTCAGTACGGCGTGCACTCGGCGATGCCGTCGGTCGAGGCGAAGCGTCGCTGCCCTCACGCGGTCTTCGTGCACGGTCGGTTCTCGCGCTACGAGGAGGTCTCCTCGTCGTTCCACCAGATCCTCGCGACGGCGACCCCGCTCGTCGAGTCGCTCGGGCTCGACGAGGCGTTCCTCGACGTCACCGGCTCGGTCGCGCTGCTCGGGAGCCCCTTCGAGATCGCGTGGGGGATCCGGGAGCGCGTCCGCGAGGAGCTCTCGGTCTCGTGCTGCGTGGGCGTGGCGAGGCGCAAGCTCTTCGCGAAGCTCGCGAGCCGGCGCGCCAAGCCGACGGCCACGCGGCACGGGATCACCGACGGGCGCGGCGTCGTGGTCACGATGCCCGACGAGGAGGCCACCGTCCTCGCGTCGCTGCGCCTCCGCGAGATCTGGGGCGTCGGGCCCGCCACCGCCGCGAAGCTCGAGCGGCTCGGGATCACCTCGGTCGAGGAGCTCGCGACGATCGACCCGGACCTGCTGGCAGGGCACATCGGGCGCGCCAGCGCCGAGCGGCTGACCGAGCTCGCGAACGGGATCGACGACCGCCCGGTCGAGCCCGGCCAGGGGGCGAAGTCCATCGGCCACGAGGAGACCTTCGCGGTCTCGTGCACCGCTCGCGCCGAGCTGCGGCGGCACGCGCGGCGGATGGGCGGGGCGGTGGCGCGCGCCCTGCGCGGGGCCGGGCTGCGAGCCAGGTGCGTGACGCTGAAGGTGAAGTTCGACGACTTCTCGATCATCACGCGCAGCCACACCGTCGAGTTCGCCGTCGACGACGACGAAGCAGTGATCGCCCTCGCGGTCCACCTCGCCGACGACGTGCCACTGCGCGGTGGCATCAGGCTCTGCGGGGTCTCGTGCACGTCGCTCGAGTCAGGCGAGACAGGCGTGCAGCTCGCGTTCGCGCTCGCGGACCCCCTCGACGCGCGGCGTGCTGTCGACGTCGAGGCACGTCACCGTCAGGGCGATCTCGGTGCCCTGCGCGCCGCGATCGACGAGCTCCGCCGCCGGCACGGGGCGACCGCCGTCGCGACGGCATCCGAGCTTCGCCCCGGCGGCATCATCGTCGAGCCGCGGCGCAGCGAGGACCCGTGGGGCCCCCGGGACGACGGCGCGACCGCGCCGGGCGACTCGCCGATCAGCGGACGGTGACGAGCGTGCCGATCGGGGTGTAGGGGAACACGACCTGCGCGTTGGCGAAGGGCATCTCCACGCACCCGAGGCTCTGCGGCCACCCGTAGGAGCCGCGGATGAACCCGTGCAGGGCCTCGCCGCCGTTGAAGTAGCTCACCCACGGGATGCCCGGGTCGCTGTAGTGCGAGCCGTCAGGGTTTGTCCCGCTCATGGTCGTGGTCACGAACCGCAGGAACACCGGGGTCGTGGTGAGCGCCGTCGGCCGCACCGAGATCCCGGTGTTCACGAGCGTGTGGTAGATCGGCCGCATGTTCACGTAGACCGTCAGCGTCTGGGGAAGCGCGGTGTTGACGTCGACGTAGTTGTACGTGGCGGTGCTCACGTGGTGGGTCGCGACCGCGTGCAGCAGCGCATCCCACACGGCTGGCGAGGCGACGCCGTCGGTCGGCAAGCCCCTCGCGCTCTCGAACGCCATGATCGCGCCCTGGGTGATCACCGTGTACGCGTTCGGCCGCCAGAGCCCCGTGAGCCCGGTCGGCACGTTCGTCCACCGCCATGTGAACGAGCCACGCTGGGCGGCCGACGAGGTCGGGTGGAACGGGCCGGTCGGCACGAACCGGAGCGGGAGGTACCCGAGCTGCGCGAGCAGCTGGTTGAGCCTGAGCGACGACCCCGTCGCGACGGTGAACCGGGCCACCACCTCGCGGTGCAGCATGGTGCCGTTCGTCGCGGTCGTGGTCGGTGGCACCACCACCGCGTACCGCGTCCCCGGGATCATCGGGACCGTGGGCCGGAACGAGATCTCGCTGGCGGACAGATGCGCCCAGGTGCCGGCCACGCGCGGCAGCACCGTCGGCATCGGCGAGCTCGCGCCGAGCGGGTTGTTGAACACGACGCGGAGGGGGGCGTCGGGCGAGACGACGGACCCGCTCGGTGTGATCGCGCGGACGAGGAGCGGCCCGTGGGTGGCCGCGCCCGCGGATGGAGCACCGATCGTCGACGGCGCGAGCGCGAACCCGGCACCGACAGCGATGACCACGATCGCGGTCGCCGCGAGGACGATCCCGAGACGACGACGGCCGCGTGCGGGGGCGGCGTGCCGCGGAGCCATGTCGGGGATCCTAGGCGGCGGGGCCCTCCGTTCCTATGGACGCTCGGCCCACAGCGCGTGCGAGCGCGCGGCCCCTAGCATTCTCCACAGGAGGTGGCGATGAGCGAGTCGAGCGGCTCGAGGGCCCTGGTCGAGGTGATCGTCGCGGTGGTGATCGTCGTCGCGGTCGCCGCCGTCGCGATCGGCGTCCTCTCCTGGCTGGCCGGTGCGTTCTGGTGGCTCGTCAAGGTCGCGATCATCGCGCTCGTCGCCTACCTGATCGCTCGGCTCCTGGTCCGCCGGCACCGCTGAGCCCAGGGGGTCGAGAACCCCGGCTGTAGGCTGCCGCGTCCCGGCGGCGTGGCCGAGTGGTTTAGGCAGGGGCCTGCAAAGCCCCGTACGGCGGTTCGATTCCGCCCGCCGCCTCGAGCCGCCCGGCGGGCAGCGTCCGGAGCGTCCACCAAGGCTGCGACGGCCCCATGGCATGCTGCGGCCCGTGGCCGTCGGCGGGTGGGCGAGCGGGCGCCTCGTCGGCTTCGACATCGAGACCACCGGGCTCGACGTGGAGCGAGACGAGCCCGTCTCGTACGCGTTCGTCGAGTTCGACGGCGGTGTGCGAACCCACCTGGAGCATGGCTACGTCCTGCCGGCGAGGGCCATCTCGAACGGGGCCGCCGCCGTCCACGGCCTGAGGCGGCGACGCCTGGTGGCCCTCGGCGCGGCGGCCGTCGACGTCGCCGCGCGGGCGATCGCCGCGCGGCTCGTGGCGCTGAGCGCGGCGGGCGTGCCGGTCGTCGGGTGCAACCTCACCTACGACCTGACGATCGTGGACCGGATGCTCCTGCGCTGCGACCCCGCCACGTCGCTCCGTGGTGAGGGGTGGTGCGGCCCCGCGCTGGACGTGCTCGTGCTCGACCGGGCGCTCGACCCCGACTTCGACGAGCGCCCTGCGCGGCGGCTCGAGGCGCTCTGCGCGCACTACCACCTGGATCCCCCGGCGCACACGGCCGTCACCGACGCCGAGGCCGCGGTCCGGGTCCTGCTCTCCCAGGCGGTGGCGTACGGGCCGCTGCACTCGAGCTCGCTGACCGAGCTCCAGGCGCGCCAGGTCGAGTGGCACGCGGCGTGGAGCACCGAGCGCGCCGCGCGGCGCGAGATCGTGGGACAGGCGGCGCTCTTCGAGGACGACGAGGCGTGGCCCTACGTGGAGCGGGTGGGCGCGCGCTGACCCAGGCCGGGTCGATCGCACGGCGCGCTGCTAGATTCGCGTCCTCCAGGGCCGTTGGCGCAGTCCGGTAGCGCACTTGCATGACACGCAAGGGGTCGCAGGTTCAAGTCCTGCACGGCCCACCAAGAGCACCTCGCTCAGCGACGAGGCTCGACAGCACTTGATGGGCGATCGGCACGAGAGCCACCGCCACGTCGGCTCTTCGCGGCACACCGCCGCCGGCCGATCGTCAGTTGAGGCCGAGGACGGTCAGAAGGCTCTCGTCGACTCCCCACATCTCCTCGGGAGATGCCATCCCAACCTGCTGGCCCAGACCTTTGACGTCGACAGCGCCGAGCTGCTCGACGAGAACTCGCGTGACCTCGTCCTCGATCTGAATCTCGGGTCGAAAGCTCGCCTGTCGCGCGCTCTCGGAGGTTGGGGCGATGAGAACGACCGAGCGCGGCAGAAACGCATCGAATTGGACGATCACGCCGAGCCGTCGACCTTGCTGCTCGTGCCCGGACGCCCGAGGTGGACGCAGCTCATAGACCTCACCCCTCCGCACGAAGGCTCTCCATGAGGACCGTGACCGCCTGCATCTCACGGCGGTCGTCGTCATCCGCCTCGAGGCTCTCAACCTCGGCACGAAGTGCATCGCGCTTCTTCAGCGCCGCTGCGGCATCCCGGATCGACTTCCTGATCGCCTCGGATCGGGTCATCCCAGAGGCTTCCAACGTCCGCAGCGCCCGCTGCACCTCGGGATCCAGACGGACCGACACCGCGTAAGGCATGCGCCAAGTGTATCACGTACCGTGATACAACCAGCTCCGAGGGTGGACCCCGACAGACCGACGGTCCAAACGGACGTTCGACTTCAGCAGGTCCTTCAGCAACCGGCCCGAACTCCGGCGAACTCCGCTGAATCGAGTCGGAAGCGTCGCACAGGGAATCGGATGAAGGCGACTAGCGCTGAACGCTTCTCGAGTCCATGACACGCAAGGGGTCGCAGGTTCAAGTCCTGCACGGCCCACCGAGCTCGGCGTCGTGCCACGACCGTCTGCGGCTCGGCAGGCCGAACGAAGGCGAGAGTCGGATCGGGGCCGACCCCGGACGGGTGGCCGCTCGCACCGTCGTGGCGCCTGCTACCGCGCGCGGCACCCTGCCCGACCGCGTCCACCGGCCTGCTGGCATCGGACAGCGGCGCGGTAGTGCGCGAGGAGCCGGTCCCCGCCGAGCGCGCTCGGGTACAACGCGACGTCCGCGATGGCGCCATCGAAGTTCTCCGGCGCGAACGGGGACGCGTCGTAGCGGGGGTCTCCGCCAAGGACGACGGGACGGTGGGCGTCGAAGAGGAGGGGAGTCTCCCCTGGGGTGGCCGTTCCCACACCGATTGGCCTGCCGTCGACGTAGAAGGTCACCGTCGACGGGGTGACCGTGACGGCGACGAGGTACCACGTGTCGGCGGCCCACGTGAAGGCGACGCCGCCGTTGAACAGCCAGTACGTCCCGTTCCCCACGTCGGCGTAGAGCTCTTGGCCGAACGGGAAGGTCGTGCCCGTGAGCTTGAGGTCGAACCCGAACTCGTCCGGCGCGTACGGCCCTGGTCCCCCTCGAGTCGAGACGATCGTCCGGTAGTACTTGTCGGTCGAGCCGGCCTGCACCCATGCTTCGGCGGTGAAGCTGCCGTCCTGCACCGCGCTCGGCCGGTACGTGGCGTAGCACCCCTGCTCGGCGCCGAGCAGCGCGCTGGTCGCCTGCCCCATCGGGCCGGGTTCGCCGAGGACGACGCAAGACGAGTAGGCCGCGGCCCGTCCGTTCCCGCTGGCGTCGACCGCCGTGACGCTGCCGGGATGGTCACCAAGCGTCCAGAACGCGAGCGGTCCGTCGGCCAGGACCGCGCGGTCGTACCGGCTGAGGCCGTGCCGCATCGAACCGGCGCCAGCCGCGGTGGCCGCCGCCCCTGCGAGCGCGACGCCCGTGGCCAGGACCACCAAGACTCGCAGTCCACGACTGCCCTTACCTCTGCGCGCCATCACGTTCCCCGGTCCAGGCCTCGTCCTGCGAACACGACAGCCTGCACCACCCGAGCGGTGCGCGCCACCGAGGAGGCCGCCGATGGTTCCAACGGGGTCGACTCCGCATGGCGATGCGCCGGTGCGAGTGGATGACTCCCTGCATGCTGCACCGGCGAGCGTGCCCCGTTCCACGGGCGGTCGGTGCCGGACCGCGGATCACGCCAGCGACGTGCTCGACGTGACTCACCCACGCATGCCCGACGCCGTGGATCCGTGCAGGGCGACTCGGTCGTGAGTACTGTCCGGCACGTCACCGAAGACGAGCGCGACGCATCGGTGCGATGCGCGTCGGCGGTTGACGGGGAGGGCACGAGCAGACGACCGGCGCGACGATCGGCCTGGCCAGTGCAGTGCGGGCCCAAGGCGTCACGCTCGATCATCCAGAGCAAGCGGGGGATCATGCAAGAAGACCCCACATCGGTCCCATCGGCGAGCCGCCGAACGGGAACGCGATTCGTGACGAGGTGTGCAACGGGTCTGATCGCGGGGGCAGCGATCGTCGGCGCCCTCAGCGCGCCGGTCGCGGCGTCAGCGAGGACGGGGCCAGGGCCGAACCCGTTGACCGTCGGCCACGCCTACCGCAACGGTGTCGTGCCGACGCGTTCGTGGCTTCACGCGCATCCACAGTTCGCACCGACAAGGAACGCCAGCGCCAGCAACCTCAGCTACGGCGGGGGCATCTCGGGCGTCGGCGTGACGACGGGCGCGGAGAAGGTCTACCTGGTTTTCTGGGGAAGCCAGTGGGGGTCCCAGAGCACGAACTCATCGGGGAACCTCCAGTTCTCTGGTGACCCGGTGAACATGGCCCCGGACCTCCAGGCGTTCTTCAGAGGGCTTGGCACCGGCGCGGACACGTGGAGCGGGGTCATGACGCAGTACTGCGAGGGCGTCGCGACGGGGTCGCAGACGTGCGGGACCACGAGCCACGTGGCGTACCCGACGGGCGGGGCGTTGGCGGGCGTGTGGGAGGACACGTCCTCGGCGGCGCCACCGGCGGCGACGGGGCACCAGATCGGGGTCGAGGCGCTCGCCGCGGCGAACCACTTCGGGAACACGACGACGGCGTCCAACCGCGACGCCCAGTACGTGGTCGTCTCCCCGACCGGGACCGACCCCGACCTCTACCAGCTGCAAGGGTTCTGCGCGTGGCATGACTACAGCGGCGACTCCACGCTGAGCGGCGGCGCAGTGGGCTCTCCGTTCCCGTTCGCGTTCACGAACCTTCCCTACATCACGGACGTCGGGGCGGCCTGCGGTGAGAACTTTGTGAACGCCGGCTCGGTGGGCTTGCTCGACGGGGTGACCATCGTCGAGGGGCACGAGTACGCGGAGACGATCACAGACCAGTTCCCTGCGGGAGGGTGGACCGACTCGACCGGCGCAGAGAACGGTGACAAGTGCGCCTGGATCTCCAGCGGACAGGGCGCGGCCCAGAACATCACCCTCACGACGGGGACCTTCGCGGTGCAGTCCACCTGGGCGAACGACTTCGCCGGCGGCACCGGCGGCTGCGAGGTGTCCCATCCGATCGTCACGAACGGCACGAACACCGTGACGGTCACCAACCCGGGGAGCCAGACCTCGATCGTCGGCGCCCCGGTCAGCCTCCAGATGCAGGCGACGGACTCACAGTCCGGCCAGACGCTCACCTGGAGCGGGTCGGGGTTGCCTGCGGGGCTCGCGATCAACAGCTCCTCGGGGCTCATCTCCGGGACGCCGACGACCTCAGGGACGTCGTCGGTGACCGTCACCGCCACCGACACGACCGGCGCGAGCGGCAACGCACCGTTCAGCTGGACCGTGAACCCGCAGAGCGGGAACACGGTCACGGTCACCAACCCCGGGAGCCAGACCTCGACGGTCGGCACCGCGGTCAGCCTCCAGATGCAGGCGACGGACTCGCAGTCGGGCCAGACGTTCACCTGGAGCGGGTCGGGGTTGCCCGCCGGGCTCTCGATCAACAGCTCCTCGGGGCTCATCTCCGGGACGCCGACGACCTCAAGGACGTCGTCGGTGACGGTCACCGCCACCGACACGACCGGCGCGAGCGGCAACGCACGGTTCAGCTGGACCGTGAACCCGCAGGCCGCGAACACGGTCACGGTCATCAACCCAGGGAGCCGGTCCACCAAGATCGGGGTCGCAGTCAGCCTCCAGCTCCAGGCGACGGACTCGCAGGCCGGCCAGACGTTCACGTGGACCGCCATCGGGCTCCCACTTGGTCTCACCGTCACCGCCGGCGGCCTGATCCACGGGACGCCGACGGTGCAGGGGTTGTACGTGGTCACCGTGACGGCGACGGACACCACCGGAGCGCATGGGTCCACGTCGTTCCTCTGGACGGTCCTGCGACGACACCACTGACGTGACCGGGTGGCGGCGGGCATCGCTCGCCGTCACGCAGCGCCCACACCGTGGGAGCACGTTGATGGACCGTGGTGGCCGGGCCGAGCTCGTGGTGCGCGATCACAAGCCGAGGAAACCTTCATGGACCATCGGTGACGTCGGTGCTAGGACCGTCGTTACGGCGCACGCTGGCTGGAGGCTGCCATGCCCAGTCATCCCACCCGTTTCGAGTTGCGTGGCGCGGTCCGAGCGACGCTCGCGCTGAGCGTCGTCTTGGCCGTCGCGTCGGTCAGCGGGCGCACCATGTTTGCCGGTCGGCCGGCGAGCGGCGAGCCGTCGAGACGGCTCCCGCACGCGATCGCGCTCCGAGGCCACCCCTCCGAGCCGAAGGTGTGCGCCGGCTGCCAGCCTCCGCTCCTCTACAACGGCGGACCCGTCATGAACACGAGCGGGGCGGGCCTTACGATCACGCCGATCTTCTGGGCGCCGAGCGGACTCAGCTTCCCGTCCGCGTACGAGCCGATCCTCGACACGTACATCCGAGACGTGGCGGCCGCCAGCGGGTCGACCGACAACGACTACTCCGTGGTTACCGAGTACTACGGGATGCAGGGCGGGACGA
>Ga0306920_100012532_pt1 | contig 11505 bp, 14 predicted proteins | sample flu12Cox44000170_FD_204666 | JGI IMG/M metagenome (GOLD analysis project Ga0306920, IMG submission 204666) | Lab enrichment of tropical soil microbial communities from Luquillo Experimental Forest, Puerto Rico - flux4day.12C.oxic.44.000.170 (v2)... | ecosystem: Environmental > Terrestrial >...
GCGAACACCGCACTTCGGACCCTTGCCTCGCCCAGGTTCGGTCTTAGTTGCTGTCGAACTCTCTTCGGATCGGTCCACAAGCGTACGCCTTCAGGCTGAACACGCCGCCGTACCGCGCCAGCTCCGCAGGACCTTCGATTCGCACCTCAAGGAATCGCACGTCTGCGGCGTACTGCCCGGCACTGGCGAGCATGCACTCAACGACTGCCGCGACTAGAGCCGTGTCCGCCCACTGTGTCAGGTGCCTCAATCGTCTTGCGTCCAGCGTCGCATAGATCGTGTCCGACCGGCCTGGCCAACCCGTCATCATATCGACGCCGGCCTTCAGTCCCGCCGCGAAAGCCATGTTCTCCTGCGTTGCCTTGCCAGCCGCGCCCTTCGTTGACGCATCATGGTGCCATACTCGGTTCTCCCAACACGTCATCTCCACTTCCTGCCCTGCTTGGTAGAAGCCCGTGTAGGTCACTGGACTGATGACGATGCTGTTCGGGAGGTCGAGCGGTTGATACGCCACAAAAGCCCACTCCTCGGATGCGTGCGAGGCGCTCGCCGCCAACAGAACGCCGAGAACCCACACGAAGCTCCTGGCACTCATGACGCGCCCTCCGCTTGCGTAAGCCTGCTTGCTTCTCACATCACCGCCTCATCCGTAAGCCTCGCGTATCGCTGCGTGGTCACGATGCTCGCGTGACCGAGCACTTGTTGCAGCGCGGCCGGACCTCTCTAAGAAGGTCCGGCGCGAGCAGGACTCGTCTCAACTTCCGCGATTTCGTCACCGCCACCTCCACGCGGCGGAACCATGTCTTACGACCAGATCGACGCGCTGCCGCGGCGCCCCCTCCTCCTAGCGCCCAGTTGCGCGCCTCGCCCACCGCGCCACAACCCCCTCTCTTCTGGACACAGCCGCGCCGATCGATCATCGTCGCGCGCCACTGCGCTTCACTTCCACCAGATGCTCGGCGGGCGTCATGCGTCAGTGCGATGACTTTGCCAGCGCGGGCAGCTCGAACACGGTTCCGAGGCCCGACAGGGCACTAACGACGTCACGAGTACTCGTGCGCGCTCTCATTTTATCGTGCTTTCACGACGTAGCGTCGGCGAAACACTTCCAGGTCCTGGCAGTGGTGATGGCGGTGTGTGTCCCGACCCTCGCGGCGGCGCAGGGACCACCGTCCTCGGACCATGTGAACGAGTCGAACAATCCCCTCACGCAGAAGGTCACTTGTAACCTCCAGAATCTATATGTCATGTCGTACTTCGATCGGCCCGACATCAACTCGAACGCCTTCCTGCTCCGCGGCATTCTGCCCCATAAGTTTCTGGGGCCGACCCAGCTCTTCAGGGCCACCCTTCCGATCAACACCTCTACGGACAACCTGACCGGCCTCGGAGACTTTAATCTCATCGATCTCTTCCTCTACAGATTCAATCGAGTGGAGTTCGGGACCGGGCCGCAATTCACGGTGCCGAGTGAGGTGTTGGGTACCGGAAAGTGGCAGGCTGGGGTCGCCGAATACGCCGTAGTCCCGGAAGAGTGGGGGCTCCTGGCCGCCCTGGTCACCTGGCAACACTCCTTCGCCGGTAACGAGAGTCGGTCGACGACGAACGTGCTCGAAGCACAGCCGATCATCACCTACCACTTCAAGCGCGGCATCTACGTGCGCACCACAGCCACCTGGAACTTCGATTTCGAGCACGACACATACTTCATCCCGCTCTCGCTCGGCCTCGGCAAGGTCTGGGTCGTCCGGAGCGGGGCCACGCTCAACCTGTTCGCCGAGCCACAGATCACCGCGTTCTACGAGGGATCCGTGCCCCATTGGCAAATCTGGTCGGGACTCAACATGCAGTTTCCGACCGGCAAGCACTGATACCCGGCGCCAGATCCACGGTGAGGCGTTGTCGAAGCGGGAAGGGTCGGCCCGGAAGAGACGCATGTACCAGCCCGACCGACCCCGCGGCGACATTCGGGCGAGCCATGGAAGTCTCTGCAACTACCCGCGATATGCCGGCGCCCGAAAAAAACGGCTTTCCGGCGCCCTAGCCTCGACAGTAGCTTCCGTCTTGTCGAGACCGGGCACCCTTGCAGGATCGAGGTGACCCATGACGAATACCCTGTCTCGCGTCGTTTGCGCGTGCGCCCTCATCGCCCTCGCGCTACTTCCGCTCACCGCCCGGGCCGGTGACTGGCAGCCGCTCGCGATTGGCAGCCGCTGGGAATACCGCGGCACCGGCGGCAAGCACCAGGTTCAGACCATCACCGTCAACAAGACAGTTCGCGGCCGCGTCGTCGCGGTGAAGAGCTACGCCGAAGGCGTCGACGCCGGGCTCGAGAACTACTGGTTGCACTACTCGGATGGCAGCGTGCTGCTCGCGGGCTTCAGCAACCCGTCCGCTGGAATCGCGCTGGCGTACGAGCCCCCGCTCCTCTTTCTGCCGGTTCCCCCCGCTGTGGGGAACCCTGTTGACCCACAATATGTGTCAGCCTACGACCTCTTAACGGACGCCTTCCTGTTCGCCGTCCAAATCCAGAACTCCGTCACGGAGCATGTGGTGTTGAACCTTCCCGCCGGATCCTTCAATACGTTCGGCGTCATCGCGGCGGCCCCACCGCTGCCGGGCCCTGCGCTCACAGCGTGGCCCGCCCTGACGCTTGACGGACACGTGCTCACCGGCTCGCGCCCATCTACAGAACCCGCCTTGACGACCCGCGTGCCCATCCCGGGCGTGCAGCTCGGTGGTTTCAACAATCCCGAAGGGCAGTCCTACTGGTACTCCGAGGACGTGGGCGTGGTCCAGTACACCTCCGACGACCTCTACCAGCTCGTCAGCTTCGGCCAGCCCACGCCGACAGTCAGCGCGACTTGGGGCGCAATCAAGCGGCGATTCCGTTAGCCGGCTGGCCGGGCCCAGCCCTGTCCAGCCCTGTCCACGGAGTTTGAGGTCGGGCTACTTAGGTCAAGAGCCGCTCGATCTTCTCGCGGTCGAACCCGACCACAACCTCGCCGTTGATCTGGAGCACGGGTGTCGTCATGAATCCGAGCTTGCTCAGGTCGTCGAACGCGGCCGCGTCGACGCTCACGTCGCGGTCGTCGAAATCCACGCCCTTCGACCGAAGGAACTCCTTCGTCCGCTGGCAGAACATTCACCCGGGCTGGCTGTAGATCACGACGCGCTTCGCCACAGTTTCCTTCCGCCGACCTTCAGAGCCCTTAGCAGCCGAGACACCGACGGACCAGCTTGGATGCGGCCATGTTCGTCCCGGTAGAGCCGGCAACTCGGACCGGTCGGCTCCCCTCCCTCGATGTCAACACCGTCGATGAGCACGGTCGGCGACCCCCACCGGCGAAGCGACTCGGGCGTGTCGGGTGCCGTAGTGTCTACCTCTTCGACCTCAACCGCGATCCCCGGTGTCGCCAGCAAGGCACGCAGCGTCGCGCGCGCAGTCTCCGCATGGGGGCATCCGGGGAACGTCAGTAGTTGAATCCTCATCGGGTTCGCTCCTCCCTCGCGCGGCAGCCAGCCTTCTCCACTGCCATGATGAGCGGCCTCGCCTTGATCGAAGCGTCCGCGACCTGAACGTCGGCGCGCTTCTCTTCGAAGCTCACTCGCGCGCTTACGACTCCGGGCACCTGGGCCAGCTCGCGCTCGATCTCGCCCCCGCAAGCCGCACACGTCATCCCCTGCACGTCGAGCGTGACGAGCCGTCTGGCCGCGCCCACCGATGCCGGAGCCCGCGACGACCTGGCGAGCCGCGGGGCCCAACTCGGGTACGTAGCAAACGCTAGCGCGAGGAACGTCACGCTCCAGAGGGCCACTCGCTGCCCCCGGCGGCTCACCGGCGTCGCGCACACCTCGCCGGCCGCGCACGCCTCCGCGCGCTGCGGACGGTACGCCAGGTAGAACCCCGCCCCTATGAGGGCAGCAGTCAACCCGAGGAACCATGGGCGTAGGGGGGCGAGCGCGGAAGCAAACCCGAGCGACCCGAGTCCGACCACGCCGAGCAGGAGCGGACCGATGCAGCAGATGGACGCCAACAGCCCCGCCACCAACGACCCAGCCAGGGCGCTACGCGCCTTCACGCTTCGCCTCTCTCACGCCTTCAGGTAGTGGCGCGGGTTCGCCTTGAGCTTCTGCGCGCACTTGTCGCAGCAGGTCACGTACTCCTCGTTCGCGATGCGCAGGTGCGGGCGACTGGCGGCCACCTCGAACACGACGCCGCTCACAGGGCACTGCGTCAGCTTGCCGACTGTCGCGCCCGGCTGCGCCATCACGTCCTTACTGTTGTACTCAAGCCTCGTGGCGCAGGCGAACCGGCACACCCCCGACATCAAGGGGTCGAAGTTGCCCGCGATCTTACCCTGCGGGTTCTCGCACGCGACCGCCGCAGCCCCCTTCATGGGGCTGCAAGAACTGGCCGCGCTCGCCTTCTCGGACGGGCCACAGGCCTTGCTGCACTGCCCACCGCCCGCGAGGACCGTATGCGCGCCCGCAACGACCAGCACCAGGGCCGCGAGACCGATAACGGACCGTCTCATGTTCATGGCTCTCTTCTCCATGGTTTGTCTTACACCCTGGGCTCAACCGCGGGCGCGCCGTCGAGGGGGCACGGGCTCGTCACCAAGAGCCTCAATAATCGGGCAGTCGGGTGCATCGCCGCGGGTCGCACAGGACTTCACCAGGGTTGAGATGGACTTCCGGATTGCACGCAGCCGACCGATCTTCATATCCACATCCGCGAGCTTCGCCAGGGCCAGCCCCTGGACCCGAAAGCACTCCTGACCACGCCCGGACCGGAGGGCCAGGAGTTCCTCGACCTCACTGAGTGTGAAGCCGAGGTCCTGCGCGCGCTTTACGAATCGGATGAGGCGGACGGACTCAGCCAGGTACTGGCGGTGCCCGCCCTCGCTCCTCTGTGGCGCAAGCAGCAGTCCTCGCCGCTCGTAATACCGGAGGGTCTGGATGTTGACCCCGGCTTCACGGGCGACATCGCCGGTGGAGAGAGATCCGTCTTTCATAGGTCATAGGATGCAACATGTACCCGGGTACAGGTTCAAGGGCTTTCCGACCGGTGCCGCTGGGTACGGAGAACCTTCGCACAGCGTTGACCAACGGAGCGATAGCGGCTTTTCAACTGGCCATCACGGTACGACCGTCCGAGCAGCCTCTTCTTCCGGCGCTCCGGCAACCTCTCCCCGGCTACGAACCAGCTTGAGAGTGCGCCGGCCCGAGGGTGAGCGGAATCCCTCGGGCCGGTACGTACTGAACCCAATCCTTCGCTACTTCGCGGCCAGCGCGCGGCTCTTCGCCGCCTCCTTGATGAGATGCGCCACCGCTTGCGGCTGAGACACGTACACCGCGTGGCTGCCCTTGATCTCGACAACCGTGGCGCCGATCCGCTTGGACATGGCGCGCTGCGCGTCGGGCGGGATCATCCTGTCGTTCGTCGCGACCAGATACCAACTCGGCTTGGACCTCCAGGCCGGTTCGGTGATCGCGCCATTCAGCGCCTCGAGGCCCCAGGGAACCTGCGCATCGGCCATGAAGGCCGCTTCGTCCGACGTCACGTCTCCCGCGAAGGACTCGTGGAACTTGGCCTTGTCGAGGAAGAGGAAGCCGTCCTGAGGCGGCAGAATCGGCGGGACCGGTGCTCCGGGCGCGGGGTTCTTGATCAGCGATGCGACCGACTCGCCCTTGTCAGGAGCGAACGCCGTGATGTACACGAGTCCGGCGACGTGCGGATCCGTGCCCGCTTGCGTGATCACGGCTCCGCCATACGAGTGCCCGACGAGAATCGTTGGCCCGTTCTGCGCCGCCAGCGCGCTCTTCGTCGTGGCCACGTCGGCTGCGAGCGAGATGGTGGAATTCTGGACGATGGTCACCGTGAAGCCGTCCTTCTTGAGGAGCTTGTAGACGCCCTCCCACCCCGATCCGTCCACAAACCCGCCGTGAACCAGAACGACGTTCTTGATGCCGTTTGCCGTGTCTGCCTGTGACATCTGAGCCTCCCCGAGTCCGAGCGTGATTGCCGCGAGTGACAGAATGCTGAGAGCGATGCGGCCAATTGAATGAGTCCCGGCTGTGCGTGTTGCCATGATGTCCTCCTCCGTGAACGTGGTCCGAACCGTTCGAGCCACCGACACAGAGGCTAAGGACGTGGGGACTGCGTGCGCCTCTCAAAATCGAGGGGTTTTTGGACCCCCCATTCGAGGGGGTAGCGGCATCTCGGCGGGCGCTCTGCGGCAGAGCTAGAGTTGAATGAAGCCGCGACGTATCGCGATGGTTACCGCTTGCGTGCGATCGACCGCGCCCAGCTTACCCATGGCGTTCCTGACGTGGCCCTTCACCGTTTCTTCGGAGATGAAGAGCCGCTCGGCAATCTCGCGATTGCCGTTGCCTTCCGCCACGAGACGGAGCACGTCGACTTCGCGCGGCGTCAGTTCGTCGTCGGAAACGTACTCCGCAACTTGGGCAGCGACTTCGGGAGGAATGCGCTTCTTCCCCTGGTGCACGAGACGAATGGCCCGCACCAGCTCACCGGGGGGTGTGCTCTTGAGCAGGTAACCATGCGCCCCAGCTTTGAGCGAGCGATGGATCTCAACATCGCCTTCGAACGTGGTGAGCATCACCACCCGCGCTGCGGGCGAAGCCAGACGGATCGCGATCAGGGCGTCGATGCCGCTCATGTCGGGCAGACGAAGATCCATCAGCGTCACGTCCGGTGAGTGTTCCGCGTGCGCACGGATCGCTTCGGCGCCACTGGACGCTTCCGCCACGAGGGTCATGTCGGGTTCGTGGTTGAGGATGGCCGCGAGCCCTTGGCGCAAGAGCGGATGATCGTCGACGGACATCACGCGGATCACTTCGTTCATGACTTCTCTCCGTCACGCGCGCCCTTCGGTCGTCCAACGGAACGTAGCCACCCCATGAACCCGCTGGCCGAGTCCGCGTCAACGTAAGCGATCCGACCTGGGACGCCGAGGACGACCTCGGTGCCACACCGAGCAGCCGGCTCTATGGACCACCGCGCCCCAATTTTCTGGGCGCGCTGGCGCATTCCGGAGAGCCCCCAATGACCTTCGCGCCCAACCCGAAGGACGTCACGTTCAATACCCCGCCCATCGTCTCGAACGACGACGACGAGCTCGTCGGTCAGGTAGGCGACTTCGACCTCGACCAGGCTCGCCTCCGCGTGGCGGAACGCGTTCGTGATGGCCTCGCGCCCGATCCGGTAGACCTCGTCCCGCAGCATTGGCTGCAGGGGCCTCCGCTGGCCGCGAACGTTGAGCCGGAAGCGAGCTGTCGACGCGGAAGCGAACTCGCGTGCGACACTCGAGAATGCTGCATCAAGGTACGTCTGTGCCGGGCTGGACGAGCGCATTCCCCGCAGGGTGTCGCGCGCTTCATCGGTGACTCTTTGCATGAGGCCGAGAATGCGTTCGAGCCCAGATCGGCTGGGTGAGCCGGGCGGTGCCGTATTGGCTTCCACATGGAGCTGCATCGACGCGCTAAGAAAGCCTTGCAGCAGAGTATCGTGGAGCTCGTGGGCAATCTGCAGCCGCTCATCGAGCCGTTCATCATGGAGCCGCTGAAGCCGAGCGGCAACCTGTCGAACGCGTATCCGGAACAAAGCCCACACCATCGTGGCGGCGGCGAGCACAACAAGCAACGCGAACCAGCCCGTCTGATAGAACATGGGCACGATCGAGAACTGCAGCGTCGCCCCTGACGAGCCCCAGATCCCGTCGGGATTCGCTCCGATCACGCGGAATCGATAGTTGCCGGGACCCAGTCGGGTGTAGGCCGCCGTACGGGCGTCGCCCACGTCTCGCCATTGCCGATCAATTCCTTCCAGGCGATACCGATAGCGTATGCGCTCGGGCTCGGAGAGGGTCGTCGCCCCGTACTGGATATTCAGGCTCGAAGTCCCCTTTGGAAGGCGGATGCCAGGAGATGGTAGGTAGCTCCTGGCTGGGGTAACGATCGAACGGATGGCCAGTGGCGGTGGTGTCGTATCGATAGCAACTGTGACCGGGTCGATCCGAACGAGGCCATTGTCGGCAGCGAACCAGAGGATGCCATCCGTGGCCTCGACCGCGGTCGAGCAGGTGAAGTTCATCTGGCCGTTCCCCGGTATTCCGTCCAGATGGTCGTATCGCCGGAATCGAATCCGATGATGAGGATCGAGGAGCAGCCGCTCCGGGCCTCGACGATGCCAGAGACCGTTCCAAAGGAGGTCCCGTCCTCTCCCACAACGCTTGTGAAATGGCCAGATTGAAAGAGGTCGAGGCCTAGTTCGCCTCCGACCCAGAGATGCGATCCATGTCCGCGCATCACTCGTACGCGACCTACGTCGATCCCATCTTTCTGCGAGTAAGCCGTGACGCGTCCCCGATCGAGCACGTACACGTTGTCGTTGTAACCGATCCAGACCCGGCCGTCAGGCGCTGGAAAGGATGCGCTCGGTCCACGGCCTTTCGGTAATCCACTCGGGAGCGCCCGCTGTGAGAGGGCGCCATTCTCGAAGGCGACGAGTCCGATCTCGTCGAAACTGAGCCAGAGCGATCCCGATTCACGATCCGGAAACACATCCCAGATCCTACGGTTCCAGTCCGGCCGCAGCCCCTTGAACAGGGCTCCTGACGCGTCCTGCCGCCAGATGCAGCTCAGACCGGGCCACCAGGCGACGCCGGTGGAGTCGCGGTACACGCTGGTGACTCCATGGATCGTGTTGAGTTGGGCAACGTCGTCGCCGTTGACCCGAGGAGCGGGAGATTGCGGGCAGTCCCCACCCAGAGCGAGCCGGAGTCAACAGGGAGCAGTGTGAACAACGAATACCCGCGTGGGAGAAGGACCGACGCGAGTCGATTGTGCCTGAAGCGGTCGATGCCACCGGTGCAGCCGACCCAAATCGAGCCTTCGCGATCCTCGAACACAACCTGGCTCTGGCCGCTGAGGCCGTCACTCAGCTTGAATTGCTCGATGCGAGCGGTGGTTGTGTCGGCGTTGTGACGTCCGATGGTCGCGTGATCGCGTATGCGGAACACGCCATCCTCGCCCGCCATGAGCCACATGCAATCGTCGCGGTCGATGAAGACGCTGTACGCGATGCCGCTGATGGGGACTAGATGATGTGGTTCGCGTGGAGCGCCCACAGGTCTAAGGGTATTCTGTACGTAATCCTCGACGAACCAGATGCGTCCGTCTCGGGCCTCTGCAATCGCAAAGATGCTTCTTAGGCCATCCTGCAGCGGCGTGAATGCGGTGCTGCCCCGTCGGAGCGAGTAGATCGTGGTCTCGGTGGCGGCCCATAGAGTTCCAGCGCGATCGGTGTAGAGCGACCAGATCCGTCCTCGTGGGAGGTTCCACTCGGGCCCGAGCTCGTGCCAACCCGCTGCGTCATGGAATACGAGTTCCTTCGCGGTTCCTGCCCACAAGCGGCCATCGAGATCTCGTGCCAGCTCGAAGATCTCCGCCGCGGGATCTTGCCAGGGTCCCTTCTGGACGATGAACTGACCGTCCTTGATGAGTGCAAGCCCGAACGGTCGGAACGAGACCCACAGACCGCCGTCTTCGGTTGCGACGAGCGCATAGATGTTGTCCGAGAGCAGCCTCGCTCCTGGCGGCGGCTCGTAGCGCTCGAAGATGACGCCGTCGAAACGAAACAGACCGAGCGAGGAACCAACCCACAGGTACCCATCCTTCGTCTGGGTGATTGCGGTCACCTGGGTCGGTGCGCCGTTTTCGATCGTCCACGCCGTGTGGTGGAGTTCCATCAGCGAGCGATCGGGGTCGAGCGCAAATGCCGGCCCGGCACTAAGCCCGATCGCGATCAGGGCTCGAGAAGCCGGACGCAGCCACGAGGCCATCCTCATGGGGGACAATCTACGTTCAAGGCGTTCCACTGGACAGTCCCTCAGCGCCGCAGCCCGTGACCTAACGTATCCGCGCGTGTCATCTGGAGTCACAGTTCTTGGGGCTGTCGAACGGATTGCAAGCGATTGGCGGGGCGCGTATTGCGTTGGCGGACGCCGCCGGTTCGCTCGCGCGAGCGGCGAATCCTCGCCCATATGGCGCGGCCCTACCGGCTCTACGCGGGGGAGGAACTCGTGGAGGCTCCCTATCCCGCGCGTGACATCAACTCCGCTGCAGGGCTGTGGGCGTACCTTGCGCGCCTCCCGCCTGCAGCGGAATGCTCTCAAGCGGTCGTGGCAGACTGTGTCCCGTGGTCCCGTTCAAAACAGAGATCGCAGGAGAAAGGATGGATGTCATGAGCAGGATGAATTGTGTCTCGCTGTGGTCCGGCGCGATCGTCCTGGGCGCGTTTCTCGCTGTGTCCCAGGGTCACGCCGCCACGAACATGTGGCCACCTACCAAGAAGGGGGAGCCCGCGCCCGCGATGAAGGGTGTTCCGCCCATCCTCGCCAAGAACCTGGCGAACTTCGACGACCTCGACTTCCGCGTCTATACCAGCCAACAGTGGCAGGACCTGCACAAGAGCCACGCAAAGGACGTCATCGTGCACTGGCCGGACGGTCACACGACTCAGGGCATCGAGAAGCACATCGAGGACCTCAAGGTCATGTTCACATTCGCGCCGGACAACCGCATCCTGGAGCACCCAGTCCGGTTCGGCACTGCCGACGGCGAGTGGACCGCGGTAACGGGCTGGCTCGAAGGCACGTTCACGCAGCCGATGTCGACCGGTGACGGAAAGTCGATCCCACCCACAGGCAAGGCGTATCGCATCCCGATGGCGACGATCGGGCACTGGGGCAAGGACGGCCTGATGTTCGAGGAGTACCTCTTCTGGGACAACGGCGAGTTCATGAAGGAGATCGGGCTCGCGAAGTAAGGCCGCCTTCGAGCCCCCTCGTCCTCAATGAAGGCACCGCGGGAGCGGCAGCCCGCGAGCTGGACCTGACGGAGTCGCAATCGATGCTGGGGCAGGTAGCGATGTCGGGCCGGCGAGGCCCGTGTGCGATCTACGCGAACCGCTGCGACCGAAGACGCAGTGCGTTGCCGATCACCGAAACCGAGCTCAGGGCCATCGCCGCCGCGGCGAATACGGGGTTGAGCAGCAGCCCCGTGAACGGGTACAGCACCCCCGCTGCGATCGGCACGCCGAGCGCGTTGTAGATAAACGCGAAGAAGAGGTTTTGCTTGATGTTCGACATGGTCGCTCGACTCAACTGGCGTGCTCGCACAATGCCCCGCAGATCGCCCTTCACCAGCGTGACGCCGGCACTCTCCATCGCGACATCGGTTCCAGTCCCCATGGCGATTCCGACTTGGGCCAGTGCAAGCGCGGGAGCGTCGTTGATCCCGTCCCCGGCCATGGCGACGATACGTCCAGCCGCTTGAAGCTTCTTCACGACCTCCGCCTTGCGCTCGGGCAGCACGTCGGCCTGCACCTCGTCGATCCCGAGTGTTCGCGCGACGGCCTCCGCAGTGAGTCGATTGTCGCCCGTGAGCATTACGAGGCGCAGCCCTTCCGCGTGCAGT
>Ga0306920_100012533_pt1 | contig 11504 bp, 12 predicted proteins | sample flu12Cox44000170_FD_204666 | JGI IMG/M metagenome (GOLD analysis project Ga0306920, IMG submission 204666) | Lab enrichment of tropical soil microbial communities from Luquillo Experimental Forest, Puerto Rico - flux4day.12C.oxic.44.000.170 (v2)... | ecosystem: Environmental > Terrestrial >...
CGGCGAGGGCGGCACCGGCGAACCCGAACGCCGGCGCGCCGAAGCGGCGCCCCCAGCGGGGCCGGCGCGCCGCGCGCGCGTCGCTCGACCCGTTCGCGATCGCCCCTTCGGCCGCCTGGACGGTCCGCGCAGCGAGGTCATCCCAGAACCGCGCGCTCTGCGGCAGCGGCGGCGGATCGGCGCGCAGGATCGCCGCCAGCCGGGGGGCGTCGCGCAGCTCGGACATGGCCCGGAAGCAGGCCATGCACGAGCCGACGTGCGTCGCCAGCTCGGGCTCGCCCCCGACGTCGCTCCCTTCGGCGAGCCGATCGAAGACGCGCGCGCACAGCGGGTCGGTCGTCTGATCGCGCGTCATCGCGTCACCGTCCCTTCCCCTTGTGCGCGCCCCCGTCGGCGGCGGGCGCGAGCCGCGCGCGCAGCTTGCGGACTGCGTAGTGGAAGTTGACCTTGGCCGCCCCCTCGCTCGTGCCGAGCGCCTCGGCGATCTCCCGGAACGGGAGATCCTCGTAGATGCGCAGCTCGAGCGTCATCCGCTGCTTCGTCGGCAGCAGGCGCACCTCCTCGCGCAGGGCGGCGGCTGCCTCGGCGGCCTCGAGCCGGTCGAGCGCCGGCGCCGCGGGCCCGGGGCGCGCCGACGCCCAGGCGGGGTCGGCCGCCCGGTCGACCTCGTCGTCGTCAGGGACGAACCGGGCGTGGTCGCGGATGTGGTTGAGCGAGAGGTGAGCGCCGATGCGCATGACCCAGGCCCGGAACACGCCCGCGTCGCGCAGATCGCCGAGCTTGGCCATCACCCGCACGAACGCCCGCTGGCAGAGGTCCGCGGCTTCGTCGGCGTCGCCGACGTAGCGCAGGCAGAGGGCGAACACCGCGCGCTGGTGCCGCCGAACGAGCAGCCCCAGCGCCGCCCGGTCGCCCGCCTGGGCCCGCGTCACGAGCACATCGTCAGGCGTGTCGTCGTCGAACGGCATCGGGGCCGCAACCAACTTTGGACCAGTGGACATCTGCCTCGGCCGTATTCGGCTCTCTCCCTCTATGGGACCCTCGGCCGGCCTGCCCGGTTAGGGCCCTCCCGTGGGGGCGCCCCCGCCCCTGGCCCTCAACCGCCGCCGTTGCGGCCGGCCGGCCCGGCGCTCGACGCGGCGCTCCGAGCAATTTGCGAGTCGCGAACAGCGATGTTGTCCTCGAGGCTCTGGACCGTGGAGCGGAGCGCCGAGACCTCCTCTTGCGTCGCGAGCCCGAACAGCCCCGCCGCGAAGCGGCTCGCGCGATCGAGCTCCGCCTTCACCGAGCCGCCCCAACCCACCGCCTTCATCGCCGCGTTCATCACCCGCGGGTCGCCCATGACGCGGGATATCCGCGGATCGCCCATGAGGCGCATGGCCCGACCTACGACCGCGTCCTTGACGGCGTCCAGCATCGACATCGCTCGTTTGTGCCACGCGCCCACCCTTGCGTCAACGCGAGGGGCGCGCCATGCTCGATCCGTGCTCGCGCGGTCGGGTCGCGTCTCTCCGTTCGCGGTGTTCGTCGCGGGGACGTTCCTGCTCGGGTGGGCGGCCGGGCTCGCGATCGTGCTCAAGGTCTGGCAGCTCGCGAACGCGCCCCGCTGGATGCTCTTCAGCGGGGTCGGTTACGTCACCTTGATGCTGGCGCCGCCGCTCACCGGCTTCGCGTTCGCGCGGACCATGGGACGGCTCACCGGCCGCGGCTTCGGGGGCGCGCCGGTCGGCCTGCTCGGGCTCGGCCTCCTCGGTCTCGTGGCCGGCTTCTGCGCGCTCTGACCGCTCGGCGGCGCCCGCTCCTGCGCGCTCTGACCGCTCGGCGGCGCCCGCCGGCGGTGGTACAAATCGCCGCATGAAGGCGACGAAGACCGGGGCCGGGAGCGTGGACGGGGCGCGCCTGCGATCTCGCATCGCGGAGCTGCGCTCGGAGTTCGAGGCGCGGCTCGGCGCCCTCGTCGGGATCGCGTCGGTGAGCATGGATCCCGAGCGCCGCGGCCAGATGACCGCTTGCGCCGACACCGCGCGCGACCTCATCGCCTCCGCCGGCGGCCGTAGCGAGCTGATCGAGACCGGCGGGTTCCCGATCGTGCTCGGCCGCTTCGAGCACGACCCCAGCCTCCCGACGGTCACCGTCTACAACCACCTCGACGTGCAGCCCGCCGACGGGCCGGGCTGGCTGACGCCGCCGTTCACGCTCACGCCCGACGGCTCGGGCAACCGTTGGTTCGCGCGCGGCGCGACCGATGATAAAGGGCCGGCGCTGGCCGCGTTCTACGGCGCGCGCCTCGCACGCGAGCTCGGCGTCCGGGCCAACATCCAGTTCCTCTGGGAGCTCGAGGAGGAGATCGGGAGCCCGCACTTCGCCACCGGCCTCGAGGCCGCCCTCGCCAGCGGCTTCGCCACCGACGCGGTCGTCGTCTCCGACACGATCTGGACCGCCGCGGGGCAGCCCTCGATCTCCTACGGCCTGCGCGGGCTCATGGGGTTCACGATCGCGCTCGAGACCGGCGCCAAGGACGTCCACTCCGGCACCACGGGCGGCGCCGCGCGCAACCCGATCGCCGAGCTCGCCGCGCTGGTCGCCGAGATGGTCGACGCGCGCAGCGGGAAGGTGAAGATCCCCGGGTTCTACGCCGACGTCCGCAAGGTGACGGCCGCCGAGCGCAAGGCGTTCGCGCGCGCCCGGTTCTCGCGCCGCCGGTTCGCCGCCGCGCACGAGCTCAAGAGCCTCCGGCCGTTGCGCGACGACGTGGCCGCGTTCACGGCGCTCACCGCCGCGCCCACGCTCGAGGTGCACGGCCTCGTCGGCGGCTACGCCGGCCCCGGCATCAAGACCATCGTCCCGCACCGCGCCGAGGCCAAGCTCTCGACGCGCCTGGTCCCCGATCAGGTGCCGGCCAAGGTGTTCCGCCTCATCCAGCGCTTCGTCAAAGCCAAGCTCCCCGACGCCGTCGTCACGCACGAGGCGTCGCTCGAGCCGTACCTCGCCGAGCTCGGCGGCGACGCCAACGAGGCCGCCGCGGCCGCCGTGCGCGCGACCTTCGGCAAGGAGCCCGCCTTCGTGCGCGAGGGGGGCTCCATCGGCGCCGTGCTCACCATGCGCCGCCTGCTCAAGGTGCCGATCGTCTTCCTGGGGTTGTCGCTCCCCGAGCACGGCTACCACGCGGTCAACGAGAACTTCGACTGGGGCCAGGCGTCCGGCGGCATCGAGCTGTTCTGCCGGTATTTTCACGAGATAGCGGCCCGCGCGGACACCAGATAGCGGCTCGCGCCGACCGGGGTTGAATCCCGCCCCTTCCGCGCTACGATGACGTCGATGGGCGCCCCCTCCGCCAGCCGTGCCACCGGCGTCAAGATTCTCGCCTCGGTCGGGCTCGTGACTCTGGTCTGCGGCTTCGTGCTGAAGTCGTCGATGAAGGCCGGCGCCGAGTACTACAAGCACGTCGACGAGGTGATGGGGAACATCGACAGCCTGCGCGGCAAACGGCTGCAGGTTCACGGCAACGTCGTCGACGGATCGATCGAGCAGGCCAAAGGGACGCTCCTCTACCGGTTCAAGATCGAGAGCCGCCCGCCGCGCGCGCCGGCGGTGATCACCGCGACGTACAACGGGCTGGTCCCCGACACGTTCAAGAGCGGTGCCGAGGTCGTGGCCAAGGGGACCCTCACCCCCGACAACCAGCTCGCCGTCGTCCCCGACGGCATCATGGCGAAGTGCCCGTCGAAGTACGACGCCGACAAGCAGAAGCCGGCGACGCCCGCAGGCTCGACCGCCGCCGCCGCCAACGTCGCCGAAAAACTCTAGCGGCTAGAAGTACCTGAGGCCGTCGACGGCGCGGAGGCGGCTGGCGCGCAATGACGGGTAGAGCGTGGCGAGGAAGCAGATGCCGAGCGTCGCGGCGGCGACGCCGGTGATCTCGATGGGCGCGATCCGGACCGGCAGCTGGCCGATGAGGTAGACCTTGGGGTCGAGCGGGTAGCCGTAGAGGCGCGCCAGCAGGCAGACGAGGAGGCCGTAGCCGATGCCGAGGCCGGTGCCGAACGCGCCGACGGTGAGGCCGCCGATGACGAAGATGCGCGCGACCATGCTCGAGCGCGCGCCCATCGACTTCAGGATCGCGATCTCGGGGATCTTCGACAGCACGATCATGGTGAGCGAGGCGATGATGTTGAACGCCGCGACGACGATGATGAGCACCAGCAAGAGCGAGATGATCACCTTCTGCATGGTCAGGGCCATGAACAGGTTGTGGTTCAGCTCTTTCCAGTCGATGATCCGGTGCGGCGAGCCGAGGCGGCGCTTGACGTCCTTCACGGCGCCGAGGGCCATGATGGGATCGGAGAAGCGGAGCTCGACGCCCGACACCAGCCGCCGCGCGCTGGCGAGGCGCTGGGCGTCGGCCACGCTGACGTAGACGAGGCGGGTGTCGTACTCGTTGAACCCCATCCTGAACAGCGCGACGATCTTGAACGGGTAGGCGGTGGGGGGCTCGCCAGGCGCCGCGGAGAACGGGACCATGATCGAGACGCAGTCGCCGATGCCGGCGCGGATCCGGTGGGCGAGCTCGGCGCCGATCGCCACACGTCCGACGTCGACGGTGGTCTTGCGGGGCGTGCCCGCCGGCAGCGGGCACGTCGCGGGGGCGGCCAGGTCCTCGACGCGCCCGGCGATGAGGGCGTGGCGCAGATCGTCCGCGCCGTTCTGAAGGTCGATCCCCTTGAGGTTGGCGCCGACGCGCCCGATCATCACCTCGCCCGCCGAGAACACGAAGCGCGCCATCCGCACCACGCCCGGCATGCCGCGCAGCCGGTCCTCGATCTCGCGGATCTCGGGTCCGTCGACCTCGCTGTCGCCGTACGGCTGCACGATGAGGTGGGCGTTGAGGGCCAGCACCTTGTCCTGGAACTCGCGCTCGAAGCCGCTCGTGACCGCCATGACGACGACCAGCGACGCCACGCCGAGGACGACGCCCATCGTCGACACCGTCGTGAACACGGAGAACAGCCGCAGCAGGAAGGCGACCACGGCCATCAGTCCCCCCGCCAGAACCATCACCACGGCGATCGTCTCGAAGACGCGGGAGCGCGCGTGCGCGACGGCCAACAGGGCGAGCCCCGCCACCAGGAGCGCGATCCCGCTAGCGAGCAGGGCGTTCGCGCCGCCCGACCGCCGCACCCGGTGCAGATACCGGAGGCCGATGAAGCGTTCGAGCCCGAGGGCGAAGAGCTCGCCCAGAGCCCAAAGCAGCCCGATCGCGAGGGCCGCCGACAGGCACCCGAGGCGGTGGGCCGGCCAGAAGGCAGCGCCGCCAGCCGCCGCCAGCAGGGCGCCGCCGAGCGCGAAACGCGTCATCGCCGGGAGCTCCATGTGGGGCCGACGCTAGCAGACTGTTGACCCCTTCGACGTCAAACCGTACCGTACACGGCAATGACCTCGGCGCGGAGTCGGCAGGGGCGTCATGTGGCGCTCCTCTTCGGGGTCGCCGCCGTCATTCTCTTTCTCTTGCTCCTCACGCCGGGGCTCGCGCGCGCCGGCAAGAACGACCTCCAGCTCCTCAACCTCTGCACGCCGGGGGCGGTGACCCTGGGCGGCGTCCCGCAGTCGGAGTGCAGCTGGATCCCGCGCGTTCCCCCGACGAGCACGACGCCCGGCGAGATCCCCGGGACGATCAGTAAGGGCGTCGTCGTGCCGATGCAAGGGCTCGAGGACTACCGCAGCCTGATGTCCGAGCTCGGCGTCGCGGTCGCCCCCCGCCTCATGACCCCGGCCGATACGCTCGGCTACGCCGGCTTCCAGTTCTCGGCCGAGCTCGGGGTCACGAAGATCAACAGCAGCCGGTCGTACTGGAACGGCGTCGCGGCCGTCGACCCGAACAACCCCAACGCCGTCCGCCCGGACGGGTACCTGACCACCGTCGGCGCTTTCGTGCGCAAGGGCCTCTGGCTACCGCTCCCCGCCTTCGAGTTCGGCGCAGGGGCGCTCAAGATCCTCGACTCGAACATGTACGCCGTGCAGGGCTACGCGAAGTTCGCGCTGCAGGAGGGCTTCCACGGCTGGGTCCTGCCGTCGTTCGCGGTGCGCGGCTCGGTCTCGCAGCTGCTCGGCACGGACCAGGTCGATCTCACGGTCTGGGGGATCGACGTGCTCATGTCGAAGGCCTTCAGCATCGGCGGCACCGCGCGCATCGAGCCCTTCCTCGGGTGGAACCTGCTGTTCATCGACGCCCGCAGCGGCGTGATCGACGCGACCCCCGGCTGCGACGCGCGCGCCGTCGAGGCCGCGGCGCCCGGCGACCCGGCGCCCACGTCGCACTGCGACCCCGCGCAGAACGGGACGCCGAACGACCTGTTCGCGAACTTCAGCTTCCCCGATCAGGACGTCATCACGCGGCAGCGCTGGTTCGGCGGCTTCAAGCTGAAGCTCTACGTGCTCTTCCTGACCGCCGAGCTGGACCTCATTCCGGCAGGGACGAGCCACGACTCCAAGAACAACGTGGCGGACCGGAGTGGCGCGCAGCAGACCTACTCGCTCTCTGCCGGGTTCGATTTTTAGTCGTCGGACGATTCGAAAGTTCGTACGCCGACGCTGCGCGTTTACGTCGACGCCGCGCGTTTACGCGGCGGCGCCGCCGACGCCGCCGGTGCCGGCGGCCCCGGTCGAGCCGGTCGAACCGGCGTTGACCGGCGGCGTGCCCGCACTCGGGACGGCGGCGGGCGGCGCGCCCGTGGCGGGCATCCCGCCCTGGATGATCTTGCGCAGCCCGGCAACGGACAGCCGAGGCGTCTTCTTCTCTTCCTCGAAGATGATCTGCGCGAGCGTCGCCGTCGTCAGGTCGGCGCGCGTCGTGTTTTCCACGACGCGCACGTCGTCGCCGGCACGCACCATCGCCGCGATGTGGTCGAGCGTCACGTAACGGCTGTCGCGAGTGTCGTAGAGCTTTCGGTTTGCGTAGCGCTTGATCGTGCGTGCTGTGGTCATTGTCTTAGGGTGTCATAGACAAATTCGGGGGTCAATAGTGTAATACAACCAACCAAAACCGCCCTGTATGAAGCGGCGAACCCCATGTCTGAAATACCGAGACAATACAGCCGTTTACGCGCCGCGACCCTTCAGCTGATCGGCTGAGCACGTTACGGCAAACTGCCACCGGAGCGCATGCGGCGGCGCTCGACGCGGTCGAGTCGTGCGACGCGGATCGCCGTCGAGCAGCGCGACGCGGATCGCCGAGGCGTCGAACTCGACGCGGCGATCTTACTTGTTGGCGGGCTTGCCGGCGTCGTCGTCGAGCTCGGCTTTCTTGCCGGATCCCGGTGAGACGTCGATCTCGTTCTGCGCGTTGACGGCGCGCTTGAAGTTCTTGATCGCCTTTCCGAGCCCGTCGCCGAGCTGCGGAAGCTTCGTCGCGCCGAACACGACGACGACGATGATGAGGATGAGAACGAGTTCTCCGAAGCCCATTCCGAAGGGCATTGGCCGCTCCTTAACTTGGGTCTTCTATAGCACCCCCCGGACGGGCGCGCGAGGACGAACGTCTTTTTGGAACCCGGGCGCCCGATCCGATACGATCGCCCGTCATGGCGAAGCCGTCGTCCGCGCGCGGCACATCGCGAGCGGTCGCGCTCGTGCTCGGTTGCGCCGTCTGCGCGCCGCTCGCCTGGGGCAAGGGCGCGGCTGCGCCGGCGCCTCCGCCGGGCGAGAGCCTCAACGAGCGGCGGGCGGTGCGGGGCGTCCCCGTCGACGAGCTCGGCCCGAGCGAGAGCGGGGAGCTGCGGGAGATCCGTCAGTTCGAGGAGGCGGCCTTCCCGCGGGCCGGCGCGCCCCGACCGGGCAGCGCCGACGGCGCGCTCCCGCCGGCGTCGCTTCCGGGAAGCTGGGGCGGCTCCGGCGACGTCCCGGCCGAGCTGCGCACACCGCCGCCGCGCGCGGACGCCGACGCCACGCCGCCCCCGGACTCGGAGTGGCTGCGGCGGCTCAAGCTCCCCGACATCCCCGTGCGCTGGGATCCGCAGGTGCTGCGCTACCTCGACTACTTCAAGAGCGATCCGAAGGGGCACGCCGTGATGGCCAGCTGGCTGCGACGCGCCGGCCGCTACCGCGATCTCTGCGGCAAGGCGCTGGCCCGCGAGGGGCTGCCGCGCGACCTCATCTACGTGGCGATGGTGGAGAGCGGGTTCGAGACCGGCGCCCGCTCGCGCGTGGGTGCCGGCGGCATCTGGCAGTTCATGCCCGGCGCGGCGCGCGCCTACGGGCTGGAGGTGAGCTACTGGATCGACGCGCGCCGCGATCCCGAGCGATCGATGGAGGGGGCGGCCCGCTACCTCAAGGACCTCTACGTCCGGTTCGGATCGTGGCCGCTCGTGTTCGCGGCCTACAACGCCGGCTACGGCGCCGTGCTGCGCTCGATCACCAGCTACAACACGAACGACTACTGGGAGCTCGTGCGCCACGAGGCCGGCCTCCCCTGGGAGTCGAGCCTCTACGTGCCGAAGATCCTCGCCGCCGCGATCGTCGGCAACAACCTCGAGGCGTTCGGCTTCGCCGACCTCACCGCTGACGGCCCGCTCACCTACGAAGAGGTCGAGGTCCCGGCGGGGACGACGTTCGCCGCGGTGGCGCGCGCGGCGGCGACGAAACCGGAGGTGATCGAGGCGCTGAACCCGGAGCTCGTTCGCGGGCGCACGCCGCCCGATCGCGGCGCGACGCGCGTGCGGGTGCCGCCCGGGACGGCGGCGACGTTCGCGGCCGCCTTCGACAAGGCCCGCACCGGGGCCGACAAGCTGGACGTCGTCGTCCTCCGCTTCGGCGAGACGCTCGACGACGTGGCCCGCGCCCACGGCGCCTCGGTGCGCGAGTTGCGCCGGCTCAACGCGGTCAAGGACACCGCCGAGCTGCGCGCGGGGATGCCGATCATGGTCCCGCGGCGCGCGGGGACCAAGGACGGCGACAAGGCCGCGCCCGGCGCGGGCAGCGGGGAGAGCGACGAGCCCGACGACACGGTGGTGGTGGCGGTGCCGGATCGCGCCTTCGCCTACGAGGGGCGCGAGCGCGTCTTCTACCGGACGCGCGACGGCGACGATCTCGACGAGATCGCCGACGCCTTCGGCGTGCGCCGCGAGGAGCTCTGCGAGTGGAACAACCTCGACGCCGGCGCCAAGCTGCACCCGAAGATGGTCTTGCAGATCTACGTGCGCAAGGACTTCGACCCCGCCGGCGTGGTGCTGGTCGACGCCGGCAAAGTGCGGGTCGTGACACTCGGATCGGAAGAGTTCCTCGAGCTCGAGACGGCCCGCCGCGGCAAGAAGCGCCTCACATACACCGCGAAGCCCGGTGACACGCTGGCCAAGCTGGGGCGGCGCTACGGGCTCACGCCGGGCGACCTCGCGCGGATCAACCGCTTCTCGACGAACACCGAGCTGCACGAGGGGGACCGGATCGTCGTCTACTCGCCGACGGGCGACGCGCCCCACGAGACGACGATGGGGCTCACGCCGAAGAAGCGCGCCGAGCGCGGCCCGACGGCGCCGATCGGCAAGCCCGAGGCGCCCGGGAAGCGCAAGCCGGCGGCGGTCCCCGCCCGGTCGCTCGCCAGCCACGGGACCGCGCCGGAGGCGAAAAAGAAGCCCGCCGCCCTCGCCAAGCCGGGCGACAAGCCCGCCGTCATCGCCAAGCCGGGCGACAAGCCCGCCGTCATCGCCAAGCCGGGCGACAAGCCCGCCGCCGCCAAGAAGAAGTAGCACCGGCCCTGGCGCGCGCGCGCGTCGAGCCGGACGCTGCAGGAACCCGCGTCGATCACCTGGTCGCTTCGGCCGTGCCGGGGCTGTCGATCGCGGCGGCGCGCCGCCTCGTCGAAAGCGGCGCCGTCCGGGTGGACGGACGACCCGCCCGCAAGGGGGCGCGGCTCGCGGCCGGGCAGGTCGTCGAGGTGGACGACGAGGCGCTGGCCGCCCGCCGCCCGGGCGTGGCGCCCGATCCGGACGTCGCGCTCGACGTGCTCTACAGCGACGACACGCTGGTGGCGATCGCAAAGCCGGCGGGGCTGCCGTCGCACCCGCTCGCCGGGAAGCTGACCGGCACCGCGGCGAGCGGGCTCGCGGCGCGCTTCCCCGAGTGCGCGGCCGCGTCGCCGGACCCGCGCGAAGGCGGGCTCGTCCACCGCCTCGACACGGCGACGTCCGGGGTGCTCGTCGCTGCGCGCAGCGCCGGCGCCTGGCCGGCGTTGCGTGCTGCGCTCGGCGCTCCGGACGCCGAGAAGACGTACCTCGCGGAGGTGGCGGGCGCGCCCCCCGCGACCGGTGTCGCGGACCAGCCGATCGGGCGCGTCGGGCGCCGCGGCGACAGGGTCCGTGTCGGCGGCGGGCGCCGTCCCCTCGCCGCGCGCACCGCCTGGGAGGTGCTCGAGCGGCGCGGGGACCGGACGCTCCTCCGCGTGCACCTCGGCGCCGGGCGCGCGCATCAGGTGCGCGCGCACCTGGCGGCGGCCGGCTTCCCGATCGTCGGCGATCCGAAGTACGGCGGCGCCGAGGCCCCCGAGCTCCACCTCCACGCCGCCTCTGTCCGCTTCCGACACCCGGTCTCCGGCGAGCCGATTTTGATCGCCGCGCCGCCCCCCGCCTGGGCCATCATCGCGCCGTGACCCGGGCCGTCGTCCTCCAGCACACGCCGACCGAGGGGCCGGGGATCGTCGCCGACCTGCTCGCCGCCCGCGGCGCCGACTGCCAGGTCCGCGCGCTCCACCGCGGCGAGCCGGTCCCGGCCGCCCTCGCCGACGGCGAGCTCCTGGTCGTGATGGGCGGCCCGATGGGCGTCGGCGACGCCGGCTCGCCCGACTACCCGTTTCTCGCCCCCGAGATCGCGCTCCTCGCGAGCTGCATCGCGCGCGCGCAGCCCGTGCTCGGCATCTGCCTCGGCGCGCAGCTGCTCGCCGCTGCCGCCGGCGCGCGCGTCTACCCCAACCTGGGCCCCGGACCGGACGGCCGACCGGCCCCCGCCCGCGAGGTCGGGTGGGGCGAGATCGATCTCATTGGCGCCGAGAGCGAGCCCCTCTGGGCCGGCCTCCCCGCGCGACCGCTCGTGCTCCACTGGCACGGCGACACGTTCGACCTCCCGCCGGGCGCAGTGCACCTCGCCTCCACGCCCCTCTGCCGGCACCAGGCCTTCCGCCTCGGACGGCGACAGGTGGGGCTGCAGTTCCACTGCGAGCTCGACCCGACGACGATCGGGACCTGGGTCCGCGAGGACGCCGACTACGTCCGCGACGCCAACGGCCCCCACGGCCGCGCCCGGATCCTCGCCGACACCGAGCGCCTCTACGCGACCGCGCGGCCGATCTGGGATCGCCTGCTCGGCAATGTCTTCGACGTTCTCGGCTCTTAGTGCGACCCGAGCTCGCTGAACGTTTCGAGGCTGTCGCGAGCGTCCCCGGGTTCTTCCGTGCCATAGTAGCGCCCGTGCCGTCGCCCCAAGAGTTCAAGCTCGCCCTCGTCCAGATGCGCGCGGGGCTC
>Ga0306920_100012534_pt1 | contig 11504 bp, 6 predicted proteins | sample flu12Cox44000170_FD_204666 | JGI IMG/M metagenome (GOLD analysis project Ga0306920, IMG submission 204666) | Lab enrichment of tropical soil microbial communities from Luquillo Experimental Forest, Puerto Rico - flux4day.12C.oxic.44.000.170 (v2)... | ecosystem: Environmental > Terrestrial >...
CGGGCCGATAGGAAGCCGCCCCAGTAGCTGGACAGGGCGTTGAACTTGTCGTCGAGGCCGAGCTCGCGTTGGGTGTTGGCCAGCTCGTACGCCGCCACTTGCAACGAGGGTTCGATGCCTTTGTCGCGCAGGCCGGCGACGCTGGCGGCTAGTTGGCTTTTGCCGAGGTCGAGGGCGGCCGACAGCGCCACTTCGGAGCGGACGCCGGCGAGCTGGAAGTTGGCGTCGACCTGGCCGTTGGCGTAGTACTTCTCGACGAGCAGGGCGTTGCGGGTGTAGTTGGAGATGGCGAACCCGAGTTGGGCGTACTCGGCGTTGGGTTGGCCGGCACCGATGTACTGCTTGACGCCGTCGAGCACGTTGCGCTGGTTCACCGACAAGGCCACGTCCAAGTCGAGGTCGGCGAAGCGGGCCAGGGTGTCGTCTTCGGAGAGGCCGGCCTGGTTGGCGAGTTCTTTGACGACGTTGGATTGGAAGGCGGCGAAGTTGGCGTCGGAGCCTTTGCGGAAGAAGTCGGCCACCGCGGCCAGGTCGACGGTCGTGTTGATGGGGGGGCCACCGAGGTCACGGCCGACGTCGTAAACGTCACGAGCCATGTCGACCACGCCGCCCGAGAGCTCGTAGTAGACGAGGGGGACGAGGAGGTGGGGGATGGCGTCGTCGACGGTGAGGGTGCCGGCGGCGACGGCGCGTTGGATGCTGCTGATCTGGGTGGCGGCGAACTGGGCGCTGGACAGGGCGTCGAAGGCGTTGGCGTAGGCCAGCATCAGGGCCGAGGCGTCGCTGACGGTGGCGGGTTCGTCGGTTTTGAGGGTGTCGAGGAGGGCGAACACTTGGCCTTCGGTGGCCTGTGACGACGACACTTGGGAGAAGAAGGCGTCGGGGCCTTGGGTCAACAGGACCTGGACGGCCTGGGCCGTGGCGACGGTGGCGTCGGCCACGACGGCGGCCTGGGAGGCCGACTGGAAGGCGCCGGCCTGCAACCCTTGGATCTGGAGGTTGGAGGCCCGGTCGGCGGCGGCGGCCGCCTCGGCCGGGAGCCCGGTCTGGTTCAGCAGGGTCTGGATGGTCGGGTCGAGGGCACCGTACTGGCCGGCGGCGGCCTGGTAGCGGGCCAGAGCGGCATCGGCTTTGGCCTTCAGGCGGGTGTAGGCCTTGTCGTCGAGCCGCACGTCGCCCTGCTCGGCCAAGCGCGGGAGCTGCGCTCCCGTGAAGGCGGTGTAGGCCTCGTAGACGTCACGCACTTCGCGGACGTCGACGCCGAGGCGCCGGCCTTCGTCGACCACGTCGACGAGGCTGCCGTCGGCCTCCGACGCCGAGTTGCGCTGCCCCGCCGGGATGAGCACCGTGGTGAAGCCCGCCTGGGCGGCCCCGGCGATCTTCTCGGGGATCCCGCCCACCGGTCCCACGGTGCCGTCGGGATTGATGGTGCCGGTCATGGTGATGCCGGTCTTCAACGTGTCGCCCCGCATGAGCGACAGGACGCCGACGGTCTTCAGGGCGCCGGCCGACGGGCCGTCGATCTGGCCTTGGATCTCGAACCGGTAGCGACCCTCGAGCGGCGCGCCGGTCAGCAGGGTGGCGACGGTGACGGCGTTCCACGACGCCGCCCGGCTCTGATCACCCAAGCCGGCCACCTCGTCCTCGGAGAAGTCGACCCGCAGACTGTGATCGGTGGTGGGCTCCATCGTCACGATCTCCTGGCCCACCCCACCGTCAGCGGTGCCGGCCCCGGTGCGCACGAACAGCGGATGGATGGTCACGGTCGTGGGAGCGGGAACAGTGGTCGAGGTCGGAGCCAACGCCGTAGTGCTCGCGATGGCGACGGTCGTCGGTAGGGCCACGGTGGTGGACACCGACTGGCCCCCACCCCGGCTGCACGCGGTAGCAGAAAGACCAACGAGGACGGCGAGGGCGGCGGCCGCCAGAGCGGTCCGGTTCATCGGGATCAACTCCTTCGGGATGTATCGCATCGTTGCGATGACTCGGGCACGTTCGGATGTGCCGGTCGGAGCACAAGAGTCCCGGTTTTTACTTTTCGTACATGTGTCGTATGGCACAGGACGGCCTACGCTCGCTCGCATGTCAGATCGCCCCGACCAGCCAGATCAGGACCTGCTCGTCGCCATCTCGTTCCCGGACCAGTTCCGGGCGTCGGAGTTCATGACGGCGGCGGCGCGGTTGGTGTCGCAGGGCAAGCTCAAGGCCAAAGACGCGGTGTTCATCACCAAGGACGACGACGGCAAGGCCCACGTGCGCGAGACCAAAGACCTCCAGACGGGCTCGGCGGCGGCGTCGACGGGCTTGTGGGGGGCCTTCATCGGCCTGCTGCTCGGCGGGCCGGTCGGGATGGTGGTGGCCGGCGGCATCGGCGCCGGTGCTGGCGCCCTGGCGGCCAAGGTGGTCGATCTCGGCATCCCAGACGAGTGGGTCGCGTGGCTGAAGGAGGCCACTGAGCCGGGTCGCACCGTGCTCGCCATCCTGGTCACCGACTTCGACCGTGATGCTCTCGTCGAGGAGCTCGAGCGGTTCCAGGGTGCCCGCCTCCTGTACGGCAACCTCCCGATCGACGTGATGACGCGGATCCACGGCGCCCTCCAGGACGCCCCGTCCGTCACCCAGCGCGACCTCCCGCCGCCTTCCAGCTGACGGAGCCGTCGCCACCTGCGAAGCTCCATCGTCGACGACAGTCCCTGACGAAAGGGTGGTGCACCATGGCGAGCCGATCGAAGTCCGCGGGAAAAGCCGCGAAGGCGGGGAAAAAGGGGCCGGCCCAGCCGCCGGAGAAGGCGGCCAAGGCGGCGAAGGGCGTCGTGGCCGAGACGTCGAAGGGCTTCCGGATCCGCACCTACGAGACGCCCTCGGCCGAGTTCGACGCCCGCTCCGCCTCTGACCGGGAGCTGCTCCACTACGGGCTGCCCACGCGGCCGGACGCCGCGGCCGAGCCCGAGCTGCGTCAGCTGTGGGACACCGCGTTCTCCCGCCCGCACACCTGGATCGTCCCGGAGTTCATCGACGTCGAGGGCAAGGCGCACGGCCCCGCCCTCAGACCACGTGGCGTCACCCCGTCCGTCGCGCGCGGCGCCGAGCCGAAGGGGATCGCCAACGCCACGAGTAGCAACTGGTCGGGCAGCGTGGCCTTCGCGCCGAGGGGGAACACGTACCGCTTCGTGCTCGGCCAGTGGACGGTGCCCGAGCCGTATGCCCCCAGCTTCGGCTCGTTCTACGCGTCCGAGTGGGTGGGCATCGACGGCTGGGGATCCAACGACGTGCTGCAGGCCGGGACGGAGACCCAGATCACCAAGGTCCCGATCTTCGGCGACTTCCGTTCGGTGTACGCGTGGTGGGAGTGGTTCCCCGCCGGCGAGGTGGCGATCGGCAACCTCGGCGTGTCGGCGGGCGACTTCATGAACTGCCTCATCTGTGTGAACTCGACGACGTCGGCGACGATCTACTTCTCGAACTACAGCACCAACGTGAGCACCACGTTCACGATCACCGCGCCCGGGACGACGACGCTCGTGGGCAACTCAGCCGAGTGGATCGTCGAGCGTCCCACCGTCAACGGATCGGTCGCCAGCCTCACCGACTACGACGTCGTGTTCTTCGACGCCTCCATCGCCGGGTATTCCGACGGCAACTCCCTCGGGATCTCGTCGGCGGGAACGTCGACACCCGTCACGATGGTCGGCAACAACAACGCGTCCCTCTCGGTCCCGACGTTCGCCACGTCACAGCTCTTCCGCATGGACTGGAAGGCCGCGACCTAGCCCAACCATCCACCCAGGTCGATGTGACGGTTTTGCACGCCACAGGTGCAAAACCGTCACGTCGGCGGAGCGAGGGGTCAGTATTCGATCCCTTTCTTGGCCTTGATGCCGCGGTCGTAGGCGTGCTTCACCTTCACCATCTCGGTGACGGTGTCGGCCAGCGCCACGATCTCCGGCGGCGCGTCCCGTCCCGTGATGACGACGTTGGTGCGGGGCGCGCGCTGACGGAGGCCCGCCACGACGTCGGCAACGTCGACCCAGCCGTACTTCACCGCGTACGTCAGCTCGTCGAGGATCAGCAGGTCGTAGTCGCCCGACGCCAGCTCGGCTCGGGCCACCTCCCACGCGTGGCGGCCCTTGGCAATCGTCTCGTCCATGTCGGTGGATTCCCACGTGAAGCCGTCACCGAGGGTGTGCCACTCGATGCCGAGGTGGTCGGCCAGCTTGCGCTCACCTGTCTGCCACTTGCCGCCCTTGATGAACTGCACGACGCCGACCCTCCACCCCCGAGCCCACCCCCGGGCCATCACGCCGAAAGCGGCCGAGCTCTTGCCCTTGCCGTGACCGGTGTTCACCAGGATGATCGAGTCGGCGCGTGCCATCTCCGGAAACGTACCGACGCGGGTCGGGTACGGTCGACGGGTGACAGCGCGCGGCCTGATGGTGTGCGGCACGGCCAGCGACGCCGGCAAGTCCACGCTCGTCACGGCTCTGTGCCGGAGCCTGGCTCGCCGCGGTGTCCGGGTGGCGCCGTTCAAGGCCCAGAACATGGCGCTCAACTCGTTTGTCACCCTCGATGGCGACGAGATCGGCCGGGCCCAGGGCGTCCAGGCACTGGCCGCCGGGGTGGAGCCCGACGTGGCGATGAACCCCATCCTCCTCAAGCCCACGGGCGAGCGCGCCAGCCAGGTCGTGGTGCGGGGCCATCCGATCGGCGTGATGACGGCGGCCGAGTACCACGCCGCCAAGCCGGAGCTTCTCGGCACGGTGCTCGACTCTCTTGGCGACCTCCGTTCCCGCTTCGACGTCGTGTTGTGCGAAGGGGCCGGCTCGCCCGCCGAGATCAACCTGCTTGACCACGACATCGCCAACCTCCGCATCGCCGCCGAAGCTGGCTTGCCCGCTGTCGTCGTGGGTGACATCGACCGCGGCGGCGTCTTCGCCTCCCTCTACGGCACCGTCGCCCTGCTGCCGCCGCGCTACCGGCGGCTCGTGTGTGGATTCATCATCAACAAGCTGCGGGGCGACCCGGCCCTGCTGTTCGACGCCACTGCCGACCTCCAGGCCCGCACCGGCGTCCCCACCCTCGGGGTGCTGCCGATGCTGCCGGCCACCGTGGTCGCCCTCGACGCCGAGGACTCCCTCGCCCTCGACGCGCCGCGTCCATCGGCTGGACCGCCGGTCGCCGACGGCGTCGACGTCGCGGTGGTGCGCTTCCCGTGGATCGCCAACGTCACCGACGTCGACGCCTTCGCCGTCGAACCCGGCGTCACCGTGCGCCTCGTGCGGTCGCCGGCCGAGCTGGGCCGGCCCGACCTCGTGGTGCTGCCGGGCACCAAGAGCACCGTGGCCGATCTCGGCTGGCTCCGAGCCGAGCGCTTCCCCGACGCCATCCTCGCCAGCGGCGCCGACGTGCTCGGCATCTGCGGCGGCTATCAGATGCTGGGCGAGAAGATCGACGACCCGGTGGAGTCGGGCGCCGGTGTGGTCGACGGCCTCGGCTGGCTCCCGGTCCGCACCGAGTTCCAGGCCGACAAGACGGTGCGCCGCGTCGGCGCCACCGGTTATGAGATCCACCACGGGCGCGTCGTCGGTGCGGGCTCCAACTCGCTCGACGCCCGCGTCCGCGGCACCACCGTGCACGGACTCTTCGAAGACGACGGCACACGCGCCCGTTACCTCGTCGCCGTGGCGGCTCGGCACGGCAAGACGTTCGTGCCGGCTGGGATCGCGTTCGCCGCCATCCGCACGGCCCGCTTCGACGCCTTGGCCGACGCGGTCGAGGCCCATCTCGACATGGCCGCGCTCGACCGCCTGCTCGAAGCCGGCTCGCCGCGATGATCGTCTTCCTGTCGAACGCCGACACCGAGCTGCTGGCGCTCCGCGTTGCCATCGACTCGCTGCCGCCCGACTTCCCGCCGGTACGCGCCGGCAACCCGGACCGACTCGCCGCCCCGCCGTCGCTCGACGCCGTCGACGTCGTGCTGGTCCGGCTCCTCTCCGGCCGCCGAGCGTGGGAGGCGCCCTTCGACTCGCTGCGCGCCGAGTGCCTCCAGCGGGACATCCCGCTGCTGGCGTTCGGCGGTGAGGCCGGGCCCGACGCCGAGCTCACCGCCCTCTCCACGGTGGACGCGGCCACGTTGGCCGAGGCCTTCCCCTATCTCGTGCACGGCGGTCCGGCCAACCTCGCCCACCTCCTGCGGCTGCTCGCCCGCCACCCGCACGAGCCGCCGGCCGCCGTAGCCGACACGGGCGTGTATCGAACGTCGACGAGCTCCGACGGGCCACTCGTCGGCGTGGTCTTCTATCGCTCCCATCTCGTGGCGGGGAACACGCAGTTCGTCGACGACCTGTGCGACGCCGTCGAGCGACGCGCGGCGCGCGTACGCGCCGTGTGGTGCTACTCGCTGCGCGGCCGCCCCGAGACGCTCGAGTTCCTGCGCCCGTGCGACGCCGTCATCACCACCGTGCTCGCCGCCGGCTCCGACGACGGTGATGAGGGCTGGGCCAACCCGCTGGCCGAGCTGGACGTGCCCGTCGTGCAGGCCATCGCGGCCACGTCGCCGAGTGGGGTGTGGTCGGCCAGCGCCGCCGGGTTGGCACCGATCGACGTCGCCATGCAGGTCGCCATCCCCGAGTTCGACGGCCGCGTGATCACCGTGCCGTTCTCGTTCAAGGAGGTGGTCGACGACGGCGACGACCTGGGCGCGCCCGTGAGCGCCTACCGCACGGTGGCTGATCGAGCCGACCGGGCCGCGGGGGTGGCGGTGCGGCTGGCCGCCCTGCGCGCGACTCCGGCGGCCGCCAAGCGGGTCGCCATCGTCCTGTCGGCCTACCCGACCAAGCGCAGCCGCATCGGCAACGCGGTGGGGCTCGATACGCCGGCGTCGGTGATCGAGCTGCTGCACGCCCTGCGGGACGCCGGGTACGGCGTCGACCGCATCCCGGTCGATGGCGACGCCCTGATGGCCGAGCTGGCCGACGGGCTCACGTACGACGTCGCCGCCCTCACGCCGGCCCAAGCCGGCCGCGCCCCGGGTCGGCTCGCCGCCGAGCGATACGAACACATGTTCGCTACACTCGAACCGGTGGTACAGACAGCTTTGGTCGACGCATGGGGGCCACCGCCGGGCGACGCCTACGTCAGCACCACTGGTGACCTCGTCTTTCCTGGCCTGGACCTCGGCCACGTCGCTGTCTTCGTGCAACCGCCCCGCGGCTTCGGCGCCAACCCGATCGCCGTCTACCACTCACCCGATCTGGCGCCCACGCACCACTACGTCGCCTTCTACCGATGGCTCGACGAGGAGTGGGGCGCCGACGCCGTCGTGCACGTCGGCAAGCACGGCACGCTCGAATGGCTGCCCGGGAAGGGCGTCGGCCTGTCGGCGTCCTGCTGGCCCGACGCCGCGCTCGGCGACGTTCCGCTCTTCTATCCGTTCGTCGTGAACGACCCGGGCGAGGGCACGCAGGCCAAGCGGCGGGCCCACGCCGTCATCGTCGACCACCTGCTGCCGCCGATGACGCGCGCCGACACCTACGACGAGCTCGCCCGGCTCGAAGGTCTGCTCGACGCCTACTACCAGGTCGAGACCCTGGATCCCACGAAGCTCCGGGCCATCCAGCGCGAGGTGTGGGACCTCTTGGTGTCGGCGTCGCTCCACCGTGACCTCGGTGTCGACGGCATGCCCGGGTCGGACGCGTTCGGGGCGCTGGTCCAGCACGTCGACGGCTACTTGTGCGAGCTGAAGGACGCCCAGATCCGGGGCGGCCTGCACGTGCTGGGGCGGGCCCCGGAAGGGGAGGCGCTCATCGACCTGGTCGCGGCGCTGACGCGGCTGCCGCAAGGCCGCGTGCCTGCGCTGCGCGCCACCGTGGCCGCCGACATCGGCCGCGACGACGTCGACGCCGTCGAGGAGGAGGGCCGGCGCCGGCTCATCATGTTGGCCGCCGATGGCTGGACGTACGACGGCGACGACCCGACGCTCCGCTGGATTGCGGGCCGGCTCGTACCCGCCCTGCGCCGTACCTCCGACGAGATCGACGCGTTGCTGCACGGCCTCGCCGGCGGGCACGTCGCCGCCGGACCGTCGGGCGCGCCGACGCGAGGCATGGCTCACGTCTTGCCGACCGGGCGCAACTTCTACTCCGTCGATCCCAAGGCCCTCCCGAGTCCGTTGGCATGGGAGGTCGGACGCCGCCTGGCCGACGACGTCGTGGCCCGCCACGTGAGCGAGGAAGGCGGACCGCCCGAGACGGTCGGCATCGTGGTCTGGGGCACCGCCGCCATGCGGACGATGGGCGACGACGTGGCCGAGGCGTTGGCCCTGCTCGGCGTGCGACCGGTGTGGCAGCTCGAGAGCGGACGGGTGACCGGCGTCGAGCCGATCCCGCTCGACGAGCTGGGCCGGCCTCGCATCGACGTCACGGTGCGCATCTCGGGGTTCTTCCGAGACGCCTTTCCCGGTCTGGTCGCCCTGCTCGACGACGCCGTCAGCCTGGTCGCGTCGCTCGACGAGCCGGTCGAGCACAACTTCGTGCGGGCCCACGGCGTCGAGGACCCGCGCATCTACGGCCCGAAGCCGGGCGCCTACGGGGCCGGGATCTTGGCCGTCATCGACAGCGGCGACTGGGTCACGGCCGACGACTTGGCGGCCGTGTACCGCGCATGGGGCGGGTGGTCCTACCGGCGCGGCTGCTTCGGTGCCGCCGACTCCGACGCCATGGCCCGTCGCTTCGCCGCCATCGACGTGGCCGTCAAGAACCAGGACAACCGCGAGCACGACATCTTCGACTCCGACGACTACCTGCAAGACCACGGCGGCATGATCGTGGCGGCGCGCGTGTTCTCGGGCCGTGCCGTCAAGGCCTGGTTCGGCGACACCGCCGACCCGGCCCGGCCGCGGGTGCGGTCGCTGGCCGAGGAGGCGGCGCGGGTGGTGCGCACGCGCGTCGTGAATCCGAAGTGGATCGGTGCCATGCAGGGGCACGGCTACAAGGGGGCTTTCGAGATGGCCGCCACCGTCGACTACGTGTTCGGCTACGACGCCACGGCTGGTGTCGTCGACGACTGGATGTACGAGCGAGTGACCGAGGCGTACGTGGGTGATCCGGAGGTGCGGAAGTTCTTCGAGCAGTCGAACCCGTGGGCCTTGCGCGCCATCGCCGAGCGACTGCTCGAAGCGGACGAGCGCGGGCTGTGGGACGCCTCGCCCGAAGCCCGCCGTACGTTGCGTTCGGCGCTGCTGGAGGCCGAAGGCTGGGAGGAGAGTCGATGAGCAAACCGTTGGAATGGCTGGACGGCGCCCGGGCGTCGCACGCGGCGCTGATCGCCGACCTCGGCGAAGTCGACGACAAGGCGGCGCGCGCCCCGGCACTGCTACCGGGGTGGACTCGCGGCCATGTCCTGACCCATCTGGCGCGCAACGCCGACAGCAACACGAGGATCTTCCTCGCTGCCCAGCAGGGCGACGTCGTCGACCAGTACCCGGGCGGGCGGGAGCAGCGCAGCAGTGACATCGAGGCCGGCAGCGGGCGGTCGGCGGCCGAGCTGGCCATCGACGTCGAGTCGTCCATCGTGCGGCTCGAGGCGGCGTGGAACGCCACGCCCGACGACCTGTGGGACACCGCACGCGGCCGGGGCACAGCCGGTGGCGAGGCGTCGCTCACGGAGTGGGTGTTCTCGCGCTGGCGGGAGACCGAGGTGCACCACGCCGACCTCGGCCTCGGCTACTCGTGGGCCCGCTGGCCGTCGGCCTACGTCCGCGAGGACCTGCGGCGAGCCACGATGGCGTACCGCGCCCAGCAGCCCATGGGCCAGGGCGAGCTCCCGCCGCTCGCCCTCGCCCTCATCCCCAACGAGCGGCTGGCGTGGCTCCTCGGCCGCCACTGGCCCGACGGCCTCCACGAGGCGCCGCGGTGGATCTGAGCCTGCTCCCCTCCGTTTCACGCTTGTTCAACGTCGTAGGACGATGTCAAACGAGCGTGAAACCGTGAGGGCGGTGGCGTTCCCGTTCACGGCCGTAGTCGGCCACGACGACGCCAAGCTCGCCCTCGCGCTGGCGGCGATGGATCCGGCCATCGGCGGGGTGTTGTTGCGGGGCCAGAAGGGCGCGGCCAAGACCACGCTGGCGCGCGGCCTCGCCGCGTTGCTCCCGGGTGAGGCGCCGTTCGCCGAGCTGCCTCTCGGCGCCACCGAGGACCGATTGGTGGGCACGCTCGACCTGGCCGCCGCCCTGGCCGGCGGCGAGCGCCGGTTCGAGCCCGGCCTGCTGGCGGCCGCCCACGGTGGCGTCCTGTACGTCGACGAGGTCAACCTCCTCGCCGACCATCTCGTCGACGTGTTGCTCGACGTGGCCGTGTCGGGTGTCAACCGCGTCGAGCGCGAAGGCATCAGCCACGAGCACCCGGCGCGCATCGTGCTCATCGGATCGATGAATCCGGAGGAGGGCGAGCTGCGGCCGCAGTTGCTCGACCGCTTCGGCCTTGCCGTCGACGTGGCCTCGTCGCTCGATCCCGACGAGCGGGCCGTTGCCGTCGAGCGCCGGCTGGCGTTCGACGCCGATCCCGCCGCCTTCGCCGCAGGCTGGTCGGCGACCGAGACCGAGCTTCGTCGCCGGCTCGACCGAGCCCGGCCCGCCGTCGTACCACCGGCTCTGTTGCGCCGGATCAGCGCCCTCTGCGCGGCGATGGCCGTCGACGGCCTACGCGCCGATCTCGTCATCGCTCGGGCGGCGGCGGCGCGGGCCGGGCTGGAAGGTCGGGCCGAAGCCGACGACGACGACGTGCGAGCCGTCGCGCCGCTCGCCCTGGCCCACCGTCAGCGGCGCACGCCCTTCGACCCGCACGGCGGCGGCGGGCTCGACGAAGCGATCGACGAGGCGCTGACGGAGGGTGCCGCGCCGCCGGCAACGACCGAGCGGGCGGAGGCGCCCGGAGATCCCGGCCGGCCGCCACCCCTGACCGCCGGGGCCACGCCGGCGGCTGTCGGCCGGCGCAGCCCCGTCAGCGGTGCACGCGGCCGGCTCGTCGTCACGCGGCCGCACGAGGCCGGCGACCCGGTGGCTCTCGCCGCCACGGCCCGGGCGACTGGTCTGCGCCGGGCGAACGAACCAGACGCCGCCGTCGACCTTCAGGGCGCGGTGCGGGAGCAGAAGGCCGGCAACCTCGTCGTGTTCGCCGTCGACGCCTCCGGCTCGATGGGTGCCGAGCTGCGGATGGAGGCCGCCAAGGGTGCGGTCCTAGGCCTCCTGCTCGATGCCTACCAACGCCGCGACCGCGTCGCCATGATCTGCTTCCGCGGCGACTCGGCCGAGACGGTGCTGCGACCCACCGGCGCCGTCGAGGTCGCCCGTGCCCGCCTTCGTGATCTCCCCACGGGGGGTCGCACCCCGCTCGCGGCCGGCATCGATGCCGCCGTCCATCTGGCGACGGCGGGTGGGCCGGCGGCCGTCCATCGGCCCCTCGTCGTGCTCATCACCGACGGTCGCGCCACCGCCGCACCCGACGGTGTCG
>Ga0306920_100012537_pt1 | contig 11503 bp, 14 predicted proteins | sample flu12Cox44000170_FD_204666 | JGI IMG/M metagenome (GOLD analysis project Ga0306920, IMG submission 204666) | Lab enrichment of tropical soil microbial communities from Luquillo Experimental Forest, Puerto Rico - flux4day.12C.oxic.44.000.170 (v2)... | ecosystem: Environmental > Terrestrial >...
GATTAAGCCTGTTTGCGACGCGGGGCTTCGCTCTTTGGGCGGGGACCTCAATTGCGGCTCGGTCGACTTTGAACGACCGCGGAATAGTGAGGTATGCGGCGGGTTTGCAAGCATCCGTGGGGCACTGACCTCAAAAATCGCAATTCGCAATTTTTTTCGCCTTCTGCGTCACAAACCTGTCATTTCGGCATACAATCGCGCGCAAGCTATTGTTGGGGTGAAGAACTCACGGTGAGGGCCGAGGTGAGACCCTCTTCGAGTCCCAGGTCATTGCCCGTGTAAAAGGCGTGTCTGTCCTGCCCGGCGGAAGCATGACCGACTAACTCCACCATGTCGTTTGCGATGCGGGTTACTTCAGCGAGCGAGCGCACTTAATCCGCGCCTCGTCGGGAGAGCGGTCATGATCGCGCAGAACGTGGTATACCGTGCAATGTCTCGACTACTGTGGGTTGTTTTGGGCCTGCTCCTGTTGCCTCAGGGCTCGCGGGCGCAATCCATTGACACGCCCCTCATCACCCCGCGCCATCATCCAGAGATGGCTTCTTCCAGCGGCGAAGGAGTATCGATTCCGGGACTGAAAACCCGACCGATGCGGGTCGACGTCAACCTGGTACTGGTGCCCGTCACAGTGATCGACTCATTCAATCGGCCGGTCATCGATCTTCCCCAGCAGGATTTCTCGCTTCTTGAGGGTGGTGTGCCCCAGAAAATCCAGTTCTTCTCACGCGAGGACGCACCGATCTCGATCGCGCTGGTGCTGGATTTCAGCGGCAGCATGCGAAATAAAGTCGACTACGTCCGGCAAGGCCTCGACCAGTTCTTCCAAAATGCGAATCCGGAAGATGACTATTATGTGATTACAGTGTCCGACCACCCGAGCCTGGTTGCCGATGCCTCGCAGTCCGTCAATACGATTGAGGCGGAGCTCGCGGCCATCGAGCCAAAGGGACAGACGGCTCTGTTTGACTCGATTTACCTGGGCGTGAATAAACTGCGGACGGCGCGCTACAAGCGGCGCGCAATGCTTATCATCTCCGATGGCGGCGACAACCACAGCCGTTACAACCTGAAGGAGATCAGGCACGTGTTGGAAGAGGCTGATGTGCTCACCTATTCCATCGGCATCTTCGACGACTTGCCTATTCCGCTCCTCAAAACCATCGAAGAACGAATGGGCCGCAAGTGGTTGGACGACGTGACCCGCGTGAGCGGAGGCCGTGATATTGCCGCCGACAATCGCCGCCAGATCCCCGACATCGCGGCCCAGATCAGCCGTGAACTTCGCACACAGTACGTGCTCGGCTACCGGCCAACCGATCCCAACCACGACGGCAAGTGGCGCAAGATCACGGTGAAGCTGGCGGAAAATCCCGGCCGGATGCGGGTGCACTTCAAAGAGGGATATGTCGCACCCGGGCCCTGAAGCGGGTGCTTCAAGTCTTCAGACAAGCAAGCGCGTCATTCCCGAGGTGCTTCAGCGCCGGGCGGAGGAGTCTGCTGCTTGGTTTCGAGGTCTGCCCCCTCGGATTGATCTTCTGGGGCGGAGACGGAATTCTCTCCCGAAGCCTGCCGTGGCACCGATTGTGCGATAGGTTGGGTGTCGTCGGTTTCGCGCACCTCGGCGGTGGCGGTAGAAGGCGCGAACAGCTCCGCTTGCGGTTCGCCCAGCTTCTCGAACTCCTCTACGCTCGGCAACTCGGACAGGTCCTTTAGCCCGAAGCGCAGCAGAAATTCTTTGGTCGTCTTGTACAGGATGGGTCGCCCGATGACCTGCTTGCGGCCGGCTGTGGTCACCAGCTTGCGGTCGAGCAGCGTTGCGATGACACCGGCCGCGTCGACACCGCGAATCTCGCTGATCTCCGGCACTGTGACAGGCTGTTTGTAAGCGATCACCGACAAGGTCTCCAGGGCCTGTAGCGAGAGACGCACCGGGGGCTTGAGACTCTTGGCGAAGTTCACAACCACATCGTGGTGCTCAGGCTTGGTAGCCATGCGATAGCCACCCGCGATTTCACGAATCTCCATCCCGCGTTCGCTGCGGGCATATTCGGCCATCAGCCGGGCGACGATATCGCTGATGTGGGCCTTGACCTCGCTGAACTCCTGTTTTTCCGCGGCATTCTTTTCTTCGGCCGTCAGCTCACTGGCGGAAGCCTGCGCTGGCTCTTGCGCGGGTACAGGTTGACTCGAGGCGCGTGGCAGCCCGGCATCCTCATTTTCTTCCGGGTCTGGGTGGCCGGTGGCTGTTTCGTTTAGCGCGAGTCGAGCGGCCTCTGCTGCGGCGCGCATCTCAGCGATCACCGCATCCTTCAGCAGCGACGCTAGTTGATTCAGTGTGACCGGTTCTTCGGTTGCATAGATGATGGCCTCAACTTTAGCTTTCACGCTCATTTGGGTTCAGTGTGTCGCTTTCACAAGTTCTTGAATTCTTGTCTCCAGCGCAGCGGACCGGTGCTCAACGGCACATTCACCGCCGGCATCCTGCTTCGGCGTCTGCAAGAACAGGATCAATTCGTTTCCTACTGCGAAGTATTGTCGTGACAATCCCGGTGGATGCTTCTCAACCAGCCGGCTCCCTTTGACCACATTGTGGTCGACGGTAATCTGTTTGTCGGGCAGCTTCCCTTTGAAGGTGGCGAGCACATCGTACTGCACGCTTTGTAGCGCGGGAAGCACCTCAGTCCAGAATCCAGGTGCCCTCCCCACATTGGTCACCTTGGCTGAGACGATGATAAGGCTCCGATCTACCAGTGAGGGTAGCTGCTTGGTGCAACTGTCCGAAGCCGCTGCGAGAGTCGAAGAGCAAAAGAGCGCCATGGCAACGGCCACCTTCCGACGGACCACATGGGGCTGATTCCCCCTCATCGCCAGTCGTCCCTCACCAGTGTGCTCTCCGCCATGAGGGCATCGAAGTTGGTGTGTTTCTTCAGGACGATATCGCCAAACAGGTGATCTTGGCGCGCCAGAATGGCCTGCAGCCGGATCAACTCGAGGATCGCCAGGAACGCGCACACCAGCGCGCTCCGCGACCGCAGGGTGCGCAGCAGTTGCTTCAGTCGCAACGGACTCTCTTCCAGCGCAAGCCGGCGCCGCACATAATCAATCATCTGCGCCACCGTGACGCTGTCGTCTTCCACGTCGAAGCTGGGCTTCTGTCGCGCGCGCTCCAGGATCTGGCCGAAAGTCTTCACCAGGTCGACGACGTCGGCGGCCATCTCCGGCTCCGCACCATCGGCATTGATGAAGTCCTTCAACGCTGGATTCGACCAGACAGCGTCTTCGATCTGCTGCTTTTGTAGCAGCATTTGCGCGGCAGTCTTGAAACGCTCGTGTTCAAGCAGGCGATTGACCAGCTCCATCCGTGGATCTTCGATCTCACCGGTCGAGTCGCGATCGCGCGGCAGCAGCATCTTCGACTTGATGTGAATCAGCAGCGATGCGGTGTAGATGAAGTCGGCGGCGATATCCACGTCGAGTTGCTTGATTTGCTCCACGTATTTGAGGTACTGCCCGGTAATTTTCGCGATCGGGATGTCGTAGATGTCGATATCCTGCTTGCGGATCAGATCGAGCAACAGGTCAAGCGGTCCCTCGTACACCCGTCCGACGGTGACGGAGAAGGGCGAGTAATCAGCGTCTTCCTTGCGAGGAAGGGGCCGACGCTCGTTTTGGGCGGCCGGCGCTTCTACTTCAGGCTTGCTCTCGGGTTGGGATTTATCGGGCATTGAAGCTGCCGAGATCAATTTACATCGTCATTTCGACCGAGGTCGCCTCGGCGGTGTAACCAGCTCTCCGTCAGTATCTGCGATCACCCAGGGAAACAGCAGGTTCCCGTTTTCAATCTCAGGTCAGGCCCTCTTCACCCTGCCTGCACAGTGGCTCACCAGGAATTACACTTCAAGCCTAGCGTTGCCTAAGCGCCCAGCTCAAATATCCTGCAGGAAACAGGGTGAGACCCAGGACGGCGGAGCCTAGATCGATATAATGACCCGCGCTCTGCTCGAGACCCCAGCGCATCCACGGAAACAGGCGAAGTGCCTCGCCGATGTGAGTTAACACGACTCCTATGAGCCCCGCCCCTCCGACTACCTGGAGAAAAGCGGACACCTTCTTGCACCGGAGGAACAAGATAACCGAACCAACCAGCATCATGCTCACCGGAACCAACGCGATCAGCGCCTTCACTAAGGTCACATTCATAGCGTACCGCCTGAGGTGTGGCAAAGGGCGAATTCACTCTCCCGCGCGCTGCACTGGCGCCTCGTAGGTGTGCGACAGGTTTGCCGCAGCCCGGGCTTCCTCCATTGTCACCTCGGCAGCAAGGCGCGCCTTGGCGGAGCCCGCCTCCAGAATGTCCCATGCCAGCCTGGGATTGGCCTCATAGTGCGCGCGCCGCGCCTGGATCGGCCTCAGCACCTGCCACAGGCTGTCCGATGCCCATTTCTTGCACTCGATGCACCCGATTCCCGCCGTACGGCAGCCCGCGTACACCTTTGCCATGGTATCGGAGTCGCTGAAGATCTTGTGCAGATCGCCCACCGGGCACACATCCGGGTTGCCGGGATCGGTGCGCCGGACCCGCGCTGGATCCGTCACCATCGTTTTTAACTTTTGCCGTACTACGGGCTCAGGGTCGCTCAACAGAATTGTGTTGCCATACGACTTCGACATCTTGCGGCCATCGGTGCCCGGCAACTTCGCTGCAGGAGTCAGCAGCGCCTTCGGTTCAGGGAAAACGAAATCACGCTGGGGACTGCAATCTCCCGAGCCCAGCTTACGGGGATAAAACTGGTTGAACCGGCGTGCGACTTCGCGTGTCAGCTCCACGTGCGCCACCTGGTCCTCGCCGACCGGCACAAAGTCGGCCTGATACATCAGGATGTCGGCCGATTGCAGCAGCGGGTAGCCGAGAAATCCATAGGTGCCCAGGTCTTTGTCCTTGATGTTCTCGCGCTGTTCTTTGTAAGTCGGCACACGTTCCAGCCAGCCCAGCGGTGTAATCATCGAAAACAAAAGGTGCAGCTCGGCATGCTGCGGCACGTGCGACTGGATGAACAGCGTGCTGCGCTCGGGATCAAGGCCTGCGGCGAGGTAATCGATAATCACTTCGAGCGAATTCTGCTTCACGGCGCTCGTGTCGGCGTAATCGGTCGTGAGCGCATGCCAGTCGGCAATGAAGAAGAAGCAGTCATACTCATCCTGCATATTGACCCAGTTGCGCAGAGCGCCGACGTAGTTGCCGAGATGCAGTTTCCCCGTAGGCCGCATGCCGCTTAGCACGCGGCCTTTTTTCGCTGGATGGACGTTGGGCATCAGAATCTCAACAGTGCATTCAACAGGGCGCTGAAGAAGGCCAGGAACGGTGCCGCCACGATGTCGACCACGGAACATCCCACCATGGGGAGGACAAACATCACGATCACCAGCCCGAAATATCCGATGCGGTCGTAGACCTTCAGCGTCTCATAAGCAAGAAAGTGGCGGATCACGTGGCTGCCATCGAGCGGCGGCAGCGGGATGAGATTGAACACGGCCAGGATCACGTTGATCAGAATGGCCAGCTCGAACATCTTGGCCAGGGGAGCCGAGACGTCGGTCCCGCGAAACAGCGTCGCGATCGGGCTGACGGTGCCGTGAAGAATCACGGCCAAGGCAATCACGGCGACAAACGCGGTCAGGAAATTGCTCACCGGCCCGGCAACGGCGGTGAGAATGTCGTCGCGAACCAGGTTCTTGAAGTTGCGATTATCCACCGGCGTGGGCTTCGCGTATCCAAAAGGGGGAAAACCCATCAGGATCAATAATGCAGGCAGTAGAATTGTTCCAAACGGGTCGATGTGCACCAGCGGATTCAGGGAAACCCGGCCCAGCATCTTGGCCGTGGGATCGCCTAGGCGGTTCGCCATCCAGGCGTGCGCCGACTCGTGGACACTGATAGCAAACAGCAAAACCACGACCTCGAAGAAAATGGTGACTACGTCTTGGTGCATTGTGGTTTGTCTTCGATACTACCATGTACAAATCGTCGTCAGGTCCCGGAGGGCTTGTCGTGGGCCAGGGTGGGCGCCGGCGCGATGTCTTTCACCTTCAGCGTCTTGGCCGGAATGCCGCCTACGATGTGGTAGTCGTCGACGTTCTTGGAAGCCACGCCCATCGACCCAACCAGCCCGTGTTCACCAATTCTGACCCCGCTGAGCACTACTGCATGATAGGTGATGCGTGCCCGCGGCCCGATTTCAGTCCTCACGTTGGTAACGATCATTCCATCGTTGAGGTCGTGAGCGTGTGAGTAGATGCTGGCATAGTCACTGACGGACGATCCTTCATGAATGATGATCTCGCCGCGATCATCGAGCAGCACATATTTGTGGATGACGCAATTATCTTCGATTGTCAGGTTATAGCCGTAGGAGACCTCGACCCCGTGAAAAATCTTTACATTCTGGCCGATGTGCTTCAGCACATGCTTGGCGAGCATGTAGCGCACACGGTAGCCCAGCCAGTGGTTAAGGCCAACCGGTGAACGGTCGAACATCATCCAGAGCCAGATGAGTGGCTTACGCTCGTTGTATTTGCCGACGTCCACATCTCCGTAGTATTCGGGCTCAAGCGTGACGTTGCGCGGATCGAAGGTGTGTGCCAGGGCTTGCTGCGCAAGTCCGGCTTTCGGATCAGGTTCGCTGTACGGGCGGCCAAGGTACAACTCGTGCAACGCGTCGCGCACCAGCGTGCTGCGGAAATCGTAGTCGCGGTGAGCGGTGAACTCCGCGTCGAGTTTCTCGATCCACGCGAGATAAAGCTTCTCGGCGACAGGAGCGGGCGACAGGTTGCGATATTCGTAACGCGGCATGAGTGACCTGCTGAATATGGCTGGATTACGACAAACTCGAAACATTGTACGGCACAACCGAAGGTCCAGGCCTACCTCTGCACTAGGCGCACCTTTCCCCGCTCGACGACGGCAGCCTCAATTCGAAGGGGCAGCGTGAAGGTGCTGTTCACCCCGACGTCGGGATATTTTGGAGTGATGTAGCGCTCGGCAAAGAATTCCAGAGCCATCTGAGGCACTTCGATGCCATCGAGATAGACAGACTGCACCTTCACCTTTCCGGTTCCTCCGGCACCGCTTGCTTGCGCAACAATGCGGACATCGTGCATTCCACTAAACAGGCTTAGCAGTGGATTGGCTGAGCGCTTGCTCTCGGTGATGGCGTCGAAATCCACCTTCGCCAGGCCGTCAAGGGTCCCCGCTTGTGCGACGAGATGCACCTGACTGACACCCTTCGGCAGCTTGACGCCGCCCTCGTTGAGATAGGCATTGGCTTCGTCTTCCGTGATCTCCGTTGGATTAGGATCGGGCTGTGGCTTGGCGGCATTTTGTTCCAGATGCGATATTTTTCGCTGCATGCTCTGGTAAGCAGCCGTATGGGCGACCTTGCTGGTCTGGTCGCTGCCGAACGCGAATCCAGCCCCGACATAGAGCACTGTGGCGAGGAGAATTGGGCGAGAGTAGGGCATCAAAGATCCAGTTTTCAATTTATCAGGTTGCCGCTGGCCTCAATATCGCAAATGAAGTAAGTTGCGGAGTCGGGAATCAGGCAGTTAGGGACCTCCCTGCGCCGGGTGTTGGCCTGTATATCGGTAGGTGATGCCGTTCCACGCATATTCGTAGATGGTGTATTCGGCAGTGGCGTCGGGTTGAGTTCGTGGCACCCGTACCCGGATAACGCCGTTTTCGGCTTCCGCCTTCGCGTTACCGAGTTGCGTGTCGCAGAACCCTTGTCCATCGGGTGACTGATCAGCGGACCAGACCTTGGTAAACGCTGACTCGGAAAACTGATTGAAGACGGTGAGCGTCAGGCAATTCTTTTCACCGGCGTAGGTGACAAACAGCACGTGATGATGTTCCGCGAGACCCTCGAGATCAACGTTCGCAATGCGCGAGTCGTCATCTTTTTCGTTGGGAAAGCGGGATGCCATCTTCCATATCTTGTGGATGACGGAGGGATCGAGCCCAGTGGCCTTCGCCCACTTGGCGTCGTCGGCTTTGTGTACCTGCTTCCAGTCCTGCGCCAATGACCGGGCTGGCACCAAAAGCAACAGAACAGCGGCCAGGAGAGAGCTGCGCATCACCGGAGATGATTACCCAGGAAGCGAGAGCAGAGCAAGATCAAATCGAACTTGCCCTGTCACCATGAGTGGGCAGCTTAGAGAGCAGGCCTGTCATGCGAATTGCTGCAATCTATGACATTCACGGGAATCTTCCCGCACTGGAAGCCGCGCTTGAGGAGATCGGCGAGGCTGGAGTCGATCAAATTGTGGTCGGGGGGTGACGTGCTTCCAGGGCCGATGCCACGCGAGACGATCGCTTTCTGCTGAACCTGAGTATTCCAACTCATTTCATCCGTGGCAACGGTGAGGTTGCCGTACTCGAACAGATGGCGGGCCGGGAGCCCGCTGCGGTTCCGGAGCAGTATCGGCCCATCATTCGCTGGACAGCGGATCAGCTTGGTCCTGAACACCGGCGGTTGATGACGGGCTGGCCCAAGGCGCTCCGCGTTGCAGTTCTTGGCTTAAGCAGAGTGCTGTTCTGCCATGCGACACCGCGCAGCGGGATATACTCACCCGCATGACCACGGAAGATCGTGTTTTGCCCGCTTTCGCAGGTGTGCACGAATCTGTCGTGATCTGCAGCCATACTCATATGCAATTTGATCGTACGGTTGGAAGCATTCGAGCCGTGAATGCGGGCAGTGTGGGAATGCCGTTCGGTGAACCCGGCGCTTATTGGCTCGTGCTTGGGCCGGATATCCAGCTTCGCCGAACGCCGTACGACTTCAGCCAAGCTGCCGGGCGTATTCGAGCAACCAGCTATCCGCAGGCGGATAGCTTCGCGGGATGCAACGTCCTGCAACCCGGGGGAGCAGAAGATGCTGCAAGTGTTCACGCGAGCGGAGCTGCAGTGAGGACCAGGGCGGCTCAAAGGCCCGCTAGGCACGCCTGAAGGGGCGCTATTTCCAAGACCCAAATGGAAGTACGCTCTAGTCGTATCGCTCAAAAACGATCTGCTTGCGGTCCCAGCCTAGCTCCTCTTTCAGCAACTTGCGGTTAGCATCCACCATCAGGTGCAGGCCGCAGATGTAAGCCTGCATATCGATACGCTTGTCGACGATTTCAGGCACATGGTCTTGCACGTAGCCGCGACATCCCGTCCAGGTCTCTCCGCAGCGGCTGAGCGTGGGAACGTAGTGGAAATTCGGGTTCTCTCGAGCGAGCTGCTCGAACTCGTCACGGTAGTAGATATTGGATTCGTACCGTGTGCCGAAGACGAGCCAATACTGGTGACCCCGGTTGCGTTCTGGCTTCTCGAAGAGCCAGTGCAGCATTCCCCGAATCGGCGCGATCCCGGTGCCGGTCGCGATGAACACGGCATCTTTGCGGGGCTCGCGCAAGGTGAACAGCCCATGCGGGCCATGAAACTTCACCGTTGCGCCCTCTTCCAGGTCACAGAGCCAGTTTGACAGGAAGCCGTCGTCCACACGATTCAGGCAAAGATCGAAAATCGGTTCCGGGCGTGGTTCCGAAGCAAAGGAATAAGCGCGCGTGTGTTCCTTGCCGTCCGGCCGTGGCTGCTTGATCGAAATAAACTGCCCTGGAATGAACGGAAATGACTCCACGCCCTCGACAGTGAAGGCGAGGTGCTTGGTCTGCTCCGACAAAGAGATGGAACGACTCAGGCATGCGGTCAAGAGGGGCCGCTCACCTGGCTTGGGAGCCGGTTCAATTGTTGAGGTCTGGATTTCGCTCACACGATATAGATGTGCAAAGCAAGCCGTCGGAGTCAACCCGGCATCACTTTGCTAAGGACCTTTTCTCCCGGGAATCACGAGAGAGACTGGCTACAAAGACCCCGGACCCCTTCGTCGCGAGTGCACCTCCCAATCACAATCAAATGCGGGAGAAAACCGCGGCAACCACGCGGTCACAGCGGGTAGCGGGAAAGGGAAAAACCTCCCGTACGTGTTTTCCCGACTGCCGGTAAAGGGCCCGGCGCACCAGGGCTCGGGCACGATGGAGCCGCACCTTTACCGACTCCTCGGAAATCTCCAGCGCGTCGGCCGCTTCTGCGGTGCTCATCTCTTCGACGTCGCGCATGATAATGACGGAGCGGTATTTCAAGGGTAGGGCAAGAATCGCCGACTCAAGCGCGCTGTGCAGTTCCATGTTGGCTACATTCCGTTCCGGACTGTTCTCTGAAATGCATGCCGGGTCAGCGCCGGCACCATCCTCGCGAGAGTCCAAGCTGATCTGCTTCTTGAGCCGCTGTACTCGCGAGAAGGCCTCGTGCATCGCGATCCGCGTCAGCCAGGTGACAAATGTCGATCTGCCTTCAAACTGTCCCAAGTGCTGGTAGCTGCGGACGTATGCGTCCTGCATGACGTCCTCCGCCTCGCTGTCGTTGTTCAGGATGCCCCGGACGATTCGATAAATACGCTGATTGTGCCGGCGCATAAGGATCTCGAACAGCGCGGTTTCACCGGCAAGCACCCGTTCCACGATGTGTTCGTCCGACCAGGTCTGAACCTCGAGGTTGATGACAGGTTCCCGTGCACTCATACTCGCCTGCTCAAATGAGCTACATCAACCCGGACAGGTTACAGAAATTTTGCATGTAACCCGCCGGGTATTTTTTCACTCCCTTGGGGTGAGAGGTAGATACGATGGATGTGAGACTGAATCGCTCCTGGTGGTTGCTCCGCCTGGGGCTAGGCATTGGGCCGATCGTTGCCGGAATAGACAAATTCTTCAACTTCCTTACCAACTGGGGGATGTATCTTAACCCGTTTGCGCCTCGACTCCTGCATATCGAACCGAAGACGTTCATGCACTTGGTGGGAGTAGTAGAGATAGTTGTCGGCGTGACTGTACTCACACGATTGTCTTGGCTCAGCGTGAAATGGAGAAGTGGCGTTCTCCGTTGTGTAGGTTCCGCCCCTTCGGGGCGGGGATTTTCAAGGCGTGGGGGTCTATCGTCCAATGACTTTCTCCCGTCAGCGTGCAGCGCGAGAGAAGAACCTCCCGCGCTGAACATCGGCTCGATGAGCCCTCCGGGTTATCCCTTATAGTGGTCCACGCATAAGAGATTTTAGATGTGGATTTTCCACAGCATTGGTGGATTTCGGGGCTGTGGAAATGTTCGTTTCCTTTGGGGGGAAGGGGTCCCAGGGGAAGGGGGCATGGTGCGCGCCTCAAGAAGTGTGAAAGATCAAAGCCCCCTTCCCCCCATCGATGTAGAAGCCTTGCAGATACGCTTGGGTGGTCGTTCTCTTTCTGGGAACAACTACGGGGCTGAGCGAAAGCAAGCAGCGTTTCGCAAGAGGGCGGCGTTGTGCAAATTGTTTCGGATGAAGTTTTTTGCTGGCTGCCTACAATGTCAGGCCAGCAGAGGCGTCCCGCTGCTACGAATTGTTATCCCAAACACATGATGTTTTAGCTGAGACTT
>Ga0306920_100012538_pt1 | contig 11503 bp, 19 predicted proteins | sample flu12Cox44000170_FD_204666 | JGI IMG/M metagenome (GOLD analysis project Ga0306920, IMG submission 204666) | Lab enrichment of tropical soil microbial communities from Luquillo Experimental Forest, Puerto Rico - flux4day.12C.oxic.44.000.170 (v2)... | ecosystem: Environmental > Terrestrial >...
TGCACGAAGACCTGAAGCTAAGGAAAGAAATCAAGGCGAAGCTCGCGAGCGCCGGCGTGTCTTCGGTGGAGATAGAGCGTCCGGGAAACAAGCTGAGAATCACCATTCATACCGCGCGGCCTGGCATCATCATTGGGCGCAAGGGGGCAGAGATCGACCGCTTGCGCCAGGAGATGCAGAAGCGCACGGGACGCGAAGCACTGCCCATCAACATCCAGGAAGTGCGGCGGCCGGAGCTGAACGCCCAACTGGTGGCCGAGTCGATCGCCTTGCAGCTGGAAAAGCGTGTGGCCTTCCGACGGGCTATGCGCAAGGCCGTTGATTCGGCGCTGCGCTTTGGCTGCAAGGGCATCAAGGTGCGTTGCGGCGGGCGCTTGAACGGTGCCGAGATTGCCCGGTCGGAGTGGTACTTGCAGGGGCGATTACCTCTGCATACTCTGCGCGCCGACATTGACTACGGCTTGGCGGAAGCCAGGACGACTTATGGCACTATCGGTGTGAAGTGTTGGATATACAACGGCGAGATCCTGGAGCAGAAGAAGCGACCAGAGCAAATTAACGTCAGCCGCCCGTCGCTCGGAGGTAGCCCGGCCGCACCCGCTACCGACAAGCGATAACCGGAGTCGACCTCATGTTGATGCCGAGTAAAGTGAAGTATCGCAAACAGCAGCGAGGCCGCATGCGCGGTAAGGCCTGGCGCGGGTCAGAACTGGCCTTCGGTGATTACGGTTTAAAGGCGCTTGAGCCTGGCTGGGTCACGGCGCGGCAGATCGAAGCGAGCCGGGTCGCGATTATGCGCTTCATCAAGCGCGGTGGAAAGCTGTGGATTCGGTTCTTTCCGGACAAGCCGGTGACCAAGAAGCCGGCTGAAACGCGTATGGGCAAAGGCAAGGGTGCCCCGGAGTTCTGGGTGGCGGTAGTGAAGCCCGGCAAAATTCTGTTCGAGATGGAGGGCGTGACGGAGGCCGAGGCGCGGGAAGCGCTGCGACTGGCGAGCTATAAGTTGGCGGTCTCAACAGGGTTTGTGGCGCGGCCGAAGGCGGCGTAGCGGCCAAGGGAGTTCCGGATATGGCAAAGACCCGAAGGGCGACGATCCAGGAGTTGAAAGAGCGGATGCGAGGCGGAACGCAGGAGGAAATCCGGATCAAGCAGCGCGAGTTTTCCGATCGACTCTTTCGGCTGAAGTTTCAGTTCGCCAGCGGTCAAACCGATACCTTGGTCAAGATTCGCGAACTGCGAAAGGACATCGCGCGCGTGAAGACGATTCTTCGCGAGCGGGAACGCGAATCCGAAGCCAAGGGGAGTAAGGTGTCCTGAGAGCAGACTATGGAAAAGAGGCGCCAGGAAAAGGTGGGCATCGTGACCAGCAACAAGATGCAGAAGACTGTCGTGGTGACGGTAGAGCGGCAAATTACCCACCCGCTTTACAAGCGCGTAGTGCGGCGTTCGGCAAAGTTCTTGGCTCACGACGAGAAGAATCAGTGTAAGATCGGCGACACGGTTCGCATCGAGCAGACACGCCCGCTGAGCGCGCGCAAGCGTTGGCGGGTGGTCGACATCATCATCCGGGCGTCGGGGGTCGCCCTAACGGAGAATGCGCTATGATCGGGATGCGGACGGTCCTTCGCGTGGCCGACAACTCGGGGGCTCGGAAGCTGGCGTGCATCCTTCCGGTGGGTGGCGACGTGGGTTTGCAGGCGGGACTAGGCGACGTGGTGACCGCATCCGTGAAGGAGGCGGCCCCGGAAAGCGCCATCCCCAAGGGAAAAGTGGTCAAGTGCGTGATTGTTCGCATGCGCAAGGAACAGCGCCGGCGGGATGGGAGCTACATCCGCTTTGACGAGAACGCTGCGGTGTTGATTAATGAAGCCGGCGAGCCGGTGGGCACACGCGTTTTCGGGCCCGTGGCGCGAGAGCTGCGGGAAAAGAAATTCCTGAAGATCGTTTCCTTAGCGCCTGAGGTTTTGTAATGGCAGTGGCACTGGACATCCGCAAGAGCGATGAAGTGCAGGTTACTGCCGGCCGGGACAAGGGAAAAATCGGCCGGGTGCTGGAAGTAAACCCGCACAAGCGAGTGCTGTTTGTCGAGCACGTCAATATGATCAAACGGCACACGCGTGCTAATCCGGCCAAGCAGGTTCGCGGCGGAATCCTGGAGAAGGAGGGACCCATCCACATCTCCAACGTGGCGTTGCGTTGCAGCGACTGCGGGCCCACGCGTATCCAGCACCGTCGGAAGGCGGAAGGCAAGAAGGTGCGCGTCTGCGCCAAGTGCGGCAAGGTTCTAGACAAGTAGGCAGCGGGGAGTGACAGGTGAAGAGTGGCGAGTTACATGCGATGAGTTACGAATTATGAATTCACAATCCGCGCCACTCCCTGCACTTTCAGAACTCATAGCTAACTCAGAACTTATATCTAACTTAGAATTGGTCACTCATCACCGGAGGAACTAGGACCGCATGGCACCACGATTGAAAGAGCGATACCGCAGGGACGTTGTCCCGGCGCTGGTCAAAGAGTTTAAGTACAGGAACGCCATGGCAGTTCCCCGCCTGCGCAAGATTGTCGTCAATATGGGTCTGGGAGAAGCGATTCAGAATGCCAAGCTGCTGGATCCGGCGAGCCGCGAACTAGCGCAAATCACCGGACAAAAACCGGTGATCACGCGAGCCCGAAAGTCCATTGCCAACTTCAAGCTGCGCAAGAACATGCCAATCGGGGCGATGGTAACTCTGCGGGGCGACCGCATGTACGAGTTCTTCGATCGGCTTGCCAACGTTGCCCTGCCACGGGTGCGCGATTTCCGGGGTTTGTCGACGCGGGCGTTTGACGGTCGCGGCAATTACACCCTCGGTTTGCGAGACCAGTTGGTATTTCCCGAAGTCGACTATGCCAGGGTTGAGAAAGTAAAGGGCATGAACATCTCCATTGTGACCGACGCGCGGACTGACGCCGAAGGCTTGGCACTGCTGCGTCATCTCGGTCTGCCCTTCCGGCAGGAGGCGCAACGTCGGTCACCCGGTGAACAAGCCGGGGCAAACGCAGGAGGGTAACCTATGGCGCGGGCTTCGATGATGGCCAAGCTGGCCAAGAAACCCAAGTTTAAGATCCGTTTCAGGAACCGGTGCCGCATCTGCGGTCGCCCGCGAGGGGTTCTGCGTAAGTTCCAAATGTGCCGCTTATGCTTCCGGCAACTGGCGCTCAAGGGTGAGATTCCCGGCGTGACCAAATCGAGTTGGTAGGCAAAGACCCGAGCGAGAAATCTGGATAGGGGAAGACGAAACAGACCTCCTCTGGCTGCCGAAGGTACCAGGGAGAGCGGAGAGACGACCATACACAACTATGGCAGTCACTGATCCAATTGCCGATATGCTGACGCGAATCCGGAATGGCATTCATGCGCGCCATCAGCGTGTGGACATGCCCAGCTCCAGGTTGAAGGCAGAAATTGCGCACATCCTGAAGGATGAGGGCTACATTGCCAACTTCAAGGTGGTTGAAGAAGAAAAGAAGAAAGTTCTCAGGGTCTCGCTGCGTTACGGCCCGGGAGGGGAAAGTGCTATCTCGAGCATCGATAGGGTTTCCAAGCCCGGCCGTCGCGTTTACGTCGGGACCCGAGAGATTACCAGAGTGCTCGGTGGGCTGGGAGTAACGATTCTTACTACGCCCAAAGGCGTGATGACCGGTAAGAACGCCCGGAAAGCTGGAGTGGGTGGAGAAATACTGTGCAGTGTGTCCTAGCTGGAGGCTGCGGAAAAGGGGTTGCCGGTCTCGTAGAGGCCGCTTTAGGCGGGGCATGTCGATGAATCTAAAATGCGCGGCTCAAGCCCACCGCTACAAGAAGCGTTCGGAACCGAGTTTTTTCCGCAGCCTGCTAGACTAGCTAGCTAGTGCTAAGGGAACAGACCTATGTCGCGGATTGGTAAGAAAGCAATCGAGCTACCTGCAGGAGTTGCCTTCCAGATCGAAGGGTCGGAGGCGGTTGTGAAGGGACCGAAGGGTATTCTTCGCGTCGCGATTCCGGCAGGTCTCCGTGTGGAGAAGCAGGACAGTAGTTTGCTGGTAGACCGGGACGACGATCAACACGCGGCACTCCACGGCTTGGTGCGCAGCTTGCTGGCGAACGCCGTGCGAGGGGTGACGCAGGGGTTCGAAAAGCATCTGGATATCGTGGGTATCGGCTATCGGGCCGAGGTCAAAGGGAATACGGTGGTGTTTAACTTAGGGTACTCGCACCCCATCGAGTATCCGGTTCCCGCCGGTCTGACCATCGCCACGGAGAAGATGACGCACTTAGTGGTGAAGGGTGCGGACAAGCATCAAGTCGGTCAGGTGGCGGCCGAGATTCGGGGGTTGCGCCCCCCAGATCCCTACAAGAATAAGGGTGTGCGCTACACGAACGAGCGCCTGAAGAAGAAGGTCGGGAAAGCCGCGGCAGGCGCTGGTGCTGCGAAACAATAGTCGCCGCGGCCCTGGTTCAGATTCAGAGAAGCCGGAAATTAGAAACCAGAAACTAGAAAATGTTGAAATTGGCTTCCAAGGATGCTGTGCGTCGCCGGATTCATAAGCGTATCCGTCAGCGCGTGTTAGGAAGTTCAAGCTTGCCCCGTCTTAACGTTTTTCGATCGACGGCAAATGTCTACGCTCAGATCATCGACGATGCGAGCTGCCACACTCTGGTGTCTGCCTCATCCCGAGATAAAGAGGTGCGCCAGACCCTGAGGACCGGCGGTAACGTGGCAGCGGCGAAGGTCGTGGGCAAGATGCTGGCGGAGCGCGCCAAGGCGGCAGGTATCTCGCGTGTGGCTTTTGACCGTGGGGGTTATGCCTATCATGGACGCGTGAAGGCACTGGCTGATGCGGCTCGAGAAGGGGGGCTGGAGTTTTGAGACTGGGAACTGGAAATTAGAGAAACTGGAAACGCGAACTTGGAAATTCGGAACTCGCAACCGAGCAATCATCACTAAACACCTGTTGCCCTGCGACCCGTCGGCCAGTTTCTAGTTTCCAGTTTCGAACTTCCAATTGGAGGAGTTTTTGGCTGGTCGTATCGATGCGAACACGCTGCAGTTGAAGGATCAAGTTGTCTCAATCAACCGCGTCACCAAAGTGGTTAAAGGAGGCAAGAACCTGAGCTTCTCAGCGCTCGTTATTGTGGGCGATGGAGCTGGGCACGTGGGTTATGGCTCCGGTAAGGCCCGGGAGGTGCCCATGGCTATCCGCAAGGGTATCGAGGCCGCCAAAAAGGCACTGGTGAAAGTAAACATCACCCCAACGTCAATCCCGCATGCTGTGCTAGGGAAATATGGCGCGGGCCAGGTCCTCCTGAAGCCTGCTTCCGAGGGCACGGGCGTGATAGCCGGTGGGGCGGTACGGGCGGTGGTTGAGGCGGCAGGTATCCAAAACGTGTTGACGAAGTCTTTGGGGACTACGAATCCCCATAATGTGGTTAAGGCCACGATGGACGCTTTGTTGAGACTGCGCGATGCAGGAGAGGTAGCGGCGACAAGGGGAAAGACGCCAGAGGAACTCTAAGGCAAAAACTGGAAATTGGGAAACTTGAAGTCTGCAGTTTCCATGAGAAGCGCGATGGATACGGCTCAGAAGACGATTCGCATCAAGTGGGTGCGCAGCGGTATCGGTTTTAACCGCTCCCAATCGGAGGTTGTGCGCAGCCTGGGGCTGCGGCGCTTGAACCACGTTGTGGAGCGTCCCGATACTCCCCAGGTGAGGGGTTTAGTGGCCAAGGTAGCACACCTCGTTGAGATTGTGACGGACGCCCCAGAGCCAGTGTGGAACTCCACCCTGTCGTACACGATCAAGGCGGCACCGTCCCAGTCCGCTCCGAGGGCAGAGGAAATAAACGTTGCGGCCAGCTCGCCGGCGGCAGCAATACCGACGCCTGTGTCCGAGCCGGATCCAGTGCCTGAGGAAACCGCCTCGACGAGCTCGCCGGCTCGAGCGCCAACGTCTTCATTCCAGCCGGCTACCGCGTCTGAGGAAACCGTTTCGTCTCAGAACGAGCAGGGTGAGAAGGAATAGTCAGAGAGGATATGGCCACACACGTCGGAACACTCCGTCCCCCCCGCGGGGCCAACAAACGCCGAAAGAGGATCGGTCTCGGCATGGGGTCCGGACATGGCAAGACGGCCACCCGCGGATCGAAGGGGCAGGGTTCCCGCACGGGTTCCCGCATGCGCCCCGGATTCGAAGGCGGGCAGATGCCCCTCCACCGCCGGCTGCCCAAGCGAGGCTTCACCAATGTCTTCAAGAAACACTACGCCCTGGTGAATTTGGGAGACCTTGAAGGTTTCAATGCGGAAGAAAGAATAACGCCGGAGCTTCTCATCGAGCGAAGGATTGTCAAGCGACTTCAGGACGGACTTAAAGTACTGGCGGACGGAGAACTGAGGGCGCCCCTCACTATTTCGGCCCACTTGTTTTCGAAAGCGGCTCTGGAGAAGATCCAAAAGGCTGGTGGTAAGGCACAGGTCATCCCGGCATGATTAATTCCTTCAAGAGCATCACCGAGATCCCTGACCTGCGGAAGCGGATTATTTTCACCGCCCTCTTGCTGGCGGTGTACCGCCTGGGGTCCTTTATCCCGACGCCAGGCATCAACACCACGGTCTTTGAGCAGTTTTTCGGCCAGTACGGCGGGAGTTTCTTCGGGCTATTGTCCATTTTCTCCGGTGGCAGCCTCAGGCGCTTCACGGTGTTCGCGTTGGGGATCATGCCCTACATCACGGCCTCAATTATTCTCCAGTTGTTGACCGTGGTATCGCCCACATTGGAAAAACTGCAGAAAGAGGGCGAACTGGGCCGCCGGAAGATCACCGAATACACTCGGTGGTTAACCGTAGGGTTGAGCGCGTTCCAATCCTTTGGTATCGCTATCGCGCTGCAGAGGCAGACGAGCGCCGGCATAGCGCTGGTGGCTAATCCGGGCGCGGGGTTTACTTTTAGCACCGTTCTGACCCTGACGGCGGGTTCGATATTCATCATGTGGTTGGGGGAGCAGATTACCGCGCGCGGCATCGGCAACGGCATGTCGCTGTTGATCTTCACCGGAATTGTGGTAGGTTTGCCGCGTGCCATCGCCGACCTGTACGAGAAGGTCTTCGTGACCCGCGTATGGAGCCTGCCGGTGGCGTTGCTTCTCATCGCCTTCATGCTGGCTATTGTGGCTTTCATCGTACTGGTGGAGCGCGGCGAGCGACGCGTTCCCATTCAGTACGCCAAGCGCATCGTCGGACGCAAGGTGATGGGTGGTGTGTCTACTCATCTGCCGCTGAAGGTGAACAGTGGCGGCGTCATGCCCATCATTTTCGCCGTGTCGCTGCTAACATTTCCCCAAACCATCGGCATGTTTGCGGGAAAGACGGGCCCCTTGGGGAAGGCCATCACGTGGTTCTCCAGCGCTTTTGGTTGGGGCGAGCCACTGTACACGCTGAGCTACGTCGTGCTGATTCTGTTTTTTGCCCACTTTTATCTTTCGATCATATACAACCCCGATGAGGTGGCCGACAATATCCGAAAGCAAGGGGGATTCATACCCGGGATCCGGCCGGGCAAGCGCACTGCCGACCACCTGGACGATGTCCTGACCAAAATCACCTGGGTGGGTGGAGCGTACCTGGCCATCATCGCTCTCATCCCGGAAGTCATGCTGGCCGGTTTGCGCTTGAACCATCTGCCGGTCCGGCTCGGTGGAGCGTGGTTCGATTCGCACCTGCCGACTTGGTTTCTGCACGGTCTTAATGTGAACTTCTACTTCGGTGGCACTTCGCTGCTGATTGTTGTGGGTGTGGCGATGGATACGGTTCAGCAGGTCGAAGCGCAGTTGATCATGCGGCACTACGAAGGGTTCCTGAAGAAAGGCCGGATTCGCGGGCGACGAGCATCCTGACGGAGTGGAAATTGGAAACTAGAAACTAGAAAATGGAAACTGGAAGGTCGAAACTGCTGACTCGCTGGGGGGCATGGGCAATGGGCCGAATTTCGAGTTTCGAATTTCGAGTTTCGAGATGAAGGCCTTGGTCATAATGGGGGCGCCGGGGGCAGGAAAGGGAACCCAAGCCCGCGGAATCGCCGAGTGCTTCGGCATTCCGCATATATCGACGGGTGACATTCTACGGGAGGCGGTCAAGAAGGGTACACCTTTGGGATTGGCGGCGCAAAAGGAGATGGAAGCGGGAAGATTGGTCCCGGACAAGGTAGTGTGCGGATTGGTCAAGGAGCGCCTCCAGCAGGCCGATGCGCAGTCCGGCTTCATTCTGGACGGGTTCCCACGGACATTGCGACAGGCGAGATACCTGGACAAGCTGTTGCGATCCGGCGGTGGAACTGATCTTCTCGTCCTCAATGTTCGTGTCGATCCGGAATTACTGATCAAACGCCTGACAGGTCGCCGCACCTGTCCGGTATGCGGCACGATTTACAACGTCTACTTTAACCCTCCCCGAGAGGAGGGAATATGCGACCGCGAAGGCGCCGTTCTGATCCATCGGTCGGATGACAACGAGCACACGATCCGCCAACGCTTTGTGGCTTACGAGAATGAGACGAAGCCCTTGATCGAGTGTTATGGTCAACGCAATCTGTTACACACCTTCGAGGGCGATGGCGCGCCAGAGACTATCACCCGGCAACTCTGCGAATTCTTGAGGAGCGCATGATCATCTGCAAGTCGCCGGCGGAAATCGAGAAGCTGCGAAACAGCGGTCGGCTGGTAAGAGAGATTTTGGAAGAAATGCGGCGACGGGTGCAACCTGGTGTTACCACCCTCGACTTGGAGCGCTTTGCCGAAAAGCGGCTGCGCCAATTGGGGGTGGCACCCGCCTTCAAGGGATACCGCGGCTATCCGTGTTGTCTGTGTGCCTCAGTGAACGAGGAGATTGTTCATGGAATCCCCTCGGGTCGTCGCGTCCTGAAGGCGGGGGATATTGTCAGCTTGGATTTAGGTATTGTTCTCAAGGGCTACTATGGCGATTCCGCGCTGACGGTGCCGGTGGGTGAGATTTCGGAGCCTTTGAAGAAGCTGCTACGAGTGACGGAGGAATCCTTGGAACTGGCGATTCAGCACGTGCGGGCAGGGAATCGCCTGGGCGACATTTCCGCTGCGGTGCAGCAGCACGCCGAACGGAACGGATTTTCTGTGGTCAGGGAGTTTGTGGGGCACGGCATTGGGCGCGAAATGCACGAGGAGCCCCAAATTCCGAACTTTGGGAAGCCCGGCCACGGTCCGCTGCTGAAACCCGGCATGGTGCTGGCCATCGAGCCCATGGTCAATGAAGGCGGTAACGCGGTTCGCGTGTTGGACGACCATTGGACGGCGGTGACTGCCGACGGCGGGTACTCGGCCCACTTTGAACATATGGTGGCGGTGACGAGCAATGGACCGGACGTTTTGACCCGTCTGTCAACTTGACTCATCTATGGCTAAGGAAGAGGCAATCGAGGTAATGGCAACGGTGATCGAGCCGCTGCCCAATGCCATGTTCCGGGTGGAGTTGGAGAACAAGCATCGGGTGTTGGCTCACATCTCGGGCAAGATGCGTAAGAACTTTATCCGCATCCTGCCCGGAGACAAGGTAGCGGTGGAGTTGTCCCCCTACGACCTGACGCGGGGGCGCATCGTTTATCGCTACAAATGAGTCGTCCGCGGATGATTGTTGAGGTTTTATGAAAGTTCGTTCTTCGGTTCGAAGACTGTGCGCGAAGTGCAAGATTATCAGGCGCAAGGGAGTGGTTCGCGTGATTTGCGAGAATCCCAAGCACAAGCAACGGCAGGGCTAAAAAATAGTGGCTAGTGGTAGGTGGTCAGCGGCTAGACCGAACCACCTGCCACTAATCACTAACCACTGCTTTGGGAGGTGTACGATGGCGCGCATTGCAGGTGTGGATCTACCGCGAAATAAACGGTCGGTGATCGGCCTGACTTACATTTACGGTATCGGTCGAGCCCGTTCCATGTCGATCCTTGCTCGGGCGGGCGTCGACCCGAACAAGAAGGTAAACGATCTCACCGAAGAAGAAGTGGCCAAGATCCGGCAGATCATCGAAGAAGAGGGCAGCGTGGAAGGCGACCTCCGCAAAGAAACGGCCATGAGCATCCGGCGGCTGATCGAAATCGGCTCGTACCGGGGACTCCGGCATAGGCGCAGCCTCCCTGTACACGGGCAGCGCACCCATACCAACGCACGCACCCGGAAGGGACCGCGTAAGGGAACGATTGCCAATAAGAAGCGGGCCACCGCTAAGACGTAAACGGAAGGTTGTTCATTGAGTCGCGCTTCATTGAATCATTGGTTTTGGGGCGTCAACGATTCAACGGCTCAATGAAACAACGAAACAATGAGTCAATCAGGTCAATGAGGTTTTATGGCGAAGGCAGCTACCAAGGCGGGTAAGAAGAAGCTTTTCAAGAAAAAAGAGAAGCGCATCGTGCCTAACGGCGTTGTTCACGTCCAGGCGACCTTTAACAATACCTTCGTGAGTATCACGGACGTTGAGGGAAGGCTGGTTTGCTGGTCGAGCGCTGGGGCGCTGGGCTTTAAGGGATCACGCAAAGGGACGCCGTTTGCCGCTCAGCAGGCCGCCCTTCGTGCCGCCAACGCCGCGCGCGATCACGGCATGAGGAGCGTGGACGTGCGCGTCAAGGGACCGGGGGCGGGAAGGGAGTCCGCGATTCGGGCGCTTGCCACGGCCGGTCTGGAGGTCCGAAACATCAAGGACGTTACCCCGATTCCACACAACGGCTGTCGGCCGCCAAAGCGCCGACGAGTGTAATAAACCAGTGGCTAGGGGCTAGTGATCAGTGGCTAGCCACTAGTCACATACTGCTAGCCACTGCTTCTTGATTGAAGGAGGATTATTTGGCGAGATATCGTGATGCAGTCTGCCGGCTTTGCCGCCGCGAGGGAACAAAGCTGTTCTTAAAGGGACAGCGCTGCCTGACGGACAAGTGTGCGATCGAGAAACGCAACTTTCAGCCCGGGCAGCACGGCAAAGCCCGTCGTCCTAAGCTCGTGGGTTACGGCCTCCAGTTGCGGGAGAAGCAGAAAGTTCGCCGCCTCTACGGCATCCTGGAGAACCAGTTCCGCGACTACTTTGAAAAGGCGGCGGCTAGCAAGGGCATCACAGGCGAGAGCCTGCTGTTGATGCTCGAGCGACGGTTGGATAACACCGTCTACCGGCTCGGGCTGGCCACCTCCCGCGCTGAAGCTCGTCAGTTGGTTCGCCACGGGCACATCCTCGCAGGCGGGCGCAGAGTGAGTATACCCTCGTTTCAAGTCGCCGCCGGCATGGAAATCGCCGTCGCCCAGGGCAGTCGTTCTATGGCAACGATCCACCGGTCCTTGGATCTCGCTGGCAGCCACGGCATGCCTGCTTGGCTTCAGTTCGATCGCGAGAATATGGCAGGGCGGGTGGTCGCCCTACCAAGGCGGGAGGATGTGAACTTCCCAATTCAGGAGCAGATGATCGTCGAGCTTTACTCAAA
>Ga0306920_100012539_pt1 | contig 11503 bp, 6 predicted proteins | sample flu12Cox44000170_FD_204666 | JGI IMG/M metagenome (GOLD analysis project Ga0306920, IMG submission 204666) | Lab enrichment of tropical soil microbial communities from Luquillo Experimental Forest, Puerto Rico - flux4day.12C.oxic.44.000.170 (v2)... | ecosystem: Environmental > Terrestrial >...
AGATCGCGGCGTATCTGGACCGCGACCTTCGAACCGTCCGTCGTTGGGAGAAAGAGAGAGGGCTGCCGATCCACCGTGTACCTGGCGGAGGGAGAGGCGCAATCTACGCCTTCGCCCATGAAATTGACACCTGGCTGCTGCACCCCGACCACTTGCCCCGCAAGAACGGCAACGCCCCTGGAGCGGCTGCGGCTGGCTCGATCGAGCCAGGCCATGACGCGCCAGGCCCAGATGCTCAGAAAGTCTCCTTCTCAGCCGGCAATGGCATCGCGAGCGAGGCGGCAGGGTCCCATTACCCTCCGGACCTTTCCGCTTCCCGGAGCTTGCCGACCACTCGTTTCCCTAAACCCGTGACCGCGACTGCGTTCATAGTGGTTGGTTTGTTGCTGTGCGTGCCATTGTTCCAGTGGCTGCGGTCGACCCGGGCATCCTCTGTGGCAGACGCTGACGACCCAATTCTGATCAGTTCCGTTTCGCCTCTATTGCCATTAGGCGATCAGCAGATCGTAATCCGCGGTTCGGGGTTCGGACTGCATGTGCCGTATCGGAACACGGATTCTCCCTTTATCGCCATAAGAGACAAAACCGCGGGCTGGTCGGCGGGTCGGATCATTCCGCAGAACTGGGACGAGATCATGCTAGATGTGCAGAGCTGGGATGACAAACAGATCGTCATCAGGCGTTTTTCCGGAGCCTATGGCTCTTCTGGCTGGAAGCTCAATGCGGGTGACGACATCGAAGTAGCGGTCTGGAATCCGCAATCGGGGCGCGGACCGGCGCTCTACCACCTAAGAATTACCGACAAACCCTGAACAGATAGCCACGCGGCTTCCGCAAGGGCCAGAGCGTGGTCTGGTGCAAAAAAACGCATGCGCGTACCCCTCGGAGGTCAAGTCAACCAAAACGGGAGCGACGTCCGAGGGGAGCCATCCATACCCGGAGTATAATCGCCCAAAATCATGGCCCTTGCTTCCAGGACAAGACTCGGACCATACGAGGTGCAATCGCTACTGGGTGCCGGCGGAATGGGCGAAGTCTACCGTGCCCGCGATCTTCGTTTGGGCCGGGACGTTGCCATTAAGGTCCTTCCTGCGGGGTTTTCAACCAACCCTGTCGCTCTCGAGCGCTTCGAACGCGAAGCCCGCGCTGTATCGGCCCTGGCCCACCCCAACGTCTGCACGCTTTTCGACATCGGCGTTCAAGATGCCACCCGCTTCATTGTGATGGAATTTCTCGATGGCCAGACGCTCAAAGCGGTGATCGACTCAGGGCCCTTGCCCTTTCCCTCCGTCCTGGGGTGGGGCACCCAAATCGCTTCGGCGCTCGAAGCCGCCCATGGGAGCGGCATCATTCATCGTGACATCAAGCCCGCGAACATTTTCATTACCAACCGCGGAATCGCCAAGCTCCTCGATTTTGGTCTGGCCAAATTCGAACTGCCGCCCGCCTCTCCCGAAACGGCAAGCGGCGACACGGTGACCGTAACCGAGCTAACCACGCGCGGCGTTCCCATGGGTACGGTCTCGTACATGTCTCCGGAACAGGCGCAAGGGTTTCCTGCTGCTTCGTCGAGCGATCTTTTCTCTCTTGGCGCAACTCTCTATGAAATGGCGACCGGCTGCCGGGCGTTTCCCGGCGTCTCGACCGCGGAAGTCTTCGCCGCAATCCTGGGAACTACGCCGATTCCGCCGAGCCGCCTGAATCCAGCCGTACCGCGGGCATTCGACCGCGTCGTCGCGCGGCTGCTAGAGAAATCGCCAGAGGCCCGCTATAGAAGCGTCCGCGAGCTCATCACTGCCCTCGAGGTCTTCTCCGAACTCGGCTCTGCATCGCCGGGCATACCTGTTTCAGCTGCAAAACCGCTTGCGCCTGCTTTCCCGGCGCGCATTCAATCCATAGCCGTTCTGCCGCTCATGGAACTCACTGCCGATACCAAAACCGATTATTTCGCGGACGGCCTTACCGAAGCACTGATTACCGCTGTCGCTCGTCTGGGAGGCGTCCGGGTCATATCGCGAACTTCATCCATGTCCTACAAGAACACTCAGAAGAGTGTTCCGTTGATCGCGCAAGAACTGAACGTGGACGCCATTCTAGAAGGCTCCGTTCTGCGGTTCGGCGAACGCCTTCGCCTCACCTGTCACTTGATCGATCCCCGCAGCGAGGATTTTCTTTGGGCCGAGACGTTCGACCGCAATGTGCGCGATATCCTATCTCTGCATGACGATGTTACACACTCGGTCGCTTCGGGCGTCCACGCCCGCATTCAAGAGCATTCCGGGGCTTCCGTCGGGCCTTCCCGCGCCCTTCTTCCCGAGGCCTATGACTCTTATCTCCGCGGTCGGTATTTCTGGAACAAACGCACCGAAGCAAACCTCAAGAAAGCCATCGAGTGCTTTCAGCATGCTTTAAATCTCGATCCCCTCTATGCCCCCGCCTACTCCGGAATTGCCGATTCTTACTTCTATCTGGGGTACTCCTTTGGCCGGATGGACCCTAACGACGCTATGCCCCGCGCCAAGGCGGCTGCGCTGCGTGCCCTCGAACTCGATTCTCACTCTGCGGAAGCTCACTGCTCTCTCGGTCTGGTGCAGGCCCTCTACGAATGGGATTGGACCTCCGCGGAGTTCAGTTTTCGACGTGCCCTGGCTCTCAACCCAAGCCTGGCTGTCGCTCACCACATTTATTCCATGCTCCTCGCCACCTTCTGCCGCAACGAAGAGTCTCTCGCCCAAGTCCATGCGGGCCTCGAGGCCGACCCGTTGTCCCTGCCCGTTAACAATGCTGTCGGCATGATGTATTTCGCCGCCCGCCAGTACGATCCCGCGATCGCTGCCAGTCGCAAAACGCTAGAGATGGATCCGGGATTTGGCCTCGCCCATTCGGTCCTCGGGGCTTCGCTCGAAGCCAAAGGTCTGGCGGAAGAAGCAGCCGAGGAATATCTCACCGCCCTGGTCGTCGGTAAGCACAGCCAGGAGGAATGCGATGCCATCCGCCGTGCCTATGAGCAGCGCGGGATTTCTGGCCTTCACGAAGAGGACTTGCAGCAATCGATAGGCCGGTGGGATGGGTGGCACGGCCTTTCTTTTGATATCGCCGCACTGCAGGCAGGTACGGGCCATATTGCGGATTCACTCGACTGGCTCGAACGCTGTTGTGATGCGCGCTCGGGTCGCTTGCTCGGGCTCAATACGGGCACTCCTTCTTCCCGGATTGCGCAGTATTTTGACAACTTGCGAGCGGAGCCGCGCTTCCGGGCCCTGCTGCACCGCGTCCATCTCCCTGAGATCGCCTAGGGAAAGTCTTAGGTAGCGGTAGGGAAATGGTGCGGTGGTTAGATCCGGCGCCCGGCGAACGATTCACTTTCGAAAAAGATTGTCATTCGAGAGGATTCGCGGCCTTCGCCCCTTTGAGGGTGTGGTTGTACTCTGCTAGCGTCGCCGCGACGATTTTGGTCCACGCGTCTGAGCCGGGCTGTTCGACGATCAGGATTACATCCTCTTTGCCCATCCAGATAGCCCGGTGGGCATCGGATTGCACCCCATAGACGTTCACCACGGGCTCGGTGTACGACTTCGTAGGCTCTCCATAGGCTTCTTTCAGACCTGCAAAGAGCTCGGCGTAGGACTTCGGATGCAGCCCTTCGAGATGTGCATTGGGGGTAGTGTAGACCATCTCGATTTTGACCAGGTGGCCGCCATCGAGCGTAAACGTATCCGTCCTGACCCCTTCGGGGTCGCCCGGGCCTTTGGTTTCAAAGCGCGCTCCACTCATGGCCTTCTGTTTCACAGCCTCCTGCTCCGCGCAAACATCCTTCGCGCTGGTCTTGGACAGGTGGGCCTCGTCTTTCAGCAATCGGGTGACGGTTTTCCAATCGTGCGCTTCGCATGCATGGATTACTTCTGCAGCACCGCTTTCGGAATAGAACTGTTCCACCGTTTCACCTAGCAGGTGACCGCCGCCCTTTAACTGCCTCGGCTGGTCCTGGGCGGATGCTGGGCTGCTCAACGCCAGGCATCCAGCCACCATCACGATGGTGTTCCTCATTTTCCCGGCCACTCCTCTCGGAAGGTAAGCGCCCGCCGTCTGCAGGGAGGCCGCTGAGCCTCCGGAGGGACGCAAGAAGCCACTGCAACCTACCCGCTATGATCGCACGCACCGAGTCCAAGCGTCAGACGTTAAAGATCGATGTGTAGCTTTTTCTTCAGCGCGGCTCGATCGCGCTCCTTCGCTTGCATTTGAACGACGGACGAATCGACACCTCTGAATAAATCCTTTTTCGGTCCAGACTAAGCTGTCCGAGCCGCATTTGCTGGCATTTCCAATAGTCGATGACTCAAAAGGCGAACTTGAGCGCCAGCTGCACGATGCGCCCCGGCTGGGCCGCCTCGATCTGTCCGAAGCCGGGCGAATTGATGTCGTTGTTCGGCAACAGGAAATTCACGTTGTTAAAAATGTTGAAGATCTCGGCGCGAAATTCGAAGCGCATGCTTTCGCGGACGGGAATCGTCTTGATCGCCGAGAAATCCCACTGCTGAAAGGCCGGACCAACCATCGTGTTGCGGCCCACGTTTCCAAATTGGCCGGTCGCCGCATGTTGAAAGGCGCCAGTGTTGAACCAGCATTCTGGCGTCCTGACGGCAACTCCAGCGGAGCAGGTCCCGGTATTAGGATCGCCAACGATGTTCGGCCGGCTGCTGGGAAATCCGGAAATTTCCGGCGCGCTCCCCTGCAGCGAGGGATTACTCGAGTCGTATACCGTGAACGGGGTGTTGCTCGAGAGTGTGGTGATGCCGTTGACCTGCCAATTTCCAAGTATGTGCCCGTACCAGGTCTGCGCGTGAGTGAACCATGGCAGATTCCACTGGTAGCTCACAACGAAACGGTGGCGCGAGTCGAACATCGACCTCCCCCACTCCGCCTTTAGATCAAACGGATTCTGCGCCAAGTCGTTTTCTCCCGCTACGCTCTGCGAGGCCGAACCGGTAATGTTGAACGTGGATGCGTCATCAAGCGTCTTCGAAAAGGTGTACGAGCCCAGCATGGAGAAACCGTGCGCGAAGCGCTTTTTCAGGCTCACTTGCAGGGCGTTGTACGAGGAATCCGCGATTCCGGCAATCTCGCCAACCGAAGAATAGGTGCAGGTGGAGGTGGGGTCCGCTACCGTACATCCCGAATACAAACGGCGATAGTCGGCATTGTCCTGGGTCGACTGGCCGGGAATGTAGACCGCGGGATTGGCTTCGATAAAGCGCGGCAGTTTTGTACCTTTGGTTCCGATGTAGCCGATCTCCAGCAGCCAATCGCTGCCTAGGGCTCGCTCGATGTTCAAGTTCCAGTCCTGCGCGTACGGCAAGCGAAGATTGGGACTGAGCACCAGCAAGGTCATCGGTGTGACGAAACCGCCGTTGAACGGAGTCTGGCCGCCAAACGGATCGGCAAAATTCGGCCCACTCACTTGTGCGGTCTGCAAATAGGGCGGCGCACTGATGGGATCCTGCAGCGGCCCGCCCTGGCCGTTGTAGTACGGATCGTAGAAAATCCCGTACGCAGCGGTAACCAGCCATCGTGCGTTGCCGGTAACATCCCAAGCCAGGCCTACGCGTGGCGCAAAAGCAGCCCGGTCTGTGGGAATGAGGCCGCGGGGAACACCGGAGTCACCCGGGTAGAGCAAACCAGCCGGGGCGCTCGGGAATACCGTGGACTGCCTGCCGGGTATCCACAGATTCTGGTAGTTGTGAATCTCGGTATAGGGGGAAGGAACGTCGTATCGGAGCCCGTAGTTGACGGTTAAGCGCCGGGAGACCTTCCAGGTATCCTGGCCGTACAGGTTGAACGCGTGGCCACGCAACCCGCGGTAAAAGTCTCCGCCTCCCTGCAGAAAAACGACCGGCTGGCCGGACAGGAAACTCGCAAAAGCGTTGCTGAACGGGAAGGGCGCAAACACGAAGAAGCCGTTCGAGGCAATACCCTGCAGCACGTTGATCTGGTCATAGGCGTAACCGCCGCCGAACTTGATCTGGTGCGGGCCCCGCACCCAAGTGAGCAAGCCCGAAAAATCATAGCTGTTCTGGTAACTGTTACGGGGCCCGCTGATGGGATTGCCGATTGATGCATAGCCGGCGACTTGAATGAACGGGGGACCGATGGCTTCCTCTAAAGACGGTTGGTATTGAAAACCAAGGCTCGCGGGATCGGTATGATTGAGGCTCTGCCCGACCAGGAACTTGTTCCGTAAATAGGAAGCGCGCAGCACCCCGACGAGAGAAGGTGAAAAGGTGTGCGTCTCCTGGGCGACGAAGTTCTGTTCTCGCTGGTCGAGCGCCACGGGAAATCCCGGCACGTTGGCTCCGGCGTTCGACAGCGGATCGATTTGATTGGCCTGGCCGAAACTGTAGCGGAAGTTGAGGGTGTCCCGTTCGGTCAGATAGTGATCGAGGCGCACTCCGAATTGATCCGAATTCGCCGTGAACATCTGCGTGTCCACAAAGGTGAACGGACCGGAATTCGCCAGGGGATAGTACTGCAGGAGGGTCTGCGAAAGGGAACTGATAAAAGGCATTTGGTTGAAGGGAATTGGCTGGGGCGGGGAATTGGGCGGTACGAAGAAATTGAAGAGTTGGCCGTTCTGGCTGATCTGGCCCGTGGAATTGTCGATGCACAGACCCTGGGAGTTGAAACTGCCGTTGTTGACTTGGCACTGGTCCGCGAAGTTGCCGGTACGCTCGCTGTTCGATGGCACAGTCGTCCGTGTCGTTTCTCCCTGCTGGTCACGCACGCCCTCGTAGTAGAGAAAGAAAAAAGTTTTGTCTTTTTTGACGGGGCCGCCGAAAGTGCCGCCAAACTGATTGCGCTCGAGAGGTTCGACGCTGTCGGCGAAAAAGCTCTTGGCGTCCATGGCGCTGTTGCGCACAAAGTCCCACAAAGAACCGTGAAACTGGTTGCTTCCGGAACGCGTGATGATATTGGTCGTAGAACCCGAGCTGTGGCCGAACTCCGCGTTTGCGGTATGCGTCAGAATACGGAACTCCGCGATGGCGTCGACCGGCGGCTCCATGACGAATCCGCCATCGACTTTGTCAAAATTGTCGGCGCCGTCGATCAGGAAATTGTTCGATTCTGGCCTTTGGCCGTTGACCGCGTAGGCCTGCCCTTCGCGCAAGGAGCCTCCTGCTTCGAGCAGTCCGGGCGTCAGCGGCACCACACCGGTCTGCAAAAGGCCAAGTTGCGTGAATTGGCGTCCGTTCAAGGGCAGATCCAGAATCTCGCGCGCGCCTACCGTCTGGCCCAAACTGGTCGAAGTGCTCTCCATTACGGGGGCATCCGCTTTCACTTCAATCACCTGCGTCGCGCTCCCGATGGTCAAGCGAATCGCCACCCTTGCTGGCTCGTTCACATCGAGCGAAATTCCTTCCTGGACGTATTTCTTAAAGCCTTTAGCCTCGACTTCCAGCCGGTAATGTCCCACCGGTAGCTGGACTAGGAGATAGGCCCCCTCAGAATTGCTGGTCGCAGTGCGCTCGAACCCTGTCTCGACGTGAACGGCGGTCACTTTTGCGCCGGATACCGTGCCGCCGCTTTCGTCAGTCACCGTGCCATGAATGCTCGCGGAGATGTCTTGCGCCGAAATGCTCGATGTGCAGAGTAATGCGAGCACGAACAAGCAGATCCACTTAGAAAGACTGTTCATATGACTCTCCGTGTTTTGTTTGTTGTGTGGTTACGGGACGCAGCGCAGAGAACAAACGGCCAGAATTCGCTCAGCAGACAGGGGCTGGCTACCCACGAAAAGGCTTTTACGACCGAAACGAACACCATCAACGACTAGCCTCAGTCTGTCTCCTCGAACTGGTTCTTGCTCGAGTGAGCACACCCCACCTCTGGCCGCAGGGGCTACCAATAGCCCTTTCACTCACTCGATGCTTGAACGGGTTTCGCGTCTTCAGTCGCGAAACACACCCCTAACAAAAAACTTGGGTGAGAATACGAAGCAACGCTTGTGTTCGGCAATAGTTCAAAAGGATTAGAAGGAGTGCAAAGAACCTGCCATCAGAGAGCGTTCGCGACAACCGACCGGAAGCCATCTCGGGCCAAAAGCAATTCATGTTTACTAGCTGACAATTAACCGAGACGACTTAAAGCTGGTTGCCGTACGCAAGAAGCTGAGATCGGGATTAAGAGGCAGCAGGATGACGACGAAAATCAAGCCAGTACATCCGGGCGAGATTCTGCGAAGAGAATTTATGGCTCCACTCGCGTTGAGCATCAACAGGGTTGCGATGGATTTGCGCGTCCGAGTGGCGCGAATAGCCAACATCGCCAACGAAAAGCATGGAATCACCGCCAATACGGCTCTGCGCGCGCTTCTTCAAAAACAGTCCAGCGTTCTCGGTGAATCTCCAAACACGCTACGACTTGGAGATTGCCGAGGCAGAAATCCGAGATAAAGTTTGAGCGCCCTGCCAGGCATATTCCTCAAAGCAGATTCGGATTTGCTCGTCCAACCCGCACGATCCAGGAATCAGTTCTGCTGTTACGGGAAAGGAGCAATCAAGATCGCCAAAGGCCCTGAGGCTCCCGACGCGATCGTCGCGCCAACGCTGCTGATGACCGGTGCTTGCCGCCGTCGGGCCTCTCCCGGGCGATAGTCGGCGCTGCGGTGGATGGCAAAGGCCAACCTCAGTCGTCGGCAATAATCCCGTGAAACTGCCGAGTGCTTCTGGCGCTTGACTAGAGCCATCAAAACCCATATCATGGCCATGATAATTACCATGGCCATGATAGTCATGGGTGTTGATGACACTATGCCACTCAAGTATTCCGAGCCGCCGGTCAACAACGAGGCCCAACTCGGTCTGATCGTGGCGAACCTCTTCCGTGAGGCAGGCTGGAAAGTCCTCGAGCTGCCGCCTCAGCCGGATGGCGCGCCGGATTTCATCGTCTCGAAGCAAGGGAAAAAGTTGGTCGTGGAAATGAAACGGGCCGCGGAAGGCCGCAAGGATCGCGTGATTCCGTTGCTTTCTCAGGCTGTGCTTGAAGCGGTTCACCATTCCCGCAGTCTTGCCGGCCATCCTATCCCCGTGGCGATCGTCGGCGCTAATCGCATCCCTGATTCGGTTGCCAACGAAGCGATCCAATTCGCGCGGCAACGCGTGCCGGAGGCGGCCGTTGGACTCTTGGATTTCGAAGGCCTTCGATCGTTCGCAGGTCATGGACTGGAGTTGCTGAGCTCGCCACGAAGCTTCGACGATCGTATCCGGCCGTTCAAAGTAAGCGCCCGCACGCCTCAGCTTTTTTCTGATCTGAACCAATGGATGCTCAAGATCCTCCTCGCTCCTCGAATTCCCGATGGATATTTGTCCGCGCCGAGACGCCACTATCAAGGAGCTTCACAATTGGCGGAAGCAGCTGACGTCTCCGTGATGAGCGCATTCCGTTTTGTAGAGGAATTTTCGAAGGAAGGTTTCCTGGAGGTCAGGGCATCTTCGCTTAGGGTCGTTAGGGTACGGGAACTGATGAACCGGTGGCTTGGAGCAAATCAGCGGCGCGTTCTTGAGATTCCCATGCGATGGGTCCTCCACAGAGGAAAAAAGGCCCTGTCGAATGCACTTCGGTCAGTCCAGTCGCCCGCCACCATTCCGGTTGATCCCCTCGTGTCGCCGCAACCACGGTTTTGTCTAGGGTTGTTCAAAGCGGCGGAGGCGCTAGGTATCGGTTTCGTGCATGGAGCGAAGCCATATCTTTATATTGAGCGCTTGAGTGCGGACTTTCTGAGGGATCTCGGGCTTTCGGAAAATGTCAAGGAAGAACAGGTAGACGTCTATGTGCGCATCCCAAGGAGCCGGGAAAGTGTCTTTCGCGGCGCTGTGCGAAAAGGCGGCGTACCTGTCAGCGATGTTTTGCAAGTCTGGATCGACGTCGGGCATCATCCTGCTCGAGGAAAAGAGCAGGCTGATCTGATTTGGAGAAGGATACTCTCCCCCGCCTTCGAATTATCTGAACAATGAACGAATAAGGCTCCGAACTCGAAGCATTTTCGAAATTTATAGGAGCACTGGATCCCTGGCTCAGCGAGGTAGTCCTCGTCGGGGGATGGGGACATCGGTTGTATCGCCTGGATCCCCGTGCAAGAACCCTCAGCTATGTTCCATTGACGACGCTAGATGGAGACGTCGCGGTGCCGCCGAAATTCAAGATAGAAGAGTCGAGCGTACGAAAACGCCTGCTCGCTGCAGGATTTCACGAAGAGTTCCTCGGAGAAGATCGTCCGCCGGTCACGCACTATCGCCACGGAAGCGGCGGTGGTTTCTATGCGGAATTTCTGGCACCTCTCGTTGGAAATGAATACGACCGAAGCGGAAAAAGAAAGGCAACAAAGGAGGTTGGCGGTGTTTCCTCACAGTTGCTTCGTTACATTGAGATTTTGTTGATTTCTCCCTGGAGGATCGACTTAGGGCAGAAAAACGGATTCCCACTCTCTCCGAATAGGACCGTCCAGATAGCCAACCCGGCGAGCTTCCTAGCGCAAAAAATCCTTATTCACCAGGAACGCGACTACAAAGATAGGGCCAAGGACCTGCTTTACATGCACGACACGATCGAAGTGTTCTCGGAGGCTTTGCAGGAATTGCAGACAATCTTCCGACAGGATCTTGCGCCGAAACTCCACCCGCGGAGAGTCGCGGAGCTGGGTCGCGCTGCGGACAGGCTCTTCAGCAAGGTCGACGACACGATTCGTGAAGCCGCCGTAATGGCCGCCGGCCGACGATTGAGCCCGGGAGCTCTTGCCGAGAGCGCACGAGCTGGCTTGAAAGAAATCTTTGGCGCGAAGAAGAAATTGTAAGCACGCTGAGTCGGCGGACGGCGCCTTGACCCGGTGATTATCGTGAAGGGATCCGCGAAGCGATCGTACTTCCGTGTCCCCGAGTGGTTTTGCGATTCCTCCGGTTGGCCGCACCGAAAATGTCATCGCGCCCATTCTGGCCCTTCCCTGACGGGAATGTACTCCGGGCGAAACCTTAGGCGAACACCTTGGTATTTGTCTTTCGCCTCTTTCGTCAGTTCGACTTTAAGCTCGTGATGTTTGCTGTCGATAGCAGAGGGAATAAACCCTAGTTCGTAGCGAAAGTGCAGTTGCTTAAGAATCGTCTCGAGTGCCTCAGCGTATCCCGAGGGAGGTACAGAAAAGTACTGGCCACCCGTTTGCTTTGCCATGTAGTGAAGGATCTGCGCCTGCTCACCGATTAGAAAGTGCAGTTCCGGGGACTGATAATTCCTTATGCCGAACACAATGCCAGAGGTCTCCAGAAAATCGTCTACGAGCTTGTCCAGCTCCCGCCGCGGTTGCCCTGTGTGATCACCATGCAGAAACACAATCACGGGCAGCGGCCTCGGATTTCGCCGGTACGCGTCGCGGATGATGAGCCGGATCATTTTGCGGAAGGTTTCTTCTCCGACCTGATCCGTAGCTTCCTTACCCCCTTCAAAGGGAATGGATTTAAGG
>Ga0306920_100012540_pt1 | contig 11503 bp, 11 predicted proteins | sample flu12Cox44000170_FD_204666 | JGI IMG/M metagenome (GOLD analysis project Ga0306920, IMG submission 204666) | Lab enrichment of tropical soil microbial communities from Luquillo Experimental Forest, Puerto Rico - flux4day.12C.oxic.44.000.170 (v2)... | ecosystem: Environmental > Terrestrial >...
CAGCACCGCTTCCGTTACCTCTAGGCGCACACCAAGGCGCTGCAATCCGGTGGCGACGGTGCGGCGCAAATCGTGAATGCTCCAAGGCTCGATTGCGGCGGGCTTGGCATCGGATTTCTTGGCGGCCTTCGTACGGGCGGCGCCGATCGCGTTGTCCAATGCGCGCTTGGCTTTTGACCAGCCGGCATAAGCGCCCTTTTCACCGGGCAGGATCAACGCACCGCCCGCGCGCAACTCGGCAAGCGTACGCTTGGCCTCTTTCGCGTCAGCCGGCAACGTCGCCTTGATGATTGCGCTCGCGGTAGAGTTCAACGGCACCGCATGAACGGCACCGTTCTTGGTGCGGTCGCCCGGCATGGTCCAGGCGGTCAAATCGTCGGCGATCTCGTTCCACGACATGCCGGCGACTTCGCCGCGGCGCTGTCCGGTCAGGATCAGCAGTCGAACGATCGAACCATAAGGCGCCGCAACGTCACCGGCCGCACGCCAGATTTCGACAAGTTCCTGGTCACTCAGCACGCGCTCGCGGTTGGTGACGCTCTTGCCGATCGGCAGCGCCGCAAACGGATTGACCGCCACCGCGCCGCGCTTCACCGCCCAAGCATAGGCCGCGCGCCCATAGGCGGCCGTGCGGCCCGTCATCGCCATGCCCCGTTTTGCCCCGTCGCTCCCGTTTTTTCGGTTGTGGCGCCGCGCTAGAGCGTCCAAGGCGCGCACAACGGCCGTGCGGTCTAAATCCTCTGCGGCGTCATCCAGGCGATCTGCAAAGGCGACATGAAGCGCGCGCACCGCTTCGTGTGCGTAGCTCTGGCGCCGGCCGGCAAGATGGATGCGCTGCCAATCCTCGATCAGCACTCGAAGCGTAAGCCTGTTGCGTGCCCGTTTCGCACGCTCTGCGGCAGTAGCCTCCTTTCGATCGGCGGCCGGATTGCGGCCCTTGGCGACGTCACCCATGACCGCGGCTGCGGCCTGCCGTGCTTTGGCGAGCGACAGCGCCAAACAAGCGCCAAGCGGCACGCGCCATTTCTGGCCGTGCAGCGTGTACTGGCAGAGGTAGGTTCGGCTGCCTTTCGCGCTCGTCCGCACCGCAAGCCCGCGCTGCTCGTCATCGAACACGAGGCAATCTTTGCGGCCGGCTTCCGGTGCGAGTTTTTCGATTTTGCGCTCTGTCAGCTTCATAACGAAACCCTGTTTTTGGCAGGTCCGCACCGGGTCCGCGGACCCCCAGCGGACCCCGTGAGATGACGCACTATGAGGGTCCGTGGCGTTTCAAGTCAGAAGGTCACACATGAATTGGCTGATTACAAGGGAAATTGAAGGGTCCGCGTCGGCGCGCGTCGGGCCGTGTCGTTTGGTGACGGCGATCGAAAACTTACTTCAGGTCAGGCGGTCCGCTCAGGCCGGCGTTTGCGCGTCCGACCCTGCGTCGAGCCGACGTCGAGCCCATATGGAGCCCAGCTCGCGCCGAGGTGACGCCCGCCGCGGCGCCGTCCCGGAAAAGACCAAGACCCACAGCTTTCACTCTCGACGAAGCCTAGTGTCAGCGGCGATAATGCTCCGCGTGACAGGGAACCGGCCCCGCCTCATGTGTTGGGCGGCCGTTCGCGTCGGGTATTGAGCGCGGGGACTTGGACCCAATCAATGTTCCGATCTATGGGTTTCTGGGGCAAGGCGTTGGCATGTTGATGCAGACTGAACTCGTCTGGTTGCTGGGTGCCGTCTCCAGGGGCGACGAGACCGCGCTCGAACGTCTCTATGCCGCGACCCGCGCAAAACTCTTTGGGGTCTTGCTGCGTATCCTGGGGAGGCCGGCCTTGGCCGAAGAGGTCATGAAGGAGACCTATTCCAAAATTTGGAAGACGGCGGACGAATTCGACCCTACCGTCGCAAGTCCCACGACCTGGATGGTAGCGATTGCGCGCAATCGGGCCATCGACATCGTGCGCAAACGCGGCGATCTTTCGGTAGAGAACGAACCAGAAGTTCCCGAAGCGGCTTCTGAATCTCCGCAGCCGCTCGCACGGCGCGAGATGACCGAGGAACTTAAGCGCCTTCTTTCGTGCCTCGGCCGGCTGGATCCGGAGAAACAGCGCATTGTGCTCCTTGCCTATTACAGCGGCTGGAGCCGCGATCAGCTGGCGCAAAAACTGGACATTCCGATCAACACGATCAAGACCTGGCTTCGCCGCAGTCTGCTTGAAATTCGCGAGTGCATGGAAAAATGACCGCTAAAGAACGGATGACGCATAAAGTTTCGCCGACAAAGAAAAAGTAGCGGATGAGGCATCGATGTACGACGACGACCGGGATGCTCTTGCCGCCGAATACGTCTTAGGCACGCTCTCCGCGGAAGAGCGCGAGCAAGCAGAGGCGCTGCTCACGCTCGATTCGAGCTTCGCCGAGATCGTGCGGATCTGGGAGCATCGTCTCGGCGAACTCAACGTCATGGTCGAGGCGGTGGAACCGCCACCCGATCTCTGGGAAAAGATCAAGACGGAAATCGATAGCACTCGGCGAAGCGACGAAACAGATTTGGGATCCGCAGAGGTGATTGGGGAATCCACGCCGCAGTCTGTCCCGACAGCGCTCGCGGATACTGCGCTGGATGACACGCCGGAGCCTGGTTTGGACCTGGTTCCAGATTTGCTCTCGGATCGGCCGAAGGATTTAGACGATTCGGATCGGCCGAAAGATCTGGAGGGGGCAGAGCGGACGGATTTAGATGAAGCTTCGCTGGTCAACGCGCTCGCTTCGACATTATTGCCATCGACACCGCCACCATTGCCATCGACACCGCCACCCAACTTCGACATTTCCACGCCGCAACCCTCAACCTTGCCCATGCCGGAAACCGGCACGGCGGGCGCTGATATTGTCGCTCTGAGGCGCGGCGTGCGGCGCTGGCGCGGTCTTACGATGGCGATTGGCGCGATTGCGGCCTTGCTTGCTGCTTATGTGGCTCTCACCCGGTTGGCCCCCGGATTCATTACTGCGGGCCACCAATCTCAGCCGGCCGTCGCAGCGCCAACGCAGCTTCCCGGTTCACGGCTCGTCGCCGTTCTCCAGCAGGAGCCCACGGCGCCGGCGTTTCTGCTCACGCTAGATGCCCGCGAGCGGACCATGACCGTTCGCAGGTTGACAGCCGCTCCAGATAGCGGCCGCAGTTATGAACTTTGGCTATTCTCAAGCAAATTGCCGAAGCCGGCCTCACTCGGCGCGGTTGGAGCCGATGAATTCACCAGCCGACCCATCCCAGCGGGCGTCGACGTGGAGTCCATGCGGTCGGCGACCTACGGAATCTCCCTTGAGCCGGCCGGCGGTTCACAAAGCGGGGCGCCGACCGGTCCGATGCTTTTTAGAGGCCGAATGGTCGAGGCACTGCCTGGATCGCCGGGTTGATAAGGAGCAGCTCGATGACAAACGACACGATTATCGGATCGTGGGTATGCTTCCGCTCAAAGCGGTTGGTTGACCGGCTTTGACCAGGGGCTCCGTGCCGAGATCGATGCCGCTGCTGACATGGGCAAAAATGCCGATACCTGCGACGATAATGGCGCAAAGCGATCCCACGACCACGATCTTCAAATGCGTGGTCCGATCCGCACTTTTCATCGAATGGTTCATGGCCGAATGGTTCCTAGCGCCTCTTACCATAGTCGCCCGTCGCGGTGGGGAGGTTCACTCCGGCCGACAAATAGGTACGAAATTTCCGGGAAAAAGAGGTTTTCACTCGGCCTTGAGCGAGCGCGGCAGCGGCTGACACCTCGTTTTGTGCCCGAGGCGACTAATATCCGGGGGCTATTTTGCGGCTCGGAAATTCAGATAACGGCTTGGAGATTCGGATAAATGCCAGTGTCTTGCCAACGAGCGGCTATAGCTTTCGGTATTGTCGCAGTCGTCACTCTGCAGGTTTTGGCCGCTCGCGCAGACGGCATCGAACCGGGTCTGTGGAAGATCACCACCGCGACAACGACCCGTGGCGAGACCGGGCCCCCACAGGAATCGTCGAAGTGCCTCACTGCGGACGATACCCGCGACCTTGCCGTTACATTTTCTCCGATCTCGCGTACGGTGAATTCTACTTGCGCGCCGATCGAGCGAACATTGACCGGCACGCGGCTCAATTGGCGGCTGACTTGCCAAGGCCAGATTAATATGGAGTTGACCGGCGATTTCAATTTCGACAGCCCGCGTCACTACACCGCCACCTTGCGGAGCAACGCCACGATGGCGGGCGTGCCGGTGATCGATTCGGAAAGTAAGCTGGAAGGACGGTGGTTATCGGCCTGTCCGCAATAGCGGCGGCGCTCACCGCGTGCCGGTCCACCAGTCGCTAGTCACCACTTACCACTTACCAAGCTCGAGTGCGGTCGCTTTAGCAGCCTCGCGCAACTCACTGCCGAGGCTTTGGTCGTCGATCGATCGGGAAAGAACCATGCCGCCCACGCAAAGCGCGGAATGGCGAGGGCATGAGTTCGCCTCATTGGGGGATTGCCGCTCCTTGCTTTTTCGAACGCCTCGATCATTACTTTGAGCGCGGTTTCGAATGCCTGCCTGACCGCGCTATCGGTGCGCGAAACGTCATTGGGCAAACCGATCATCGGAAAGGTTTCGTCCGTTGCTTGTGGGGGTTGGTCTGACAAATAATCGCGAACGATCTTGTCAGCCGTTATTCCTCCCGAACTGCTGCCGTTGGTGGTTTACGGATCTTTCATGAACGATGCGGGCCACCGACTGCGCGTAGAGGTCGCTCTTTGACGAGAAATAACAAAGAGAACTTCCGCGCGTTAGCCCAGCTTCGGCCATGACGTCATCAATCGACACAGCATTAAAACCGTCGGCCGGGGCTTTGAAGGACTAATTCAAGGATTTTGTTGTGGTGCTTGCACGAAGGCGGCATTGAGGGTTTTGGCCTGGAGAGGCCTGAGGTGGAGGACCATTGCAATAATGCCCGCTTGAACACCCAGAGATTGTACTTATTCCCTTGTGAGTCTGAAAGTTTCGCGCCATGAATGAGCTTCAGTCATTTTTTGGTGACCAAATTTCATCAGCAAAAGCGCCTCGGAGGTGAAGTTTGTTTGGAGAAGCTACGATCGGCGTCGTGAAATGATAAAACAACTGGCATTGCCGCTATCACTTGCCGCCCTATCACTTGCCGCCCTATCACTTGCCGCCCGATCACTTGCGCTCGCCTCGCTGACGTTCGCCTCGCTGACCTTGGGATTAAAACTGCAAATCGCACTCGCCGCCCAAGTCGGCGCGAACCGGTCCGAATCGTTCGTCGATGTGGCTACGGTCGTGCCGGGCCTGATCGTGGAGATTCGCTATGCCGGATCGCATAATTTCGTCGGCCGGCCAATCGACGGCTATCAAGCGCCGCACTGTTTGTTGACCCCGCCAGCCGCAACTGCGCTTGCCGAAGTGGCGCACGATGTTGCGTCGCGTGGCCTTGTTATCAAGCTATTCGATTGCTATCGGCCTGCTCGCGCCGTGGCAAATTTCGTGCGCTGGGCGCATGATCTGAGCGATCAAAAAGAGAAGGCGGAGTTCTATCCAAACGTTGATAAGCGCGTGCTGTTTCGCAACGGCTATATTGCTACGCATTCCGGCCACTCGCGCGGCTCGACTGCCGACCTGACCCTCGCGCGCGCGGATGGCCGGGAACTCGATATGGGAACGCCTTTCGATTTCTTCAGTCCGAAATCTTGGACTGCCGATCCCACGATTAGCGCCGAGCAGCATGCCAACCGAATGCTGCTTGCCGCTGCAATGCGGCGGCATGGCTTTCGCGGCTACGACAAAGAATGGTGGCACTTCACGCTGCGAAACGAACCGTTTCCGGATACCTATTTCGACTTCCCGGTGCGTTGATTTTCGCGTTATTGCGAACGCGGAAAATCGCGAGGTGAAATTACAAGCCCAAATAAAACTTCTTGATCAAGTCATTGTTGTTGAGTTCTTCGGCGGAGCGGCCTTCGAACGCGATCTTGCCGTGGACAATGACATAGCCGCGATCGGCAATGCGGATGGCTTGATTGAAGTTTTGTTCCGCCATCAGCACGGTGAGCGCGTAGCGCTGCTTCATTTCGGCGATAGCATCGATAGTGCGCCTGACGAGAATGGGCGCAAGCCCAACGGACGGCTCGTCGACCAGGAGGATCTTCGGCGCCAGCATGAGTGCGCGGCCCAGCGCCAGCATCTGTTGTTCGCCACCGGAAAGGCTGCCAGCGAGCTGACCGCGGCGCTCGGCAAGCCGCGGGAAGGTCTCGAAGCAGACGGCGAGATTGCGCGTCAGTTCGACCCGCGCGGCGCGGCGGTAGGCGCCCAGCAGAAGATTTTCCTCCACCGTCAACAGTGGAAACAGTCGGCGACCCTCCGGTACCAGCGCGATGCCGAGATTGACGATATCTTCGGTCGTGCAGCCGATCAGGTCGTGATAGACGCCATCGATCTCGGCGACGATGGTGCCTTCGTTCGGGCGCACCATGCCCATGATGCATTTCATAAGCGTCGACTTGCCGTTGCCGTTGGTGCCAAGCAGAACGACCGTTTCGCCGCCGCGAACCTTGATCGAAACGTCGTCAATGACCCGGACCGCGCCATAGGCGGCGTGGATGCCGGCTATGGTGAGACTACTGGCCAAGGTAAGCCCGTTCGACTTCCGGATTGCGCATTACGTCGTCGGGCGCGCCGTCGGCGATTTTGCGCCCCGAGACGAGCACAATGAGCCGGCGTGAAAAGCTCATCACCGCAGTCATGATGTGTTCGATCAAAATGATCGTGACGCCTTGTTCGTTCAGGCGAAGGAGCAACGCTAGAATATCTTCGATTTCGGAATGCGTAAGCCCTGCCATCGCCTCGTCGGCGATGAGAAGCTTCGGTTCCGAAGCCATGGCGCGGGCGAGTTCAAGTTTGCGCATTTCGACCTGGGTGAGGTCGCGCGGCAAGCGTCGCGCCTTGTCGCCGAGGCCAACCTCGTGCAAAAGGGCGGCGCAACGCTGCTCCACCTCGCGCGGGGTATGGTGACGGCCGCGGCGCATCACCACCGTATAGAGCAGTGGGATGCGGATATTGTCGGCCAGACTCAAGCTTGCGAACGGACGAGGCAGCTGGAAACTGCGTGCCAATCCCCGATGAGTGCGCTCATGCGCGTCGAGCCCATCAAGCTTTTGGCCGGCGAAGCGCACGCTGCCGAATTCGTTGCGTAGCGTGCCACAGATGCAATTTACGAGCGTGCTTTTTCCGGAACCGTTGGGCCCTATCAGTCCAAGACGCTCGCCTGCCGCCACGGATAGCGAAATGTTTTCGAGCGCAACGAAGCCGCCGAACCGCTTGCCGAGGTTGTCGACTTCGAGCAACCCGTTCGCGGTTGGGGTCATGGGGTCGTCCTGGCGGTGGCCGTGGAGACAAACCTGGCGGCGGTCATGACGGTGATCATGATGATGATCATGGCACCTTTCCCGCGACGTCAGCCTCGACATGGCGCCGGCCGACAAAATCGTCCGGCTTGCGCTGAAGGTAAGTGTGGACCAGTCCGACAATGCCGTTCGGTGCCACGATAACAAAAATGACCAGAACACAGCCGACGATCAATAGATTGACAGCCGACGATATCGTCACCGTCGCAATTTGCTGTAGCGAACCAAGAAGCAGCGCCCCGATCAGCGGTCCGGTCCAGCTCGTCGTCCCGCCGATGAGCGGCATAGCGATGGAATTGACGGCGTAATCCAATCCGAATGTCGACGAGGGTTGCAAGTAACCGATGTAGTAGGGAAAGGGTGCGCCGGCCATGCCCATCAGCGCCCCGGAAATCGTAGTGGCGATCAGTTTCAGCCGTAGCGTCGGCACCCCGGAGGCTTCCGCGGCGAGTTCGTCGTCACGTATGCTGGCGAAGCCATAACCGAGGCGTGAATGTTCGATGAGGCGCGCGATCGTCAGCGCGATAACGGCAAGCAGCATCATGATCAGAAACAAATAGCGGACATAGTTTCCGATCGGCCAAATCTGCTCTGGGCGAATGATATAGGCGCCTCGCGAGCCGCCGACGAAATCCCAGTTCACAACGAGCGTTTGCAGCACGACTGCAAGCGCCAGCGTCGCGATGGCAAAGAACGCGCCCCGCAGCCGCAACGTCAAATAGCCCATGCCGAGCCCGACCACGCCAGATACCATGCCGCCTATCAGCATCAGCACGGGCATCGGCATGCGATAGAAATCGTTCTCGGTGATCAGCTTGTAAATCGCCACCGTCGAATAGGCGCCGAGCGCAAAGAAAGCTGCGGAGCCAAAATTCACATAGCCACAATATCCGCCGAGAATATTCCAGGCGGTACTCAACACAACGTATTGCATGACCACATAACCGGCGAAAAATATATAGTCGTTGCCAATAGCGAGCGAGACGGCGAACACCGCGGCGCCGATTGCAAGCCAGATAAGAAAAAAAATAGGTGTGCGCACGATTATCGTCCCAAAAGACCGGCCGGCCGCACCGCCAGCGTCAGCAGCAAAAAACCAAACGACACCGCCGGCGCCCAGGACGGGCCGTAGAATGTGGAGGTGAGGCTTTCGACAATGCCGAGCAGCATCGCGGCGATCACGGTTCCCGGCAGGCTACCCATCCCGCCCAGCACGCAAATCGCGAATACGCGGCCGATATATTCACGTCCTACCGAAGGCTCGACCGGCTGAATGATGATGAGAAACGCGCCAGCCAATGAGGCGGTCGCAATCGAGATTCCGAAGGCTATGCGTTTGATTCTGATCGGATCGACGGCCATCAGCCGCAAAGCAAGCTGGTCCTGCGCCACCGCCATAATCGCTCGGCCGACAAATGTACGAGTGAGGAAAAGCTGCAATACCGCCATGAGCAGGAGCGAGACCAAACAGGGCACCAAGATCCGCAACGGTATCTCGAGTATGCCGAAGTGCCACGACGGGCCGATATAGCGCGCGTCGACGTAGCGATAGTCGACGCCGAAATAGAGCACAAGCGAGACTTCGGTGATGAACAGAAGTCCAAAGAAGAAGGCGAGCCCTCGCAACGATTCCTGGCCGCGCTTCTCGAACGAAGTGTAGTAGACTTGATAGACTACGGCGCCCAGCACGTAGAAGGCAGGCATCGCGACGATCGACGCAAGAATCGGATCGACCCCGAGGCTCGAATTAGCCGCATAAGCGACATACGAACCAAGAATGATGAAAGCCGGATGGGCAATGTTGACGATGTCCAGAATGCCAAATGAAAGCGAAACGCCGGACGTCACGGCGGCGTAGAAGCCTCCGATGAGGATGCCCGACACGATGGCGTTGATAAGAAGATCGAACGAAAAAATCATTTTTAGCCACTCAGCTCCAAGGCAGAGTGTGCAGCAACGCTCTAGTCTTGGCTAGGAGACTTTGCGTTCCGGCTAATAAGCCGCGCCTCCGCGCAGGGGGAGGCACCAGGAAGGACAAACACGGATGCACCGCAATAAGACAATCGGGCGCGCTATGCTGCGGCGCGCACCCTTTCCGGGATGGCGAGGGGCTTGTTCGCGCTGTCGAGAAATTCGATGGTCATGAAAACCATCTCTTTGTCGCCGAGATTCTCGAGGTCGTGGACTTTGAACTGGCCCGGTCCGTAAGTCTCGTGACGGGTCTCGCCGGGCGCGTAGCTGTATTCGACCGTGCTGCCGTCGTGGACATGCTGGCGCCCACGTCCGCCGGTGACCGAAGTCCAGAAATAATCGAGAACGTGGCGATGGAAGCCGATCCGCTCGCCCGGCGCGAGCCGGATCATCCAGACCCTCACGCGATCACTCTCGGACAGAAGTATTGAGCCGACGCAGCCGTTGTTGTTCTGCCCCTCGCGCTCGAATTCGGCCGCAATGGCAGGCGGCCATGCCGACTTATCGGCATGGTCGGTGGATTTGTCGGTCATTGTCAGGGCCATGGCGTTCCTCCAAGGATTGTAGTCACAATCAATATAGAAAACCTTTCCTGCCGGGGAAAGCTTGGGAGATTGCAGGAATTTCTAATGACGGGAAAACGCCGCGCTCTCGTGATCGGCGGCTCGATGAGCGGCCTTTTGGCGGCGATCATGCTTCACCGCCGCGGCTGGGACGTCGAGGTCTTCGAACGGGTAGTAAAGGAGCTGGCCGGCCGCGGCGCGGGCATCGTCGCTCAGGCCGAATTGATCGCGCGCATGAGGGCGCTTGGGCTTGAAACCCATGATCTTGGGGTTGCCATGAGCACGCGAAAAATTCTCGACCAAGCGGGCCACGTGACCGTGACGTTGGAATGCCCACAGGTGCTCACGGCTTGGGAGCGGGTCTACCGCGTGCTGCGCGACGCCTTTCCGGCGGAGCGCTATCATCGTGGCCAAAGCCTCAAGGCCTTCGAGCAGAATAACGGGGCCGTCCTTGCTCATTTTGGCGAAACCGGCTCGAGGCGGGCCGATGTGCTTATCGGTGCGGATGGTTTGCGCTCGACCGTGCGCCAGCAATGCCTGCCGGATATCGCGCCGCTCTATGCCGGATATGTCGCTTGGCGAGCGCTACTGCCGGAGAGTGCCATCCCGCCCGACATTCATCACGAACTCTACATGGCGATGACGTTCTGCCTCCCGCCAGGCGAACAATGTCTTGGCTATCCGGTTGCCGGCTCTGATAACGAACTGCGCGAGGGGCAACGCCGTTACAATGTCGTTTGGTACCGGCCGGCTGATGAGGCGAATGAGCTGCCGCAACTTCTCACCGACAGAAACGGCATTGCCCATTCGGTCTCAATACCGCCGCCGCTCATTCAGCCAGGACCGATCGCTGCCATGCGCGCCGCGGCGGAGCGGCTGCTGGCGCCGCAGTTTCGTGAGATTGTTCGGCTGATTGACGAGCCGATTCTCCAGCCGATTTACGACCTGGAAAGTCCGCGGCTTGCATTCGGCCGGGTCGCAATCATCGGCGACGCGGCTTTTGTGGCGCGACCGCATGTCGCAGCCGGCGTTTCCAAGGCCGCAGACGACGCGGCGGCGCTCGCCGAAGCGCTTGAGGCCGACGATATCGAAACCGCGCTTCGCCGCTTTGAAGCGCAGCGGCTGCCCGACAATAAAAAAATTATCGAGCGCGCTCGCCATCTCGGCGCCTACCTGCAGGCGACGCAGACCGCGGAGGAGCGTGCTCGCTCAGCTCGCCACAGCATTCCGCAGGCGGTTCTGGCTGAGACGGCAGTCCTGGATTTTTTGCACGCCTGAGAAAAATTTCCGGCGAAGGTGGCTACAAATATCCCATTCCAGCGCCGGCGGCGAACTTCGCCGGTTCACCTTCCCAGACGATCCGCGCATGTTCGAGCATATAAACGCGGTCGGCATCCGGCAGCGCAAAGGTGACGTTCTGCTCGCCGAGCAGCACCGTGATGGCGGTAGTTCGCCGCAAGCGCTCCAGTGCCTTGGAAAGCTGTTCGAGAATGACAGGCGCTAAGCCGAGCGTCGGTTCGTCAAGGATTAGAAGCTTCGGCTTCATCATCA
>Ga0306920_100012541_pt1 | contig 11502 bp, 10 predicted proteins | sample flu12Cox44000170_FD_204666 | JGI IMG/M metagenome (GOLD analysis project Ga0306920, IMG submission 204666) | Lab enrichment of tropical soil microbial communities from Luquillo Experimental Forest, Puerto Rico - flux4day.12C.oxic.44.000.170 (v2)... | ecosystem: Environmental > Terrestrial >...
AACCGCCGGTACAGAATTTACAACCTTGGCGTATGCATCATCAACACCGCGATCATGCTCCCGAGAAATATAAGCAGCACAATTCCCAAGCCAATAAACATCGCCTTGCCAAACTGGTCACTCTCCTGTCTGTGAGGCCGGAATGGAGAAGGATTGGTGAAGTCGATAGGCGCTTCGCTCGTTTCTAGATCTGTAGCGTCTGAAAAGGGGAGCTTTGGCATGTCGTCGATCTTAATCGAATGAGTCGGATGGGACAAATCCGTCTTCGCCACTCAGCCTTCGTCCCGCAGTCGCGGGACTACAGCGGGTCAGGAGGCTACGGCGGACAGGTAAGTCGAAACGGCGGGCGTAACGATTGACCGCGTGCAACGGCACTCGCATAGTGGCGCTCTCATGGCGATTGAGTTCACGCGCAACTTCTGCATCATCGCGCATATCGATCACGGCAAAACGACGTTGTCGGACCGGTTGCTAGAGCGCACCGGCACGATCCAGGAGCGGGAAAAGCAGGATCAGCTCCTTGATTCAATGGATCTGGAACGGGAGCGCGGGATCACGATCAAAGCGCATCCGGTGACGATGTGTTACACGAGCAAGCGCAGCGAGACGTTTCGGCTGAATCTGCTCGACACACCAGGACACGTCGATTTTGCCTATGAAGTTTCGCGCAGCCTGGCTGCGTGCGAAGGCGCACTGCTAGTCGTGGACGCGGCGCAGGGCGTCGAAGCGCAAACCGTGGCGAACGTTCATCTCGCTCACAAACAGGGGCTGACGATTGTTCCCATCATTAACAAGATCGATCTCCCAAACGCTGACGTTGCCGCCGTGCAGCGACAGTTGGAAGAAATCCTTGCGATTCCTGCGGAGGAAGCGATTCAGGCGAGCGCCAAAATGGGAATCGGCATTGAGGAAATTCTCGAGACAATCGTAACCCGGATTCCGCCGCCGCGAGTGCCGGCAGACGAAACGCTGCGCGCGCTGGTGTTTGATTCTGTCTTTGATGTTTATCGCGGCGTGGTTGGCTATGTGCGCGTCGTTTCCGGAACGATGGAAGCAAACCACGCAATCATGTTGATGAGCAACAACGCCCGCTACGAGATCAAGGAAGTAGGCGTGTTTACGCCAAAGATGCGTGTGCAGGAAAAGCTGAATCCCGGCGACGTCGGTTATTTCATCGCGAACATTAAATCGACCGCCGATATGAAAATCGGCGACACGATCACCGACCAGCGGCATCCCGCGCGCAAGCCGCTTCCCGGTTTTCAGGAAATTCATCCCATGGTTTTTAGCGGGATCTATCCGATCAACACCGGCGACTTCGAACATTTGAAGACCGCGATCGGGAAGCTGCGCCTGAACGATGCCGCCTTTATCTATCAACCGGAAAGCTCCGTCGCGCTTGGTTTTGGTTTTCGCTGCGGATTCCTCGGGTTACTTCACATGGAGATCATCCAGGAACGGCTCCGGCGCGAATACAACATGGACATCATCGCCACGAGCCCAAGCGTGGTCTATGAAGTGCTGACTACACGCGGCGAAAAACTATTGATCGATAACCCCGCTCACTTGCCCAACCCGAGCGTGATCCGGGAGATCCGGGAACCGATTGTAAAAGCATACGTGCTCTGCCCGAATGAAAACATCGGCGACATCCTGAAATTGATTTTGGAGAAGCGCGGCCAGATGCAGCGCACCGAGTCGCTCGACACGCGCCGTGTGATGTTACATTGTGAATTGCCGCTCAATGAGATTCTCGTCGATTTTAATGACAAGATTAAAAGCATCACGCGCGGCTACGGTTCGATGGACTACGAGCATGCCGGCTATCGGGCGGCGAAATTGGTGAAGCTGGATTTGCTCGTCAATGGTGAGCCGGTCGATGCATTTTCGACAATCGTCCATAAGGATCGTGCCGAAGCGCGCGGTCGCCAGTTGGCGGCCAAGTTGAAACAAGTGATCCCGCGCCAGCTTTACCAAGTGGCGATTCAGGCAGCTATTGGCGGAAAAATTATTGCACGCGAGAGTGTTTCGGCGTTACGGAAAAACGTGACCGCGAAATGCTACGGAGGCGATATCACGCGCAAGCGGAAGTTGCTGGAGAAACAAAAGGAAGGAAAGAAACGGATGAAAAGCATCGGGAAGATCAATATTCCGCAGGAGGCGTTTATCGAGGTGCTTAAAACACAATGAAGAGCCGTGATTTGTTAAACCGTTACAGCGTTACATCGGTTTGCCGATTTAACGATTCAACGCTTCAACGAGGCGAAGCCATTCGTTATTTAACTCATGTTTACCTCGCGCCACGTTAAGCACAGTCGCCTGCTCCTCCGGCATGCGCGGAAGTATCTGCGCTACAAGGACGACCGACTCAGCGTCTTGGACCGCGAACAAATCGTCGCTGGAATGAAAAGCCTCCGCGACGCGTTACGTGCGAAAGATCGCGAGAGAATTCACGGCACGGCTGATGCCCTTGATAAGCTGCTGCACAGGCTGACTCCGGTGACTTGGGAATCGCACTGGCGAGAGAATTGCGAGGTGATTCTGGTGGCCATCGTTGTAGCCGTGGGTATTCGCTCCTATTTCTTGCAACCATTCAAAATTCCCACTGGCTCGATGCAACCGACGTTAAATGGAATCATCGGTCGTCCCAGCACGGAACCGGCTCCCAACGTTCTGCAACAGATCGGCGAGTTCATCGTTCTGGGTCGCAATTACATTAACGTCGTGTCGCGTGAAGACGATCAGGTTCTTGAGATTGTACCAAAAAAAATCCTCTTCTTTTTTACTTTTTCGAGACTGATCTGCCAACAGCAAAACTTTCTTGTGTATGCTTCCCCCGAGACGCTTAGTCATGATTTCAAAGTTTTTCCAGGTCGCATTTTTCACCGCGGCGAGGTTATTGCCAGGGGCGCAATCGACACAGGCGACCAGGTATTTGTGGACAAGTTCAGTTACAACTTTGTCAAGCCGCATCGGGGCTCTGTCTTTGTCTTTAGGACGAATCATATTCCAGGAATTCGGGAAGATCCGGAAGCTGGCTCGCCATTTTATATCAAGCGTTTGGCCGGTTTGCCTGGTGATACTCTGCGAATCGACCCGCCGTTTCTCTATGTGAATGGCAAGAAAGCGGAAGGCTATGGTTTCGCTCGAGTGATGTCGGCGAAACCTCCTTATCGAGGATACGCTTTGGGCCGTGAATATCTGTCGCAGCCAGATCGTTCGTTCACTGTGCCGCAGGACGGCTATTTTGCGTTGGGGGATAACAGTTACAACAGCTACGACAGCCGCTATTGGGGAGCTGTGCCTGATGCAAACCTCGTTGGGCGCGGACTATGTGTTTATTGGCCGTTTAGTTGGCACTGGGGGCTGATTCGTTAGAAAGAGCGTTGAAATAAGTGCGTGCTCTTTGTTTTCTCACTCCTACTCATGCTCTTGCTCCGAGCCAATTCGGAAGAGTATGAGGATGAGCAAGAGCAGGAGTAAGAGAGGGAGAGCTTAGGATGTGGCAAAACGCCCCACGCTTGTATCCGCTACTGGGGCTTTGCAGCGGATACGCGCTGTTGATGCTTTTCAATCCAGTGCGGCGGGCGCTCCGCGACGGCTTTCGTTGCATTGGGCGCTATACGCGTATCTGGATTAGCTTCGCGCTGCTGGGATTTGGCTATTTCGTTTTCCAGTTTGTTACCTTCACGCCAATTCAAAACTGGGCCGATCTCGATCCAAACCAGATCATCTCATTGCCGAACTGGTATTGGCCAGGGTTTAGCGAGGTATGGCGCGACACGCCGTTGCCTGCACTGGAAGGCGTTGCAGGAATTTTCGATAACGCCACCACCACCTATCCGCTGTCGGTTGTGGCTGCGGTGTTCATGCTGGTCAACTGGCGTGGATTGCACGGCGCGCTAATCCGAGCGTTGCGGAAGCGGTACCGTTTCTGGGGTTATCTCGTTTATTTGATTCTGTTATTGAGCGCGCTGGCGTCGCTGTTGAAGCCGATTGTATTCTGGCGATTACCGGAGTGGAGCGGGCTCGTCCCGGCTGCCGGACTGCTGCGCATCTCGGCCATAGTCGATGCGACTGCATTCATTTTCGAATATCTCCTGGGAGTTTATATCCAAGTGTACCTGATCACAGTGTGTCTGGCCTGGATAAAGGGCGTTAGTTTTGAAGAAGGAGAGCTCTTCCGCTTCGCCATGCGGCGCTTCAGTTATGTTTTGGAATGGGCTGGTATTGTCGTCGCGGTCAGCACGCTGATCGTGCGGTTACCGCTCGTACTTGCCTACTTTACAAATATTCCCGGCGTCCTCGATTACCTGCCCATTGCGCGGGTGCTGATGAGTGGTTTGATCATCGGTTTTTGTTCCGTCCAAATCTCGCTGGCGCTCCATAACGAAACGTTGGTCAAAGCGTTGCGCGCCCATTGGCAGTTCATCCGGCAAAATGCGGGTCGCTTGGGTTGGTTTTTAATCATTTGCGGGATCCACTTTTTTAGCATCATGATCTGCGACGCCATCGTGCGTAGCGCAATCGCGGATCGATTGGGCGCACTTCTTCTCTGGAAATTCGGTTTTGCTTTTCTCCGCGGAATCGTCACCGGCTGGCTTTTGGCCTCGTGGGTCTGTTTATTTCGGCAATGCGAAACTGGCCGCGTAAACCAGGAAAAATGGATCCAGTATTGAGAACCGAGCTTGCAAGAAAGCGAACGTGAGCGCGGCGACGATTACACGCCAGAGCAAATCGAATCTGGCCCTGGCATTCATTTCATTAGGACGCGAACGCAAACGCGACATGACTGTTTTCTACGCGTTCTGCCGCGTGATTGACGATATTGCCGATTCTTCGGAGCTCAGCGTCGCGGAGAAGCAAAAGCAGCTGGCGGCGTGGCGTGCAATTCTGCGTGCAGCAGCCTCGGACGAGCCGCCTCTTGCTGACGACGTGAGAAGTTTAATGAATAAATACTCGCTCTCACCTGAGATGCTGGAGGAAATCATCGCCGGTGTAGAAATGGACCTGAGCATCTTCAGATACGCCACGTTCCAAAATCTGCGCGTTTATTGTTACCGGGTGGCCAGCGCCGTAGGTCTGGTGAGCATTGAGATTTTTGGATATCGCAACCCGCGGTGCAAAGAATATGCGCTGGAACTCGGACTCGCCTTGCAAATGACGAACATCATTCGCGATGTCGGTAAAGATTTGCAGGCCGGGCGAATTTATCTGCCTCAGGAGGATCTGGCGCGTTGGAACTATTCTGAGACCGAACTGCAAAATCGACGCCATAACGAGCCGTTCGTTCGTCTGATGGAATTCGAAGCCGCGCGTGCGCAAGAGTTTTTCTCGCGCGCCGCGGCGGTGCTTCCATCTGAGGATCGCCGGACGATGGTACCCGCCGAAATCATGGGCTCGATTTATCGCGGTTTGCTTTGCAGAATGGAGCGCGACAAGTTTCGCGTTTTCGAAAAGGAGTATCGCCTTGGCAGGTTGGAGAAGGCCGGCCGGATCGCAACGCAGCTGTTGAAGTCTTTTTGATTGTGCCCTGCAACATTCTCGTGGTTGCGAAGTTCAATCCGTCAACGAGCGTAATTTTATGACGAAAAATCTTCCTATTTGGGTTCTCGCGCTAAGCGCTTTGCTTCTCAGTTCATGTGATACTCCGGTTGGCCAGGGCGCAGGATGGGGCGCTGCCACCGGTGCGATCATCGGCGCCGCCGCGACGGGTAATGTTCGCGCCGCATCGATTGGCGCAGCCGCAGGCGCGGCGGCCGGCGCGTTGACCGGCAAGATCATCCAGGAGAATCAAGCTGCGCGATATGGGCCGCCGCCTCCGGGTGGTTATCCGTATGCGCGTTGGGCCGGAACGCCCGGTTTTTATTACAGCCCGTACACGGGACGCGTTTACAATCTTCGCGGGGTCCCCCCGGGAGGACTTACTCGCGACGTTGATACCGGCCGGCTTTTCCGCAAGCCGTGATGGGAAGCTTCAAATCCCAACAGCTTGGGGTTTGAATTTCAGCTCTTCGTGCTGCCGGCTTTCCGCTGCAATTCATCCACGAGCGCTCGAGCCTCATCAGTCATTTTTAGCAGGTCCGGCCATCCCCGGTGATAGTTTTCAGCCGGCAACTTGCGTGTCGCGTCGAAGCCCATGTGCGAGCCGATATTCTGATCGCTCGGTGCATGGTCGAGCGAGTCGCTTGGATTTTTGATAATGGTCGTGTCGCGAGCCGGATCGGTGTTCGCGCACAACCGGAAAAGCACATCGCTCGTGTTGTGCACATCGCAATCTTCGTCCACTGCGATGATGTATTTACTGAACATCATCTGCCCCATGCCCCAGAGGCCGTGCATGACCTTGAAGGCCTGATACGGATATTGCTTTCGAATGCTGACAATCACAAGGTTATGAAACACGCCTTCCGGCGGCAGCGTCATGTCCACAATTTCTGGAAAGTTCATCTTAAACACGGGCAACAAAATCCGCACACAAGCGTCGCCGATGTAATAATCTTCCATGGGCGGCCTGCCCACAATCGTGGTCGGATAAACTGCGTCCCGCCGATGAGTGAGAGCGGTCAGATGGAAAACCGGATAATCCTCGATCGCAGTGTAAAAGCCGGTGTGATCGCCAAATGGACCTTCGGGGCGCATCTCGCCGGGCTGGACGTAGCCTTCCAGAACAAAATCGACATCTGCTGGTACGTCGAGATCGATCGTCTTGCACCGAACAAGCTCGATTGATTTCTTTCGCAAAAACCCAGCGAAAAACAGTTCATCCAAACCGTCCGGCAGCGGCGCAGTTGCCGCGAACGTGTAAACTGGATCACCGCCAAGCGTAACTGCCACTGGCATGCGCTCACCGCGCTCGTAATAACGCTGCCCGTGGCGCGCCCCAACCTTGTGAAGTTGCCAGTGCATTCCGGTCGTGCGCTCGTCATAAACTTGCATCCGGTAAATGCCGACGTTTCGCGCGCCCGTCTCCGGATCACGGGTATGCACATTTGCTAACGTGATGAAGCGGCCGCCATCCTTTGGCCAACATTTGAGAATGGGCAGATTGCCCAACGAAAAGTCATCTCCGTTGCCGATCGTGTGCACGATTTCTTGGCAAGAGGCTTCCTTCACCTGTTTCGGACGGGCATGCAGCAGATGAATTCCTTGCTTGAGTAAACTCCAACCTTCGCGCAGATCGGTTGGCGGCTTCGCTTTCAGGATGAGTTGAATTTCCTGGGCGACGTCTCCAACCTCTGCAACTTGCAACGCGAGCGCCATGCGTTGGTACGAACCCATGGTATTAATCGCAACTGGGAACGGGGATTTTTTTCCATCGACAATTGGTTGCTCGAACAGCAGCGCCTTTCCGCCGCCGGGCGATTTCATTTCGCGATCTGCCCACGCGGCAATGAGCAGATCCGTATCCACCGGTACGGCGACGCGTTTTAGTTCGCCCGCTTGTTCAAGAGCGTCGAGGAATTGTCGAAATGAGCGGTAAGCCATTTTTCCAGGCGCGCCTCGTACATGTCATTCCGAGTGCAGTCGATGAATCCAGCCAGTTCTCCGCCAAAGAATCATTGACGTAGGACTCCAAAAAAGAACTGGCTGGATGTGTCGGCTTCGCTCGACATGAGAGCCTGCGTTACGACCGTTCCATGTACTGGAACGACACTACCCGCCCGTTTACGAATGTGACCGTCTTGTACGGGACTGGAATGCTCGGCGGGATGTAAGCGTAATAGAACGGATCGTAGAACGGATCGCCGAAGAATATGAACCCGTGTCCGCGATGACGTGTCCGGACAAAGGCAACACCGGGGCCGAAACCGTAGCCCCACCCCCACGGCCCATAAGGTCCCCAATAGGGGTAGGGAGCAGTTTCGTAGGTGATGTAAATCCATGTCTCGGTTGCGTGGCCGCGCATGTTGCCCGTGATCTTGCGCTCCGGCGAGCCCCAAGCCAGCCAGACGGCGTTTTGAGACATGCCCGGGCGAATTTGGCCTCGACTTACCACTGCCTGATCATTGGCGGAAAGGCGTTGGTAAATTTCAGGATTCTTCGAAATGCGGTTCTCGGTCGTCTCACAACTCGTCGTAATCAATGCGCTAAGTGCCACGCCAAACGTCAGCGCTCCGGAAAGAATCGAACGCTTCATGCTGCGGATCATACGTCCGACCTATGGTGAGTCAATAAACTGTCCCGCAGTCGCCGGATTGATTCAACATCGTCCTGCCCGTAGAGTTGCCCAATGCAGGATCGCTACGGCCATCGGATTTCTTATCTGCGCGTCTCGATCACTGACCGTTGCAATGAGCGCTGCACTTACTGCATGCCGCAGGAATTGCAGGAGTGGTTGCCGCGCGATGAAATCCTGAGTTTTGAGGAGACATTGCGAATCATCCGCGTCGCCGCGGAATTGGGTGTCTCGAAAGTGCGAGTCACAGGGGGCGAGCCGCTGACGCGCCGGGACGTTGTTCATTTCATCGCGCAAATCCCGAAAATCTCTGGGATCAAGAGCCTGGGTCTTTCCACGAATGGGACGTTGCTTACGCGCCAAATTTCATCTGGGAAAACAACTGCAACGGCTTTGCGCGAGGCCGGTGTCCAATCGGTCAACATCTCCCTCGATACATTGGATCGACATGTGTATTCCCAGATCACCGGCCGGGATTTCCACGCTCAAGTTCTCGAGGGGATCGACGCCGCAATCGCAGTTGGCTTCGATCAGATCAAATTAAACACTGTCCTGATGCGCGGCCGAAACGAGGACCAGTTGGTCCCGCTGATTGAATTCGCCGCGTCGCACAACTTGATCCTGCGTTTCATCGAGATGATGCCGGTGAGCACGACCGAAGTGCTCAACGAAGCCAATTTCATGTCAACCCTCGAGGGGAAACGGTTAATCGAATCGGTTTACGGAAGTCTGATCCCGGAAGGAGAATTTCGAACAAACGGGCCAGCCACCTACTATCAAGTCCCCGGACGCAAACAGCGCATTGGGTTTATCGGAGCGATGACCAATCTGCATTTTTGCGAACACTGCAACAAACTTCGTCTCACCTGCGACGGGAAATTGCGTCCCTGCCTGGGAAGCTATCTGGAGTTCGACATTATAAGACCATTGCGGGCTGGCGCGAGTGATGAGGAGCTTAAGCAATTCTTGCTCGATGTCGTCGAACACAAACCTGCTCAGCACGATTTCAGAGACAATTACCAACCAAACCGCAAGATGATCGCCATTGGCGGATGAGCTGTCCAGAGATGCCTCGACTTCGCTCGGAATGACAGCGGAAAACGAAAAATGAAACGATTAACACACATCAGCCACGATGGCCGCGCTCAGATGGTCGATGTTTCGGCCAAGCCGATGAGTAGGCGACGCGCTGTTGCCGGTGGGAAGATTCGGCTCCAGCGCAAGACACTCGATCTAATTTCGAAGGATCAAATCGCGAAAGGCAATGTGTTCGCCACTGCTCGAATCGCCGGCATCCAAGCTGCGAAGCAAACGGCCCATCTCGTCCCGCTTTGTCACACTTTACCTCTTGGTGAAATTAAGATCGACATTGTCACTTCCAACCAGGGCGTTGAGGTGAAATGCGTAGCGCAAACAGTTGCGCAGACCGGAGTCGAGATGGAAGCGCTCGTTGGGGTCATCCTCGCGTTGCTTGCGATCTACGATATGTGCAAAGCCGTGGACAAAGAAATGGAGATTTACGACGTGCGTTTGATCGAGAAGACCAAGAGCGCTGTAGCCGTTTCGCCGTGCGAAACGCATGCAGCGCGGGCGAAAGCGTCTCAGCGCCGCGTCGCCCACAGGGCGACGACTACAGTGAGCGATTCCCGAATCAAACGGCGCGCCTAAAATCTAATGCAAATACAAGTCGGCATCGTCACGATCTCGGACCGCGCAAGCGCCGGAGATTATCAGGATCTTGGCGGACCCGCGTTGAAAGCAGCGGCGCAGAAAGCGGGGTGGCAAGTAATCGCGGAAGCCATTGTGCCGGACGATGCGAAGCAGATTCAGGAAACGATCCGCTCGTTTTCGCAGCAAGGTTGCGGATTGGTTCTGACAACGGGCGGCACGGGAATTGGGCCGCGCGATGTCACCCCGGAAGCAGTTCGCGCGATTATGCGCGTTGAGTTGCCAGGCTTTGGAGAAGTGATGCGGGCCGAGTCGATGAAGATCACGCCTAATTCAATCCTCTCGCGTAGCCTGGCGGCGATTGTCGATCATGCGCTGGTGATCGCGCTCCCGGGAAAGCCAAGCGGCGCTGTGGAATGCCTCGGCTTTGTCGAGGGCGCGATTTCGCATGGTGTCGCCCTCGTCCAAGGGACGCCGACTTCGTGCTGATGCGGTAGCCGCCGCCCTGTGGGCGCCGTTGCGCGGGATCATTCAAATCCCTAGAGAACCGCGCTTCGCAAGCGAAGCGGCTACAGTTCAATCAGGCCAAATAAGCAGTCGCATTAACTGCGCGCCGTAACGAGTCAACTGCGCGGCGGCGCCGTGGCCGGAGACTATGTCACGGGTCAAATACGAATAATTAATGGAGCCTTTCATAACGTAGCTCAACTCGGGCTGGGTGACGTGTCTGTTGCTCGGTTCGATTTTCAGCGGCACAAAGGAAGACGCAAAAGAAACCTCCCACGAAGCTTGTTGGTTTCGGTTCCCAGCCAGCATCCACGGATAAATTTTTGCCAAGTCGAAGTGCCGCGATTTTGGCAAGGTGATCTTATAGAATGTTTCTTCGCCACTGAGAAACTCAGGGATGGTCAGTGAGGGATTCTTACGCAGGGCCAGATAGAGCCGTGCAATGTCGAGCCCGGCAAGATTCAGGCCGTTATAAATGCCGTTGTGATTCGGGTCGTTTCTGAAGAATGCGTCATGCCACGCTTCGAATTGATGGCTGAACATTAAATCCAATTCCAAATGGAGATGCGCCCGTTCCCGGTTTATCCCAACCCCGGTGTAACCCATGATAGCGATGGGCTGGCCGCGTTTGACCGAATCGCCCGGGTGCACCCGGATGGAACTCAGGTGTCCGTACAAACTGTAGTAACTGGAACCGTCCCAGCGGTGCTCAATTACAATGTATTTTCCATAGTTCGAGTAGTCGGGCACGAGATTGGCGTGCACGACTTTCCCATCGGTAATGGCGCGTACTTCGTCGAGTGGCTCGCCGTTTGCATCGCGATGCACAGGGCGAATGTCGATTCCTTCGTGAAAGCGGGTGTAAATGGTGCCACCGGCTGTGTCGGTAGGATCGCGCACAAAGCCATATTGGCCGCCCTCCCACGGAGTCGATTTCTCTCCCTTGTAATTGCGTTCGACGTACTGGTAAAACGCGGCACCGTCGCCGGAGAACAGAGCGTCATTATCCGTAGGCAGAACAAGATTGAGAGTATCGCGCCCCGAGGCGCTGAGTGAAAGGGCGCAAGCAATAAGCAGTATGATGGCGCCGGTTAAACGAATGACAAATGACCATGAAGAACTAATGACGAATGACAAATCTTGTTGAG
>Ga0306920_100012542_pt1 | contig 11502 bp, 3 predicted proteins | sample flu12Cox44000170_FD_204666 | JGI IMG/M metagenome (GOLD analysis project Ga0306920, IMG submission 204666) | Lab enrichment of tropical soil microbial communities from Luquillo Experimental Forest, Puerto Rico - flux4day.12C.oxic.44.000.170 (v2)... | ecosystem: Environmental > Terrestrial >...
CGGGGCTCAAGACTTCACGCACTCACGTCAGCACTACCCTCAGCGAAGGCGGCCGCACGGTTGCCGGAGCCAAGAACCGGTCGCAATCGGTGTTTGTGGTAGTCGAGATAGCCATGGCTCTTGTGCTGCTGGTGGGCGCAGGATTGATGGTCCGCACCTTGATGCATTTGTGGAATCTGGATCCGGGTTTCAATCCGCGCAATGTGCTGTCGCTCGTGATCTCGCTGCCTTCATCGTTGGCAAAAGAAAATCCGGACGCGATTCGCGCCACGTATCGCCAACTTGACCAGGCGCTGCGCTCCATTCCCGGGGTGGAGGCCGTTTCTTTCGAGTGGGGAGCCCATCCCATGCGAGGCGACTCGGAAGAAAACTTCTTTGTCGAGGGGGAATCCCGGCCTGCCCATCAGGCCGATCTGCCCTACACCCTGCAATACGTGGTCGAACCAGGATACCTGCAAGTAATGCAGCTGCCAGTGTTGCGCGGACGCTTCTTAACCGAAGCCGACAACGAGCGGGCTTCGGCGGTTGTGGTGATTGACGAAGACTTTGCCGCACGCTACTTTCCTGGTCGGGATCCGGTTGGCAAACACATCTACGCCGTGGATCCGGTAAACGGAGACACCCGGGCGGAAGAGATCGTCGGCGAAGTGGGCCATGTGCGCCAGTGGGGACTGGCGGATGATGCCACCGAGACCATGCATGTCCAGGTCTATGAGGCCTTCATGCAGAGGCCGGACCGTCTCATGACCCTGCTGGCTTCGGGCAGCCATGTGTACCTGCGCACGGCTGCGGGAGTCGCCCCGCTTTCCGTGTTCCCGGCAATCCGCAACCGGCTCAGCCGCCTTAACGGGGAAATGGTCGCGTTCGAAGGGGAGACGATGGAGAGCGTGGTGGCCGATTCGATTGCCCGGCAGCGCTTCACCATGATTCTGTTCTCCGGCTTTGCGATGATTGCCCTGCTGATGGCCGCGGTCGGTATCTATGGCGTGCTGTCGTACGTTGTGGGACAGCGTACGCAGGAAATCGGTATTCGCATGGCGCTAGGTGCCCAAAGGGGGGATGTGCTGCGCGCCTTCCTGGGCGATGGTGTGCGGCTGACACTGATCGGCATCGCCATCGGTGCCGCCGCCGCCTTGGTGCTCACACGCCTGATGTCCAGCATGTTGTTTGAGGTGAAGCCTACCGATCCCCTCACCTTCGCCGGTGTGGCGATCTTACTGTGCCTCATCGCCCTGTTGGCGTGCTATATACCGGCACGGCGCGCGGCATCGGTCGATCCTCTGCAGGCCTTGCGGTCGGAATAGGCAATATCTTTTTTCGGCCATGCGACTGGCTATCTCCGACATGGCAACCTGCCGCCGGCCGCAGGATTCTTTCGCTATTGTCCTTCTGCTCCCTGTCCGCTTCCTACCGTCAGCGACGGCACGCTGTTCTTTCGCATCAGTTCGTTTAGCGTAGGAACGTCGCTGCGCTGGATCTCCTGCCATCTCGCCAGCTGCGCGCCCAGACGGGCATGGATCTCGTCGTAGACCTGCAACTGCTGCGCGGAAGGGGCCTGATCGAAACTCTGCACGAGATCATTAAAAGTTGCGTATTGCTCATTGAGCATGTTGGGATAGCGGAGGTTACCCTCCGAGCTTTTCATCTTCACCTGAATCAGCTGCTCTTCCACCGGGGTCATCTTCTGGTCGAGCGCCTTGGCGGCGGCAACGATGTTTTGGTTCGCGGTGCCCTGGGAGGTCCACTTTTCCAGGGTCTCGAGACTCGCCCGCAAGCCCCGGATCTGATTGACAGCGCGGTGCAGGCTGTCGATGTCCTGCCTCACCTTGAACCCAAGCTCGCTCTGTTGCTGGAGGTCGGCAATGCTCACCTGGCTCTGAATGCGGGGATCGATTACCACTTCCAGCGGCGCGGTTTGAGTCCGCCCCTTAACCGTGAGTTTCACCTGATAGCTACCGGGTGCGACCAGCGGACCGCGAGGTGCATCTCCGACGTAAAAGGCGCCGGGAATTTGCACGGGCTGGTCGCAGCGGAAGTCCCAGGCGAAGCGGTTGACGCCGGCTGCGGCGGGCAGCAGGTTCGCAGGCGGCTCCTGGTCAGGCCATTCCGGCGGTTGCTCGCGCTTGTTCTCTTCGAGGTTCGAGACGCGGCGGAGGCGCTTGCCCTGCGAGTCGAAGATCTCCAGCGTGACCTCTTCTTTATCAGCCGGCTTCGCCTTCAGGTAGTAGTACAAGACGGCTCCCTTGGGTGGGTTGTCCCCCACCGGACGCCTGCGGTCAACCTGATCGGGGAAATGCAGCCGCGTCGCGGTGGCGGGCTGATAGAGATGGAAGTCTTCGCCGGTTATGGCCGCGCCGGCCTGGCGCAGCAGGCTCACATCGTCGAGGATCCAAAACGAGCGGCCATGGGTGGCGGCGATGATGTCGTTGTCTTTCACCGCCAGATCGTGAATTGGTGAAACCGGCAGATTGAGCTGAAGCGGCTGCCAGTTGGCGCCGTCGTCGGCCGAGAAGTAGACGCCCGTTTCCGTCCCCGCGTAGAGCAGGCCCTTCATCTTGGGATCCTCGCGCACGGCGTGAACGTAGGCGCCCGCGGGAATTCCATGGTTGATACGCGTCCAGGTCCTGCCGTAGTCGTGGGTCTTGTAAATGACCGGCTTGAAGTCGTCGAGCTTGTGGCGGTCGATGGCAGCGTAGGCCGTACCGGCATCGAAGTGCCCCGCCTCCAGGATGCTCACCAAGCTCCACTCGGGCATGTCTTTAGGGGTAACATTCTCCCAGTTTGTGCCGCCGTCGCGGGTGAGATGAATCAGGCCATCGTCGGTGCCCGCCCACAATACCCCCTTCTGCAGTGGCGACTCGGCCAGAGCAAAGACGGTGTCGTAATACTCGACGCTGGTGATGTCGAGCGTGATCGTGCCCCCCGAGGGTTTCTGCTTGCTCTTGTCGTTGCGGGTGAGGTCAGGGCTGATGGCGCTCCAGCTGTGGCCGCGGTCGGAGCTCTTCAGTACGAATTGCGATGCACTGTAGATCACGTTGGAGTCGTAGGCTGACACCAGGACGGGCTCGGTCCACTGGAAACGATATTTCAGGCTTTCGGCGCCGTTACCGGAAGTGTCGAGCGGATAGGGCGACACATCCTGCATCTGGTTGGTGCGGTGATCATAACGGGTGATGATGGCGGCATCCGAGCCGGCATAGACGACCTCCGGATCGCGCGGGTCGGGCGAAATGTATCCGCTTTCGCCGCCCCCGACCTCGTACCAGTCCTGGCGTGCGATGACACCGTCGTCGCTGTAGCTGGCAATTGCCACCGTGGAGTTGTCCTGCTGTGCGCCATAAACGCGGTACGGCCAATGATTATCGACAGCCACGTGATAAAACTGGGCCGTCGGCTGATTGTTCTGCTGTGACCAGGTCTTACCGCCGTCGAGGGAAATGGTCACGCCGCCATCGTTGCTATTCATGATCCGCTGTGGATTAGTGGGATCAATCCACAGCCCGTGATGATCGCCATGCGGCGCGGGGAGAAGCTCGAAGGTCTTGCCGGCGTCGTTGGAGCGAAAGGCGCCGGTATTCAGAACGTACACCGAGTCTGCGCTCTTGGGATCGGCGAAGATGTGCATGTAGTACCAGGCACGCTGGCGGTAGCGTTCGTCGCCATTGACCTGCGTCCAGGTATTGCCGGCATCGTCGGAGCGATAGATGCCGCCTTCCCTGGCCTCGATAATGGCGTACACGCGGTTGGAGTCCGCTCCCGAAACCGAAATACCGATGCGTCCCAGTTCTCCTTCCGGCAGACCATGGCCTTCAAGTTGTTTCCAGGTGAGTCCGCCATCGACTGACTTATACAGGCCGCTACCCGCTCCGCCGCTGTTGAAGTGCCAGGGCTGGCGTCGGACTTGCCACAGGGCCGCATAAACAATGCTGGAATTCCGGGGATCGAAGACCACGTCGATCGCGCCCGTGTTTTCGTCCTTGTAGAGCACCTTCTGCCATGTCTTGCCGCCGTCGGCTGTGCGGAAGACGCCCCGTTCGGCATTGGGGCCGTAGGCATGTCCCAGAGCAGCGACCAGCACGATGTCAGGATTGCGAGGATCAATGATAAGGGCGCCGATGTGGCGTGAATCTTTCAAACCAACATTGGTCCAGGTGCGACCGGCGTCGGTGGATTTGTACACCCCATCGCCATAGGAGATGTTGCCGCGAAGACATGCTTCGCCGGTGCCAGCATAAATAATGTTGTGGTCGGCATCCGCCACAGCAATCGCGCCGATGGAAGAGACACCTTCATGGTCAAAGGTAGGCGTCCAACTGAGACCGCCATTCGTGCTCTTGAAAATGCCACCCGCAACGGCACCGAAGTAATAGGTATAGGGATCGCCCGGCACGCCGGCGACGGCCAGCACGCGACCTCCGCGGAACGGACCGATCTGGCGCCATTTCATGCCGCCGATAAGACCGGGATCAATCTGAGCCGATGAATTGAGCGCAAAAAAACAAAACAGTGGCACGCATAGCGCGACCAAACGGCGCATGAGAAGCCCTCGATCGTGAAGAAGTTGTAACGATTTTTCATAATCCTAATTGGAAACCCCCGCCACAGGCAAGACAGCGCACAGCCTGAAAGGCACAAAAGTGGACATGGCGAGGAACGGCCCGACGACGGTTCTGTGTCGCAATTTGGTGCAGTCGAACGCCTGAGACAAAGAGCTCCGCCGCCAGCGCAATATGCGCTCTTATGGCACCAATATTGAGACACCTTCTTAGCACCTTCGTGGTCTTGCATTGTCCTGCGGCGAGGAATAGTGTCCAAGCCAATAAAGCAGGGCGACGGGCTCTTCCGCGGGGGCAGGGAGCACGAAGTCGGGGACAGACAGCAATACCCTACAACCTCCCTTGGAAGTTGTCGGCTTATCGCAGACAGCCGTTGCGACTATTGCTGTTGTGATCGAAAGCGGACTCCTACGAGCACCTCGGAGGATCCGCAAGATTTTCAGAGCCTGCAAAACTGAAGAGGGGGTTAGATAATGACGCGCGTTCGACTCCTGTGGTCCCATCTTTCACTTTCCACAATACTGGCTTTGCTCCTGTGCAGTGCCGCGCTTCCTGCATCGGCGCAGACAGGTTCGCAGGGCACCATAATTGGCCTGGTGACCGACCAGAGCGGGGCGGTCGTTCCTGATGTAACTGTCACCATCACCGACACAGCGACAAAGGCTGTACGAACTGCGACCACCAACACGGCGGGCCGGTATGTCTTCGTCAACGTTCCGCCCGGTACCTACGACGTCACCTTCACCAAAGCGGGATTCGCAAAGGTTACGGTTCCGAACGATGTCGTTGCCGTCGGTGAAACTTCCACCAACAACGTAACCATGAGGGTAGGCGCCGAGAGCCAGACGGTTGAGGTACAGTCGTCCGGTGTCGAGCTGCAAACGTTGAACGCAACCGTGGGCAACCAAGTCTCCGGCCTCTCGCTGGACTCGCTGCCCACCATTCAGCGCGACACCAGCACGTTCTTGACGTTGCAGGGGGGTATCAGCCCCGACGGCAGCGTAGCCGGCGCGGTGGTGGATCAGAGCTCTTTCCAGCTTGACGGCGGCAACAACACCAATGACATGGACGGCAGCATGAGCGTGTACACGCAAACATTTGCCGGCGATCCGACGGGCGGCGCGGCCTTCCAACTCGGCAACGGCAGCGGATCCCCCGGGGCGACGGGTGTAATGCCGACTCCGGCCGACAGCGTAGAGGAATTCAAGGTGAACGTAGCCGGTCAGGCGGCCGACTTCAACAGCTCTGCCGGCGCGCAGGTCATCGTCGTCACCAAGCGCGGCACCGACCAGTGGCATGGCACCGCCTACGAATACTACCTCGACAACAATTTTGACGCCAACACCTGGCAAAATAATTTCACCGGCACGCCGATCCCGAATTACCACTACAACCGCTTCGGTGGCGCGGTCGGTGGCCCCATCATTCCCAAGAAGATTTTAGGTGGTAAGACGTACTTCTTCGGCAACTATGAGGGTTTTCGATTTCCCAACTCCAGCACCTTTGAGCGGACCGTCCCCACAGCTGCCATGCGGCTGGGGCTGCTGACGTTCGCCGGCACAACTTACAACTTGAATCCCATGCCCGTTACCTTCAACGGTGTCACCTACAATTCTTCGCCGTGTCCCGGCAGTGCGACTGCAGGCATTCCGGCTGGGCCCTGCGATCCCAGAGGTATAGGCCTAAACCCGTTGGTGGCGCAGATGTGGAACAAATACATGCCGCTGCCGAACGATCCCGGCTGTACTCTCCCCAGGTGCGACGGGGTAAACGTCCAGGGGTTCAAAGCCAACTTGGCTTTGCCGCAAAATTCTAATTTTGCGGTGGCCCGCATCGATCATGACTTCGGCGACAAGTGGCATTTTATGAGCAGCTACCGCTACTACAACTTGTCGGCTGCGACCACCTCGCAGATTGATATTGGGGGATTGGCTCCCGGTGACACGCTCGGCCACCCGGTGGCTCTTTCCAACAACCCGCAACAGCCGTGGTTCCTGGTGGTTGGCGCTACTGCAAATCTATCGAGCAACTGGACGAACGACATCCACTACAGCTATCTGCGCAACTGGTGGCAGTGGGGCAGGTACGGCGGCGTCGTCCAATTTCCCGGGCTGGGTGGGGCGCTCGAACCCTTCGGCGAAAGCGCGACCCAAGTGCTGGCTCCCTACAACGTGAACACCCAACAGACGCGCACGCGTTTCTGGAACGGCCAGGACAACATGATCCGCGATGACGCCACCTGGATCCATGGCAAGCACATGGTGCAATTTGGCGGTATGTATATTCACAACTTTAACTGGCACAGCCGCACCGACAACGGCAACGGCATTAACTATTACCCTGTGTACCAGTTGGGGACGACTGCTGGAGCCGGCATCAGCATGAGTGGTTACATTCCGGAGGGTTTTACCGGCGCAACCCTTAAGAACTGGGGCCGCGATTATGCAGCGATCTTGGGGATCGTCTCCGTCTCGCAGCAGGCCTATACCCGCAGCGGGAACAACCTGGCGCTGAACCCGCCACTGACACCCGCATACGACAAAGTCACGATTCCCTACTGGAACTTCTACGGTGGCGACACCTGGCGCGTTTCTCCTAGGTTCACTCTGACCTACGGCTTGGGGTGGACGCTGGAAAAGCCGCCTACGGAAGCGACCGGCAAGCAGGTCATGCTTGTGGGGCCGGACAACCTTCCGCTCTACACCGAACAATACCTTCAAAACCGGGCAGCCGCTGCTCTGCAGGGCAACGTTTATAACCCGCAAGTCGGGTTCAGTCTCATCGGCAACGTGGCTAACCACCCGACATATCCATACCATCCCTTCTACGGCGAGTGGAGCCCGCGCGTGGCCGGGGCATGGGATGTTCTTGGTGACGGCAGAACAGTGATTCGTGGTGGATACGGCCGTACCTACGGGCGGCTCAACGGCGTGGATCTGGTATTGGTCCCGCTGCTGGGAACCGGCCTCATCCAGCCGGTGCAGTGCTTCAACGTTTTGGCAAACGGCACCTGCGGCGTCTCAAGCTCGTCCAATCCCAATACCGCATTCCGGGTGCAAACCGACGGCCTGGTGGCTCCGATACCCCCTGCAAGCCCAACATTGCCCCAACCGCTGTTCCCGGGTGTGAACAACGTATCGGCAGGGCAAGGCGAGACACTTGATCCCAACTTTCGGCCCAATGTGACGGATACGTTCACCCTCACTTTCGCCCGTCAACTGAACAACAAATTGAGCTTGGAGGTCGGCTACATCGGGCGCCTCATCCATAACGAGTACCTCGGGATAAACCTGAACGCCGTGCCCTACATGATGACCAAGGGAGGACAAACCTTCGCCAAGGCCTACGCCAACCTGGTTATGCAGTACTGCGGCGGCATAAAAGGATTGGCTGGAAACAACTGCGGTGGACCGAATGGCAACGTCAACAATAACGTGACGGCACAGCCCTTCTTCGAAGCTGCCTTGGCCGGCACAGGATATTGCAACGGCTTCGCTAACTGTACGGCGGCGGTGGTTGCCAATGAAGGCATAAATGGTACCGGCAACCTGTCAATTCAGAACGTTTGGAGCTTGTACAGCGACCTCGACAGCGGCGGTTTCAACTTCCCTCGCAGCATGATGAACACTCCTCTCAACTGCCCGACGGGTACCGAGATTGGCTGTAACGGCCAGTTGACCTCCGGCGTGGGCATGAATACCAGCGTCGGCTACGGCAACTACAGCGGCTTGTTTATCACCCTCAAGTCGCAAGCCTGGCACGATGTGACCATGCAGTCGAACCTCACCTGGTCAAAGGCGCTGGGAACCGGTGCGGTGGTTCAGGCGACCAGCGCGAACACGCCGCCAGATCCCTTCAACCTCAGGACAGGCTATGGCTTCCAGGACTTCGATCGGCGATTGGTCTATAACCTGTTCTTTGTTTATCAACCTCACTTCTACAAGGGACAATCCGGTTTCATGGGCCACTTGCTAGGCGGTTGGACACTCGCTCCCGTGTTCACTGCGGGCAGCGGTCTCCCGCTGACCCTCGCCACCATCAATGGCGGCGGCCAGGCATTCGGCGAAGGCGACTCGGTGAACTTCGTCGGATACGGAACCTCGGAGAATGCCATTCCGATCACTCCCAACATGTGCAGTGCCAGCGCGTCCGCCCACTACAATAACCCTGGAGCCAACGGGATTGGCACGTCCGGTTATGGGGTCAACATGTTCGCAGATCCCGTGGCGTCATGGAACAACATCCGCCAGCCGGTTCTCGGTTTTGATACGCGCCAAGGCGGTCTCGGCGTTTGCCGCGGGTTGCCCTACTGGAACGTGGATCTGAGCGTGAAGAAGTTGTTCAAGATCACGGAGCGCTTCAGCACCGAATTCCAGTTTGTCTTCACCAACGTATTCAACCACAACCAGTGGGGTGATCCCAACTTCGAGATCCTCGACACCAGCAATCCTTCTGGTTGGGGAACTTTGCCGGGGTCTGTCACAGCTTCGCTCCCTCTGGGTAACCAGAGCTTCATGCGTCAGATCCAGTTCGGCATTCGCATCAATTTCTAACCCCCTAACCCTGTTCGTTCTTCGGGCCGGGAGCTCTGCTCCCGGCCTTTCTTTTCTTGGAGACGCGAGCGTAGACGAGGTTGCGGACTGCGCAACAGCCAGTTGAACCGCGGGACACGGTCGGCTTCTATGCGGGCATTGAAACCAGCATCAAGTGACGCCATTTTGGTGCCAAGTAGAGTCTGAAGATGCCTACAACTCTTGCTCTGGATGATTAACTTGTAGCCAAGGCTCAGGCCTTTACTGGCCTCAAGGAGAAATCCAGCCTAGTGCGCGAGGCGCTGAAGGCCCTCATCGAGCGCGAAAGGGCACGGCGCTTGGCGTGCCTGGGCGGAAGCGAAATTGGTCTAGAGGCGTCGCCACGGCGACGGCCGCATCCCGAATGATCCTGGTCGATACCACCGTCTGGGTCAGCCATCTTCGCGCGGGCGACGAGGCGCCGGCCCGCAGGCTCGATGTCGGGGTGGTTTTAGTGCATCCTTTCGTTATTGTTGAACTCGCCGTGGGCAATCTACGCCAGCGGGAAATCGTACTGGACGCGCTTTCGGACCTGCCACGCGCCGACACCGCAACCGAAGCCGAAGTCCTCCGTTTCATCGATCGCCATGCTTTGTTCGGGCACCGCATAGGCTATGTCAATGTCCATTTGCTGGCTGCGGCACAGCTGACCGTTGGCGCAAAACTCTGGACGAAGGACGAGCGGTTGCACGGCGTTGCCGTTCAATTGTTCAATTAGGCTTGGCGTTTACGGCACGCTAGCGCAGCGAACCATTCTCATCCATTGGGGTGCGGTTGCGGCCCGAAAGCGGTAGATGGTGAGGGGTGCTGCTAAACTGTTGAGAGCGCTCACGCGTAGGGATGTGTGAGCGGTTGAAACAGGCGGTCTTGAAAACCCGACCCGCCTTTGTCCTGTTGCGTGGAATCAATAGTTTACATCGTTGTTGGGTGCTCTTGTTAGGGCAAAATCATGCTCCTCGGCATCGTTTTATGCACCGATTTATGCACCAGCGGCAGAGTTAACTGTAAATACGAATTGTGCAACGCGAACGCTTGAAGCGCGTACTCGAGTCTTCCTGCTGTGAGTTCCGAAAAATCTGAGCCATCTCGTTCCGGAAATTCTGAGCCATCCCCGAAACGCCATAAACGGTAAAACCCTTCCTGTGGGTCTCCCTGTCCGTACGCCGGGGAGGCCCTGGAGGAAGGAGGATGCTCAGTATGTTAAAGCGACATGAGGTCGAGATTTTGTTGAAGGCGGGCCATCGGAAGACGGAGGTGGCCCGCCTAGCGGGAGTTTCTTTGTGCTCCGTGAAGCGCATCGCGCAAGAGAATCCAGTGGTACATGTGGACGAGAAAGCGGAACGTACGAAGCGGCAGATTGGCCGGCCCAGTACGGTCGCGACTTTCCGGAATCAAATCGTGCAGATTCTGCAGCAGGAGCCGGATCTGGCTTCGCTCGAGATCCTACGGCGAATGCGGGGCGCTGGTTATAAGGGCGGCAAAACCGTGCTCTATGAGCTGGTAGCCTCGCTTCGCCCCAAGTCGGCAAAACCAATGGTTCGTTTTGAAGGGCTTCCGGGAGAGTTCAGTCAGCACGACTTTGGGGAAGTGGTCGTGCAATTCCTCAATGGTACGCGGCAGAGAATCCATTTCTTCGCCTCGCGTCTGAAGTACTCACGGGCGGTGCGCGTCAGTTTGGTCATGGACGAGAAGGTGGAAGCCCTGGTGCGCACTTTGGCCATGCATTTGGCCAGCTGGGGTGGGCGCCCGCTGCTGTGTGTGTTTGATCGGCCCAAGACCATCGCCCTGGAGTGGGGTAAAAACGGCGTGGTCACGGAATGGAACTCCACGTTTGCCTACGCCACTCTCGAGATGGGCGTCGGCGTGGAGTTGTGCTGGCCGTATCGCGCCCAGGAAAAAGGGAGTGTCGAGAACCTTGTGGGCTTTGTGAAGTCCTCCTTTTTCAAGGTGCGACGTTTTTACGATGAACAAGACCTGGAGCAGCAACGGCAGGATTGGGAGCGGGAGGTGAATGAGGAACGCCCCTGCCGTGCCACGGGAGTCATTCCCGCGCTGCGTCTGGCGGAAGAAGCGCCGCGATTGCGACCTCTCAAGGTACAGCCGGAAGACCTGGCCTTGCGGATCCCGGTCTATGTGGGTCCGACCGGAACGGTTGTGTATGACGGGCATGCCTATTCCATGCCCCCGGAGGCTATCAGCATGCCGGCCACGTTGTACTTGTATGCGCAGCGTGTGCGGATCGTGGCCGGGCGATATGAAGCCGAGCATCCCCGAAAGTTTGTAGCCAAAGAGGGCTCGTCCTTGGCCGAGCATCGCGCGGCGATGGTGGCCGCAGTCTCCGGCAAGCGGGGCAAGCGTTATCTGAAGCGGCAACA
>Ga0306920_100012543_pt1 | contig 11502 bp, 9 predicted proteins | sample flu12Cox44000170_FD_204666 | JGI IMG/M metagenome (GOLD analysis project Ga0306920, IMG submission 204666) | Lab enrichment of tropical soil microbial communities from Luquillo Experimental Forest, Puerto Rico - flux4day.12C.oxic.44.000.170 (v2)... | ecosystem: Environmental > Terrestrial >...
AGCTCGTCGGTCATCTGGGGCGGGCGCTCGACAACGGCCTGACCAAAAGCGAACTCAGCGAGGTCATCACCCATCTCGCCTTTTACGCCGGCTGGCCGGCGGCAATGACCGCGGCGCAGGTGGCCAAGGACGTGTTCGACAAGAGGTAGCATCGGGCAGCGTCGGGACACAACTGCGGGAGGGCGAGATGAAGATCGGGTTCATCGGGTTGGGCATGATGGGTTCCGGGATGGCAGCGAACCTGCAAAAGGCCGGGCATCAGCTGGTGGTCCACGATCTGCGCCGGGCTGCGGCCGAGCCCTATCTCGCGGCCGGTGCGACCTGGGCAGACACGCCGCGCGCCGTCGCCGAGGCCTCCGAGCTCGTCTTCACCTCGCTCCCTGGTCCGCCCGAGGTCGAGGCGGTGGCGCTTGGCGAAAACGGCCTGCTCTCCGGCATGAGCCGCGGCAAGGCCTATTTCGACTTGTCGACCAACTCGCCCACAATGGTGCGCAAGATCAACGCCGCCTTTGCCGAGCGGGATGTCTACATGCTCGACTCGCCGGTCAGCGGCGGGCCGCGCGGGGCGCGGACCGGCAAGCTCGCCTTGTGGGTCGGCGGCGACGAGCAGATATTCAACCGCTACAAGAGCGTGCTCGACGCGATCGGCGACAAGGCGCGGTATGTCGGGCCGATCGGCGCCGGGTCGGTCGCCAAGCTCGTCCATAACGGCGCCGGTTACTGCATTCAGACCGCACTCGCGGAGATGTTCTCGGTGGGCGTCAAAGCCGGGGTCGAGCCATTGGCGCTATGGGAGGCTGTGCGTGACGGCGCCGGCGGCCGACGCCGAACTTTTGATGGGCTGGTGGACCAGTTCCTCCCCGGCAAATACGAGCCCGCCGCCTTTGCATTGCGGCTGGCGCACAAGGATATGACGCTCGCCACCCAGCTCGGCCGCGATTTCAATGTGCCGATGCGCATCGCCAATCTGGCATTGGCCGAGCTCAGTGAAGCACTAAACCGCGGCTGGGGCGATCGCGACTCGCGTTCTCCGATGGTGCTGCAGCAGGAGCGCGCCGGTGTGGAGGTTCGCGTCGATGCCAAGCGCCTGGAGGAAGCCCTCGCTCGCGATCCCCCAGCCTGAAGTGATCCCAAACGCTGGTAGCTCCGCATCGCGTGCGGGGTATACTGAGACCCTTGATGGGAGGAGTGACGAGTGATGGATGGAATTGGCGTAGAGCTGGATTGTCTCGAAGGTGTTCGCGTAGTCGACTTTACGCAATTCGAGGCGGGGCCGTCCTGCACCGAGGCGCTTGCTTGGCTCGGCGCCGAGGTCGTCAAGATCGAGAACCCGAAGACCGGCGATCCCGGCCGACGGTTGCGTCCCGGCAAGCCCGATGACGACCCCTGGTATTTTCACCAGTTCAACGCCAACAAGAAGTCGGTCACGCTGAATCTGAAATCCCCGCGCGGGCTGGAGATCGTCAAGGACTTACTGCAGAAGGCCGATGTCACCGTCGAGAACATGGCGCCCGGCACAATCGAAAGATTGGGGCTCGGGTGGGATGTGGTTCGTGAGCTCAACCCGCGCATCATCTATTGCCAAGTCAAGGGGTTTGGCGAGGGCAGCCCGTACGAGAAGAACCTCGCATTCGACATGATCGCGCAAGCCGCCGGCGGCCCGATCAGCGTCACCGGAGATGCCGACCGTCCGCCGGTCAAGCCGGGTCCCTCGTTCGGCGACACCGGCACTGGAATGCTGATGGCGGCCAGCATCCTGGCGGCTCTCTACCGGCGCGATCGTACCGGCAAGGGCCGGCGGCTGCAGGTGGCGATGCAGGACGCGATGATCCATTATATGCGGGTGCCGTTCTCGCGCACCCAGTTGAGCGGCCAAGCCCAGATCCGCGGCGGCAGCAGCCGGTCGAACCCGTTGCTGGCACCCTCGGCGCTCTACCCGTGCAAGCCCGGCGGTCCGAACGACTATGTCTATGTCTTCACCAGCCGCGCCAACCCCGAACACTGGACGCGGCTCTTAAAGGCGATCGACCGCGAGGACCTGATCGGCGACCCACGCTACGACACCGGGCCGGCGCGCGGCAAGCGCGCGGCCGAGGTCGACGAAATCATCGCCACTTGGACCCGCCAGCACACCAAAGAAGAGGCGATGAAGATCATCGGCGAGGCCGGCGTGCCGGCGGGTGCGGTGTTCGACACGCTGGAGTTGCTGAACGATCCCGCGCTTGCCAAGCGCGGCATCATGCAGAAGATCGAGCACCCGACCACCGGCAAGCTGACGGTTCCGGCGTGGCCGGTTCGATTCGATGGCACGCCGCCGCGAGTCAAGCCGTCGCCGTTGCTCGGCCAGCACAATGCCGAAATCCTCGGTGAGTGGCTCGGGATCGGCGCCGGCGAGGTCGACGCGTTGCGCGGCGAGGGGATCGTCTGACAGCGACCTTTGCCCGTCGCCGCTCGTGCGGCGGCGGGCCTTGAGGCTCACGACAGCCAGCGCTTGCGTCGGCGGTAGTGCTTGAGGTCGCGGTAGGACTTGCGCGCACCTACCTCGTTGAGCCCAAGATAGAACTCCTTGATGTCGGAGTTCTGCCGTAGTGTCTCGGCCGGGCCTTCGAGAACGATGCGGCCGTTCTCCATGACATAGCCATGGTCGGCAATGTCGAGCGCCATGGCGGCGTTCTGCTCGACCAAGAGCACGGTCAGACTGCGCTCTTCCCGCAGCCGACGGATGATGCCGAAGATCTCCTCGACGAGCAGCGGCGCGAGACCCAGCGAGGGCTCGTCGAGCAGCATGACCTTGGGCTCGGACATCAATGCCCGGCCGATCACCAGCATCTGCTGTTCGCCGCCGGAAAGATAGCCCGAGGACTGGTGGCGGCGCTCCTTCAACGCGGGGAAGATGTCGTAGACCCGTCCGATGCTTTCCCGGATCGCGCCGAAATCACGGCGGGTGTGCGCACCGGCGATCAGGTTCTCCTCGACCGTCAGATTTTCGAACACCCGCCGCCCCTCGAACACCTGCGTGACGCCGCGCTTGACGACGTCGTGCGGGGGCAGCCGGTCGAGCCGCGTACCATCGAGCTCGACCGTGCCCTTGGTCACCTGTCCGCGTTCGCTGCGTAAGAGGCCGGATATGGCCTTCAAAGTCGTCGTCTTGCCGGCGCCGTTAGCGCCGAGAAGGGTCGTGATGTGACCCTCCTCGGCGAACAGCGAAACACCCTTCAACACCAGGATGACGCCGTCATAGACGACCTCGATGTTGTTCAGCGCCAGCATGTTCGAAGACGGCCGGTTACTGGGTCTTCTCGGCGGCCTTGACCTGCTGCCAGACGACATCGCGATAGGCGTTGAACCAGTCCGTCACCGGGGTGAACCCGTTGCCCTTGACCCGGAAGATCCGGACCCAGCCGCCGCCTTCGTGATCCTCCGACGTGATCTGCAAGGGTGGGACCAGACCCCCCAATGTGAAGTCATGGATCTGTTCCATGCCATTCTTTACATCGGTCCCGGTCGGCATCTGGCCGTGCGTCAGCTCGAGCGCATTGCTCAGCGCCTTGACCTCGATCGCGGCGTTGAACAATCCGCGATTGTAATAGACCGTGGCTTCCATACCCGCCGGCGGCTCCTTGCCGTTCTTCTTGTACATCTCCTTGATGTCCTGCCGGATCGGATAATCGTCGCCGGCGCCGGCGAACTGCATTGTGTTGTAGCCTTGCGCGACGCCCCAGCCGCCCGCTGCCAATATATCGGCTTCTCCCGAGGCCCAGACGAGCCCGACGACCTTTGTCAGCGGGTAGCCGTTGGCTTTGAACTCCTTGATCGACACCGATGGCGACTTGCCGAACAGATGCGAGATCACGAAGTCGGCCTTGTAGCGCTGGGTGATGTCGAGCACTTGCGCGTTCAGCTCGACCCCCGGAGGCGGCACGGCAAAGGTCCGCAATTCGAACCTTTCCAAATCCGCCAGATCCTTCAAGACCGGTATCGGTTCGGTGCCGGCCGGGTTATCGAAATAGAGATAGGCGATCTTCTTGCCCTTCAGGCTGCCGCCCAGCTGGTCCTTGACGAATTTGACTGCTGCCGCGCCCTGAGAAAAATAGCTCGCCGCGATCGGGAACAGATAGGGATACTTCTGGCCGTCTGCCGAGGCGGCGATGCCAAAGCCGGGTGTCGTCGCCACGATCTTATCCTGTTCGAGCCTCTCGTTCAGCGCATGGGTCTGCGGCGTGCCGTAGATCGGCATTATGATCGCGCCTTCCTGCTTTTGATGCTGATAAGCCTCGACAGCCGGCGGCACCTTGTACCCGGTCTCGATCTCCTGATGATCGATCGTGTAACCGTCGAGCAGATGGTTGGCGTTGGCATAGTCGAAATAATCGTGCTGCGCCGGGCACAGCACCGTGCCGACGATCTGCGTCGCCCCGGTGCGGTCGCAGGTCACGCCAATAACGATTTTCTTGTCCTGAGCCGGCGCCGTCACCGCCAGCCCAACCCAGGCCGCGGCGCCCACCATGAACGCCAGCGCTGTCGTCGGTATGTGCATCATCCGTTACCTCCCTTCATTGCACCCGGTTAATAGGAAAACGGCCACAGGCGGAAATAATTGCGAATGTTCCGCCATAGCCGCGCCAAGCCGTCCGGCTCGACGATCAGGAAAAAGATGATCAGGCCGCCGAAGATGACCAACCGCAAATGCGGGACAAGGTCGGCCAGATTGGCCTGGGTCAGGAACAGGCCGCCGCTCGCCTCGAGCGCCCAGCGGGTCGCGATCGGCAGCAAAGTGACAAACACCGCTCCGAAGATCGAGCCGAGCACCGAGCCGAGGCCGCCGATGATCACCATCGCCAGATAGTCGATCGAGACGTCGAGCTGGAACTGCTCGTAATTGGCGATGCCCAAGTAATAGCTCTCCAAAGCTCCGGCGACCCCGGCATAGAAGGACGAGATCGCGAATGCGTAGAGCTTGTAGCCGAAAATATTTATCCCGATGATCTCGGCGGCGATGTCCTGATCGCGGACGGCGATAAAGGCGCGGCCGACGCGGCTGCGCACCAGGTTCAACGTCGCGACGATCGCCAACACCGCGAAGCACATCAGGAAGACATAGATTTCGGCCTCGGAGGCGAGCACGTGGCCGAACAGGGACGGCCGCGGGATTTCGATCGAGGCTTGTATGCCGCCGGAGATCCAGTGCACGTGATTGATCGTCCACTCGATGATCAGCTGCGCGGCGAGGGTTGCGATCGCCAGATAGATGCCCTTGATGCGCAAGGACGGGATGCCGACCAGAATGCCGATCAGCGCCGCCATCAGCCCGCCCGCCGGAATGGTGATCCAGAACGGCAGGCCGAGGCGCACGATCAAATTCGCCGCGGTATAGGCGCCGACCGACATGAACGCGCCCTGCCCGATCGAGATCTGTCCGGTATAACCTAATAGGATGTTGAGGCCGAGCGCGCCGACAATCGCAACCAGGCACAGGTTCAGCAGCGACAGGTAGTATTCGCCAAAGGTCAACGGCGCGACGGCGATAAACAAGCCCGCGCAAGCCGCCACCGCCCATCTGGCGATCGGCAGCGGGTAGAGCGCCATATCGGCGGCATAGCTGGTTTTGAACACGCCGGCCTCGCGATGAAACATCGGGCGCCCTCACACGCGCTCGATCCGACGCCGGCCGAAGAGGCCCTCGGGCCGGATCATCAAAGCCAGGATCATCAGCACGTAAGGAGCAAAATCCTTGGTTCCGCCGCCAACAACAGGATCGAGGTAACCCGCCGCGACATTCTCGACGACGCCGACGACCAGCCCGCCGACGACCGCGCCCAGTACCGAATCGAGCCCGCCGAGGATCACCACCGGGAACACCTTGAGGCCGACCAGGGCCAGCTGGTTGTCGACGCCGAGCATGGCGCCCCACACGACGCCGCCGAGGGCGGAGACGATCCCGGCCATGGCCCAGGCGAGCGCGAAATAGCGCCGCACATCGATGCCCACCGCCATGGCCACCTGCTGGCCGTCGGCGACCGCGCGCATCGCGATGCCCACCCGGCTTTTGAGGAAAAACCAAGTAAAGACGGCAAGGAAGACAATGCTGACCGCGGCGCCCGTGAGCTGCACCGGCGACAGCAAGACCAGGCCGAGGTTGATCGGCTCGTCGGGGATCGGCATCTCGATCGCTTGAACGCCGGCACCAAACGCCAGCACGGCACCGCCTCTGAGCACTGCCGCAAGGCCGATTGTTGCCATGACGACGGCAATGACTGGCCGCCCGATCATCGGCCGCAATACGACCCGCTCCAGCCCGAAACCGAGCACCACCATGCCGAGGATGGCGAGCCCCGCCGACGCCCAGAACGACAGCCCGGCGGCATTTGCCGCGCTGGCCGCGATAAAGGCCGCGAACATGACGAATTCGCCCTGGGCGAAATTGATCGCGTCGGTCGCCTTGTAGATCAGCACAAACCCGAGCGCGATCAGCCCATACATCAGCCCGATCATCACGCCGTTGGTCAGGAGGACCAGCGTGAACTGCCATTCGAACTCAGGCACGAGCTGGATCGACTCCGTGCGCCCTTCGAGACGACTGCTTCGCGGCCTCCTCAGGGTGAGGTCTCTTTCGCAATGACATCAACAACATACCTCATGCTGAGGCGCGCTCGAAGAGCGCATCTCGAAGCACGCACCACGGCGATGCCGCGCTCCTTCAGGCATAGACCGGCTCCCGCACCGGGCCAGTCACGGCGTCAGCCACCTCGTCGATCGCGATCGTGGAATTGAGCGCCGCCTTGCGCCCATCCTCGTAGGTGATCTCGGTGGTGAGATCCACCTGGTGCGCCCCGCTGTAGAACGCCTCGACCACGGCAGCATATTTCTCGGCGACAAAGCGGCGCCGGATCTTGCGCGTGCGGGTGATCTCGCTGTCGTCGGCGTCGAACTCCTTGTTCAGCAGCATGAAGCGGCAGATCCGGGCGGCGGCCGGCAGAGTCCGGTTGACTTTGCGGACCTCTTTGGCGATCAGCTCGCGCACCTCGGGCTTGACGCTCAAGTCCTGGAACGAGGTATAGGCGAGGTTGCGCCGCTCCGCCCAGCTCCCGACGGTCCCGAGATCGATCGCGACAATAGCCGCGACGAATGGGCGTTGATGTCCAAAGACGATCGCTTCGCCAATGAACGGGCTGAACTTCAGCTTGTTCTCGACGAATTGCGGGGCAAACGTGGTGCCGTCCTCGAGCCTGCCAACATCCTTGGCACGGTCCACAACAACGAGGTGTCCGCGCTGATCGACGTAGCCGGAGTCGCCGGTCCGGTACCAGCCGTCCGCCGTCAGGGTCTCCCTGGTGGCCTCGGGCTGCTTGTAATAGCCCTGGAATACCCCGCTCGATCGGACCAGCACCTCGCCTTCCTCGCTGACCCTGACTTCGGTGCCGGCCAAGACCGGGCCCACCGTATCGGGGTTTGCTTCCCCATCGCGCTGCAGCGAGGCGAGGCCGGAAAGCTCGGTCGAGCCCCAAACCTGCTTCAAATTGACACCGAACGAGCGGAAGAAGCGGAAAGTGTCGGGGCCGAGCGGCGCGCCGCCGGTATAAACGAGCCTGGCGCGGCGGAAGCCCAGCTGATCGCGGACCGGCGCGTACACGAGGAATTCGCCGAGCGCCAGGCCGAGCCTCATCGCTGCCGTGGGCTTCCTATCCTTCGCCCGCAGCAGCTCCGCTCTGTCGGCGAGCCGCTGGAAGAATGCGAACAGCTTGCGCTTCAACGGCGTCGCATCGGCGGCCCGAACGCGCAACGAGGTCAGCAGGTTCTCCCAGATGCGCGGCGGCGCGATCACGATGGTCGGTCCTAGCTCGCGCAGATCGCGCTGCACGGTCTCTGGGCTTTCCGGGCAATTTGCGACAAACCCGACCAGCAAGGCGAGGACGAGCGACAATAACGAGTCGCCGATCCAGGCCATCGGTAGATAACACAGGATCTCGTCTTCGACGCCGAGCTTCTCGGCCGCAGCGAACGCATCGGCTGCGCTTAGCAGATTGGCGTGCGACAGCATCACGCCCTTGGGATTGCCGGTGGTGCCCGAGGTGTAGTTGAGCAGCGTCAGATCGTCGGGAACCCCTTTGTCGATCTCGCTCTCGACATAGTTTGGGTGCGCCGCGCCGAAGTCGCGACCCGCCGCCTGGACCTCGTCGAAGGATTTGAGCAGCGGCGACTCGTAATAGCGCAGGCCGCGCGGGTCGTCATAGATCACGAGTTTGAGACCAGGCAATCGGTCTGTCAGCGACAGGATTTTGTCGACCTGCTCCTGGTCTTCGGCGACCACAACGGATATTTCGGCGTGGTTGAGTACGTGAACGAGCTCGGCGGCGATCGAATCCTGGTAGACCGGTACGGCGACACCGCCGAGGCATTGCGCAGCGAGTTGCGCCCAATAGAGCCGCGGTCGGTTGTCGCCGATCACCGACAGCTTGTCACCGCGACGGAAGCCGAGTGCAGCCAGCCCGAGCGCGAAGTCACGGACCTCCTGGTAATACCGGGCCCAGCTGTAGGTCTGCCAGATGCCGCGGTTCTTTTCGCGCATCGCCGGCCGTTCGGCAATCCGCTGCGCATTGCGGCGCAGCAGGCCCGGCAGCGTCATCCCATCGGTCATTCCGCGGCCTCCCTGCGCTCCCGGGCGGCTCCTAGATAGGCATGGATCACCTCGGGATTGCTTTGCACCTCAGCAGGGCTGCCCTCGGCGATCTTGCGGCCGCGGTCGAGCACGGTGACATGCTCGGAGATGTCCATCACCACCGCCATGTCGTGCTCGATCAGGATCACCGTCGTGCCCCATTGCTGATTGACCTCGAGGATGAAGCGCGCCATGTCCTCTTTTTCTTCCTGGTTCATGCCGCCCATCGGCTCGTCGAGCAGCAGGACCTTGGGGTCGAGCGCCAGCGCACGCCCAAGCTCAACGCGCTTTCTGAGACCGTAGGCGAGCCCGCTCGTCGGCTGCTTGCGCAAATCCTCGAGTTCGAGGAATTCGATCAGCTCCTCGACCCTTGCCCGGTGCGCGACCTCTTCCCTTTGTGCCAGCCCCCAATAGACAAAGGACGACAACACTCCGGCCTTCATCCGCACATGCCGGCCCAGCATGATGTTGTCGAGCACCGTCATGCCGCTGAACAGCGCGATATTCTGGAACGTGCGGGCGATGCCCATCGCGGCGACCTGGGAGGGACGAACACCGGTGATGTCCTTGCCCTCGAAGGCAATCGAGCCGCCGTCGGGCCGGTAGAAGCCGCTGATCATGTTGAGGAGCGAGGTCTTGCCGGCGCCGTTCGGACCGATGACCGATATCAGCCCGCCGCGGCGGACGGAGAGTGTGACACTCTCTACCGCACGGACACCGCCGAAATGCTTCGACACTTCGGAAATGGCGAGCTGGGTCTCGCCCGCCGCAATCGTTGCAACCTTCAAATCACCGGACACGAGACCGCCCGCATTTCCTCACCCGCCCGCTTTACCCGCTCATGCCGTGTCCTTATGGCAGGCATACTGCGGACGCATGCGAAAGAATGCAATCGCCTCGCTGGCCTCCGCACCGGCTTTAACACTGTTATCACAGTGTTTTGACGCCAAACCTTGCTGCCGCGGCGGCCGCGTGAAACGATCCGTGGCGGATTTGCGGTCAGCGCGTGGTTAACGAAGTGCCGGAACCGGAGACCTTGCCGACGACCCTGCTGACAGGCTTCCTCGGCAGCGGCAAAACGACGCTGCTGCGCCGGGCTTTGGTCTCGCCCGAGCTCTCCGACACCGCCGTGATCATTAACGAGATCGGCGAAATCGCGATCGATCATTACCTCGTCGATTTTGTCGAAGGCAGCGTTCTCGAACTGCCCGGCGGCTGCCTGTGCTGCGCCGTGCGCGAAGACCTGGCGCGGACTTTGCGCAGCCTGATCGAGCGGCGCGATGCCGGCGAGATCAAGCGGTTTCGCCGCATCGTCATCGAAACCACCGGGCTCGCCGACCCGGCACCGATCCTGTTCACGCTCGGCACCGATCCGATGCTCGATCACCGCCTGCGCCTCGCCTCGGTTGTCACGTTGATCGATGCGGTGCACGGCGTCGAGACGCTCGACCGCTTCGCCGAAGCCAGCCGCCAGGCAGCACTCGCCGACGTTCTGGTGATCACCAAGACCGACCTCGCGCCGCTCGGCCCCGATCTCGTGCAACGCCTCGATCGGGTCAACGATCGGGCTGTGCGTATCCCCGCGGACGCGACCGATGCCGGCACGGTGCTGTTCGACGCCGGCCCGCGGGCGGCGGCTCCCGTCGTTCCGGTGGAGCCGGTCGCCGCCCACACCCACGGCATCGACACCTTCGCGATCGTGCTGAGCGGCGAGGTCAGTCGCCTCGATTTCGCCCGAGCGCTCGGCGGGCTGGCCCGCGAGCGCGGCAACGACCTGCTGCGAGTCAAGGGGATCGTGCGCTTCGCCGACCGGCCCGAGCGGCCCGCCGTCGTGCAAGCCGCCCAGCACGGTTTGTTCGCGCCGGAGTGGCTCGATGATTGGCCGGACGAGGACCGGCGCAGCCGGCTCGTGTTTGTCGTGCACGAAATCTTGCGGAGCGAGATCCTAGAAGCCTTCGCCTTCGCCCACCCCCTTCCATTCGCTTCCCCCTGCACAGGAGGCTCACATGCTTGACATCGTTGTCTCGGGCGGCGTCGCCGTCCTTCCCGCGGGTCCCGAGCGGGCCGATATCGGTGTGGCCGGCGAACATATCGCCGCGATCGGCGCACCCGGTGGCCTAGCCGGCATTCGCGCCGGGCGGACCGTCGACGCCTCCGGGCAGATCGTGATCCCCGGCGGCATCGATCCGCATGTCCATTGCAACTGGGCCATACCGATGCCCGGCGTCACCCAGCCGACATTGACCGAACCGGCCTCGCGGGTCAGCCTCGCGGCCTTGCACGGCGGCACGACGACAACGATCGACTTCGCCCCGGTCGAGGGCGGCGAGACGATCCAACAGGCGATCGAGCGGCGCCACAAACAGTGGGCCGGTGCGTGCTATGGCGACTACGCCTTTCACACGATGCTGCTCGGCAAGATCGCGCACGAGCGCCTTGGCGAACTTACCGAGGCGGTGCAGGCCGGGCACGCCTCGGTCAAGATGTTCACGACCGACATCACGCCTTCCCGGCGCGGTCGCATGGTCGATTTCGGCGACATCTGGGAGGTGCTGAAGGTGCTCGCCAAGGCCGGCGGGATCGCCGCGATCCATGCCGAGGACAACGACATCGTCATGCACATGTACGAGAAGCTGACCCGCGAGGATCGCATCGGCTTCGAGAACATGGCCGAGGTGCACAACACCCTCTCGGAGGATCTGTCATTCAACCGGGTGATCCGGCTCGCCGCCAATATCGGGGGTGCGGCCCTCTATATGATGCACACCTCGGCCAAGACAGGGGTCGATGCGATCGCCGCCGCCCGCGCCAAGGGGGTGCCGATCTACGGCGAGACGCTCCACCAA
>Ga0306920_100012546_pt1 | contig 11500 bp, 6 predicted proteins | sample flu12Cox44000170_FD_204666 | JGI IMG/M metagenome (GOLD analysis project Ga0306920, IMG submission 204666) | Lab enrichment of tropical soil microbial communities from Luquillo Experimental Forest, Puerto Rico - flux4day.12C.oxic.44.000.170 (v2)... | ecosystem: Environmental > Terrestrial >...
TTTCGCGACTTCGAACAACGTCATATAGTGTCCCGAACGCGTCGGACACTCGACCTTAAAGTCAGGACCATAGAACGGATACATTTGCAGCAGCCCGCGTATGATGAGTCCATTGACAGGCATCCAAATCGGGCCGCGCCAGTTGGAGTTCCCGCCAAACATGCCCGTGTTCGATTCGGCGGGAAGGTATTGCACCTTGTACTCCTGTCCACCGAGATAAAACTCGAAGGGGTGATCGAGATGATACTTCGAGACTGAGCGTATGCCGTAGGGGCTGAGGAATTCGTTTTCGTCCAGCATGTACGTGAGAATGTGCTGCAGTTTTTCCTTGTTACACACGGCGGCCAGCCTGCGTCCGGCATACCCGCCTTTCTCTGCATCTTCGGCTGTGCCAATCTTTTTCGCTACTTCCGGATGGCGTTCGCGAAACAGCTGAATCAGTTCCATCAAGCGGGGATGGCTCTTGGCTGTACCTGCCTCAAACACCGAAGCGGCACATAGCGGGAGCAGTCCCACCAGTGAACGAATCTTCAAACGCGCAGCATCCCCGTTCGGGAAATGGAGCAAATCGTAGAAAAACCCATCACCTGAATCCCACATCTCGTCGTGATTTTCACCCATGCGATCCATTGCATAAGTGATCCAAGCGAAATGCTCCAGGAACCGATAGGCAAGGTCCTCATACATCGGGTCGTATTCGGTTAGGATCAGGGCAATATCCAGCATGCACAGGCAGTAGAACGCCATCCATGCTGTCCCGTCGGCCTGATCCAAGTACCCTCCAGTGGGAAGTGGCGCACTCCGGTCAAACACACCAATGTTGTCGAGACCAAGGAATCCTCCTGCAAACACATTGCGTCCCTCTGGGTCTTTTCGATTGACCCACCAGTTGAAGTTCAGCATCAATCCCTGAAAGGAACGCTCCAAGAAGCGCAAATCGGAACGACCCAACTCGGTCTCAATCCTGTAAAGAAATAACGTCGCCCAGGCATGAACGGGTGGATTCACATCGCTAAAGTTCCACTCATAAGCCGGAATCGATCCGTTGGGGTGGGCGTACAAGTTTCGCAGCATGAGCAGGAGCTGTTCTTTGGCAAAGTCGAAGTCGACCAGGGAAAGCGAGATTGTGTGAAAAGCGAGATCCCAGGCCGCATACCACGGATATTCCCACTTGTCAGGCATCGAGATCACATCTCGATTCAACATGTGGAACCACTCTGAATTCCTCGCTCCCCCGTTGCCCGACCCGATGAGAGGGTGTGAATCGTGCTCAACCAACCATCGGTCGAGATCGAAATAGTAAAACTGCTTGGACCACAACATGCCGGCCAGAGCTTGGCGATGAACACGTCGCTCATCTTCGCTCAGATTCTTCGGCGTGATTCGGTCATAAAACTCATCAGCATCTGCTAAGCGGGACGCAAACAGCTGGTCGAAATTGGCAAACCCGTCGGCAGAAGGTTTGGTACTCAGGCGTAGGCGAACTGTTTTGCTTCCTCCCGCCGGAACATCCAGGACGTAACGCGCTGTTGCCTTGGTTCCGGTCCTCGCCGGGTTCACTGCATCCCGCTTCCCGTCAACTACGAACTCGTGGAAGGCGTCCTTCACATAAGGCGACGAGTTCGTTTGTCCCCAGAGGCGGCTTGCATTGCTTTCGTTTTCCGTGAAGAGTAGCTCCGGAGTGCCTTCGCATTGCAGCGTGTATTCGCCGAGCTGCGGGTGAAAGGCATGGATTCTGTCGGCAGCTAGCTGACCTAGTACCGGTTTTGGCTGCCCTGCCGCCCAAGACCACGTATTGCGGTACCACAATGTGGGAAGTACGTGAAGCTTTGCGGCTTCTGGGCCTCGGTTGTATATCGAGATTTTAATCAGCAAATCCTCCGGATCACCTTTCGAATATTCCATGAACACGTCGAAATAGCGGTCGTCGTCAAAGATGCCCGTGTCGAGCAATTCGTACTCAAACTCTTCCCGCGAGCGGCGACCATTCGTTTCCACCAAGTCGCGATAGGGATACTCTCGTTGCGGATACTTGTAGAGGTACTTCATGTACGAATGAGTGGGAGTGCTGTCGAGGTAGAAGTAGTATTCTTTGACGTCCTCTCCGTGATTGCCCTCACTATTGGTTAGGCCGAAAAGACGCTCTTTCAGAATTGGATCGCGCCCGTTCCAAAGCGCAAGCGCGAAGCAGAGTTGCTGTTTCTCATCGGAAATTCCTGCCAGGCCGTCTTCGCCCCAGCGATAGGCACGAGATCTTGACTGGTCATGACTGAAATAGTTCCAGGCATTGCCGTCGCGACTGTAGTCCTCACGAACCGTTCCCCATTGCCTTTCGCTCAGATACGGCCCCCACTTCTTCCACGGAATTCCTGCATCGCGAGCCTCATTCAACCGATGTTGTTCTTTCGTTTCCATGTATGCGATTGGAGACTTCTGGCTGGGGTTCATGCGGATCGCCCTTTCATTGATGGGATCGTCGGTCGAGTTCTCGCTGGATCAAAATCGATGCACAAATTTTCTGGACCTGCCACATTCTCGCCTAGTTTCTGTCAAATTGTGGCGAGATCGGTTAGAACCATAACTAACATTTCATTTTTGGATTCATTTGAGGTTATCGTCAGCTCCATGGCGCCAATATGGCTGTTGATTCATGCACGTTTTTAATGCTTAGGGGAACTGGAAGAATGCACAGTTCGTTCGCTCTTCTTTCGCAGGGCTCCGTTTGATTTGGCGTAATCCGTTTGATTTTGGCGAGAACAGGCCTCTCTGACAATGTCGGCTGTGTCGAGCTGTTTTCCGACAACACTCCGGCACGCGCTCGCACAAGAGCGCCATTTCGCTCTCGATGAGAGGTGCCGTATCCAAGCAAGGCTCGCATCGTAATCGTTCAGGTCGGGAACTCGGTCCGACCCATGCATCTCTTCGGTCGCAACTGCGATCATGATTACTACTTCAACTCCTCCGTAAAGAGGAGCAGGACGCCACAATCCATTACTCGATGTTCTGCGGAACATCATCGCCTGTTTCGGGCTGTCCTGCGAACCGAACTTTTTCACCTGCGCGTAATCCCATCCCTTGCGCCACAACCAGTACAAACGAATGGCCATTCTGCGCGCCATCCACCTTGGCTATCTTCCATCCTCGCCCCAGGCGCCTTCTTCGAAGGTCACAAAAAAGCTCCCGCGCAGTCCAGCGAAGAACTCCAGAAGAGTAGAGGCTTTGGTTTTCAAGGATAGATTCCATGATGACTTTGCCCTGGGAATCCATCACCGCAACCGAGATGGTCGCTTGATGAACGTCCAGCCCAACATACTTTTCACTGCTCATCGACGGTGCTCCTTTCGTAGGTGTTCATGCGAACGATGACAAGCTACTCCAAAAAGAGGCCCCCTCTTATAATGCGATCGCAACAGGTGAACCCGAATGGCTCCTTCCAACTACCTGTCGGAATTGACAGTTCCCAACCAAATACCCTTGTAGTGCACTGCTCTATAGTCCTAGTGCGACGACCAGGATAGGTTCAATTCGTGCCGTTTCCGAACTTCTGCATGCCGGTAGGCAGGCGGCGTTGTTAAACAAGAACCGGCAGGCGATAAACGTGTCGCTCTGAGTGAATTTCGGATTTCTGGTACTCAGAAAAAGGTTACCAGGCCAGCGGAAGCGAAGCTCTCATGAACCGCAGGCCGAATGAGGTGATGACCGTGTCCACTTGCCCGCAATATCCCACGTTATACGAAATCAATACCTGGGTTTGGCTTGCCGAGCTCAGCGCAAGAACTGGGACGCATGTCGATTTGAGTTCTGTGCCCTCAGACGATTGGGACGGCATCGCCAGCTTCGGTTTCGACGCTGTCTGGTTCATGGGGGTTTGGGAACGTAGCCCTGTGGGCATTGCGATTGCCAATCAAAACAAGAATTTGGTTGAAGACTTCCGGAGAGCTCTGCCCGACTTTAAGCCGGAAGACAATGTTGGATCTCCCTATTGCATAAGACGCTACATTGTTGACGAGCACCTTGGAGGTCCTGACGGTCTCGCCACTGCACGGCGCGAGCTCGCGAAGCGAGGCGTGAGGTTGCTCCTCGATTTCGTGCCGAATCATGTAGCACCAGATCACCCTTGGGTCACTGAGCACCCTGAGTACTTCATCCGCGGGAAGGCCGAGGATGCCAGGAACGATCCGGCATCGTACATCGAGGTACAAGGAAATATCTGCGCGTGTGGAAGGGACCCTTACTTCCCGGCATGGCCGGATGTTCTGCAGCTCAATGCGTTTCAGCCCGAGCTCCGGCGGGCAGTGATCGAAACCGTGTCTGCTATCGCGGCTCAGTGTGATGGCGTCCGCTGCGACATGGCCATGCTACTTTTGAACCAGGTCTTCGAGCGCACCTGGGGCGCTCGTGCAGGACAACGGCCGCCAACCGAATACTGGTGTGAGGTGATCCCTGCCATCAAGAAAGCGCATCCGAACTTCCGCTTCATTGCTGAGGCTTACTGGGACCTGGAGTGGGAGCTCCAACAGCAAGGGTTCGACTTCTGCTACGACAAACGGCTCTACGACCGCCTTGAGCATGAAAACGCAGAGAGTGTACGGCTTCATCTCTGTGCGGACCTCGCCTATCAACAGAAGCTGCTTCGCTTCCTCGAGAATCACGATGAACCTCGAGCTGCAGCGACCTTTTCGCCAGCAAAGCAGCAGGCCTCTGCGGTAGCAATATTCTCCCAACCAGGGGCCCGTCTCTTCCATGAAGGACAATTTGAGGGCCGGAAGGTAAGGCTTCCGGTCTTTCTAGGCAGGCGGCCGGCAGAGCCCATCGACAAAGCATTGCAGGCGTTCTATACGAAACTCCTGGCAGCCATCAACGCCCCGATATTTCGCCAAGGTGAATGGCAGCTCTGCGAGCGCAACGGCTGGCCCGACAATCCAAGCTTTCAAAACCTGGTGGCCTGGAGCTGGGTCAAGAACGATGACCGACGTCTCATTGTAGTCAATCTCAACGACGGTGCTGTTCAGGCCCGCGTGTCGGTACCGTGGAAAGAAGTGCGAGGGGCAACCTGGCGATTGATTGACGCCTTTTCGGGTGCAAGCTACGACCGTGCCGGGGATGAGATGGCTGCGTCGGGTTTGTATGTTGAATTAGCGCCTTGGAGTTATTCCTTCTTTGAGTGCCGTCGCGCTGGCGAGGGATCGTGCCGTGCAGCCTAGCACGGGTTGGAGATGTCGGTGAGGGCAATCCTTTTCTGCGCTTGCTCGGTGTACAACAATTCCCAGACGGGCGTCGCTCCTCTACATTACGAGGTGCTGGGGGCAAGGGTGTGAGCCAGCCATTCGGTAAGTCGCAGGGCTCCGGTCAATAGTGAGAAGAGCAAGCCAGGGGATAGCACCCTGTCAGATTTGACAGTGGTAGCGGGATTTCCCCAAGCATAGGCTGGACGCATATGGGAAGGGAGAAAACCATGCGAATTAAGAGCCAGGTTCCCCCCAGCGCAACGATTTCCCTGCTGCTGGTTTTGGTCGGCGGCCTGCCGTGCATTGCTCAAGACGGCAAACTCGCGATTCACGCAACTCCTAAGCAAGCATACGTCTTCGTCGATGACCATGCGGTGGGAGAAGCGAGCCATCTTCACTCGCTCAAGTTGGGTCCTGGCGACCACAAGGTAGAAGTGGTCAACTACGGCTACTCTCCCGACACACGGACTGTCGCCATTACCGGCGGGCAGGTCAGCAAGCTTGAGGTCGCATTGCAACCGATTGCCAAACCTGTCTCGCCGACGTTCGGTGCCATGACCATCGAGGGTCCTCCCCGAGCTGCCGTACTGCTTAACGGCAAAACACCCGACTTCTTCGTCGGCCATATCGATGAGTTCAACCACAACTGGTGGTGGAAGCAGGAGCTTGTCGTTCCTCCCGGCTCTTATCAAATGACGATCCTGGGACCGGACAAGGAACTATGGTCGGGGCCTGTCGAGGTTCCCGCGAAGCAGCGTGTGGTCGTCTCCATTCCCAAAGGTGTCCGCAAAACTGTGTCGTGGCCGCAAGGCGAAAAGCTGAGCACTGTGCCGCGCTTCAAAGTCGGCACGGCGAGTGCGACTGTCGCGGTTGCAACGCCAACCGCAGAAATGTCCGCCAGCGCAGCGCAAGTCAACTGTGGAGACGCCTCCAATCTCAAATGGTCTTCCACTGACGCGCCGCGCGTAGAGGTAACTCCGGTTGGTCCAGTCGCGGCCTCCGGAGAGCAATCCGTGCAGCCCAAACAAACTACAACCTACCAACTCACGGCGGTGGGTCCCGGCGGTACGGCGACTTCGACCGCAACGGTTAACGTGAATACCGCCGTCCAGGCGAACCTGCAACTGGCAAGCCCGGAGATTCGTTACAAGCGAGTTGGCGACAAAGTGGTCGAGGAAGGCAGCACTTCTCTCAACTGGACTGCGGCAAACGCTTCCACCGTATCGATTGACCCGATCGGCGCCGTCGATCCAAGCGGCAGCCGCACCTTGCCGGTAACCCCCAAGAAGACCGATCCCGGAGCGGTCGATGAAACCATAACCTACACACTCAATGCCTCGAACACATGCGGCGGCTCTGAGACCAAGACGGTAGCTCTTCACATCGTCGGCTCGATTGAGGCGGCCGATACGGGTTTGGCTCTCAACAGCATTTTCTTTCCGACGGATGTACCCCGATCGATCAAGACGACCGCGGGCCTGGTGGCGAGCCAGCAGGCGATGCTCACCTCCGTCGCCGACGCTTTCAAGAAATATCTTGTGAACCAGCCCAATGCACACTTAACCCTGATTGGCCACGCCGATACGCGTGGGCCCGAAGACTACAACAAGGCCCTTTCCGAGCGGCGTGCGGAGGTGGCCAAAAACTTCCTCATCGACCAGGGCATTTCCGCTGAGCAGCTTGAGACCCAGGGACTTGGTAAGGACCAAAACCTGACTGAAGATCAAGTCAAACAGCTGATCGAACAGAATCCCCAGCTGAGTGACGAGGAGCGGCAGAAGGCTTTTGCGAGACTGCAGACCCTCGCCCTGGCCAACAACCGTCGGGTGGACATCACCTTGAGCACGACCGGGCAGGAGTCGGCCCGTCAATATCCGTTCAATGCGGAAGACTTCCCGGCCCTGGTCAATCGAAACGGTGCCGAGAAAGAAAGCGTCCAGATGGCGGCAGAAAAAAAGAAGATTGAGAACTGACGAGTCCTGTCAGGAGTCTCCGCTCAAGAGCCTGTGGCTTTGCCTCTACTGGCTGAAAGACGAAGCGATGGGGATCACGTGGACCACCCCGGAACTGAGTGACAGGGAAAGAACTCACATGGATCTTGGAAAATAGAGCCCTCTCGTAGTTGGCGAAAATGTATGGTCCGCCGCCGGACTGCAAGAGGTTTGAAGTTGTCCGAAAAACAGTCCGCGTAAAGGTATCCGGCCTCTAAGTGGAGAGCTTTGTCTCCGGGCACTCGATGATGATCCGCACGTATCGGTCCTTGTAAATCCCGCGGTCACTAGGGACGCATTTTCGCCAGCAGGTTTTCCGACACGTCGTTGGACAGTTCTTTCGTCTCCTTCTCTCCGCAGCAGACTTGGGTAAGCAGATGGCTCACGCTTGGTCGTGGTGGCGGTGGGAAAGTGGAAAGCGGTTTGTGCTTTCCAAGCATAGCGTCTTTTCCACGGCCCTCAAGCGGCACACTCGAGCGGCTGATGTCGATAATCCCGGCCGCTCGACAACACGGCCCAGGCGATGCGCGCCAACTTATTGGCGATCGCTACGACCACCTGGTTGCGCGGTGCACGCTGGGCCAGTCGGTGCACCCACTGCCCGAATCCTCCCGTCTCGTACTTAACCCGAAACAGGCCGGAGCGGGCACCGTGGATTAGCATGCGACGCAGATAAACATTGCCTGGCTTGCTCATGCCGAGCCGCTTCTGCTTGCCTCCGGTGGAACACTGTCGCGGTACCACCCCGACCCAAGCGGCAAAGTCGCGTCCGCGTCGGAAGGCACTGCCATTTCCGATGGCGGCCACGGTGGCAGTCGAAACCAGTGGACCGGAGCCGGGAAATCTGACGGCGTTGCCGGCCGCGCGCGTCCTCATTACTAATGCGCTCCATCTCCTCCGTCCGCGCCTTGATCTCAACCTCGGTTTGCTTCCCTTCCTCCCACACTCGATTCAACCGCCAGCGCAGGCGCGGGGTCAGGTTCTGCTCGGCATCTTCGATGACTGCCCGAAGATTCTTGCGCCGATGGATGGGCTGGGCCGCAAAGGTGATGCCACGTTCCAGCAGCAATCCGCGAAGCTCATTGATCAGCGCCGTGCCACCCTGCCCCAGCCGGTCCCGTACCCGGTGCATGGCCTGCCCGTCGAGTTGCTCCTGGTTCTTAATCTGCACAAAGCGCATGTTCTGTTGGGTCACGGCTTCGGCAATCGCTTCGGCGTCAAGGAAGTCGTTCTGGACGAACTGTGCCGGGATCAGCCGCACCTCGTGTCCCTGCTGCCGCAGCACCGTCCCCAAAGAGTGCGATCCCGCGCATGCCTCCAGACCGATTAACGACGCGGGCAAGTTGGCTGTCTACGCCAGCAACTGCGCGCGTTAGAATTTCTTTCGCAGCAGGATCTGGTTTCGCTCTCCCCATCCAACCAGGTGAAAAAGGCGAAGGAAAAGCGCACACTTGCGCTATCGCCTGTGGATCGTGATTAAGCGATCAGAAAAGGTACGGCACCAGGGCCGCGGTCTGATGGGAATAGCTGGCATACGTCTCCCCACCAGAAGTTCCTCTGCAGCGCCTGCGGCAGCCGCGGAACATCGCGTTTTTTCAGTGTCCCACGCAACTTCAGGCCATGTGGCGATCGCCCGACGTGACATCTGCACCGGAGCACGGTCGTACCAGAAATCACGAAGAATTCACGTGCGTGTGATTTCCCCGTAACATTCTTGCACTATTGTTCGAGCAGTCTTGGCAACGACCCCAAGCCTCGGTCGGTTTCACCCAGCACTCATCGCCGACAAATTAAAGGTCGGGCTGGAGTCAACAGCCCAGAACTAACGCCAGCCTTCTGTGGAAAAAACTCAGGCGCTGGCGATAGTTTTTGGTGGGGGCGGCGCCCATCGGAATGATGTCCCTTCACATCCCACGTACAAAAAGCCCTCTCAACGTAAAAGTTGCCAGCAGCCTGCAATTCCTACCCGCCAAAAACCCGGAGCGGCTTGCCATTTCATAGACTTACAAATGGCAGCGGAGCTGCAATAGGCAGGGCAGACGAAGTGGCGCGCAACGGGGCGCTCTAGAGAATAACTTCGGCCAGAGGTTTTCTTGAGCGCCCCTTTGCATTTCCCCTCGCCATGGAGTGCATCTCGTAATAACCGACGATTCCTCGACAGCCCTCACGCCCTCCCCCCAAGGATCACGCGAGGGCTAGTTTTTCCTTTACGTCAATTCCTGCCAGCCGCAGCAACCGTGCAACGCCATCATCTTTAAGGCGCGAGGCGTCGTACTGCACGCGGACCGTCTTTTCCTTGTCGTCAAAGCGCACCCGCAGCACGCCATACACTTCGCGCATACCATCGATGGCTCGCATCTCGCGCTCGCCTGGCGTTAGGCCGTAGCGGTAGGCCACATCCAGATAAGTCATCCAGTTTCCCTCCAGGTTCAAGATACAACAATCGCCGGACCGGTCTGAAGAATCTACAATGCAGAGGATTAATGGCCACTACTGCGAAGGATCCGGTCTGCGGCATGATGGTTGACATCGCGACCGCCAAGCACACGTTCGAGCACGGGGGCGCCAACTATTATTTCTGTTGCTCGGGATGCCGGACGAAGTTTGCTGCTGACCCGGAGCGTTATCTCGCCGCAGCCGACGTGGCGCAACAGCACCCGCGCGCTACGGTGGCCAGGCCTGCAGGTCTCACCCAGATTTCACTCGGCGGCATCACCTCCGCAAAGCCGCCAGTATCGCCTTCTGCGGCCGGTTCCGCGCGCCCCCAGGATCCACCCACGCTCGCCTATGTTTGCCCGATGTGCCCCGAGGTGCGGGAGTCGAAGCCCGTGCCCTGTCCCAGTTGCGGGATGGCGCTTGAGAGAGAAAGCGTATTGCCCGTCAGCCGCACCGAATATACCTGCCCGATGCATCCGGAGATCGTGCGTCCAGGCCCCGGGAGTTGCCCGATCTGCGGCATGACGCTTGAGCCGCGCACGGTGACCACGCAAGAAGAAGCGAATCCCGAACTGCGCAACATGAGCCGCCGCTTCTGGATCACCGTCGCGCTCACTGTACCATTGCTCGCTGTCGCGATGGGTGACATGCTCGGCTACCATCTCTCCGTCGACCTCGACCTGGACGGCGTCCCCATCAACCTGGCGTGGGTTGAGTTCGTGCTGGCGACGCCCGTCGTCCTATGGGGAGGGTGGCCATTCTTCCAGCGCGGCTGGGCGTCGATCGTGAATCGGTCGACCAACATGTTCACGCTGATCGCGATGGGCACAGGCGTTGCCTACGTCTACAGCGTCATCGCGACGCTCTTCCCACAGATTTTTCCAGACTCGTTTCGCACCATGGGCGGCCGCCCGGATGTTTACTTCGAAGCCGCCGCAGCCATCACGACGCTGGTGCTGCTGGGTCAGGTGCTCGAACTGCGCGCCCGCAGCCAGACCAGTGCAGCCATCCGTGCGTTGCTCGACCTAAGCCCGAAGACTGCGCGAGTGCTAGCCGCCGACGGGTCCGAGAAAGACATTCCCTTGGATCAGGTGCATCCCGGTGACCGCTTGCGCGTTCGTCCGGGCGAAAGAGTTCCAGTTGATGGCGAGATTCTCGACGGCAGAAGCTCAATCGACGAATCAATGATCACCGGCGAGTCGATCCCCGGCGAGAAGTCAGCGGGCAGCTTCGTGATCGGCGCCACCGTGAACGGCACCGGAGCATTTGTAATGCGCGCTGAGAAGGTTGGCGCCGATACGATGTTGGCGCAGATCGTCCAACTTGTGGGCCAAGCGCAACGCAGCCGCGCTCCGATTCAACGGCTTGCAGACAAAGTTGCCGGATGGTTCGTCCCTGCCGTGATCGCAATCGCCGCTCTCACATTCGTTGTCTGGGCGCTGGCTGGGCCACAGCCTCGGCTAGCGCACGCCCTCATCAACGCGGTCGCGGTGCTCATCATCGCGTGTCCGTGCGCCTTGGGTTTGGCGACGCCCATGGCGATCATGGTCGGCACCGGCCGAGCCGCGCACGCTGGCGTGTTGATCAAGAATGCTGAAGCGCTTGAGACACTCGAGAAAGTCGACAGGCTTGTGATCGACAAGACTGGCACGCTTACGGAAGGAAAGCCGAGAGTCGTCAGCATCAGCAGTTCGGACGGCGCGGATCAAGAGGAGCTGCTGCGCTTGGCCGCGAGCCTCGAACTTCGCAGCGAGCACCCACTTGCGTCTGCAATTGTAAAATCTGCGAGGGATCGAGGCCTGACCCTCTCCGAGCCAAGCGCCTTCAACAGTATTTCAGGAAAAG
>Ga0306920_100012547_pt1 | contig 11499 bp, 12 predicted proteins | sample flu12Cox44000170_FD_204666 | JGI IMG/M metagenome (GOLD analysis project Ga0306920, IMG submission 204666) | Lab enrichment of tropical soil microbial communities from Luquillo Experimental Forest, Puerto Rico - flux4day.12C.oxic.44.000.170 (v2)... | ecosystem: Environmental > Terrestrial >...
CGGCTCACCATCTCATCCGCCCTAATCACCTGAAGACGGGCACGATCCAGCATGTCGTTGACCGTGTCTTCAGCCCGGCTCAGCCCGGCATGAGCCGACGTTGTTATGGCGGCTGCATTATCGAGGACCAATTCCAGCTTGGGGCTGGAAATGTCTACCATGTATTTGACTTGGGCCTGGAGCTGTTTGCCTTCCTCCAAAAGGGGCATGGCTTGCGCCTTTACCTCTTCGGCAATGGTGGCGATGCGGGTGCTGAGGTTACGAATAGCGAAGTACATTCCCGCCAGGATGAGCATCTGCAACACCACTGCAGCAGAAGTGACAGCGATGAAGATTGTGAGCTTGTCATCCATAGTGAATCCGGCTCCGTCATCCCCGACCAAACCACTTGCTCAGAGATTCGTGGCCGCGGTCTCGCCTTCGTCGGTCGTGGCTTCATGATAGGCCTGGCGTCCCGCTTCATACGCCGAGCGAATCTGTTCTTTCTGGCTATTGAGGTATTCGCGGCCTTTGTCTGCCCAGGTGCCGGCCTGTTCCCGCGCCTGGCGGACGCGATCTTTTACCACCCCGCGACCCTGCTCGGCGGCCTGGCGGAGCTGCTGGCGCGTTTCCTCCCCGGTCTTGGGAGCATAAAGAATTCCCAGGGCCGCGCCAATGCCCAGTCCAGCCAGGAACCAAAGGACTCCGCCATTCTCGTCATCAGCCATAAACGCCTCCCTCCGGAAAATCTTACGAGTCCGGATGTTAGCATCGGTCCTAGAGAATTACAAACGCCCAACCACCTTAGTTTCCCCCAGAATCTTCCGTAACATCGCGATCTGCCCGGCATGATAGAGATTGTGTTCGATGACCCCATAAAGCTCGACATAGGCGGGTTGTTCACGGGCAGGGAATGGTTGCTCGAGCCGGTCAGGATCGAATTCGAGGAGCATCTTGCGGAAGTCGGCGTTGGACTTTCGGAATTTGTCCAGTGTGCGCTCCCAGCTCGTCTTCGTGGGCGCGGGCATGACAGGGAAGTTGAGCTCATCGAGCGGCCGCGGGGGAAGGCTCTCCGCACGACGGCAGACCTCGCTTTCCCAAAACGTCATGTGCGACACCAGCTCCCAGATCGTGTGTACCGCGGGGTGGGCCCGGGAGGCGGCGATAGCAGCCTCGATGCCGCCGAGGATTCCCCAAACCGGGTCCCCGTGCCAGGCACTTCCCTTCATGGCGCGGTCGTATTGGTCAATGATCCGCTGCAGTTCACTCATAACCGTAGCCTCCAGTTCGAAGATTTTCCTAATCGCCGCCGTCAGCTTATAATCACCGCGTCAGGTTGATCGTTCCCCCTGTTGTCGAGCTGCCTAGGAGCGCATGGATTCGTAAGTAACTTGCCTTGGACAGGACAGGTACTTATAATCCCCTCTCCGTCCTGTTGCGATAATAGCCTTGTCAGGAGAGATGATAGGGACGCAAGTCTATCGTTACCAGGGTCCAGGGGGAGCACGGGCCAGATCAGCCTGCGAGAGCATTGGCGCGGTTGGGCGGATGAGTTGCCAGACTCCAAGGAGCCAAACGAATGAAGAAGTTACTCGCAGTCATGATACTGATCCTCGCCATGGCCAGTGCCTTGCTGTCGCAAGCACCCGCTCAGGCTACAGCGGCCCCAGCTGCGCAGAAGCCGCAGATTAAAGACCCTGCCGAATACAATGCCTACGTCAATGCCGTGCAACAGACGGATCCCAACGCGCAAGCTCAGGCCCTGGAGGCATTTCTGCAGACTTATCCCAATACGGTGATGAAGGAAGACGCACTGGTCTCCCTGATGGGCGCCTATCAGAAGGCTGGCAACACCGCCAAGACCGTCGACGCCGCCGGGCGGGTGTTGCAGGCGAACCCCAATAATGTGCGCGCCTTGGCACTGCTTTCCTATTATTACCGGAATTTATGTGCTCAGGGCGGAGGCGATGGCCCCAAGAACTGTGACCAGGCGCAGCAGTACGGGCAGAAGGGTTTGGATGCGCTTCCCAACACCACCAAGCCAGAGGGCATGAGCGACGCCGACTTCACCAAGTTCCATAACGAGCTGACCGCAATCTTCGATGGCGCGGTGGGTTTCGCGGCCCTGCAGAAGAAGGATATGCCGACAGCGCAGAAGGATCTGAAGGAGGCGGTGGGAGATGAATCGCAACCCAACATTGCCGACATCTACCCCCTGGGTATGGCTGACCTGGAAGCCAAGCCAATGAATCCGGAAGGGTTTTGGTGGGCCATCAAAGCGGCGGGATTGGCTCAAGGGGCGGGACAGCAACAGATCCTGGACTACGCCCGCAAGAAGTACATCCGTTACCACGGTTCGGAAGATGGCTGGGCTGACGTGGTGAAGCAGGCCCAGGGCTCACAGAGCTTGATGCCGCCCCCCGGGTTTACCGTGGCTGCAGCTCCGCCTCCGCCGTCTCCCGCCGACCAGGCCGCCGACCTGGTCAAATCCAAAGATCCCAAGCAGATGAGTTTCGCCGAATGGCAGCTGGTACTCTCCTCGGGTAATGCCCAGGCTGCCGATACCGTATGGAACGCCATCAAGGACAAGTCCATAAAGCTGGTGGCGAATGTAATACAGTCGTCGCCCACCAAGTTGTCACTGGCGGGCAGCGCCGACGATATCGACGATAAGAAGGCCGACATCACGCTGACGATGGAGAAGCCGATTCCGGCCAGGTACGTGCCCGCGGCGGGAAAACTGACCCAGTTCCAGGCCACGGTCTCCAGCTACACCCCTAACCCGTTCATGCTGACCATGACCGACGGCGTCCTGCTCGACCAGAACGGCAACCCGATCGGGGCAGCTGCACCCCACAGGGCGCCGGCCAAGAAGCAGTAGTCAACCTGCCGGAATCCGGCCTGGAAGGGAGCCTCGCGGCTCCCGTTTTTGTCTGCAGCTAAGTGTGGCGATTCTCTGGGCTGGCGAAACTGCCGATCAAGGGCCGCTCTAGCGCGCCACGCGCTTGTTATAAGTTGTGGTCCGTGCGCTGCGAGGCGGGCGTCTCGCACCCGGGCGGAAGATCTTGACATCGACGTCCAGTTCGGTAATGGTGCGGCTCAGGGTGTTGCGGTGCATGCCCAACTGGCGTGCGGCCTTGCATTGATTGCCCCTGTTTTCTTGCAGCACGGCAAGAATGAAGCGTTTCTTGAACTCGCGAACCGCTTCGGCGTAAAGAATGCCGCTCTTGTGCATTTGCTGAATCAGGCCTTCCAGTTGGTCCTTCACGTTGCCTCTCTTATCGGCTTCTTCGACGGCTCCCATCGGGATCCCTCGCATGAATGATGATCAGCGTCCTCCGGCGTGCTCCAGGTGCGCCGGCACGGTCCGCAAAAGATCCCAGCCATCGCGGAAGCGCTGCCGCACGTCCGCCGGCGCCGCCCATATCAGGGATCGGCCACCGGCCAGCATGAAGGGAGCAATCCGCGAGTCTCGGATCCAGGCACTGGCAGGGCTGAAGGTTGCCAGGGCGATCACCACAACAGTGCAGATGACGATACCCTTGAAAACCCCAAACGCCCCTCCCGCGAAGCGGTCAACCCAGCGCAATCCGATTCCTTCTGCCGCCCGACGCGCAAACCCGCCTATCGCGCTGCCTAGCACGGTCACGAGGACGAATATGGTCAAAAATCCCGCAATGTCGGCAGCCCACGCAGAGGTGAGAACCTGCCGGTAATACACCGCTACCTTCGGATACTCCCAGGCAGCGATCAAGTAGCCGGCAATGACGCCGGCAAATGAAAACACTTCATACAGCAGACCCTGCGAAATGGCCTCGACCACATTCAGCAGAACTACAAGCACAATCAGCCAGTCGAGGATCGAGAACGTCGCCATCCCCAAACTCGCTCCCTAGGCCGGCAAGGGACGGCCAGTCAGCTGCGTGTAAGCTTCCACATATTTTTCGCTGGTCTTCGACGCAACCTCAGGCGGCAGCCCCGGTGCCGGAGGCTGTTTGTTCCAGTGGATCGATTCCAGGTAGTCCCGGACGTATTGCTTGTCGAACGATTCCTGTCCCCCGCCGGGATGATATTTGTCCATCGGCCAGAAGCGCGACGAATCCGGCGTCAGCACTTCATCGGCCAGCACCAGTCCTTTCGCCGTCTGGCCAAATTCAAACTTGGTATCCGCAATGATGATGCCGCGTGTCTCCGCGTAGTCCGCGGCCTTTTTGTAAATCCTGATGGTGAGATCGCGCAGCGTCTCGCTCAGCTCACCGCCAACCAGCTCCACCATGTGCTGAAAGGAAATGTTCTCATCGTGCCCGCTGGTGGCCTTGGTGGCAGGGGTGAAAATCGGTTCCGGCAACTTGTCGGATTCCCGCAGGCCGGCGGGTAGCTTGATGCCGCAAACCGAGCCGGCGCTGCGATATTCCTTCCAACCCGAGCCGGAGATGTATCCCCGCACCACACACTCAATGGTTACCATTTCGGCCGCGATCACCAGCATCGAGCGTCCCCGCAGCCGGTCCGCATACTTTTGCAATTCAGCCGGATATTGCGTCACGTCGGCGGTGACCAGGTGATTGGCAACTATGCCTTTCAGGAAGTCGAACCAGAACAGCGACAATTGCGTCAGGACGCGTCCCTTTTCCGGGATGCCGGTCGCCAATACGTAGTCGAATGCCGAAATGCGGTCGGTGGCGACGAACAGCAGGTGATTGGCGTCCACCTTGTAGACGTCGCGGACCTTGCCGCTGGCGTAAAGCTCGAGTTCGGGGATGTCGGCTTGGACGAGAACATTGTTGGCTTTGGCGGTCTCTATCACGGTCTCACTCTGATCGGCTATCGAGGTTGGCGTAATTGTAGTTGTCCGGAACGCTTTGTCAACGGAGCAGAGGACTCCGCATCGCACACCGCAAAAAGTTTTTCTGTTGAAAACCTCTTGACAGACTTGCGTGTCGCGCGAAACCCGCGTCAGTGGCGGATTCTACCAGCATCAACAACAGCGCCGCCGGCTGTTACGCCCCTGCACTACCACCATAACCGGCGGCCGCGTAAAAAGCAGAATCCAAGCGGCGTGTCAAGAATTTTCTTGCAGCGAATTGTCCTGGAACTTCAATCAGCCGACGAACGGCGCACACTGTAAGCGTCCTGGAGAAAACGCACGTCGGGCTCACCGACTACGCCCGCCCGCTGCATCACCTGCTTGAGATCGTCGGAGCCCGCGAATCGCCGCGCCCGTTCGAGACTGTCCCAGTCGAGCAGAATGGTCACTTCGCGCAGGTCATCCACCGACTGCAACACTTTGCTCGCGACTTCTCCGGCCGCCTTGCGCGCGCTCAGATGGTTGTCGAATGCTTCCTTCCAGCGGTCGTAGTCCGCGACCTTGTGGCGAACGATCACATGAATCATCACCAAGCCTCCGCTTCTATGACCCTTCCAAGATACGAAATCCTGAACGGATTGTGAACTCGAAATACGGCGCTCGCGGGCGGCCGCACTGCCGGCATCTTCAGCCTGCCGGCCATCTCCTCCGCCGCTGGAAACCCAGCTTCCGCGCTATACTGCGAAGGCAATTGCATTGGAGAATATCGCCGCGTGCCCAGATTGATTACCCGATCGTCCGACATTCATGCTGCCGGTTGTTTCACCCTGGACGACATCCCCAAAGGTACGATCGTGCTGGAATACACTGGCGAGCGCATCACCAAAGAAGAGGGTGATGAGCGCTACAACGGCCGTTCCTTCACTTACCTGTTTGGCATCGGCAACGGGAAGATGGTCATCGACGGCCACGGAATGGCGATGTTCGTCAACCATTCCTGCCAGCCGAACTGCGAGGTCGACGAAGTAAACGGCCGGATCTTTATTAAGGCGCTGCGCAAAATCAAGAGCGGAGAAGAGCTCACCTACGACTATTGGCTGTACGACGGCGATGACGATGCACCTTGCTACTGCGGTAAGCGGCGCTGTCGCGGCAGCATGTACTCACCGGCTGAAATCAAGAGAATTCAACGGGCGCGAATGAAGGCGGCCCAGCGGGCTGCTCTCGCCGGAAGACGCCGCGACCGCTCCGCCGGTAGAACTTGAGTCACCAGTTCCCCCTTACGTGGGGTGCACTAAGGCGTTGACGATCTGCCCGCAGGAATTCGTTGCTCGCAATTCCGGGGAGTTTCACGTAGCGGGAGCCAACCCGGCGGAGGCGCGGGTCCTGCGCCGCCAGGCATAAAACCCCGAGAGCGCACTCGCCAGTGCCAATATCAGAATAAAAGACAGGGGAACCGGCAACCCCGCCGCTTGTACCACCTCGACCGGCATGCTCACGGTTGCGGTGCCCGAAGCCTGCCTGACGGTAACCTCAAGAACCCACCGGCCCGGGGATGGCAGCGGCATCTCTGCCGACAACAGCAGCTTATTCTTAAGCTACTGCAGCCGCTTCAATATGTGGTCACCTACGCGTATAGCATTCGCCATGGCCGTTAACGATGGGTTCACCGCTCCGATGCTGACGAAGAAACTTGTGTCTACCAGGTAGAGATTGTCTAGCTCATGGGCTTTGCAGTTGACGTCCAGCACAGATGTCTTGGGATCCTTGCCGAATCACCATGTCCCCGCCTGATGCGCCACCCCAGCCACCGGAATGTCATTCTTCAGGTAGGCTTCTCGGGGTATGAGGTGGTCCGGATGCATACCGAGGTGGTTGAGCATCGACTTTAGCTTTTCGTACAGCTTTTGCGCAGGGACCTGGTTGTTGGGGGTATAACTCAGGGTCACCTTTCCATCGCGACTGACGGTGACTCGATTGTCAGGTTTCGGGAGATCCTCGGTCGATAGCCAAAAGTCAACCACGTGGTTAGCGACATCCTCCAGCGTCCGCGTTGGTGCCAACATCGTCTCGATCGGCTTTTCACCCTTGTACATCGGTGCCTTCGACTTGCCCACCATTTGAATGTTGCCCATCGGGTATTCGAAGCCTTCCATAGCAAAATAAAATCATTGAGCGCGATCGTTTTCTGGAACATCGTCGGATTTGGCTCGCGCGAAAGTGCAAGTACAGCTTGGCTGTTGTGGAACATGTAATTCCTGCCAACCTGCCCCGACCCGTTCGCCAGGCCATTGGGATGCTTGTCGTTCGCAGACATCAGAAGGAGTCTGGCGCTGTTGACGGCGCCGCAGGAAACCACGACGATGTCACCCCGAAAAGTCTGCGTTTTCCCCTCCACCTCCACTAGAACGTCAGACACGGAGTTTTCATTAGGGTTGGTGTTGAGCTTCACGGCCCTGGCATTACGCAGGAGCGTGACGTTTGGGAACGCTAGTGATGGCCGTATACCGACCACTTCTGCATCGGACTTCGCTTGCACCAGGCACGGGAACCCATCGCACGTCTGACAACGAATGCACTTGCTATACGCCAGGTTTCGCTCGTCCAACATGACACCGCACGGAGCAGGAAAAGGGTGATAGCCGGCCGCTTTCAGATTGTTGAACAATTCTTGGATGCGCGGTTCGTTCGACACCGGCGGATCCGGGTATGGGTCGTCGCACCGGGGCTCAGTTGGATCCGTTCCCCGCAGGCCATGCGCGTGATACATCTGTTCGGCCTTTGTATAGTAGGGCGCTATCTCTTCGTAGGCGATAGGCCACGCCGGAGAGATTCCATCGTAATGCCGCAGCTCGCCGAAGTCTTGTTCGCGAAGCCGGTACAGCGCAGCGCCATACATCTTGGTGGCTCCGCCTACACAGTAGTGCACTTGCGGTTGGAACGGTTTTCCGTCGCGGTCATACCAGGTTTCCTGCGAAATATAGCGGTTCTTCACAAACACCGCTGTAGCATCCCAATTCTCGGCCTCGCGTTTGAGCCAGTCGCCGCGTTCCAAAATGAAGACATTCTTCCCGGAAGGTGCCAACTGCCGGGCCAGCGTGCCGCCACCCGCTCCGCTGCCGATGATGATGACGTCGTAATTCTGTGCCATAGATCTGCTCCGTTACAGCCCCGGGCTGCTCTGCATAATGCCGCCATCGGCAAATACCGTTGTGGCGGTGACATAGCTCGCGCCACTTCCCGCAAGGAAGGCAACTACACTAGCGATCTCCTCCGGCTGCGCCATTCGTCCCAGCGGTATGGCAGTGTCTAACTTCTTCATCGCGGCTGGATCCTGCATCGTAGAGAGGTTGATCGGAGTGGCCACAGCTCCTGGGGCGACGCCTACAACCAAGATATTGTGCGGAGCCAACTCGACACCGGCGGTGCGGGTGAGCATACGCATACCGCCTTTCGATAGACAGTAGGCAGTATTGCCCGGCATCGGCCAATCTTCATGGACGGATGTAACGTTAATGATGCGCCCGCCTCCACCCTGCTTGATCATCTGCTTGGCCGCCAACTGAGTTCCGAAGAATGCGCTCTTCAGGTTGATTCTGAGAACCTTCTCGTACTGCTCTTCGCTCGTGTCGAGTATGGATGTACGCGTCTCGACGCCGGCATTGTTCACCATGATGTCTAGCCGGCCGAACGCATTCACTGTGGCCGCGACCAGCCGTTCGAGATCGGCGACCTGGCTAACGTCCGCCTCCACCCCAATCGACTGATCGCCCAGCGCTGTTATCTGCTTTTCGAGTTCGTCGGTCGCGTCCGGGTGAGAGACGAAGTCGATTGTGATGTTCGCGCCCTGCCTCGCCAATTCGAGCACAATAGCCTTGCCGATTCCGCTGTTACCACCCGTGACAAGAGCAACTTTGTTCTTCAAACCCATGAATGCCTCCTCGGTCTTCGATGATTGTTCTAATCGAAGTCAATGGACAAGAAGTTTGTTTATACACGCACGGCGAAAATGGCGGTTGAGCCCGCTCTCGCCCAGCCGCCATTCCTGATTCCAGGTAGCGGGCGGCGTACCCGGCTATTTCGTGCTTCGGGGTTGCCTTTCGTCGAGCAAAGTCAAACACCCACCTTCACTTCCTGCCGAGCGACTCGATAGCGGCTGATAAGGTTGTTCGTGGAGCTGTCGTGCCTGAGCTGAGGCGCGGCTGCGCTCTCGAGTTCCGGAATAATTCTCTTGGCAGCACCTTGCCCAGTTCCACTCCCCACTGGTCGAAAGAGTCAATATTCCACACCGCACCTTGAGTAAATACGTTGTGCTCGTACAATGCCACAAGCGTTCCGAGAGCATGCGGTGTGAGCTTTTGTACCAGAATTGTGTTCGTTGGCCGATTGCCCTGGCACACCCGGAACGGAGTCTGGAAGCCAGGCGAACCTTCGGCCTTGAGCTCCTCGGTCGTTTTGCCGAAGGCAAGAGCTTCGGCCTGCGCGAACACATTGGCCGTTAACAGGTCGTGCTGCTCTTTCAACGGGCTTAAGGACTGACAGAGAGCAATGAAATCGCACGGTATCAACTTCGTACCCTGGTGGATCAACTGGTAGAACGAGTGCTGGCCGTCAGTGCCCGGCTCTCCCCAGATAATCGGCCCGGTTTGCCAGCTAACGTAGTCGCCTTGAAGATCCACGTGCTTGCCGTTGCTCTCCATCTGCAGCTGTTGCAGGTATGCCGGAAAGCGCTTCATGTTATCGGAGTAGGGCATGATCCCGACGGTTTGCGCCCCAAAGAAATTGTTGTACCAAACGGTCAGCAGGCCCATGAGCACCGGCAGATTCTTCTCCAATGGAGTGGTGCGGAAGTGCTCATCCATGTCATGAAATCCAGCCAGCAATTCCTGAAAATTTTCTGCACCGACGGCGATCATCGTCGACAAGCCAGTCGCCGAGTCCATCGAACATCGGCCGCCAACCCAATCCCAGAATCCGAACATGTTGGCTGTCTCGATACCGAACTTCTCCACCCCTTCCGTATTTGTAGACACAGCGACAAAATGCTTCGCTACCGAAGCATCGCTCTTGAGCGAGTCCACAATCCACCTACGCGCCGTGGCTGCGTTCGTCATCGTCTCTAGCGTAGTGAAGGTCTTCGACGACACGATGAAGAGTGTTTCGGCCGCATCGAGATCATGAGTTGCATCCACGAACGCTGCACCATCGACATTTGCGACAAAGCGGAATCGCATGCTCGGATCAGTGAAGTCTCTCAGCGCGCCGTATGCCATCTCCGGCCCAAGGTAAGAGCCGCCAATACCGATGTTGATCACGTTCTTGATCGGCTTGCCGGTATGCCCCTTCCATTCACCGCTGCGCACTCGCTTGCTAAACGCGGCCATCTTGTCCAGCACAGCATGGACGTCGCCGACTACGTCTTTGCCATCCACCTCAATTTTGGTTCCGCGCGGCGCACGCAGGGCTACATGCAGAACCGCGCGCTTCTCCGTGATGTTGATCTTTTCACCGCGAAACATGGCGTCACGACGTTCCGCCACGCCCCGCTCTCGCGCCAGTTGAAGCAACAAGCCCATGGTTTCATCCGTGACCCGGTTCTTGGAATAATCAAGGTACAGACCAGCGCCTTCCGCAGTTAACCGGGTTCCGCGCTTCGCGTCTTCAGCAAAAAGCTGCCGCAGATGAATATCCTTGATCTTTTCGTAATGCGACTGAAGTGCTCCCCTAGGCTGGGGCATCGATCGGCCGTGAGCTTGCCATCGTCGCTTCCGCCGTTTTTCTGCTCATTGTGTCCTCCTACTTCAAAGCCTTGCTTTTGATATCGATCGAAGTCAAAAGGTCTTGCCAGGATTCATCGAACGACTTGGCACCCTCCGACTGCAAATCGGCAGCCAGCTTCGCCAAATTGATGCCTGCTTTGGTGAACGACGACAGCACTTCCTCGCAGGCGCCACCATCGCGATCCATCGCCCTCCCCACCTTCCCATGTTCTCCGAATGCCTGCAGCGTTTCCTCTGGCATTGTGTTCACTGTATTCGGGTGCAGCCAAAGCGGCAATGTAAAGTACATCGGAAGCTTTAGGATCTTTCGTCCCGGTGCTGGCGAAGAGCAGTCGCTGCGGCCGGGCCCCCAAGTTCTCCAGCCGCTGCCAGCGATCCGAATCAAGCAGGTCGCGATAGGCCTTGTAGGCTTGCTGGCCAATGGCGATACCCAGCTTGTCGCGCAAGTTGGCAGGAACCTTGTCCATCGTCGCCTTGTCCCAGCGGCTAACAAAGAGTGAAGCCACCGATCGAATATCCGGGCTGAGGCCGGCGGCAATGCGCCGCTCCAAGCCGCGTATATATGCCTCGGCTGCACCGAGGTAGTGCTCCCGGCTGAAAAGCAAGGTCACATTGACCGATACGCCGCTGAAGATAGCTTCCTCAATGGCGGCGGCTCCTTCCTTGGTTCCGGGAATCTTGATGAAGAGATTCGGCCGGCCCGCCTTGCCATGCAGTGTTTTAGCTTCTTGAACAGTAGTCTTGGCGTCATAGGCGGAAAGCGGCGAAACTTCCAGCGACACCCAGCCATCCACGGTCGCCGTTCGTTCATGAATGGGTGCAAACAGATCGGCGGCGCGCCGCAGATCTTCCAGAGCCAGCTCGAAAAATACATCTTCGCCCGAAAGCCCGCCGGCCGTGAGCCTTCCTATTTCCGCGTCATAAGCGTTGCTG
>Ga0306920_100012548_pt1 | contig 11497 bp, 13 predicted proteins | sample flu12Cox44000170_FD_204666 | JGI IMG/M metagenome (GOLD analysis project Ga0306920, IMG submission 204666) | Lab enrichment of tropical soil microbial communities from Luquillo Experimental Forest, Puerto Rico - flux4day.12C.oxic.44.000.170 (v2)... | ecosystem: Environmental > Terrestrial >...
CCCAGGCCTCGTCGACCAGCAAAAGCTTTCCCGCATTGTGAACGATTCGCTCGATCGCGGCGAGGTCGGCGGCGACGCCATAGTACGTCGGCGAAACAAGGTAGACCGCCACCACGTCGGGATGCTCCCGCAGCGTGTCGGCGACCGTCTCCGGCGTCACGCAATGATCGATGCGCAACTCGACGTCCACTTCGGGGTGCATGTAGATCGGCTCGGCACCGCTCATCACCAGTCCGCCGAGCATCGACTTGTGCGAGTTCCTCGGAACGGCGATTTTGTCACCAGGGTTTACTGCCGTCATCATCATGCACTGGTTGCCGCTCGTCGAGCCGTTGATCAAGAAGAACGTATTTTCTGCTCCCCAAGCCTCTGCGGCGAGCTCCTGCGCCTCTTTGATCGATTCGGTCGGCTGCAAGAGATCGTCGATGCCCGGCATTGGCGTCAAGTCGATCGCGCAGACGTTGTCGCCCACAAACTCTCTAAACGCCAAATCCATGCCCACGCCTTGAATGTGGCCGGGTGTATGGAACGGAAGCACGCCGGCGTCGACGTAGTCGAGCAGCGCTTGAAAGTACGGCGTTCTACTCTGGTCCAACGGTCATGCCTGGGGAACCTCCGAAGAAATCGCTGCACCGATCGCAGCGAGCGGTTTTGCCGCAGATCGAGAAGCGAGGAGGAAGAAATGCCGCCGCGCATTGTGACCGACGCAGCGACAAAGAGTTGCGGCAAAACTGCCGCTGCCCAAAGGGTTTGGACGCAAACGATCGGTACATGGACTTCTTCGGAGATTCCCTAAACTTCGAAGCCGAGACGGTCGAGCATCGCGAAATCGTCGGCATCGCTGCGGCCTGCTGTCGTGAGGTAGTTGCCGAGAACTATGCCGCTCGCTCCGCTGCGCATGCCGAGATCCTGTAAGCCTTGCAACGTTATCTCGCGACCGCCTGCGAAGCGCACCAGGGCGCGCGGCAGCGCGAGCCGGGCCATCGCGACGAAACGCAGTGCTTCAACGGGTTCAAGCAGCGAACGGTCGCCAAGTGGCGTGCCCGGGCGCGGATTAAGGAAGTTAATCGGTATCTCCTCGGGTTGCAGCTGCTGCAGCGCTGCTAGAAAGTCGATGCGATCTTCGATGCTCTCCCCCATGCCGATGATGCCGCCGCAGCAGAGCTCCAAGCCGCGTGCCTTGACGCGTAGGCACGTCTCCCAGCGTTCTTCATAGGTGTGCGTCGTACAGACCGATGGAAAGTACCGTCGTGAGGTTTCGAGATTATGATTGACTTTGTCGACGCCGGCCCGCGCAAGTCGTTCGACGTGCCGGTCGGTCAAGATGCCGAGCGACACGGCTATGGTAAGTAGCAGTTCGCTCTTGATTTTGTCGACCGCGGTGCAGACGCGGTCAAGCAACTTCTCCGAAGGACCGCGCACGGCCACAACGATGCAAAACTCTCCCGCACCGCGCCGATGCGCTGCTCGGGCCGCGGCAACGAAACTCTCTACGCTTGAGAGCGGCTCGGCCTCGACGTCGGTCGCATAGCGCGCGCTCTGCGAACAGAAGTTACAGTCCTCGGAGCAGCCGCCTTTCTTTGCGTTATAGAGCACTTCGACTGCAATCGCGTTGCCGCAGTAATGGCTGCGCACGTCGTCGGCCAATGCCAGGAGCTCGGGCACGTTTTCCCTCGGAAGAGTGGCTAGTTGCGCCAGTGATCCGACACCAGCGGCAAGGCCGCGGCCAAGCACGTCGGCGCGCAGAAGATCGATCGTTGAGTGCGGCATGCTCTCTCTAGTTCACTAAGGGCTCCAAAAGCTTTGCGCCCGTTTCAACCGACTCTTCCTCGACCGGCGCAAACGGCAGAATGCCAAGGATGCGCAACTTTCCCTGCAGTGCACGCGCAACGTCTTCGCGGTAGCCGGCTTCGGTGGACCCCCAGCGCTCGATCAGCACCCCACCGGCGACCGGAATGCGAAGGGCTGCGCAGAGACTCAGCGTCAAGAGCGTATGGTTGATGCAGCCCAAACGCAAGCCGACTGCAACGATCGTCTCCAGCTGCGCCAGCGCGACGACGTCGCCCACGTGCTCGCGCTCGTTGAGCGGCACCATCATACCTCCGCTTCCCTCAACCACGATCGGCCCCTTGAGCTGGGCTAGCTCATCTGCTAGCCGGCTCGCACGCAATGTTGCGCCTTCCGCCCGTGCGGCCGACCAGGGATCCGCCGGGCGTTGGAATCGCAACAGCTCGATGCCGCGCACACCCGCGAGACGCCCGGCATGCGACGCATCGCCTTCGACACCGGGCACGGCGCCTGTTTGCATGAGCTTGACGAGGGTCGGCAAGTAACCCGCGCGGCGCAATGCGAGCGCCAACGCGGCTGCCACTCGCGTTTTGCCGACGTCGGTGTCGGAGCCGGTTACGAAGTAGCGGTGCATCGGCGCAGTTGCTCGAGCACGAGATCTATCTGCTCCGCGGTGTGATCGGCGCGAATGGAGAAACGCAGTCGCGACGTACCGGGAGAGACGGTCGGCGGACGTATCGCCGGTGCGAAAATGCGCTGTTCGAGCAACTGCTCACAGACGCGCAATGCGCGCGCCTCGCTGCCGAGCACGAGTGAAACGATTGCTCCGGCGCAATCCGGAACGGTGAGACCGATCGCGCGCAATCCGCCGCACAAGCGTGCCGCGTTCGCTTGGATCCGCGACCGACGATCGTCGGCGCGACGCGCCAAATGCAGCGCGATGCGCGCCGCCAGTACCAGCGCGGGCGGCAAAGCGGTATCAAAGATGAACGAACGCGCGCGGTTAACGAGCAGCTCGATCACTGCAGCCGGAGCCGCCACGAATCCTCCGTGCGTGCCCAGCGCCTTCGAGAGCGTGCCGAGCACGATGACCCGCGGGTCGTTCAACGCGCGCGCTAGTCCAGCGCCATCCGCACCGACGACGCCGAGTGCGTGTGCCTCGTCGAGAAAGAGGATGCCATCCGCGGGCGCGGCTTCTAACAGCGCGGCAGGATCGATCGCATCGCCATCCATGCTGAAGAGCGACTCGCTGACAATCATTGCCGGCTGGCCGGTATTGCTCGGAATCGTACCGTGCTCGTAAATCGTGCACGGCGGGCGCGCGAGTCGGATGCCATCGATGAGTGAAGCGTGATTCGCTCGATCGGAACGAATCATTTCGATGGTTTGCGCCAGCACTGGGATCGCACCGATGGCCGCGTGGTAGCCCGATGAGAAGAGCAAAGCGCGTTCGCGCCCCAACCACAGAGCAATTTCTTCTTCGAGCAAGGCGTGCTCGCGATGACGCCCTCCCAGCAAGCGCGCTCCACCCGAGCCGGCTCGCGTCGCACGTTTGAGTGCTTCGAGCACTTGCGGCTCGGTTGCGAGCCCGAGATAGTCGTTCGAAGAAAAATCAAGGACCGCTGAGAGCTGTTGCTGCGGTAACTCGCGGTAGCGCTCATCGCGCCGAATTTGTTCGAGCATCGCATTGACACGGTTGAGGTAACTCACGCCTTGTCATCCTGAGTCCTTCGACTTCGCTCAGGGTAAACTACGTCGAAGGATGACATTGCCACTTCCAAAGCATTGAAGAATGCGTCGACTTCAGCGTCGGTCGAGCAGAGCGGCGGCACGAATTGGATGACGTCGCCGAGCGGACGCGTGAAATGTCCGGCGTCGTAAAGCTCGTCGGCGATCGGCCGGCCCGGCTTGGTAATCTCGATGCCGGTCATCGTTCCGGCTTGGCGCAGATTGCGCACGGACGGATGCGAGCGCAAGCGTTGCAGGCGCGCAGCGATGCAGCGTGCGATCGCGGCTGCTCGTTCGAGCGTTCTCTCGCGCGCAAAAAGATCGAGAGAGGCAAGGGCTGCCGCGCAGGCGATGGGATTGCCCGCGTACGAGTGGCCGTGAAAGAAGTGAACCAGATCCTCCGGTTCGCCAAGGAACGCCTCGTAGACCGGACGTGCGACGAGCGTCGCGGAAAGAGCCAACGCTCCGCCCGTGATACCCTTGCCGAGACAGAGAACGTCGGGCTGAACGCCCGTCTGCTCGAACGCGAACATCGTGCCGGTGCGTCCGAACCCGGTGGCGATTTCGTCGAAGATCACCAGCGGCTCGATATTGCGTATGCGTTCGTAAATACTGCGGTCGATCAGACGCATTCCGGCCGCGGCTTGTATCAGCGGCTCGACGATGACGCCCGCGACGTCCGGCCCGAGGTCAAAAGGTTCTTCAAAGCTTCGCGTTTCAAAAGTGATTTCTCGGAAACGCGACTTGAAGAGCGCGATATCGGAAAGACTCATCGCAGCAGCCGTATCGCCGTGATAGGCGGAACTGAGCCGCACGAAATGCGAGCGTTGCAGCTGACCGCGATTCTGCCAATACTGCACGGCCATCTTGACGGCCGCCTCGATCGCGCTGGCGCCGTCGCTTGCGAAGAAAGCCCGATCCATGCACGCGAGCGCGCAAAGCCGTTCCGCCAGTTCTTCGGCGACCGGATTGGAAGCGCCGAGCAGCGTGGAATGGTCCAACTTTTGGGCTTGTCGCGCGATTGCCTCAACGATGTGCGGATGGCAGTGGCCGTGAATCGTGGTCCAGATCGAGCTGACCGCATCGTAGACGCGATGGCCGCGCGCATCTTCAAGCATCGTTCCGAATCCGCGCACGAACGTGCGCGAGCCGGGATCGTAGCAACGCATCTGCGTAAAGGGCAGCCAGAGCCGCATTGCGACTGGAGTCTATTCGTAAGTGACGGTCAGTACCGCGCCCACGATCGCCAGCGCATCTTCAAGCAGGGCGGCGGGCACGCGCCCGATCAATCCGATCGCGCCGGTTCGCGCGGCCAGACCGACGTACGCGCCCATAACCGCGCCGACCACCCCGAGCAGCACGCCGAGCACCAGCGAAACATGCCCGGCTGCGGCGAGCCAGCCGCCGCAGAATGCGCCGCTCAATATGCGCGCGCCAAGGCCAACCACCTGAGTGCGCGCCGGGGTGTTCGGATGCAGATCCGCGGCGTATTCTATAATGGCGAGAACCCCGAGGAGATACGCAACCACCGACCGATGACGTACGAGCAGTAAGACTGCCGGTGCAGTGAGCGATCGTAGACCGGCGATGATTCCCAAGAGAAATGCGGCAAGCAAAGCAGTCATGGAGCCCCCGCTTCGGTGCCCGGCGGCCGCCTCCCGTTTACGACTACGGTCTACCTAGTGCAGTACTACTTCGCCGATTTGACTCGGGTTCGTGTAGCTCGCGATCGTGAACCAAATGTTCTTGTCCGGCCCACTGGCGATGCCTAGCGGAATGCTGCCCGAGGGCAACGCGATGATCGGCAGAAATTTTCCGGTAGCCAGATCGAATCGCCCGAGGTTACCGATCTGATTCTCAGTGAACCAGAGATTGCCGTCGGAGCCCGCCGCAAGCGCGTAAGGATAGCTCCTGGCCTGTGGGATCGCAAACTCGAAGATCTTCTTCTTCGGACCAACCACCGCGATCTTGCCGTTGTCGTTGTCCTCGGTAAACCAGATGTGCTTGTCGGGACCGAGCAGGATGCCCCACGGATAGTTTTCGGGCGTTGGAACCACGAGCGATGGTTTGAACTGTAATGTCCGAGGGTCAAATCTGCCGATACGAGAGCCTATTGACTCGGTAAACCAGAGATCACCGCCCGCGCCCGTTGCGATCGCCCATGGAGAAGATGCGGAGTAGGGCACTTGAAAGCGCGTTATCCGCCCCGATGGAGTGACGCGTCCGATATAGTTGTCATAGTATTCGACGTACCACACGTTCCCGTCCGGCCCGGTGGTGATGCCACGCGGCGACGTATTAGAGGCTGGGATTTGAAATGCCGTTACTTGGCCGGCCGGAGTCATGCGGCCGATTTGGTTGGCGCCGGGCTCAGTGAACCATAGATTCCCATCGGCTCCTTCGGTAAGATCTTCAATGTCGTTGCCGTCAGGTAACGGAAACTCGGTAACCTGGCCGCTGGTCGCGATGCGTCCGATCTTATCCGTATCGAACTCGGCGAACCAAAGCGCTCCCTGCGGACCCGAAATGATGTTCTCGGGCCACGCGCCTAAGCTTGGAGTATTAAAAAATTTTAGCGTCGGTTTGGACAGGCTCAGGTTGCCACCGGGAGACGACGCCACGTTCACCGGTCCGCTCGGTAGCGTTGTACTCATTTGCGAACAGCCGACGATGCCGGCGATTACAAAAATTGCGGTAACTACTCGCGTTGCCATCGCACACCTCTAGTGAAGAACGATCTTGCCGATTTGGCTTTGACTAGTCCGGCCATGCGCCTTGTGTCGGCGTGTTGAAAAATGCCAGCCTTGGGCCCGAAGGAAGCTGCGCCGGCTTTCTGCCCAGCTCATCTTTCCCTTCGACGCAGTTTACCTGAGCGGAGTCGAAGGACTCAGGGGTGGCTCTGAGCTCAGGATGACACCGGGAGCCGGACCGTCGGTAGTGTCGTTCCGGACTGCGAGCATCCGGCGACGCCCGCGATTGCCAAGATTGCGGCAACGAGACGAACGGACATGGCGGGCCCCTCCTCGATTCACTCCGCGTCACGCTCTCAAAGAATGGTAAAGAAACTCTGAAGCATGGGACGATAGCCGGATCGCAGCACCGCGACGGCGGCGCGCGGCGTAAGCACTTCGACTTCGGCGCGCGCGGGGCGCGGGCGCCGGCTGACGTAACCGGAATCGGACCACTCGAATAGCGCCGCATCCCACACGAGCCAAGCTTTACCGCGCTCGGCAACGTACGCGCCGTCCGGCAAAGCGGCAAGAGTGTCAAAGTAGGTTCGCTTCCTCCGGCCGATGAGGCGGTCGGCGTGCAGTCTCGCATCAATGAAATCGGCATTCAATGAGCCGCCGATAGCCTCGCTCCACAAATTGCGGAATCGCAGAAAATCGGCGTGGCGGCACTCGGCGCACGGACGGTGCCCGGCCGCAAACGCCGCCGCTTCGTCGAGAAAGAAAAGCTCAGTGTAGCGATGCGGTTGCATCACCGCTCGGCGTCTTCCGCGAAACTCGAGGACGCACGCAATCCAGCGCTTAACCTGCCAAGGCCGTACGATTCTCCGAGCGTCGTCGTGGAGTATTCCACGGTTACCCATCATCGAGCCGCGACCCGCCAGCGCCGCGATCTCACCGAAGGGCGTCACCCGGTTTTGTAACGGCACGCCGCGGCGTTACGCCTCGATGCGTTCCTCGATTGAGACGTTGTAGAGGAAGAGGAACTTGCCCCACTCGTCGGGGAGCGTGTTGCGTTTGATCTGAATCCAAGGAATGTATTTCGGCTGTCGCGGTTTGCGCTGAAGCGACATGTTGGCTTCCCGCGGGAGCCGATTATTCTTCCGGTTGTTGCAGCGCATGCAGGAGCAGACGAGGTTCTCCCAGGTAGACTCTCCACCTCGGCTCTTTGGAATCACGTGGTCGACCGTCATCAACCGCTCGCCCCGCGCACCACAGTATTGGCATGTGTGATCGTCGCGGATTAGGATGTTCTTCTTCGTCAAAGCGACTCTTTGCAGCGGGCGGCGGATGTAGTAGAGCATTCGAATGATCGACGGCATGCGCATCTCGTACGTCGGCGACGCAAGAATTCGCTCGCGTCCGTGGAGCATTTCCGCCTTGCCGGCAAAGATCAACTTGACCGCACGCTGAAAACTCGTAACGTTCAGCGCCTCGTACGTGAAGTTCAGAACGAGAACTTCGGTCATAGCGCCACCCACTCAAACTGGGGCCCACACCGCAGAGTCGGCGTGGGGGCGCGCAGTGCCGAACTACTAAAACGAGGCATCGTTTTCTAGGTGCCTCGCTTCCGAACGAACGTCAGTCGTGTTTCGGTTAGCATTTGGGTTATCGCTAACCGCTCTTCGGGGCGCAACCGTTCTTTGACCCGCTCGAACGCAGCCGTCGCAACGTCAATCGCTACCTCGGCTGAGAGATGATCGGGCTGGCGTCCTTCTTCCTCGGTGAGATACGCGTGCGCCGCCAGCGCGAGTGTCGTAATCACCTCGGTGAGCAACGGCTCGACGGGTGGAATCTGGCCCTGAAATCCTGCCGGCGACTCCGGCGAGGCGGCCCGCGTAGACATCTTGGGCGAAGTTACGCCGCGCTCGACGCCTTCCCTTTGCAAAGCTCGGCACGTTGCGGCTCGCTTGGCGCTACGCTGCGCGGGACCCCTGTTGATTTACCATATCCAGAAAGTAGCGGTGAACGCGTTGGTCGCTCGTGAGTTCGGGGTGAAATGCGGTAGCCAGCACGTTTCCTTCACGCGCCATAACGCCGTGCCCATCTCGCTCGGCGAGCAACTTGACCGTCGCTCCGTAACGTTCGATCCAGGGTGCTCGAATGAAGACCGCGGGAAACGGCGCGCGGCCAAGCACGGCGACCGGCAAATTCACCTCAACCGATTCGTTTTGTCGCCCGAACGCGTTGCGCCGAACCGTAATGTCGATCAGGTTCAAGGTCGGCTGATTCAATTCGGCGACTTCGCGCGCCGCGAGGATCATGCCCATGCACGTGCCCCACAGCGGCATGCCGGCGCGAACCCGTTCGACGATTGGTCTCTCGAGTCCAAATCGCCCGAGCAATTTCATCACAGTCGTCGACTCGCCGCCCGGAATCACTAGTGCCTCGACGCTGAAAAAGTCGCGCGGCGATTTTACCGCGATTGCGCGTGCCCCGGCGCGCTCGAGCGCGCCGATATGCTCGACGACGTCACCCTGCAGCGCAAGAACGCCGATTGATGGTCGTCGCTCGGTCATCCTTCGACTCCGCTCAGGATGACACTCGACAGGCTCAGGATGACACTCGACAGGCTCAGGATGACACTAATTGCCACGGGGGGCCATAAGCTCCGATTCACTCAGCTGGCGAACGTCGAGGCCGGGCATTGCTTCGGACGCTCCCAGCGAACGGCAAGCCTCCAGCACGATGCTCGGATCGTTGAAATGCGTCGTCGCGTCCACGATCGCGCGAGCGAAGCGTTTGGGATCTTTCGATTTGAAGATACCGCTGCCAACGAAGATGCCCTCGGCTCCCAATTGCATCATCAGTGCGGCATCGGCCGGCGTCGCGACGCCGCCGGCGCAGAAAAGCACGACCGGAAGCTTTCCTTCATTGGCGACTTCCGCGACGAGTTCGAGGGGAGCGCCCAAGTCGCGCGCGAGAGCAACGAGCTCCTCCTTTGGCGCAACCGTCAACCCTTTGATGGTATCGCCGATGGCGCGCATGTGACGCACCGCCTCGACGATGTTGCCGCTCCCGGCCTCGCCCTTGCTACGAATCATTGCCGCGCCCTCGGCGATGCGGCGCAGCGCTTCGCCTAGATCTCGCGCCCCACAGACGAACGGTGTCTTGAAGGAGTGCTTGTCGATGTGATACTTGTCGTCGGCCGGCGTGAGCACTTCGGATTCGTCGATATAGTCCACGCCAAGCTGCTGCAACACTTGTGCCTCGGAAAAGTGACCGATGCGCGCCTTCGCCATCACCGGTATCGTGACGGCGTCCATGATCCGACGAATCAGTTCGATCGAGCTCATCCGCGCGACGCCGCCCGCTGCGCGAATGTCGGCGGGGATGCGTTCAAGCGCCATAACGGCGACGGCCCCCGCCTCTTGTGCGATTGCGGCATGTTCGGGCGTAACGACGTCCATGATGACGCCGCCCTTAAGCATTTGCGCGAGCCCGCGCTTGACTGTTATCGTTCCTGTGCTTTCCATCACTCTATAATAACAGCCGGTCCGGAGGGGCCGTCGCGTTGGGCCGCACTGAGCCCGCCGCAGCCGGGGCGGAAGGCGTCGAGCTTGCGGCGCTTGGTACGGCCGAAGGAGCAAGCGTCGGGAACGGTTTCTGCCGCCAGATCGGGAGATTCGGATTCAGCGTCGGAGTCGGTACCGGTGTCGGTGTTGCCGGGCGCGGCTTCGGCGTCGGCAGCGGCGTGGGTATTGGTTGCGGAGGGACTCGCGGGTCTGGGAAGCGAGGGTCGCCGGCAGCCGAGAGCGCAGTGGAGCGCTTCCAGTCGGGGCCATACGCTTGCGGGGATGCGTTCGGTGACGGACTGACCGAGATAGGACCGACCGATTGCAACGTCTGTTCGGTGGCTTGGCCGATTACGCGATCGCCCATGTGTTCGCCAACGGCGACCGCCGCCAGCAGCACGAGGGCGCCGACGGCCAGCACGATCGTTGCGAATCGCGTCGAGGGCTGCATCAGGTCCTTCATACCCGCGCGAGCGGTCGCACGACGTCGAGTTTGGTTGCGCGCGCGCGCCGATCGCTCGGTTTGCCGATCAAATGCACTTCACGGAGCTCGCCGGGCGCCATCTCAACGCGGGCCGTTTGTCCGCGGAATTCCAGCAGCACGTTGCGAGCTCGATCGAGATGATTGCCGAGAAAGATCCGAACGGCATTGCCCTCATCTTCGAAAGCGATCGCACCGACTTCAACCGGCGAGGTCGTCACCTCGTCACTGACGTCGCGACCCGCATAGATGCACTTAAAGGGCTCTTCTGCCGAAAGCTCGGGCATGTCGCCGTAGATCGTATCGCTTCGCAAGTCCACAACGTAGGTGCAGCGGCGCCCGCCCCAATGGACGCGCGCAGCCGCAACCCACTGCCATCCCTTCGGACGCAACGGTTCCAGATGCGGCCGGCCGCTGGTGCGATAGCCGTTGAGTCCGCCGACGGTCTCGGCGACTGCCCACAAATATTTCGCACCAGTCCACGGTGAGAGATACATCCCGCGATTGCTGAGCGAACCGCCATCGAACCATTCGGCGAACTCTCCCGGCACGGTATTGCGCGGACTGCCGCCTTCCATCGCTGCATATGTAATTTTCAGGAAATTCACCGCCGCGTCGGTCATGCCGTTGCGCGCCAACGCGACCGCGCACCACAGGGTGATGTCCGGCCAGATTCCGCCGAGCAATCCGAATCCATATGATGGAAAGTACCACGCGTCAGCGGTAGAAATCGTGCGCAGCCCTACGGGCGTCACGAAGTCGGCTTCCTGCAATCGCTCAAGGATTGCGCGGCGCTGCGCCTCATTGGCGATCCCGAAGAGCACCGGGAAGATTTCATCGGCAGTAAAGTTGTCCTGATAGTTACCCTCTTGATCGTAGTTCAGGACGAAAGCGCCGGTATCGTCGTTGAAGAGATAATCCATCATCGCTTCGCGCATGCGTCGCGCCTCCGCGTCGTAGCGCTGCCAGTGCTCGTTGTCGCCCACGACCGCGCAAAGCATCGCCGCGGCTTCCAGTGCAAAGACTCCTTCGGCGTTGATCTCGGTAACCGCGCCGTCCAGCGTGTAATATGGGATCATATTGCGCCACGACGAGATGCCATAAAGATCCACGCCTTTAGCGCGGCATGAGATCAAGCCGTTCTCGTCGCGCTGCGCGAGCATGTAGTCGGTCAGCTTAACGATCATCCCGATGTGCTGGCGCACCCACTCATCATCGAGCGTGGCGTTGTAATGATGGAGCATCGCGATGAGATG
>Ga0306920_100012551_pt1 | contig 11497 bp, 5 predicted proteins | sample flu12Cox44000170_FD_204666 | JGI IMG/M metagenome (GOLD analysis project Ga0306920, IMG submission 204666) | Lab enrichment of tropical soil microbial communities from Luquillo Experimental Forest, Puerto Rico - flux4day.12C.oxic.44.000.170 (v2)... | ecosystem: Environmental > Terrestrial >...
GGCGCCACCGTATTCAGATCGAGCGGCCCTGTGGAGTCGCCGAAGGTGTCGACGTTCATGCCGACGCTTTGCAACGCCGCCAGCATCGCGTTGGCCATGGGCGTGGCGTCCGGCGCCTTGATGTGCAGGTTGCCCTTCAGTCGTCCGCCCGCGTGCCCGGCGAAGAACAACGGGCACCGTTTGTGGTTGTGCACGTTGGGATTGCCCATCGGCGATCCGTAGACGATGAGCGAGTTGTCGAGCACCGAGCCGTCGCCGTCGGGAATCTGCTTCAACTTCTCGAGGAAGTACGGAATCAGGCTCACGTGGTAGCGGTTGATCTTGGCGAAGTCGAGAATCCGATCCTCGCGCTCGTTGTGATGCGACGCGATGTGAAAGCCGGTGGTCGCGCCGGCTTCCGTGAACACGCGATTCGAAACGTCGCGGCTCAGTTTCAGCGCGAACACGCGCGTGATGTCGCCGGCGAACGCGAGCGCCTGCAGATCGAACATCAGGCGGACGTGATCGGCATACGAGTCGGGAACGCCCACCGGCGCCGACGGCAGCTCGCGCGCCTCGCCGCTGCTGTTGTGCGCCTCGACTTTCTGGATGCGGCGCTCAATCTCCCGCACGTGATCCAGGTAGTCGTCGAGCCGCGCGCGGTCGCCGTTTCCAACGTCCGCTTTCATTTCGGCCGCGGACGCCATCACCCAGTCGAGCAGACTCTTGTCCTTGCGCCGGCGGCGGGCGCGTGCCTCGGGTGTCGCGCCGACGCCGAACAGCTGATCGAATACCGCCCGGGGATCGCGGATCATCGGCAGCGGTTCCTTCGGCGATCCCCAGCTGATCGAGTCGGTGTACGCGCACGAGTAGCCGTAGAAGCAGCCGCCCGACTGGTCGATGCTCTCGATGCACAGCTGCATCGACGGGACCGGCGTGTCCTGACCGGCCGCCTGCGCGTAGATCTGATCCAGCGAGGTGCCCGCGAACACATCCGAGCCCTGCGTCTGATGCGGGTGCGACTGCGTGAGGAACACTGCCGCGGACCGGAAGTGATCCCCGCCGATCTCCGGCGCCGTGAACGCCTCGGCGTTGCGGCAGTCGGTGTTGCTGACGATGGTCAGATAGTCACGCCACGGTTCGAGCGGGGCCATCGCCGTGGGCGACAGATCGAACGCCGATCCGGCGTCGGCGGGCGACCACAGGTTCTTCTTCGCGCCGAACGTCGTCGCACCCGCCACGCCATGGACCATTTCCATCGCCACAAGCCGTTGTGGCTTGGCGGCGACGCCGTCACGCCCGAGCGCCGAGAGGGCCGGGGTCATCGCGTCGAGCCACGGCAGGGCGATCGACACGCCGAGGCCCTTCAGCACGGCTCGTCGCGGAATGTGTGTTCGTGTGAGAAACATCTGTGAGCGCTCCTTAGCGCGCGCGAGCCGTCGTCTCGGCCGGTTCCGCAGCGCGCCGCTGGAACGCTGCGCTGTTGACGATGCCGAGCACGAACGACGAGAAATGGAGATCGGTTTTTGCCGCCTGCCGGATGATCGCGCGGACGACCGGCATGTCGTAGTACTCGACCCTCCGGCCGAGCGCGTAGGTCATGAGATTTTCCGTGAACGTCTGCAGGAACACGTCCTGGTGCTTCAGCAGCGCATCGCGCAGCGCAGCCGGTCCGTCGAGTTTCGTGCCGTCGTACATCACGCCCGCGGCATCCACCGGCACGCCGTTGTCCTTGATGCGCCACTTGCCGGTGACGTCGAAGTTATCGAGCGCCAGGCCGAGCGGATCGATCACACGGTGACACGAGACGCACGCCGGGCTCTTCCGGTGTTCTTCCATGCGCTCCCGGGTCGAGAGGACCTTGCCGCCCGACGTGGCGTTGGTCGCCTCGAGCGCCGGCACGTTTGGCGGCGGCGGCGGCGGCGGCGATCCGAGCAACACTTCCATGATCCACTTGCCGCGCATGACCGGGGACGTCCGATCGGCTACCGACGTCAGGACGAGCATGCTGCCCTGGCCGAGGAGTCCGCGGCGCGTTTCGGGCAGTGTGACGCGACGGAACACCGGGCCCGTGACGTTCGGGATGCCGTAGTGCCTCGCGATCCGTTCGTTCACATACGAGTAGTCGGCCGTGATCAGGTCGAGCACGCTGTGGTCTTCGCGCACGATGCTCTGAAAGAAGAGCTCCGTCTCGCGGACGAACGCTTCGCCGAGCGTGTGATCGTAGTACGGATACGCGACGGCGTCCGGGAGCATGCCGTCGACGTCCGCCAGCCGCAGCCACTGTGCCGCGAAGCGCGTCGACAGCGATTCGGCGCGCGGATCCGCGAGCAGCCGGGCGACCTGGTGTTCGAGCACGCCGGGCGAGGAGAGGTGTCCCTGCTCGGCGATGCGCGTGAGCTCGGCGTCGGGACCCGTGGCCCAGAGGAAGAACGACAACCGCGACGCCAACGCGAGATCGCTCACGCGCTCGGTTGACGCGGGCGCGGCACTCTTCGCCTGTCGGGCGCCCGGCTGAGGCCGCTTCGCTCCGGTCGCCTCTACGTGGGCGGAGGCGGGCTCGACGCGGAACACGAACTGCGGGCTCGCGAGAATCGCCTCGAGCGCCGACGCGATGCCGCTCTCGAAATCGCGCTCCTTGCGTCCCTCGGCGTAGAAGCGCATCAGCGCGTCGAGGTCGCGCCGCTTCGGCGGTTGGCGGAAGGCCTGCGACGCGAGCCGCGTGATGATCGTCGTCGCGCACGCGCTTTCCTCCGTAGCCGCTGTCGGACGGCACGTGAAGATGCGGTCGCGGCTCGGCGTCGACGACACGCCCGTCACGCGCTGCGGTCCGACAATCGTGAGGTCTTTGAGGTGCGGGAGCGTCGTGATGCCGTACGCCACACCGATCTGGGTGTCGGCGAGCGTGTGATCGATCGGCGCGATCAGATCGTTGACCGGCCCCTCGAAGCGCTGGATGAACGCCGCGACGAGATGCTGCGGGCCGGCCGTGACGTGGATCGGTGGCGTCTTGAGGAACAGGCTGGTCGTCACCTCCGCCATGTTCGGATCGACGTCGAGCAGCGCCTTTCGCTCGCCGTTGATCGAGACGTCTATCTGCTCGCCTTTCGACGGGCCGCCGAACAGGAAGCCGTCGGCGTTGCCGTGGAGCTCGATGCGGAACTCGTAGTCGCCGTCGGCTGGAAACGTGTGCACGACAGAGATGCCGCCGCGCGTGCCGAACGGCGCGCCGTCGACGCGTCTGAGCTGCGACGACGTCTTCGGCACGCGATAGTGCGCTTCGCTCGACTCCGCTTCCGGGTTGCCGACGGCGAGCGCGGTCACGGTGCTCGCCGCGCGCAGGTAGCCTTCCATCAGCGCCGGCGACAACGGCTGCGAATCGGCAACGTTGTCGAAGCCCTGGCTGATCGAATCCGGCGGCAGCAGCCCGTTCACGTCGACGTCGAGCGCGAGCAGATCCTTGACCGCGCGCGCGTACTCGACGCGGTTCAACCGCTGAAAGGGACGATGCCCCGGATTGGGCGCGGCCGCTGCCGCTTGATCGATCCGGGTTTCGAGCGAGCTGGCCAGCGCGATCAGCGCGGCCTCGTCAGGACGCCGCGCGCCGGGCGGCGGCATCATGCCGGCGCGCAGCTTGCGGATCATCTTCTCCGCGACGTCCGCGTGCTGCGGTGCGGTGGTCGCGTCGAACGACGCCAGTGATAGTCCGCCCGATTTCCCGCGTTCGCTGTGACAGCCTGCACAGTACTGCTTAACGAGCGCGGTTTGCGGATCGGACGGCCTGGCGAGAGTGGTCTGTGGATCGGGTGTGTGAGCAGTCGAGGACGGGGCTTGTTCGGCAGCGAACACCGTGACTCCAAGGAGTCCGATCCCCGCCAAAATGGCGCTGCGTTTCATGCGTCACCGAGTATACGAGCGTTGAAGAAATCGGATCTCCATAATCTTGGTTTAGAGACGAACTTTCACATTCTTTGGGCCAAATCGCCTCAGACTCGCCTTAGACATTGCTTTACAATTCCGGGCACACGAATCCCACATCAGTGAAAGCGAGGCCTCAATGAAGTTCGTTCGACGCGTCGTATTTGGCGTGTGCTGTCTGCTGACAGCCGCGGCGGCGCACGCGCAAGTTCAGACTGGTTCCATCGCCGGTGTCGTGACCGACAGCAGCAACGCCGTGATGCCAGGCGTCACCGTCTCGGTGTCCGGCGACAAACTCATCGGCGGCGTGCAGACTCAGACAACCGATTCGTCAGGCGCCTATCGTTTCGATCGACTGCCGCCCGGTTCATATAACGTCAAGTTCGAACTGCAGGGGTTCCGTTCCATCGATCGCAACGCGATCGCGATCAGCGCCGCGTTCGTCGCGACCGTCAACGCGAAGCTGGAAGTCGGCAGCGTCACCGAGACGATCACGGTGACCGGTGAATCGCCGACAGTCGACACGAGGTCGAATCTTCAGCAGACGGTGATGAACCAGGAAGTGCTGGAAGGCATTCCGTCAGGCCGCGACCCGTGGTCGGTGGCCAAGGTCATCCCCGGCGTGCAGGTGTCCACCTACGACGTCGGCGGCACGCAGTCGTTCCAGCAGAGCTCGCTCTCCGCGCACGGCTCGAGCACCAACGACGTCAGCTACAACATCGACGGCGCCACGGTGAACTGGCCGGGCGGCGGCGGCGGCGCGACGATGATGTATTACGACCAGGGCATGTTCGAAGAGGTCAACTACATGACCTCCGCGATTCCGGCCGAAGTGATGGCTGGAGGCGTTTCGATCAACATGGTCACCAAGGATGCGGGCAACAAGTGGAAGGGCGACCTCCGCTACAACTACACGACGGGCTGCCTCACGCCCCAGGATCCGAAGCCGGGCTGCCTCGAAAGCGACAACTTGAGCGGCGCGCCTGGTCTGGCCCTCGGCAACCCGACCCAGTCCGGTTACGACCTCAACTTCGCCGGCGGCGGCGCGCTGGTGCACGACCGCCTCTGGGTCAACGGCGCCGTGCGCCGCTGGATCATCAACAAGCTCGTGAACGCGAAGAACGACGACGGCACGCAGGCGATCGACGACAACACGCTGAAGAACTACTCGGGCAAAGGCGTGTTCTCCGCCTCGTCGAACCAGAAGATGTCGTTCTCGTATAACTGGAACAATAAAATCCGCGGCCACCGCCGCGACACGCCGCCCAACCTCGTGCCCGACATCGCCTCGCTGGTGCAGACCAACCCGGCATCGTCGACGCAGGCGAAGTACACCGGCATCCGCAACAAGGCGGTGTTCGAGTCGTCGTTCAGCCTCATGAAGGGTGAGACCGACTACGACTATCAGCCCAACACGCCGTCGACCGCGATTCGCGTCGTCGACAGCACGCTCGACACGGCGAAGAACGCCGCGCAGCGCGCCGAGCAGCAGCCGAACTCGCGCCTGCAGTTCGACAACATCCTGTCGTACAGCAAGCCGGGCATGGCAGGGGATCACCTGTTCAAGGGCGGCGTCCAGTTCGCGCGCCTCTACTACGACGATCGGTACCAGGTGCTGAACAACATGTTCCTGAACTACTCGAACAACGTGCCGATCAACGTGCAGGAGTGGAACACTCCGACCGAGGCGGTCAACGTTGACAAAGTGCTTGGCGTGTTCGGTCAGGATTCCTGGACGGTCGGCCGCAACCTGACGCTGAACCTCGGCGTGCGCTTCGACCACAACACCGGCACCCTGCCGGCGCAGTCGACCCCCGGCGGGCCGTTCATCGCGGCGCGCAGCATTGCCGAGTCGACGCCGATCTCGCAGAACCTGTTCGTATGGCGAACGGGCCTGTCCTACGATCCGTTCAACGACGGCAAGACCGCGATCAAGGCGAGCGCGAGCCGATACGGGCTCCAGGTCGGCATCGATCGCGTGCTCAACGTCAACCCGCTGCAGGCGACTTCGCAGACCTGCCCGTGGACCGATCCGAACAAGGACGGCATCGCGGAGCCGAACGAGTACGGCACCGGGTGCAGCGGCTTCCCGACGACGACCATCCGCTACGCCGGCGCCAACGGTCCGCGATGGCCGTACTCCGACGAGATCACGGCCGGCGTCGAGCGCGAGCTGATGAAGAACATGCGCGTCGGTGTGATGTACTACCACCGCACCAACCGCGATCAGATCGGCACGCGCAACACGGCCGCGACGACGAGCGCCGCCTATGTGCCCTTCACGATTACGGTGCCCAACGGGCCTGGCGGTACGGTGGCGAGCCCGAAGCCGATGACGGCGACCGTCTACAACCTGCTGCCAGCCTTCAACGGCCAGCAGGCCAACATCGTCGACAACGATCCGTTCCTCGATACCAACTACGACGGCGTCGAGATCACCGCGCAGAAGCGCTTCTCGAACCGGTGGCAGATGGTCGCCGGGTTCACCGCAGGCAAGAACACCGGCGGCATCAACGCGGCGGGCGGCCAGTCGGGAACGGCCGATCTCAACGATCCCAACGTCGCCGCCTACACCAAGGGCATCGTCGGCAGCGACTCGCTCTACGCGTTCCGTCTGTCGGGCAGCTATCGCGCGCCGTACGAAATCCAGGTCGCCGGCACTCTCGTGTCGAACACCGGCTATCCGTACATGTCGACCTACTCGGTGACGCGCGCGGCGGCGGCGGCGGCCGGCGTCACGCTGACGCGGGCGTCGCAGACGATCTTCCTGAGCCAGCGCGGTGACGAGCGCTATCCGGCGGTGACGCTCATCGACCTCCGGATCTCGCGTGCCTTCCGGTTCGGCTCACGTCGTATCGAACCGACGTTCGACATCTTCAACCTCGGCAACGCGTCGACCGTCGTCGGCACGACACTCGGTGTCGGCTCCACCTACCTGGTGCCGAACAGCATCGTGTCGCCGCGAATCATGAAGATCGGATTCTCGGTCAACTTCTAGGATCGTCCTCTCGTTCGAACACAAAAGGCGCTGCTCCGCCAGCGCCTTATGTGCGTACGGCTTCCTGTTGACGACCAGGATGAAACCGCGGAGAACGCAAAGATCGCAGAGCAGATGGGCTCAGCGCCCTCGGCGGTCTTCGCGGTTCCTTCTGTCTTGGGCCGGCGCGTCGTTGGCCGCAGGCGTACACAAGCGATGACATCGTTGGCGCGCGCTGGGGAAAGTGATAAAAGGTTCCCATCATGATCAAAGGCCCTCTGCTCCTCGCTTGTGCGGCCGCGATTGTTGCCGCGGCCGGCTGCTCGTCTCCATCCGCCACGGCGCAGAGTTCCCCGGCGCCGAAGGCACAGCCCAAGCCGAAGCTTGGCATCCGGCCGGCCGGCGACACCGAAATCCAGCCCGACATGACGAAGATCTCGTCTGACGAGCTGAAGAAGGTCTACACGTACATCGACGAGCACATCGACGATCACGTGGAGAACCTTCAGAAGTGGATTCGGCAGCCCAGCATTTCCAACAGCGGCGAGGGCATCCCGGAATCAGCGGAAAGGGTGAAGGGATTTTTCGAGCAGCTTGGCTGCCAGACGGCGCGCGTGTACGACGTCGGCATCACCGAGTGGGGTGCACCGGGCAATCCGGTGGTCTACGCGAAGTGCGACTACGGCGCGCCGCGAACCATCGCAATCTACTGGCAGTACGACACCATGCCCGTCACGCAGCCCGATGCGTGGAAGGAGCCGCCGTTCGAGGGCAAACTGATCGAGCAGGGACCCTATAAGAAGGTGCTGATCGGCCGCGGCGCCACCAACTCCAAGGGTCCGGAGATCGCCTACTGGAACGCGCTCATGTCGATCAAGGCGGTCACCGGCACGATGCCGGTCAACCTGATCTTCGTCGCGGAAGGTGACGAAGAGCGCATGGACATCGGTCTCCGCAAGTTCGTCAAGGATCATCCGGATCTGTTTGCCGGCGCCGACGCGTTGATCGGCGAAGGCGGCGGGCAGAGCCCGAGCGGCGGCGCAGGTGTCGGCGGCGGCTCTGAAGGCTGCGTCTATATCGAGCTCACCACGAGCGGCAAGTCGTGGGGACGCGGGCCGGTCCAGTCGGATATTCACGGATCAAATAAGCGCGGCGTCGACAGCCCCGCCTGGCGTCACATCAAGATGCTCTCGTCGCTCATCTCGCCCGACGGCAACACGCCGCTCATCCAGGGCTTCACGCAGGGCATGGAGCCGATGTCGAAGGAAGAGACCGAGGCGTTGAAGAAGGCCGCCGAGAAAACCGACCTGAAGGTCGCGGCGGAGAACATCGGCGTCGCGCGCTTCATCTCCGACGATCCGTTCACGATGCTGAAGATGCAGCGCTACGGCATCTCGTTCAACATGGACGGCATCTGGAGCGGCAACATGTACGCGGGCGGCGCGGGCGCGATCCTGCCGAACAAGATCACGTCGAAGCACAACATGCGCTACGTGCCGAAGATGAACGGCCTCGAGATGGTGAAGCGGATCCGCGAGCAGCTCGATCGCAACGGCTACAAGGACGTCGAGATGAAAGTGATCGGCGACGTGCCGTGGTCGAAGATGTCCTACGACACCGACATCGCGCGCGCGATGACCGACGCGTACACGCAGTTCAACATCCCGCACGGCGAGCCGGCGCACTACGCGTCGATCCTCGGCGGGTACTGGCCGGCGTACCTCTTCTCGAACCAGGAAGTCGGGCAGAAGGTCGCGCCGGTGTCGATGCCGATCGGTATGGGCGGCGCCGGGCACGGCGGCAACGCCCACGCGGCCAACGAGTACTACATTATCGAAGGCGCGGGGAAGGTGTACGGCATGGCGGGCGCGGAGAAAGTGGCGGCGACGATCGTCTACAACTTCGCCGGCAAGAACAAGATCACCGCGCCGGTCAAGACGAACTGATGCCGCTGCTCCGGGTCAAGGATCTCGTCAAGACGTACCAGGTCGGCGACGTGGCCGTGCGCGCGCTGCGCGGCGTCACGCTCGAAGTCGAAAAGGGCGAGTTCGTCGCGGTTGTGGGACCATCGGGGTCCGGCAAGTCGACGTTCATGCACATTCTCGGCTGTCTCGACCGGCCGACGTCCGGTGAGTACTGGCTCGAGGACCGCGACGTCTCGCGGTTGAACGACGACGAGCTGTCGGCCATCCGCAATCGACAGATCGGCTTCGTGTTCCAGGGATTCAACCTGCTCGCGCGCACGTCCGCCGTCGAGAATGTGGAGCTGCCGCTGCTGTACGGTCCGGCGAAGGTCGGCGCCGCCGAGCGGCGCAAGCGGGCGTCAGCCGCCCTCCAGGCGGTCGGCCTCGCGGACCGCGCCGAACATCATCCCAACCAGCTCTCAGGCGGGCAGCAGCAGCGTGTCGCGATTGCGCGGGCGCTGCTCAACAACCCCTCAATCCTCTTCGCGGACGAACCGACCGGCAATCTCGACAGCCGCACCAGCGTCGAGGTGATGGATATCTTTCAGCGCCTCAAGGACGAACGCGGCATCACGATCGTTCTCATCACGCACGAACAGCAGGTGGCCGAGTACGGCTCCCGCATCATCGCCTTCAAGGACGGTCAGATCGTCTCGGACCGAGCCAACGATCGGCAGCGGCTCGCGATGGGCGAGCTGGCCATGCTTCCCGCGGGGTAGTTCCTCATGACAGTCGGGTCGAGCCTCACGATTGCCCTCCGTGCGCTGTCACGCAACAAGCTGCAGACGGCGCTGACCACAATCGGCATGACGATCGGCGTCGCCACCGTGCTGACGATGATCGCGCTCGGCACCGGTGCCGAAGCGGCAATCGAACAGCAGGTACGCGCCGCCGGCATGAACCTGATTGTCGTCACCGCGGGCAACTACAAGACCAAAACGGAAGACGACGGCGGCGGCGTCGTCGATCACCAAGCCCGGCTAATCCCTGATCCCCAATCCCTAATCCCTGATGTGCTCCTCGCCGGCTTCCACCCCGAAGACGATCCGATGGAGAAGCACGATCATCCAACGGCTCGTCAGCGGCTGGGCGATACCGAGGCGGGCCTTGGCGCGGCGGCGACGCTGACACCGGCCGACGCCGACGCGATCCGTCAGCTGCGTGGAGTGCAGTTCGTCTCCGAAGGCATTCACGAGAACGTCCACGCGACCGCGGGCGACAAGCGCTGGTTCACACGCCTCCACGGCGGCGACGTCGAGCTGCCCTCGATCAGGCGGTCCTGGACGTTCACGGCGGGTCGCTTCTTCAGCGCGCGCGAACAGTCGCGTCTTGCGCCGGTGGCCGTTCTTGGAGCGTTCGCGGCGGAGAAGCTGTTCGGCACCGCCAACCCGGTGGGGCAGCAGATTCTGCTCTGGAAGCAGCCGTTCCAGGTCGTCGGCGTCGTCGGCAGCGGGAGCTGGATGGTGGCGCCGTCGGCCGGCGACGATCAGTTCGACGCGGTCTACGTGCCGTTCACGACGATTCACAAGCTGCTCAATCTCTCGAAACTGAACGACATCACGATCACCGCCGCGTCGACGGGTGAGGTCACCCGCGTCTCCAAGGATGTGACGGAACTGTTGCGCACCCGACACGGAATCGGCATGAAGGACCCCGACGACTTCACCGTCGGCACGCAGGCGCGTCAGTCGCTCGCGCGGGGCGGCCTTCGTCCCGAGGTGGCGAGGGCGGTCGTTGGCAACGTCAGCGGTCTCGAGAAGGTCACGCTGGAGCAACTCGGCCGCACGCTCGATCGCGCGACGAAGACGATGACCGCGCTGCTCGGCAGCATCGCGGCGGTGTCGCTGATCGTCGGCGGCATCGGCATCATGAACATCATGCTGCTCTCGGTCACGGAGCGCACGCGCGAGATCGGCATTCGCCGGGCCGTCGGCGCCCGCGCCGGCGACGTCTTGCGACAGTTTCTCGCGGAGGCGATCGCGCTCAGCGTCATCGGCGGCGTCGCCGGCATCGCTCTGGGCGCGGTGGCGTCCGGTATCATCGCGCAAATGCTGAAGTGGTCGACGTCGGTCTCGCCGGCGTCTATCGCGCTCTCGTTCGCCGTCGCCGCGGCGGTGGGTGTCTTCTTTGGTTATTACCCGGCACGTCAGGCTTCGCGACTCGATCCGATCGATTCGCTGCGCTACGAGTGATGCCGCACACGCTTCGCATCGCGCTGCGCGCGCTCGGCCGCCACAAACTCCGCACCGCCCTCACCACCCTCGGGATGACGATTGGCGTCGCGGCGGTCATCACGATGGTGGCGCTCGGCACCGGCGCGCAGGAAACCGTGGCCGACGATGTGCGATCGGCGGGCACGAACCTGATCAGAGTGGACGCCGGCAATTTCACGCGTGGCGGGGAGGAATCGAAGATCGCGACCGGTCTCGGGTCCGCCACGACGCTGACGTCAGATGATGCCGCGGCGATCGGCGCCCTGGACGGCGTCAAATACTCGTCGAGCGTCGTGAAACTTCGCGGCTGGGTCGTGAACGGCCAGAGCCGGGAGTATCTGCAAGTGCTCGGCACGGACGCGTCGTACGCGCAGCTGTACGGATGGCGTCCGACGCGCGGTGCATTCTTCGCGCCGGCCGATGTCAGCGCGGCGGCGACGGTCGCA
>Ga0306920_100012552_pt1 | contig 11496 bp, 10 predicted proteins | sample flu12Cox44000170_FD_204666 | JGI IMG/M metagenome (GOLD analysis project Ga0306920, IMG submission 204666) | Lab enrichment of tropical soil microbial communities from Luquillo Experimental Forest, Puerto Rico - flux4day.12C.oxic.44.000.170 (v2)... | ecosystem: Environmental > Terrestrial >...
GAAGTGATGGCTGCAGATGGCAAGCGTGAGGAGAAATGCGCCGCCGACTTTCCACCCCAAATGACGACCATGCAGCCCAACGGGCAACGCAACCGCGCCGATCATGGCGCCCAGCAATATGGATGCGGCCACCAGGACGGCGTCCCACGTCACCTCGCCCGCGATCTCAAATGCAGCCATTCCGGTGTAATGCATGGCGGCGATACCGCCAGCGACGATGGCGCCGCCCATCCAGGGCGCGATGCGCCAGCCTCGAACGAGCGATACCGCGAGCCCCGCGCCGGTGAGAATGATGGCCGCGACCAACGAAAGGATGGTTAAGACGACGTTGTAGCCGCTCGGAATCCCCGGCGTGAATGCAAGCATCGCGACGAAGTGCGTCGCCCATATTCCAAATCCCGTCGATACCGCAGAAACAGCGAGCCATACGCGTCGCATGCGTCCCACGGATTTGCGGGCGTAGCGCAGCAGCCTGATCGCCGTGTACGAGGCCAGCACGCAGACAAAAGCCGCGAGCGCTACCAGCCTCAAATCATGCGCCGTGGCGATGCAATTATAGATCTTGAGCATTCAGGGGCGAATTCCGGAGCCGCGCAAAAAGCGGTAAGCTGATGCTACCCGAAATTGTGTGAAGGCCGCGTAAACGTCACGTTGTGGCCAGAACCATTACAACCCCGCTTGCGCAGAGGTCGCGGCCAAATTCCAATAAGGGAAGGCAGAAAATCTCTTTCCTTCCACTGCTCGTTCTGTTTGGGCTTCGAGCCGAGATCAGCGCACCGGCTTGTAGACGCGCTCGTCGTAAAGCGCGCCGCTCATCGGCTGCAATTCCTCGCGGAAGGCCCGCGCGGTCTTGGTCGAAATCCAGGCGTTCTTGTCGGCAGGCTTTTCCCAGCTTTCGATTACCGTGAAATGATTCTTCCGGTTGGTCTGGACCACGTCGTCGAAGCGGAGGTTGCCCGGCGCGTTCCTGCCCTCTTCGACAAAGCCTTTCACCTTGGCGGTGCCCGGCTCAACCTGCGTCGGCACAACATCGACGTGGGTCAGGATCACGATGGCCTCAGGTGTAATCGGCTTCGCCGGGCCGACCGAAACAGCCGCGTGAATGCGCTCGTCATAGGCCGCGCTCTGCAGGGGGTTGAGCGCAGCACGGAAGGTCGTGACCGAAGGTGTCGCAGCAAACGCCTGCTTGGCGGCCTGCGATTGCCATTGCTCGATCAGGGCGAAATGATTGGGGTCGGAAACGCGCTGGAGCGGCTCGACCGCGACCGCGCCGGAGGCCTTTTTCGCCTCGTTGGCGTAGTTGAGAATCAGCTTGCGCGCGTCGGCGACCGAACCCGGCGCGACCTCGACATACGTCACGATAGTGACGGGCTGGGTGGTGTCTTGCGCGACTGCCGCTTGTCCGAAGGACAAGAGGCCGGCCATCACGAAGCCGGCAGCCAGGAAAAAGCGATGCATCGGGGAGTTCCTCCAGAAAGCGACGGATGGATCCTCATCGAGGTCTCCTGTTGGCTACCCCGTCCGTCCGTCACACATGCGGGGTATTCTTCGCCCATGTTGAAGTTCGGGCGAAGGCATCTTGATCGCAGGACGTACGCCTGCGTCAAGTGGCGGCGGACCAAACATGGGGCTTTTCAGGCCGCCGGGGCCGGCGTCCCGGCCTTGACGAAGGTCAGTGAAAACTTTGCGCCGCCGCGCGGCCGGTTCTGGACGTCGATGGTCGCTCCGTGCAATTCGGCGATGCGTTGCACGATGGAAAGCCCCAGCCCCGTACTTCCATGCTGGTTGCGATCGCGCCGCCAGAAACGCTGAAAAATCAGCTCGCGTTCCTCGCCTGAAATTCCCGGACCGCGATCCTGCACCGTCACCGTGCCGTTCTCCTCGACGACGAATTCGACCACCGTGTGCTTGGGGGCGTGCCGGATGGCGTTTTCGGCAAGGTTGCGGATCGCACGCTTGATCATCTCGGCATTGCCCTTGATCCAAACCGGCGCGGTAGCACCCAGCAACGCGATCTCCCTGCCCTGCTCAAGCGCGAGTGGCGCGATGAACTCGGCGACCTCCGCGCAGGCGGCTTGCAGGTCCGCCACTTCCGTTTGATCGATCGTGAATGCCTCGAGTTCGGCGATGTCGAGCAGTTGACCGACTATCCGGCTCATTGCCTCGATGTCCGAATGCAGGGCTTTCGCGACGTGCGGGTCGTCGAGCGTCTCGACGCGGGTGCGCAGGATGCTCAGCGGCGTGCGCAGCTCGTGGGCCGCATCGGCGGTGAATTCGCGCAGCAGCCGGAAACCCTGGTCCAGCCGGTCGAGCGCCTTGTTGACCGCCGAAACCAGTGGCCGCACCTCGCTCGGGATCTCATCGACCGGCAGACGGATATCGGTCCGGGCGGGACCAATTTCCTGGGCGGTTTCCGAGGCCTGCCGCAGCGGCAGAAGCGCGCGACGGAAGATCGCGATATCGGTGACCAGAAGCACGAGAAGGATCGGCAACGTGATCCAGCCCACGTGCTTGAAGAAATCCTCGACGATGTCGTCGATCAAGACATCGCGGTTGGCGAGGTCTTCCGCGGCCTGCACCCATACCGTCTTGCCGCCGATGATGCGGCGAATGCTCGCGCCCGAGATGGCCGCGCCGCCTTTGCGGGTTTGCAGGTACTGGATGTCGGCGGCGTGAGGATCGGCCGGAAAAACCGGCGTTTGGTCGTCCAGCGATGAAAACAGCGTTTTGTCCTGATCGTCGACCACGGCATAGGCGTATCGGCCGTAGGGTTGCGAGTACAGGCCCTGAAGGTTTGGCGGAAGCTCGAGCGCGAGCTTGCCGTCGGATCGCACCACGAGATGCTGGGCCACGGAGGCCGCCTGCTCTTCCATCGCTTCGTTGTGAATGTTGCTGGTCGCGATGTTGAGAAGCCAGGACAGCGCCACCGACATCAGGATCGACGTGATCGCCACCGCGATCACGTGCAGGATCACGATCCGTGAGATGATCGACTTAAACCGGATCACGCTTTTCCTCGGCGATGAGGTATCCGACGCCGCGAATGGTATGGATCTGTACCTTGGCACCCCTGTCGGCAAGCTGCTTTCGCAGGCGATGGACATAAACTTCGACAGCGTTGGAGGCGACTTCCCCGGAGATTCCGAAAATGTGGTCCTCGACCTGCTTCTTCGAAACCACGCGCCCTTTGCTGCGCATCAGAAGTTCGAGCACGTCGGTTTCGCGCGACGACAGCACCTGCGGCTGATCGTCGATCGAAGCCTGGCGGCTGCGCAAATCAAACTCGAGGTTGGCGATATGTAGCGAGCTTCCGAGCTGCTGGCCGGGCCTGCGCAACAGCGCTTCCAGCCGCGCGACCAGCTCTTCGAGCGCGAACGGCTTGACCATGTAGTCGTCGGCGCCGCTGCGCAGTCCGCTGACGCGGTCGGATAATCCGCCGCGCGCGGTGAGCACCAGCACCGGCGTCGGATCCTTGCGGTGCCTGAGCTCCTTTAGGATCGACAACCCGTCACCGTCAGGCAGGCCGAGATCGAGGATCGCGGCCGCGTACGACGTCGTCATCAGCGCGGCGCGTGCTTCCGCGGCCGTGCCCAACAGGTCGGTTTCGTAGCCAGCCGTCCTCAAGCCCTTGGCGAGCAGCTCGGAGAGCACGGCATTGTCTTCGATGATCAGCAATCGCATCGGCAGCCAACCAAAGATGGTTCTCAAACCACCATTGAGGCCTTTTGATGCGATCGACAAGCTCTTGCGAGAATCAGAAGTTAACGAGGGTCCGCCTGTAAGCCTGCTGTAAGGCGGTCCGTTACCGGGCCGGTTCGGCAACGGGTCCGCGAACCGGCTTCGTCGCGGGTGCGCCCGCTGCTGAATTACCGCCAGAGATTCTGGAGGGTAGGAGAGCGTAGGCGCCGTCGCCGAGCAGGAACTGGACAATGCTGACGACGATCAGGAATGCGGGGTATTCCCAGCCGCCATTCGGCGCGGTGAAAACCCATCCGTTCAAGCCGTGCACCCAGATGATGGCGCCCAACAATGCCGGCATCAATGCCAGCACGACCCAGCGTGTCTTGACACCTGCGACCAGAAGTACCCCGCCGACGGCCTCGGCCACAAAGGTAACATAGGCAAGCCAGCCCGGCAGGCCGACGCTTTCGAAGAAACCCGCGGTGCCGGCAAGTCCGTAGGTTGCAAGCTTCAGGACGAGGCTGTGGGAGAGGTACATGATGCCAAGGGTGACGCGAAGCAGGAAAGTGGCGAATTCGATCCGTTGATATTGGGTCATGGGTTTTTCCAATGTAGATGCAAACGCATCCAGATTAATGCATCCGCATCTAACTTGTCAAACTCCATGCATGTGCATGAGTTTTGCCGTCGCCGGCGACCTCAATGGCGCGGTGCATGAAACTACTTCGCCAGGTACTTCCGCAGCACTTCCGTCAGCTTCTCCGGAGCGGTCTGCGGCGGCAGAAAACCGAGATATTCGCCGTCGCGCCCCATCAAATAGATGACGCCGGCGTGGTCGATCGAATACTCGCCTTTTCGCTCGCCCGGTACTTTTCGGTAATAGGCCTTGTAGGAGTTGGCGACTTTTCGAATTTCCTCAGCAGAACCGGTCAAGCCGACGAGGCTCGGGTGAAACGCCGCGACATAATCCTTGAGCAGCGGCGTGTCGCGCTCGGGATCGACCGTGATGAAGACGGGCTGAACGCCTTCTGCCGCGGCGCCGAGGGCGTCGAGCGCTTGCGTAATCGCCATCAGGTCGGCCGGACACACGTCCGGGCAGAACGTGTATCCGAAATAGACGATCATCAGCTTGCCGCGAAATTCACTGTCGCTGCGTTTCTGTCCGTTCTGGTCAGTGAGTGTGAACGGTCCGCCGACCGTCCCGCGGCCGTACATCAGATCTTCCATCATCTCCGTGGCGGAAGACTGTTCGTCCGCGGCGCGAGCGAAACCGCAGCAGCAGAACAACAAGAACGCGATCAGAACAAGCGCGCGAGCCATCGCGGCGTGGATTTGCCGTTTCATACCCGCCGGCATCGCCTGATGCTGCCGTCAGACGCCGAAGGTGACGCGCGTGCCGGTGGTGGTGGTCAGCACCTTGCCCGGCATCTGCCGCTGCGCTTCCTGGGTGAAATTGAGCCCGCTGCAGTGCATCGGGATCAGCACGTCCGGATTAAGCTTGCCGATCTCGGCGACGACCTGGGTCAGATAATCGGCCGGCGCAGGCCCAAGATGGAAGCCTCCCACGATGGCGTGCACCTTCTCGACGCCCGAGACTTCCATCGCCTGCCGCACCGTATTGACGATGCCGACATGGCCGCAGGAACTGATGATGATGAGGCCCTTGTCCTTCAGGTTGAAGCAGGTCGCATGCTCGTGGATGTGCTCGTCGGGCACGATCTTGCCTTCCATTTCCGCAGGCAGATAGTGGCTCCAGTTGCACCCGGCGCCGTCCTTGAGCTTGAACTCGACCAGCGTGTTCGGCAGCACCTTTTCGATTGAGCTGCGCTTGATCTTGCCGGTGGTGAATGCCGCGTCTCCGATCACGACCGGCGACTCGCACAGCACCACCTTGACGTCGCGTTTGGCAAGCTCGCGGCGATCGAGCATGCCATAGTCGCCCAAGTCACCGCCCTGGCCAGTGCGCACGTAACGCTGGCAGAAATTATCCTCGCCGCCGGCATACAGGGTCAGCTCTGCCGGCAACACCTTGCGGTGCTTGTCGAGAAAACCCATCATGCCGCCCAGATGGTCCCAATGACCGTGGCTCATGATCAGCGCATCGATCTTGGATGGATCGACCTTCAACAGCTCGATATTGCCGTTGATGGTCTCGGGCGTCCAACCGTAATCGAGCACGAAGGTGCGCTTGGCATCACCGCGCTGCGGCTCTAGCAATAGCGCCAAGCCCCATTCGCTGTGCAGCGGCTTGAGCGAATTGGCGGAGCGGCCGGGTTCGGTTCTCACGCCGCTCACTTCGGCCGGCTTGAAGAAAAGATCGCTGGCGCCGTCGACGAGGACGCGGACGCTGAGCTTGTCGATGACAGGCACCTGAATCGGACCAGCCTTGGCAAGCTCGACGCAGGAGAATCCACCGGCTGCTGCGGCGGCGGCGGCAAAGCCCGCCGACATCTTCAGGGCATCGCGACGATTGAAATTGGGCATTGCAATATTCCTAAGCTGGATTTCTAAACCGGACCTGGCCCCACGGGTTTTTGCGCGCGGGAGCCGAAAATACAGGACCGATTTGGCGGCGTGTCAACTTAAATGACTTGTATCGGGAAGGCCTGAGGCGAAAGCGCCATGCAGCCGGATTCCTGTGATACTCGTGTTCATGCTCGGCGCCGCATCGATGCTGCGCCTTCAGATTGATGCAGGAGACATGGGGTGAGTGATCCCGCATTGAATAGAGGATCCGTCGGCGAGGTCTTTCTCGCCTTTCTGAAGCTTGGCGTGAGTTCCTTCGGCGGTCCGATTGCGCATCTCGGATATTACCGGGAAGAACTCGTCGTGCGGCGCAAATGGCTGGATGAGACGAGCTATGCCGACCTGGTCGCGCTGTGCCAGTTTCTGCCGGGACCGGCCTCGAGCCAGGTTGGCTTTTCACTCGGCGTGCTCCGCGGCAACGGGCTGTTAGGCGGGCTTGCCGCGTGGTTCGCCTTCACCATGCCCTCGGCCGTGATCATGTTCGCTTTCGCCATGGGCGCGGCCTCGTTCACCGGCCCCGCGGCAGAAGGCTTCCTGCACGGGCTGAAACTCGTCGCGGTCGCGGTCGTCGCCCAAGCCATCTGGGGCATGGCGCGCAGCCTGACGCCGGATCGCCCGCGCGCCGCCATTGCGCTGGCCGCGGTCGTGATCGTGGTTTCGTTCGCCGGATCATTGGCGCAAGTTTCCGCGATCGCCCTTGGCGCTCTCGCCGGCCTCTGGCTTTGCCGCGGAGAGACGCCGCCCGCCTCGGGACACCTGAATTTTCCGGTCACAAGATTCGGCGGCGGGATTGCGCTTGTTCTGTTCGCCGCCCTTCTTTTGCTCACTCCAGTGGCAGTGGCAGCGACCGGATCGCACGCACTTGCGATGTTCGATGCCTTCTACCGTTCCGGTGCCCTGGTCTTTGGCGGCGGCCATGTAGTGCTGCCGCTGCTGCAGGCGCAGGTCGTGAGCCCCGGATGGGTGAGCAACGAGACGTTTCTGGCCGGATACGGTCTGGCCCAGGCCGTGCCGGGACCACTCTTCACCTTCGCCGCCTATCTCGGCGCGGTGATGAACTCGCCGCCGAACGGCCTCGCAGGTGCTGCGATTGCGCTGGTCGCGCTGCTGCTTCCGGGCATGCTGCTGGTCTATGGCATGCTGCCATTCTGGGATGCGATGCGCACGCGCGCGGCCGCGCAAGCCGCCATGCGCGGCACCAATGCCGCCGTGGTCGGCATTCTCGGTGCGGCCCTTTACAACCCGGTCTGGACCAGTGCGGTGATGAGCCCGCGCGATTTTGCACTGGCGCTTGCGGGCTTTTTGCTTTTGACCGTGTGGAAGACGCCACCGTGGGTCGTCGTGGTCCTGCTGGCGGCTGCCGGCGCATTGTCGGCATTTGTTTGAATATGAAGCGATTGTATTCGCGCCCCCGCTGACATCGGCCTACGAAAACCGAGGCCATGCGGCCGCGCGGCCGAAAAAAGCCGGTGCTTGACGGCTTCGTTTTCCAAGGCAATGGATTGTTCATGAGATTCTTCGACGGCGCCAGAATGCGCGCTTTCCTTTTATGCCGCACAGTGATGGCGGCTTGCGCACTCGTCGTTGCGTCCCCCCTCGCAAACGCGCAAGCGAACTACCCGAACCGGCCGGTTCGAATCGTCGTTCCGTTCGCCGCCGGCGGCGTCGGCGATACCACCGCGCGGATCATTGCGGAAAAACTTTCCGATCGGCTTTCGCAGCGCTTCTTCGTCGAGAACCAGCCCGGCGCCGGCGGCATCGCGGCCGCACGGACCGTGATGTCGGCGGCCGCCGACGGCTATACGCTGATCATGTTGACCAACGGGACCGCAATCAGCGTCTCGCTGTTCGAGCACCTGCCGTTCGATCCCTTGAAGAATTTTGCCCCTGTTTCGAGCCTCGGATTTTTTGATTTCATCTTTTGCACGTCCGCCTCCTCCGGTTTTGCCGAGCTCGCCGATTTCATCGCCGCGGCGAAAGCGAAGCCCGGCGCGCTCAATGTCGGCACCATCAATGTCGGCAGCACGCAGAACCTGTCGGCCGAGCTTTTCAAGACCGCCGCCAACATCGATTTCACCATCGTTCCCTATCGCGGCACACCCGAGGTCGAGGTATCGCTCCTGCAGGGCAACATCGCGCTGATGATCGACAGTTTTGCGGCGATCAAGGGCAACATCATCGACGGCAAATTCCGCGCGCTCGCATCAAGCGGCGCGACGCGCTCGGAAAGCACGCCAGATCTTGCAACCGTGCAGGAAAGCGGCGTCGACAATTACGACGTTGTGTCCTGGAACGCGCTGTTCGCCCCACGCGCCACGGCGCCGGAAATCGTGAAAACGCTCAACGGCGCCTTGCAGGATATACTCGCCGACGGCGAGCTGAAGAAACGGCTGCTCGCGCTCGGCATCGAGGCCAAGGCGAGCACGCCGGAGGAGATTGCGGTACGGCTCAGATCCGATATCGACAAATGGCGCGGCGTGATCGAGAAGGCGAAAATTCCGAAACAGTGAGGTTGCGGGACCTGTGGCGTAGGAAACATCCCGCCCGGAAACCGACATCATCGGCCCGAGAGTGCGCTACCCAACCTGGACGTCGTGCTGCATCAGTCACCGGCTGGCGGTTGCCATTTTCTATTCGCCAGGCTGTCGCAACCTGATACGATCCAGTATTGCTCGGGCGCGCAGAGGCCGTGTGCAATGAGGCGACGGGATTTCACGAGCGGTCTGTTGCTTGCCGTCGCGACGCGGTCAGCGCGGGCTCAGCAGCGAGCCAGGCCCCGGATCGCAATTTTTCATCCGGCAATCCCGACCACTCTGCTTACGGAAACCGGCGGGGGAAGCGCATGGCCCACGTTTTTCAGAGAGCTACGCCGCCTGGGTTATGTCGAAGAACAAAATCTGACCATTGAACGCTATTCTGCCGAGGGGCACCACGAGCGTTACGCCGAGTTGGTACGGGAGATCGTGGTCCGCAACCCGGATTTGATCGTTACCGGAACGAACCCCGTCGTGATCGCCTTCAGAGCGGCAACCAGCACAATACCTGTTGTTGCGTTCATGCTGGATCCGCTGGAAGCAGGACTAGTCACCAACCTGTCGCGCCCCGGCGGTAATGTCACCGGCATTACCCTCGATGCCGGCATCGAGATCTGGGGGAAGCGTTTGGAACTGCTAAAAGAAGCCGTGCCTTCGGCGGCCGAAGTCGCATTTCTGGGCATGCGCGGCGGGTGGGAAGGCTCCTCTGGGCAATTTTTGCGGGATGCCAGCGGCCGATTGGGAATTTCGCTTATGTCGATGGTCCCGGACGCAGGAACTCCCGCTGAGATCAGACGTGTCTTCGCTACGATGGCGCAGCAAAAGCCGGACGCAGTATTGGTTAGCGGTGAAGGAGACCTATACGCTCATCGGCAGCTAATCGTCGAACTCGCCGAGAAGAACCGCTTGCCGATCATGTGTCCTTACCGCGACTACGTCGATGCCGGCGGATTAATGGCCTATACGGTCGATCTCGCGGAGCTGATGAGGCACTTGGCCGCCGACGTGCATCAGATTCTCAACGGGGCCAAACCAGGCGACATCCCGATTTATCAGGCCACCAAGTTCGCGCTCTTTATCAACCTGAAGATGGCGAAAGCGCTTGGGCTTGTTCTATCGCCGTCGCTGCTATCCCGCGCCGACGAAATGATCGAGTGACGGCCTGCGACTTCATTTATTGGCCTCTTGCTGACCTGCTGAGGCTCGCCTTTGCTTTCCGCTTCTTGGACCGGACCGGGCATCGGGCAAGCCGGGGACGAAGACAGCTTTTGACCCCAACCGGACATCATCTCCATCTCCCGGCGCGCCTGGTTGACCTCATCGAGCGGTCCGACATTCACTGGCAAACCAGTACGGGGGTTTTCGCGTGCGTCAGCACCTTGCTTGTCACACTGCCGATTAGAAGCGCGGAAAGTCCGCTGCGTCCATGCGATGACATAACAATGAGATCGCAGCCTTTGTTCTCGGCAGCTGCGATGATGGCTTGATGGGATTGCCCGCTCTCCACTTTAATCGTGTCGCAGGAAATACCAGCCTCCTTGGCCGCACTTGCCGCGCGATTCAACTCGCTCGTGGCCTGTTCCCTGCGCAGCTCAGCATATGTTGCGACTGCTTCAAGGAACCGCCCTCTCATCTCTGAAAACGGCTCCACAACGAAGATCACGGATACCTTGGCTCCAACGGATTTAGCCAGCGCCAACCCATGCGCCACCCCATGCTCCGCTAGCTCCGACCCATCCGTCGGAATGAGAATATGCCGGTACATGCTTCACCTCCGATTGTCTGGACATATCGCTGCGTTCCGGATGTAAGTTGGGCCCGCGCTTCGGATACAGTCTTGAGATAAATCAACCCATCGGCCCGTCGTGCTGCGGCCCAGATGTCCACACATGGCCCCTGGCGGACATCCCGGTTGGCAGGTCCGCTTCCTGGACTAGACCGGACACGGCAAACGCGGATCGTCAATTCCGGTTTTGACCCTTAAGAGACATATTACATCGAATTGGCCGGGGCCCTTTGCTTTGCACCAGGCAACGGAAAAGCGAACGCAGCCCGTGCCACGGGCCGGGCAAATGCCGCCCGGGGCAATAGGGCTATCCCGCTATTACTGCTCACAGGTCCGCAACAAAGTGCTAGGCTCTTGCTTGCCCAGCGGCGTGGTTGGTCTGGCCGTTCGGAGGGCGCTGTGACCGAGCAGCGGGTTCAGAGGCGATTAGCCGTAATCCTGGCCGCCGACGTAGTCGGTTATTGCGCGCTCATGCAAAACGCCGAGGAAGCCACCTACGCCGAGTTCGAGCGGCTGAAGCGCGAAGTAATCGAGCCTGACCTCTCCCACCACGACGGGCGACTGATCAGGACCACGGGTGACGGCGCGTTGGCCGAGTTCGCAAGTCCATCGGCTGCGGTGCGATGCGCGGTGGAGATGCAGGAAAGCATCGCGTCAGGCCAAAGCCCCCTTAAGCTACGCATTGGGGTCAATCTCGGAGAGGTTATCGTCGGGGCTGACGGCGATCTTTTTGGTGACGGGATCAACATTGCCGTCCGGCTGGAGGGGACCGCCGACCCGGGCGGCATCCTGATTTCCGAAAAGGTGTACAGCGAAGTCGAAGGCAAGCTGGACTTTGGCTTCGAGGACCGGGGCGAACAGCAGCTCAAGAACATCTCCAAGCCGGTCCGCGCTTTTGCTGTGCGCGCGGGAGCGCATAGCCCGCTAAGCGAGAGGCTAAGTGCGTCCCCGCCACTTCCTGATAAGCCC
>Ga0306920_100012554_pt1 | contig 11496 bp, 11 predicted proteins | sample flu12Cox44000170_FD_204666 | JGI IMG/M metagenome (GOLD analysis project Ga0306920, IMG submission 204666) | Lab enrichment of tropical soil microbial communities from Luquillo Experimental Forest, Puerto Rico - flux4day.12C.oxic.44.000.170 (v2)... | ecosystem: Environmental > Terrestrial >...
GACCCTTCGCTGCCGGGGAACGTGGCCAAGCTCGCCGCGGTCGAGGACCTCGTCAAGATCGCGGCGGATACCGGCGTCTCGCTCATCCACATGGCGCTCGCGTTCGTGGTCGGGCATCCGGCAGTGACGGCAGCGATCATCGGGCCGCGCACGATGGACCAGCTCACCGACCTGCTTGCGGGGGCGAGCGTGATGCTGGACGACGATGTGCTCGACCGGATCGACCAGATCGTCCCGCCGGGCATGACGCTCAATCCGGCCGACGCGGGCTGGCAGCCGCCTCTGCTCGCCGACTCCGCCGCCCGCCGCCGCCCCCCGGCTACCCGCGGCACCCGCTAATCCAGCGGCACTCGATCATCCCGCACTCCGCCTGCTCCCGCCATCCGCGCCACCTGCTAATCCCGCCGGCGCGCGGCTTCCCGCTCCAGTCGGCGAGCCCGATCCTGAGCGTGGCGATCATCGCGCGGCAGCTGCGAACGGCGCTGGCGGCTCGTTTCGGCGACCAGAGCGTGTTCATGGACGAGACGGCCATCAAGCCGGGTCAGGACTGGCCCCGGGAAATACCCGAGGCCGAGCTCGAAGCGGCCGCCGGACAGATGGTGCAGGGTGGCTGACTCGTGGGCCACGATCGCGGGATGCCGGAAGTCGTTGCAGAGCACCATCGTGCCCAGCCGCAGCCGGCTCGTCACCGCCGGGTTCCGACCGCCGTTGCTGTGTTCATCCAACCAGCGGTGTTTGGGTCGGTACCCGCGATCGATCGGGATTGACGATGGATCGCTGGCCCGTAACCCTGGTGGCGTGACCGAGGAACGGGTCCAGGCCGAACGGTTCGCGGAGCTCTTCCGCGCCGTCTACCTGACGTTTCATCGCCGCGACGGGCCGCGAGCGCAGTTGCCGGGCGCGTCGAGGGCCGTGCTCGAGCACCTGGCGCTGGCCGGCCCGCTCACCGTGGGCGAGGCCGCGGCGCACCTGAGCAGGGCCCAGTCGGTGGTCAGCGAGATCGTGACGCACCTGGAACGCCAGGGCCTGCTGGAGCGCGAGGGCGATCCGGCCGACCGGCGCCGGACGCTGATCTGGCTGACCCCGCACGGGCATGAGGTGCTCCGCCGGGACCGCGAGGTACTGGGCGTCGACCATCTCGCCCGCGCCCTGGCCCGGCTGCCGCCGGGCCAGGGCGACCAGCTCATCGCCGGGCTCCGGGCCCTGGTGGACCTGGCTGTCCCGCCGAATGAACCCCAGGAGGATTCTCAATGACCGCGACACACGCCTGCGAAAGCTGCGGGATGCCCATCGAGACCGGCCGTTACTGCGGCTACTGCACCGACGAGAGCGGCGCCCTGCAGTCGTTCGACGAGCGCTTCGAGCGGATGGCCGGCTGGGAGGCACGGCGCCATCCGGAGGCGACCAGGCAGGAAATCGAGCGCCAGACCCTGGACTACATGGCCACCATGCCGGCCTGGCGGGATCACCCGCGGGTCGCAGCTAGCCAGCCGTCGCCGGAATCCTGAGCAGCCGCGCCGCGATGGCGGTAATGGCGGCCAGGGGGATGGTGACCGCGACGCGCTGCAAGATGCCCGCCGCGGGCGCGGACGTGTCGCCAGCGAACGCGATCAGGACCGCGGCGGTGGCCGCGGCGCTCGCCAGCAGCCATGGCCGCCACGGCTTCCATCGGGGGTCGCGGCCGAACCGCGCGGCCAGCAGCACCTGGGCCACGACGAGATCGGCGTAGATCACCGCGCTCGCCACGTCGTGCGCGTGGTTGTGCCACGAGACGCTCCCCGGGGTCAGCAGCATGTGGTCGCGGCGCAGCAGGCCGGCCGCGATGGTCAGCACGCCTGCCCCCTGGATGAGCCGCGGCGCCAGGCCCGCGTGCCCGCGCCCGCCCAGGGCATCGTGCAGCGCGGCACCGAACGCGATCGTGCATCCGCCGAGCACCAGGAACCCGGTGAGCATGATCCACGGATCCCTGGCGTCTGATGCGGCAAGCCCGCTGAGCTGTATCTCGGTGCCCCGGTGCCCGGTCTGGCGCAGGGAGCCGGCGATCCACGCGCCGGTGAACGCGGCCGGCCCGGCGATCCCGGCCGCCGCCGCTGCCCGGTTTCCCGCGTTGGGCCGCTTCTTGCGTGGTTCAGTCATAATTACCTGCGGGCGGCTTTGTGGAACCGGCAATCGTTCTCAAGGCCGCTTAGGTGTAGTTTCGCTGGTGAGGGCCATGCAGTCGATTGCTGCGGAGGGGTTACATGAGCATTATGGGCACCCGAGTCATCCGGACGGAGGACCCGCGGCTGCTGACCACAGGTGGCGTCTACGTGGATGACCTGCGGACGCCGGAACTGAACCGGGCGGCGCGCGTGACCTTCGTGCGCAGCCCGCTGGCCCACGCGCGCATCACCGGCATCGATGCCAGCGAGGCGCTCAGCGAGCCCGGCGTGATCGCCGTGCTGACCGTCGCCGACATGGACGACCTGTCCCCGCCACCGCCGAGCTCAGGCGAGTGGGACGGCAGCCCGGCACCGCTCGGCGGCCCGTGGGCCGAGCCTTTGCTGGCGGTGGACACGGTCCGCTTCGTCGGCGAGCCGGTCGCGGTGGTCATTACCGATGGCAACCAGGGCGAGGACGCCGCCAGCCTGGTCTTCGTGGACTACGACCCGCTGCCCGTTGTCGTGGGACCGATGGCCGCCCTCGCCGACGAGACCCTGCTGTTCCCTGCCGCTGGCACCAACGTCGCCGTCAAGAATGCCGTGTCCACCGACGACGCCCCGTTCGACGCCTGCGACGTGGTCGTCGAGCAGGACATCGTTAACCAGCGGGTCGCCTGCCTCCCGATGGAGGGACGGGCCACCGCAGCCGCATACGCTGACGGCAAGCTGACCGTCTGGACCAGCTCGCAGAATGCCCAGGTGAGCCGGCTGATCCTGGCCGGCGCCCTAGGCATGGCTCCGGACCAGATCCGCGTGATCGTGCCCGACGTAGGCGGCGGGTTCGGCGCCAAGATCGGCATCGACCGGGACACGATCACCATCGCCTGGGCGGCCAGGAAGACCGGCCGGGCGCTGCGCTGGGCCGAGACCCGCAGCGAGAACATGGTCGCGATGACGCAGGGCCGTGCCCAGCTGCAGCACATCAAGATCGGCGGCAGCCGCGACGGCCGCGTCCTCGCCTACCGGCTCGACACCATCCAGGACGCCGGCGCCTACGCGCGCGTCGGCGGAACCCTACCCTTCTTCACCTGCCTGATGGCACCCGGCGCGTACGACATCCCGGACGTGCAAGCCGGGTTCCGGATGGCAGTCACCAACACCACCCCGATCGCTCCCTACCGTGGGGCGGGCCGGCCCGAGGCCACGGCGGCAATGGAGCGCGCGGTCGACCTGTTTGCCGCCGAGATCGGCATGGACCCGGCGGAGGTCCGACGGCGCAACTTCGTCGCCCCGGACAAGTTCCCGTTCCAGACCAAGACCGGCGCCATGTACGACACCGGCCGCTACGCCGACGCGCTGGACAAGGCTTTGGCCGCGGCTGGCTATGACGGGCTGCGTCAGGAGCAGCGGCGCAGGCGCGACAACGGCGGCCCGAAGCAGCTTGGCATCGGCATTTCCTCCTACGTCGAGATCACCGCGCCCGACCCGGACCTCGGCGAGACCGCCAAGCTCGAGGTGAACGACAACGGCTCTGCCACGGTCTACACCGGCAGCTCGGCGCACGGCCAAGGGCACGAGACCGCCTGGGCGATGCTCGTGCAGCAGGAGCTCGGCATCCCGATGGAACAGGTCACGGTGCTTCACGGTGACACCGACCTGATCCCGGTTGGCGTGGGCAGCTACGGCTCCCGCTCGCTGCAGCTCGGCGGCTCGGCCGTACACAAGGCCGCGCTCGAGGTCAAGGACGAAGCGCGGCACCATGCCGCGGAGATGCTCGAGGCCGCCGAAGCCGACGTGGTACTTGACACGAGCACCGGCCTATGGCAGGTGCGCGGCGACCCGGACACGGCGCTGTCCTGGGGCCAGGTCGCGGGTCACGCCAGCGGCGGCACCCTCGTGGCCGACGTGAGCTTCATTCAGGACCGGCCCACGTTCCCGTTCGGGACCCACGTGTCCGTGGTGGAAGTCGACACAGAAACCGGCCAGGTGAGGCTGCTACGGCACGTGACCGTCGACGACGCCGGTACGGTACTGAACCCGGTGCTCACCGAGGGCCAGCGGCACGGCGGGATCGCCCAGGGCGCGGCGCAGGCGCTGCTCGAAGAGATGCTCTACGACGCCGACGGCAACCCGCTGACCTCGACCCTGGCGGACTACGCGGTCATTTCCCCGCCCGACCTGCCCAGTTTCGAGCTGGTGGCCAGCGAGACCCCGACCGACCTGAACCCGCTCGGCGTCAAGGGCATCGGCGAGGCCGGTTCGATCGGCTCGACCCCCGCGGTCCAGAACGCGGTCGTGGACGCGGTCGCGCATCTGGGGGTCAGGCACATCGACATTCCCGCCACCCCGCAGCGGGTGTGGATGGCGATCAACGAAGCACGAAAGGCGAGTGACCAGTGAAGGTCAACCTGACGGTCAACGGCAAGGACATCACCGCGGACGTCGAGGACCGCATGCTGCTCGTGCACTTCCTGCGCGACGTGGCTGACCTTACCGCGACGAACGTGGGCTGCGACACCACCTCCTGCGGGGCCTGCACCGTGCTGCTGGACGGCGAATCCGTCAAATCGTGCACGGTGCTCGCCGCCCAGGCCGGCGGGCACGAGATCACCACCCTGGAAGGGCTGGCCCGCGACGGGACGATGCACCCGGTGCAGCGCGCCTTCCACGAGCAGCACGGCCTCCAGTGCGGGTTCTGCACGCCGGGCATGGTGATGGCGATCGTGTCGCTGCTGCGCGAGAACCCGCACCCGACCGAGGAGCAGGTGCGGACCGGTCTGGAAGGCAACCTGTGCCGGTGCACGGGTTACCACAACATCGTCAGGGCCGCGCTCGCGGCCGCGGGAGGCCTTGAGGAGTCGTCGCCCCAGGCCATGCCCTCGCGGGGGGGTCTGGGGGGGTCGCCCCCCCGGGACAGCACGGCGGAGGTGCGAGGGGAGGTACCGGCGTGATCCCGTCATCGTTCACCTACAAGCGGGCAGGCTCGGCCGAGGAGGCCTGTGACCTGGCCGCGGAGTACGGCGAGGACGCCAAGTACCTGGCCGGAGGCCACTCGCTACTGCCGCTGATGAAGCTGCGGCTGGCCGCCCCTGAGGTGCTCATCGACCTGGGCGGTCTGCGCGACCTTTCGTACATCACCGACCAGGGATCTCACATCACAATCGGCGCGCTGACCAGGCACCATGACGTCCAGCACTCCGGCCTGCTGGCCCGCGAGATCCCGCTGCTGGCCCACGCGGCCGGCCGGGTCAGTGACCCGCAGGTCCGGCACCGGGGCACGATCGGCGGCTCGATCGCGCACGCCGACCCCGCCTCCGACCTCCCTGCCGTACTGCTCGCCCTGGACGCCACGCTGGTCGCCCGCGGCACCGACGGCTCGCGGGAGATCGGAATCGGGGAGTTCTTCGAGGGCCTGTTCGAGACCGTCCTCGAACCGGGCGAACTGCTCACCGAGATCCGGGTGCCGAAGCCCGCCGCGGCGGGCTGGTCGTTCCAGAAGTTCACCCAGCGGTCCATCGACTGGGCTATCGTCGGCGTCGCCGCCCAGGGCGGTCAGGTCGCGCTGGTCAACATGGGCGGGACCCCGCTGCGCGCCGCCGCGGTCGAGGCGGCCCTGGCGGGCGGGGCGTCGCCCGCCGCCGCGGCCGCCCACGCCGCCGAGGGCACCAGCGCGCCCTCGGATATCCGCGCCAGCCGCGAATACCGTGAGCACCTGGCCCGGATCCTGGTCTCCCGCGCCCTCACCGAGGCCCGCTCGCGGTCCTGACCAGCATCGTGATCGCTACCCCCGTATCATGGTCGCTGCGGGTTCTCGCCGCGGCCCTGGATGACCGCGGCCGCCCGGCGGACGCCGACGCCGCCCGGCGCGACGCCGACGCCCAGCGCGGCGCGCAGGCATGATCGAGGCTGTCGTTTTCGACCTGGATGGCGTGCTGGTCGACTCCGAGCCGGTGTGGGAGCAGGTACGCCGCGAGTTGGTAGCCGAGCGCGGCGGGCACTGGGCCCCGGACGCCCAGCGCAGGCTGATGGGCATGAGCACGCCGGAGTGGGCCGCCTACCTCAGCCGGGACCTCGGCGTCGGCCTGCCTCCCGACCAGGTCGCGACCCTGGTCATCGACCGGATGACCGCCAGGTACGCCGAGCACGTGCCGCTCATGGACGGTGCCGCGGACGCGGTGTACCGGATCGCCGCGCGCTGGCCGCTTGGCGTGGCGAGCTCGTCGCCCCCGAGGCTGATCGAGACCGTGCTGCGGTCCGCTGGCCTGCGCCCCTGCTTCTCCGTGGTGCTGTCTACCGAGCAGGTGGCCCGCGGCAAGCCGGCCCCGGACATCTATCTCGCGGTAGCTGCCGCGCTCGGCTTCCCGCCGGGTGACTGCGCGGCGGTGGAGGACTCCGCGAACGGGCTCCGCTCAGCCGCCGCCGCGGGCCTGCGGGTCATCGCGATCCCGCAGTCCCGGTATCCGCCCGCGCCGGACGCCCTCGCCCGGGCCAGCCTGGTCCTGCCCGGCCTGGCCGGGCTGACCGTCGACGCCGTCGCGGCCCTGGCTACGAGCTAGCCTCACGCGTTCGTGGCTGCAGCACGATGGCGGCCCCGTGAGCGCCGTGCCGGACCTGGACCAGTGCCGCGGCGGCCTGCTCGAGCGGGAACTGCTCACCGACCCGAACCGTAAGCGCACCCTGGGCGAGGAGGCGGATGAGGCGGCCGAGCCGCTCGCCGTCCGGGGCGACCAGTACCGCCTGCACCGTGATGTCCCGTACTCCAGCTGCTCTCACGGCTCGCTCCCTTCGTTCACGACGATCGGCCACAATGGTCGTAGCGTCAGTCGGCTGACTGATGCCCGGAGCCAGCCGCCGCACCCAGCTTCGCACCATGGACGCGGGGGCGTGCCCGGTGAAGGTCAGGAGAGACGGACATGAACGAGTCAATGACCTACGGCGGTTACGGGACGGCGGAACGCGACCGCACGCACACCCTGTTCGCGCAGACGATGGGGTACGTGGCGGTCACCACGGGCTTCTTCGCGCTGGGTGCCTACCTAGGACGCAACCTGTCCCACGGCTGGGCCTTCGTCTGGTACATCGTCGCCTTCGTCTGCCTGATCGCCATGAACTTCGCCGTCCGGCGATCCGCCGCGCTGTCTGTGGTCCTGCTGCTGATCGTCGGGCTGGGGCTCGGGCTGGCGCTGGCGCCGACCCTGGCCTATTACGCGAGCATGAACCCGCAGGTGCTCTGGCAGGCCGGCGGCGCCACCGCGCTGTTCATCGCCGGGTTCGGTGCGGCCGGCTACGCGACCCGGCGGGATCTGTCCGCGATCGCCCGGCTCTGCTTCTGGGCCCTGGTCGCCCTCATCGTCTTCGGCATCGTGCTGATCTTCGTCCGGATCCCGCACGGCTACCTGATCTACTCGGTGCTCGGGCTGGTGATCTTCGCGGGCCTGACCGCGTTTGACTTCCAGCGGCTGCGGCGCTCGACGGACCTCGCCTCCGCGCCGCTGATCGCCGCGTCGATCTTCCTCGACGCGCTGAACGTGTTCCTGTTCTTCCTGCGGATTTTCTCCCGCAGCGACAACTTAAGGCGCTCGGTGTCGCGTTGAGCCGGCGGGACACCCGACAATAGGAGCGTGCAGGTACGCAGCGCGCTGGCCAAGCCGGTGAGGTGGATCTGGTCCGTCCGGGGAGCGATGCTGCTCTGCGGCGCGCTGCTGGTGCTCGCGTTCCCCGCCGCGAACCTGGAGTTCCTGGCCTGGTTCGGGCTGGTTCCGGGGCTGGTGCTCATCGTCAGGTCGCCCACGGCACGGGAGGGCGGGATACGCGCATGGTGGCTGGGCGCCGGGTATCTGATCGCGGCGCTGTACTGGATGGCGCCGGAGATCGGCCCCGCGGTGCTGCTGGTCGGGGCGGTGTTCGGCGTCCTGTGGGTGCCGTTCGGGGTGGCCGCGGTCAAGCTGCTGCGGCCCCCGCTCAGCTGGCCGCGAGCGCTAGCCGCACTGGTGGTCGTGCCGAGTTGCTGGCTGCTCACCGAATGGCTGCGGTCCTGGCAGGCTCTCGGCGGCCCGTGGGCCGTGTTCGGCGTCAGCCAGTGGCAGCACCCCGCGATGCTCGCGCTCGCCGCGGTCGGCGGCGTCTGGCTGGTCAGCTTCGCGCTGGTCATGGCCAACGTGGCCATCGTGCTCGTGATCGAGTCGCTGCCCCGGGTGGGCGCGGCCTTGCTGCCGGGCGCGTCCTGGCGGGCGGGGCTGGCCGCCCTCGGCGCGGCCGCCGTGGTGGCCAGCGTCCTCGCCGGGCCGCTGGCGTTCGCGCTCACCCCCGCCAGCCCCGCCGCCCGCCAGGTCACAGTGGCCATGGTGCAGCCGGGCGTGATCAGCAACGCGAGCCTGCGCGCGCACGCGTCAGAGGCGCTGACCGCCGAACTTAGCCAGGGTGGCTCCCTGGGCGGAGTACGGCCGGACCTGATCGTCTGGGGCGAGAGCAGCATCGCGGACGACCTGACCTTGCCCAAGTCCGCCGCCACGCTGCGCCAGATCGAGGCGCTGTCCGCCAAGGATGGCGCCGACATCCTGGTCAGCCAGGACACCACCCCACCCGGCAAGGGCCATGAGAAATGGGCGGTCCTGGTCAGTCCCTCCGGGATCCAGGGCATCTACATCAAGACGCGGCTGGTGCCGTTCGGCGAGTACATACCGTTCCGGCAGCAGCTCGGCTGGCTCACCAAGATCAGCAAGGCCGCGGGGTCGAACATGACCCCCGGCACCGGCGCGCACTTGCTGCAGGCGACCGACCGGCAGGGTCGTCCGCTGCCGATCGGCGTGCTGATCTGCTTCGAGTCCGCGTTCCCTGACATGTCCCGGGTAGAAACCGACCAGGGCGCGCAGCTGATCGTCTACCAGTCGGCGACGTCCACCTTCCAGGGCACCTGGGGACCGGACCAGCACGCCTCGCTGGCCGCCGTGCGCGCCGCCGAGACCGGGCGCCCGGTGGTCCAGGCCGCGCTGACCGGGGACACCGTCGCGTTTGACGCCCGGGGCAGGCTGCTGGCCTGGATGGGCCAGTCCTCCCACGGCGTGGTCACGGTCCGGCTGGGACCGCCCGCGGCCTCGGCCAGGACCATCTACGACCGGCTCGGAGACTACGTGCCGTGGGCCGCGCTGGCGGTGGTCGTGGCCGCCGCGCTGGTCATGTTTGCGAATTCTCGTGGTCTTCCTGGCCGTAGAGCTGGTGTCGGCGGCGAGCATGATGCACAATATGTAGGGCACTCCGTGCCGAGCTGACGAGGCCGCTGGGGAAGGCGAACCTCGTCTTAGGAGGCACGGTGTCCGCACATGGTGTTTTGTACGTTCATTCCGCGCCCCCGGCGCTCTGCCCACATATCGAGTGGGCGGTAGCCGGAATCGTGGGGGCGCACGTTAGCATGCCTTGGGTCGGCCAGCCGGCCGCGCCGGGATCGCTGCGTGCCGAGCTCACCTGGCACGCGCGACCGGGCACGGCGGGAGCGATCGCGTCCGCGCTGACCGGGTGGAACCGGCTCAGGTTCGAGGTCACAGAGGACAGCTCTCCCGGCTGTGACGGCGTGCGTCACTGCTACACGCCGGAGCTGGGCATCTTCAGCGCCGTGACCGCGGCCAACGGCGACATCGTGGTGCCGGAGAACCGGCTCCGCGCCGCGGTGAAGATGGCGGTGCGGGCGGGTGCAGTGTTGCTGGAGGATGAGATCGACCGGCTGCTCGGCACGGCGTGGGACAACGAGCTCGAGCCTTTCCGCCGCGCCGCCGACGGCGCCCCCGTCCGCTGGCTCAACGCCACCGGCTGAAGCCCTCACCAGCTGGTCGGAACGGGCATGCCCTCGCTGTAGCCGGACGCGCTCTGCACGCCGACGGTCGCTCGTTCGGTGAACTCGGCCAGGTTCCGGGCTCCGGCGTAGCTGCACGCGGAGCGCAGCCCGGCCACGATCATGTCGATCAGGTCCTCCACCCCGGGCCGCACGGGGTCCAGGTACATGCGCGCCGAGGAGATGCCCTCCTCGAACAGTTCCTTGCGCGCCCGCTCGAACGGGGTGTCGCTGGCCGAGCGGAGCCGGACCGCGCGCGCCGAGGCCATCCCGAAGCTCTCCTTGTACAGCCGTCCCTCCGGGGAGCGGAACGTGTCGCCCGGAGACTCGTACGTGCCGGCGAACCACGACCCGATCATCACGCTGGACGCGCCCGCGGCCAGCGCCAGTGCCACGTCCCGCGGGTGCCGGACGCCGCCGTCGGCCCAGATGGCCGCGCCGAGCCTGCTGGCCTGCCCGGCGCACTCGAGCACCGCGGAGAACTGCGGCCGTCCCACGCCGGTCATCATCCGGGTGGTGCACATCGCACCGGGTCCCACGCCGACCTTCACGATGTCCGCCCCGGCCTCGACCAGGTCGGTGACCCCCGCCGCGGTGACCACGTTGCCGCCCACCACGGGGATTCCGGGCGTCAGCGCGCGTACCGCCCCTAGCGCGCAGATCATCTTCTCCTGGTGCCCGTGCGCGGTGTCCACCACAAGGACGTCCGCGCCCGCATCCAGCAGCTGCTTGGCCTTGGCCGCCACGTCGCCGCCCACGCCGATGGCGGCGCCGACCCGCAGCCGCCCCGAGGCGTCGACGGCGGGGGAGTAGAGCGTGGCGCGCAGCGCCCCGGTCCGGGTCATGATGCCCAGGCACCGGCCGGAGCCGTCCACCACCGGCGCCAGCCGGTGCCGTCCCTCGTGCAGCAGCGCGAAGGCCTGCTCGGGCGGCGTCCCGGCGGGCAGCGTGAACGGGTCGGCCGACATCACCTGCCGGAGCTGGGTGAACCGGTCCACGCCCAGGCAATCGGCCTCGGTGGCCACCCCGACCGGCCGCCCGTCCTCGACCACCACCACGGCGTTGTGCGCCCGCTTGGGCAGCAGGCTCAGCGCGTCGCCCGCGGTATCGGCCGGCCCGAGGGTCAGTGCGGTCTCCACCACCAGGTCCCGCGACTTGACCCAGGTGATCACGTCGGCGACCACGTCGGCCGGGATGTCCTGGGGCAGGATGGCCAGGCCGCCGCGCCGCGCCACCGTTTCGGCCATCCGCCGCCCGGAGACCGCGGTCATGTTGGCGGTCACGATGGGGATGGTGGCGCCGCTGCCGTCCGTGGTGGCCAGGTCGACGTCCAGCCGCGAGCCGACGGCCGACCGGCCCGGCACCATGAACACGTCGCTGTAGGTCAGGTCATGCTCGGGAGCTTGCCCGTTGAGAAATCGCACGTAGAGATTCTCCCCGACCCGCGCGGGTGCTATAGCCTCCTTCCGGTGGCACACCCCCCGGACCCGGGACCTGGCCACCGGACCCTCCGGCTGGGAGCCCGGCGGT
>Ga0306920_100012556_pt1 | contig 11495 bp, 10 predicted proteins | sample flu12Cox44000170_FD_204666 | JGI IMG/M metagenome (GOLD analysis project Ga0306920, IMG submission 204666) | Lab enrichment of tropical soil microbial communities from Luquillo Experimental Forest, Puerto Rico - flux4day.12C.oxic.44.000.170 (v2)... | ecosystem: Environmental > Terrestrial >...
ACGCGAACCGGCGTCACCTCCTGGAGCACAGGCGAGCCCTGCGCTGAGCTGGGTGCGCGGGCGGCATTTCGAGCGGGCACTTTCTTCATCTGCCCTTTCTGATCTCCGCGCACTCGATGCGGGGCGCGACCGACCGACCCGGCGCTGTCGGCCTGTCATCTACCAAGCGTCGAGCCGCTTCTCCGGTGCTCTGCGAAGCGCTTGCTTCGCGCCATTGTAAGCGAGGCTCGTGCCAAAATTGGAAAGCAATACCGCCGCCATTGGGGTGAACCCGAACGCAAACGCGCCGGCCACGCACAGCAAATTGGGCACCATTACCGCGTACCGCGCGCGGTCCTTCCGCCGTCCACTGTCGCGGGCCAATGCGTAGAGCGCCGGCACCGCGGCGATCGAAGGGGCCATCAGCACAATATCCGAGTGTCCCCATTCCGCTCCTACTGCTGCCGCCGCATCGGCGGCGCCGAGGCTTATCGACATATGCGCTTCGCGTACCACCGCCGCGGGCGCCGACTTGTCCCCGACATAGGCTGCGGCAAGCCCTTGTCGCCGCAGCCCGCGCAAAACCCGAACTTTGTCGTCGTCGCTCATGCCCTCGCCATACCGGTCGACGCCGAGAGCGTTTGCGAGGTCCGAGGCCGTGCGCTGCGAGACCAGGAACACGCGCCGACCGTCTCGCTGCAGCCAACGCACGGCGCTGGCGGCCTCTAGATACCCGTTACGGACAAAGCGCGCCTCGGCGACCTCTAGCCCATCCAGTTCGACAATCAGCGGCGGCGGGGCCGCTCCAGCGGCCACGGGGTGTCCGCGTAGCCGGACGAGATGATCGCCGAGGCCGATCGCCACGCCGTCGTCATCGATCTCGCGGAGGGGAGCCCGTCGGATGACGAGCCCGCGGTCGCGGCAGGCGCGGGCGAGCGCCTGACCGCGCTCGTCGCCGAGCCAGATCCCGGCGGCAGCCATCGCCGGCAGCAACCGGCTCTCGTCGAGCCGCTTGGTGCGCACCTCTACGACCTCACAGCCGGACTGATGCAACGCCTCGTGCTCGTCGAGGACAACCCAGGATGTCTTGGCAAGCCGTTCGAAGGCACCATCAGTGCGGATAACGGCGCCATTGCGGATTGCGGACTTGACGTCGCGCACCCTCTCGAGCGGCATCGCGAGGCCGATCCCCGTCGCATAGTCGGGGCTGAGGATGGTGCCGGCGGTCGTCACGTCGCCGACGACAAGACCGGCGCCCGCGGTCAGCAATGTCGGCGCCACCGCTTGGCCGGCGAAACCCTCGGCGTCCGGGTTGAGTGCCTCCGAGCGCCGTCGCGGCGCTGTGGTCTCGATCAGTGTTTGCGCAATCCGCGCCGCTCTCGTGTCGTCACCGCTGCGCAGCGTCTCGATATCGAGGGCGCCGGCAAGCAGCCTGCTGCCGGCGAACACCTGGTCGCCGGCAATCCGGCGCACCGGTCCCGGTGATCCCCCAAAAAAGCTTTCATCCACCAGCGCCGCACCACAGAGCACCCGGCCATCCACTGGCACTTGCTCGCCGGCGCCGGCGCGAACCTGCTGCCCAGCCGCGACCTCCACCCTGGGGACTTGGCGCACGAAGCCGTCGGGGGTCGACACGTGCGCTTGTCCGGGCAAGGTTGTGATCTCGTCGATCAGGCCTCGGGTCTCGACCTCGACATCCTGTTGGTAGCGGTGTTCCCAGTAACGGAAAAACCAGGATATCAACGAAGCCGCCAGAAACTGGCCGCTGGAGAGCCTTGCGCCGACGGCGCAGCTGTAAAGCAGCGGGAGGCCGATTTTCCACTCGCGAAGTTGAGAAGCGGCAATGCCAAAGGTCCCAAGACTGGCGAGGACAAGTAGTCCCGAGGCGACCGGCGCGATTAGCGGCAGGACGAACTCCCCCACCGCGGAAACGCCGACCATGATGTTCTCTAGATCGAAATTTACTGGCCGCGACGTGGAGACGGCTTCGCTCGGACGACTGAAAATCTCCGCCTCCGCGATCCGCACAAGCTGCAGCGCCGCGACCGCATCGGTATCGAAGCGCGCGCGCAGGTCGCCTGTTGCAGCAGCCTTGATCACCCCCGGTGCAACCCTCAGGGCGTTTTCGACGCGACGCGCCATCGCCTGATTGCTTTCCAGTGTCGGATGGCGGGCGCTCAGGTGTCCGTTCTGAATGTCCAGCTCGGGGAAAATCGAGATGACGCTGGAATGCCGGTAAAGGACGACCGGTTCGCCATCGGGCCAATGCGGCAACGCAGTCTCGTTCCCACATGCGGCGGGGGCTGCGACGGCATTTGCGAGCCGGGTCAGGAAGATACCCGGATCACAATTGACCGATCGGTACCTCAAAGTTGCTTTCGCCTCGGCCGGATCGAGCGCCAATGACTGGACCTCGTTGAACGACAGCACGCGCCGTGCGAAGTGGCGCGCCAGCGCTATACCTCCGGGCCCGAAGACCCGATCGTCGGTGACCTCGAAGGTGCCTGGGCGTGCTCTGACGGATGGGCGCGTCGCCCCCGCGGTCAAGCGAGCGTCGCTCCCGCGTAGGGCCGAAGTTCGCCAGCTTGGACCATCTCGACGAGCCCCGCGGTGAGCTCAGCGTCCTCGCCGCCGAGCACATCCCAGAGGTCATGGAGCTTGCGCCGCCGCCGCTCGATCTCATAGACCATATAGCCCACAGCGAGCGCGCTCATAAATATTGTGAAGTAATCCGACCACCTTTCCGGCATGCTTCCTCTCCCGCTCTCGGTCAGCCGCTAATCTCGCGCGGTTCATGGTGCAAAATGATCTCGATCGCGCCGAGGAACCCCTCTCGGCGAAGCTGCGCGCGAATCACCGCCTCGAGATCCGCAGCTTGGCGGTTTGCGTTCAGAAAGCGAGAAAACGCCTGCAATGCCAGGAGCGCCTGCTCCTCGGTGCGCAGTAGGCCCAGGTGAAGCCGGAAGCCGTGGAAACCGGCGGTCCCAGTCGAGCCGAGAGCATCCAGGTCATGCACGGCTATAATTGGATCTTTACCCAGCAGTTCCGAGCGGTGACGACGGATGAACTCGATCGACTTCTCCCTGCTCAAGACATAGATCCGTTCGCCCTTCTGCAAATCATGGAGCAGCCCGAAATTTTGGCGCAGCACCCTATGCGCCGGCGAATCCCAACCAGCATCGATGACGAAGATCTGAAACCGGGGACCAGCGGTTGCTGGTCTTGTCGATTGCTCTATGTCGGCGAGCGGCTCGATGACCGCGGCCTCTTCTCGCCCGGCGTGCTCCTCTAACGCGGGTGGCTGCGTCGGGATCTCTCTGCGCCGGGTGCCGACAGTCCTCGGCGGAGCCTCAGTTGTCCGCGACCTGGCAGTTTCGCGCGGCGTACCCGCCCCAGCCCTAGGCCGCCGCGACGCCGCCGATCCGCGGGGAGCCCGCGGCATCAGCACCACTCCATAGCCGGGCGACGAACTGCACTATCCGAATGACTGTCCAAACGACTACGATGGTGACGATTAACGTTATCATCCCACGCCTCCGTCTTGCGCTTAGTTAATGCTAAGTCCATGGTGCTGTCAATCGGCAGCGCGCTCTGCCCGATGCGGATGCGGAGCATTGGCGTCGCCGGGTGCTGCCAGTGGCTCCGCCCGCATGAGATCGGTAGTGAGGCCCGTCGGCAGCCCTTGTGCGCCGACGTCGCGCAGTAGGCCACTCTGCCGCAGCTCCATCTCAAGTATGTGCCGCCGCTCTGCTTCGAGCTCGGCGACCCGACGCATCGGCAATAGGCCGTTAGCGAGCGCGGCCAGTGCTGCAATGTTGTTGGTCACCACCGACGTGCCGATGCCGAAGCCCAATGTAAAGACACCCCCGATGCAGGCGAGGTTGGGGGCAAGAATCATCAGCCAGCTGTTGCGGACATTGCGGTCGAGATTGCGGGCAATATCGCGCAGCTCGCACAGCTTGCCGAGGCTCTGCTCCATAAATACGACATGTGCAGTATCCGTGGCGATCGAGGTCGCGCCGCGCAGGGAAATCGAGACATTGGCCTTCTTCAAGGCGATTGCGTCGTTGATGCCATCGCCGACAAAGCAGACTTTGCGGCCTTCGCGCTGCAGCTTCTCGACGTAATCGGCCTTGTCCGCCGGTAGCACCTGGGCGAAGTAACGGTCCATCCCGAGCTCTTCGGCGAGCTTGCGGGTCGGCGCCTCGTGATCCCCCGAAATGATTGCAATGTGCCTGATGTCGCGTTCGCGCAGCCGCTGGACGATACCGCGCACTTCGGGCCGTATTGACGCCCGCAGCTCGAGCGCGCCGCCGAGCTGGTCGTCGACCGCGACCATGACCATTGTGTGGCCTTCACGGTGCACCTCGTGGAGGGCTTCTTCAACCTCTCGGGTCAGCGGGACACCCTCCAACTCCATAAAGCGCCGGCTGCCGACCCGCACGCGATGCCCGTCGATGCCGACGGTGATGCCATAGCCGACCTTGTATTGGGTCGCGTCGGTCAATGGCAGGCGCAGGTTCTGCTCGGCCGCCTTCTGCAGTATTGCCAGCGCGACTGGGTGGTGAAACCGGCGCTCGGCCGCGGCAGCCAGCCGAAGAACCTGGAGCGGGCGAAAGCCGTTGGCGGCGATCACCCGCCCGACCTCGGGCCGCTCGCGCGTCAGTGTGCCGGTCTTGTCAAAGAGCACCGTATCGACCTGGCACAAGAGATCGAGTGCACGCCCGTCCTTTACCAGGACACCCTTCTGGGCGCAGAGGGCCAACGTCGACAGCATCGCCAGTGGCGCGGCCATCCGTATGCCGGTTCCGAGATCGCTGTTGACGACCGCTACTGCACCAGGCGGGCCCAACGTTGTTAGTGCGAGCCCGCCCAGACAAAGGGTCGGGATCACCGCCTTGTCGGCCAGCTGCTCGCCCTTGTGCTGCGAGGCAAGCTTGTAGCCCGCACTGTCATTCAGGATCTGGGCGATCTTCGCAGTCGCAGTCTCGCCGCCCGATCTCTCGACCGCGACATGGATCTTGCCGGCGACCATGACGGTTGATGCGAAGACGCGATCACCAATACCCTTCTCCGCGGGGATCGACTCGCCGGTCAGTGCGTGCTGATCGATCATCGCCAGACCCTCGACGATGATGCCGTCGATCGGCACCATTTCGCCGGTGTGGACGGCGACGATGTCGCCCTTGTCGAGCCGGTCGAGCGACATCTCGATCTCGATGCCGTCCTTGACCAGCCAGACGTAGCGCGGCTGCTTGCCAAAAGCCCCCAGCAGCAGCTTCTTCGAATTGTCCTCGGTCCGCCGGACCAAATAGCGGCCGAGCGATAGGCACCACGCGAGGATGGCGCCCGGGAATACGTGCAAAGTCGCAAGGCAGCCCAGGACAACAATCGAGTCGAGAACGTCGACCCCAAGTCGCCGCTCTTTGAAGAGCACCTGGTAGGCGCCACGGAAGCTCGGGATCGCCGTATAGGCGAACAACGCTGCCGAGACGGGCAGCAGCGCCGGCATGGCAAACTGGGCAACCGCAGCCAGCGGCAGCGAGGCGGTGCAGATTGCAAGGTCCAGATCCAGCGGATCGAGCCGGTCGGGGTGTTCGGCATTGGCCAGTGCGCCGTCCAGTATCTCGATGACCTGCACTGGGCTGAGCTGGCGCGGATCGTACTCGATTTTGGCGAAGCAATCGCGAGAGCTGGTCTCGTAGCGGTCGACCCCGAGCACGCTCATCAGCTCCCGTTCGATCGCTTCGCAAAGGACCGCCTTGCGATAGAGAACGCGGTTCTCGAGCTTGATGATGCCGACGCGCTCGCTGATCACCTTCCAGCCGGTCACCCTTTGCCCGTAGCGGTGATAGTGCACCGCGCCGTGTCGGTCGAGGGCCGTCAGAGCCGACGGCACCTCCATTCCCGGCGCAGAGCCGGGCGCGGCATCCAGTAACGCCGCCACCTGCTCGAGGACATGACGAAGGCTGTGTTGCGCCGCATCGAACCGCAACTCGATCGCCGGCGTGAATCCCTCGGCCATCGCCGGGGCGATCACCACGCTATCGATCTCCGTTGCGAGAAACACACGCCCGACAAAACGTCGGCAAGGCGACCCGTCGGAGTCGGCGAACAACCGAGTACTCTCGATCCGGATAATACCGTCATCCGGGATGACGATTTTGACGTCGACACCGGCACAGACGTCACTGCCGGCGGGCGCGTCATACATGATCCACTCCCTCGTTTCGGCGATGACTATATTTCCGGCAGCGGCTCGGCGCTTCGCCGACAGTTGAAGAAGCCGATGGGGTGCCGCCGTCCGCCACTCGCCCTGACAGTGGATCAGCCCCGGCTGAGTTCGTCCATGGCCGCGGCACCGCCGTCGCGCAACCCGTGCATTACCGGGTTGTCCTGCGGCAACGACTGAGCAACGAAAACCGCGGCGTAGACGACACCATATGCCAGTGCGTACGAACCGCTGTAGATCATCCGCGACATGGTCTGCAGCATGTCGGATCCAGCTTCGCTCGCCACCTCGGTCGGGGCGGGGTGCTCCCCAGTTCTTCCCCCGACATCTTTTGACGCCGCTGCTGTCGGCCTCGTCGCGGGCTCGCGGGCATGGGTCGTGCTGGTCGTGGCCGCCATCTGTCATTATCCTCCGGAGCTGCATCCCAAACTGCGCTACCTGGTGAGACTAGCACACGCTTTTTCGAACCCGCAATCGCATGCGGGGCAATCTCCTGTGTAAGGTTTGTGTAATGTTGGTGTCGCAATTTATGGGTTGCCTCTGCATCGGATGAAGACGGTGCTTCGGATGGTGAAAACCGCCACGTGCCCGGCGCCCAGGTGAGGGTGGTGGGGTAGAAAGGGGGCTGAAGGTCGGAGCTGAGACGCAGACCTTTGAAGATCGCGTGATTGTAATAGGCCTCCGTTCCCATTCCGCGTTGCGCGGCTGGCCCACTGCTTTCTGACTGGTCTTGTCCCAAAAGAGGCCGAACCCGACTCGGTGCAGCTTGTTGCCCCGGAACGGATTGATTATAGACCTCGCCATGCTAACCAGGTTTCGATCAGAATTGGCGGTTACGCTCGCGGCGTTGGCATGCAGCAACAGTCCGCATTGCGAATTGTAGTCTACACTGCGTTGAAAGACACGCCAGGGCTGATGCGCGATTGCTGCGGCACCGGGATTGGCAATACCCGAGAAGGCCGCGTGCGGGTATAGGTCTGCGTGGCGTTCTGTGCCAGTGGATGGCTGATGAAGTTGGTCTGCGTATTTCCGGCATTTTGACGGGCATCGTAAGCAGCAAAAATATTGACTGGGTGCTGCGGACAACGAGGTGCTCTCTTCTGTGGCGCAGTGCGCACCGATCTATGCCGGCTGGGCGGGTCCGCTGCTGCTTCGGATCGTGCCGGCCGTGTGGCGGACAGGCAACCGGCCTCTGACTGGCGGTTCGGATCCTCGCCACCCCGGCAAACCCGCGCCGAGCATTGCCGTCGTGCACTCGCACGGGCAAAGTGGCCGGCTGGATGACGAGGAGGGCCAGATGGCGCCGAGAATTGTTGTTGGGGTGTTCCAGTCCGAGGGTATTGCCGAGGACGCCCGCAATCGCCTGAAGACCGAGGGCGTGTCGGCCGGCGATGTCGTTCTCAAAGTGCTCAAGGAAATCGGCCCCATTCCGTCGACGATGGAACCCGAGCTCGGAGTATCATTCCTTGGCCCAGTCATTCTCGGGAATTTTCGCAAGAGCTTTGCCCACTATATTCGCAATGGCGAGACGCTCGTCTGCGTCCAGGCGCTGACGGACGAGCAGGTCGAGCTGGCGGTCGGCACGCTCAAGCAATACGCCCCGATCGAGGTCAGAGTCGTTTCGGCTGCCGAGGAGCCCAACCGGTGACGCCAAATCTGGGCTGACGGCGCTCTGCGCGCGGTCGGCGCTATTTCCTCATCGCCTGGTTCGAGGTCTTGCGGCGACATTACCTGGCAAGGTCCGCTCGCGATAGCTTCCGCCGAAATGCTTAAGTCGGGACGGTGACCGATTGCAGCCTGCCGCCCGGACGCCAAATTGTACACAATCACGTCGGGCAAATGTGTCAAAATGAAACAACGTTGTTTATCATGAGCTTACTCGTAAACTTCGCGAATGCCCAGAGAAATTGCGAAGAATCAATAGCTTACAAATTGACTAAAATTTAGGCAGTTACGAAGGAGTTAAGAATTCTCGCGGCCTCGGTGTAGTTCCCGCGATTTGTCAACAGGGTTATCCACCTTTTCTGTGAAAGAAAACCTCCTTCGCAAGGCCGGGCGAGAAGACCGACCACCGAACCGCGGTTGCCAACAGGCCTGCCGGTCATTGCTCTCAGGCCAGCCCGTCAAGCCACCTTCGGTTAGAGCGAGAGTGGGTACTATCGGGGTGTAGTGGTTGTGGAGGTCGAGCGAGTTGTGGTCCCGCCAAATGGGTCAGTCTCGGTTTTCGTGTGGGTTTCCGAGCTGCCGCCGACACCTTCCCTGTAAACATCCTTTCTGGTGACCTCATTGCCGTAGGGGTCCAGGCGCTTCTTGATCGTCGACGCGCGATAACCGCCGTCGGGAGTCGGTGCAACCTTCGTGGTCGTCGACGTGCTGGAGCCGGGAACAGGAGCCGGCGGGGCGACAGGCGCCGGCGGCGGGGAATAGGGCGGTGGCGGCGGAACCGGCGGATAGCTCTGGGCGGAAGCAACACCCGCCGTCAAGATGACGGCGGCCACGCCGGCCAATAGGTGCTTGGTCATTTCGTGTCCTGTCCTGCAAATTTCGCTGAGCAGTAAACTGCCGGCACTTTGCGTCGGTTCCGCCGAACGCGCGGATCAGAGACATCCGAGACGGCCCGACGTCCGAGCGACTGTGTTGGAACCCGCCACATCGCCACGTCGCGCCGCCCTCTCCGGATAGATTGCCTTGGGCTTCGGCGGCGCGATATCGGTTGCGGTCATGGCCTACGCCCTGTTGCTGTTTGTTCCGCTCTCCCTCGTCCTGCGCCATCTCGTCGATGCGCCGCCCGGCTGGGTCTTCCTGACCGGCGCCGCCGCCATCATTGTGCTGGCCGATTGGCTTCGCCGTGCCACCGACCAGCTCGCCGAGCGCGCCGGCAGCACAATCGGCGGGCTGTTAAACATCAGCTTTGGCAACACCGCCGAGTTGATACTAGCGCTCTTCGTCCTCTCCCGGGCGCATACCCGGATCGTCCAGGCGCAGATCACCGGCTCGATCATCGGCACGACATTGCTGTTTCTCGGCATCTCAGCCTTGGTCGGCGGGCTCGGGCGCGTCCGCCAGACCTTTAACCAAGCCAGCGCCGGTCTGCTGTCGACATTGCTGTTCCTGGTTGTCGTCGCGATTCTGCTGCCGGCGGTGTTCGATCTCACCGAACGGGTTGCCACGCCCGGGATCAACACCTCCCTTATCGACGAGCGGCTGAGCCTCGGCGTCTCGATGGTTCTACTGCTGCTCTACGCCGCTAACCTGATCTATACCCTCATCACCCACCGTGACGTGTTTGCCGGTGACGCGCCGAGCGGCGAGGCCGAATGGAGTGTCGCCCGAGCGGTGGCCGTCATGATCGCCGCCACGGCACTGATCGCGATCCAGGCCGAACTCGTCTCGAGCGCGCTCGAGGCGGCCGCGGCGCAACTCGCCTTGTCACCGGTGTTCTTGGGAGCCGTGCTGCTGGCGCTGGTCGGGACGGTGTCCGATCTTTTTGCTGCGGTGGTGTTCGCCCGCCAGGACAAGATGGACATTGTGTTCACGATTTGCATCGGCTCGGCGATCCAGACCGCTCTCGTGGTGGCACCCGTGCTGGTTCTGGCCTCGTGGCTCATTGGCCGGCCGATGAACCTGGTCTTCAGCAGCCCGCTCGATCTCTTTGCGATCGCCGGCGCGGCGTTCATTGTCAGGGCGGTCGCCGCCGACGGCGAGACCACCTGGTTTGAGGGCCTGCTACTGATCGGCGTCTATCTCCTCTTTGCTCTCGCCTACTATTTTGCGAGCCCGGTCTGATGCAGGTGACCGGCCGGCTCGCCGGAAGGCAATGGCGCCTCGCCAATCGGAATGCAACTGCGATCCGCTCCCGGGCTGAACCCTCGACTATTTCTGTACCCAACCGAAACAGGCGATCGCGGCGCCGCCGAACGCCTTCACCGCCGGAAGCCTCGCTCCCGCAATCCCGGGTTCGGCCTGGTGCCCGTGTTGGACGCAAACGGCGTCGAGTGGAACGCGGTCTTTCAGATTGCGTACTGCTCGCTGTCGAGCAGATTCTCAAGCTCGACCAGCGAGTGGATCTCATGGTCGGGTCGGATATCGGTACGATTTGGTTTCCGGTCCCGGTTCAGCCAAACCGACACCGCGCCTGCCCGTCGCGCCCCTTCCACATCGGTGGCCAGAGAATCTCCGATATGCATCAATTGCTCTGGAGCGCAGCAGGCCTCACGGCACGCCTGTTGAAAAATCGCCGGATCCGGTTTTTCGACACCAACATTTTGAGCCAGGATCACAAAGGCGAAGCGGCCGTGCAACCCGCATCGCTCAGGGTAGCTGTTCCCGTTTGACAGAAGTCCAAGTGTATACTCGCCGGCGATGGAATCCAATATCGGCAAAACGTCGGGGTAGAGTTCGATGTCTGCAAAGCGATGCTTGAGATAGACCGAATTCAAGTGGGCAGCTAGCTCGTGGTCGTCGCTGCCGACCGTCGCTATCGTGCGGCGGAAGGCTTCCAGTCTGATCGCTTCCAACGCGGCCCGTTTCCCTTGCAGGTCTTTGGCAACGGCATTTCGAATTTCGATCATGCGATCGACGGTAAGATCAATACAGCCGCTCCCGGGAAGACGCGCTCGCAATTCGGTAAGTGCATGGGCAAGCGAATTCCGCATGACCTTGTCGAAGTCCCAAAGGGTCATGTCGCCATCGAAAGAGATCGCCCTTATTTGAGAAATTTTGCCGGAGGTGCTCATGTCCGGATTGGCTATGTCATGCTGGCCGATGTCACCGTTCGGCCGGCTCCTCCGGAGATATCCCCAAATTTGCCGCGAGGAAGGCGTGCAGCTTCTGTTCCGCATCTCTGGCCGCCGGCTCGTCATATTCGACCCAGCGACCGAGAGAGCGCATACCCGGCGTCAATTCAGCAACGTCGAAGGCATGATGGACTCTCGGGTAAACGGTCAGAGCAATCGTCGCGCCATCCGTCCGTGCATGCTTCACCATTTCGCGGCACTGCTCGGCCTGGTTCCACTCGTCGGCCTCGCCGATCAGCACCAAAGTCGGCGCCGTCATCAAGGCCTCGGGGACGCAATTGGGATAATAGGCGATCGCAGCGCGAAAGCGCTCCTCGAAATATTGCGCGCCCAACTCGCGATCAACCGCGTAGAGCACCGCCGAGCCACCCATCGATTGGCCGAGCACGGCCACCCGCGCCGGATCGACAAAATCCAGCTGCGACAAGTAATGCAGCGCCGCGTAAGCATCGAACGCTTGGTCGACGGAACGGCCGCCGCAGCCGCTG
>Ga0306920_100012557_pt1 | contig 11495 bp, 7 predicted proteins | sample flu12Cox44000170_FD_204666 | JGI IMG/M metagenome (GOLD analysis project Ga0306920, IMG submission 204666) | Lab enrichment of tropical soil microbial communities from Luquillo Experimental Forest, Puerto Rico - flux4day.12C.oxic.44.000.170 (v2)... | ecosystem: Environmental > Terrestrial >...
GATCGGCGTGTGCCAGTTGAACGCATTGTGGACGAACACTGACAGGTCCAGTCCGTTAAAGCGCAAGCCGCCGCGCACGTCGAAGATACGAATCTCCGGCAGGCCCGGCAGCGTCGGATCGGAATTAGGCGCGTTCGCCGGGTTCTGGAAGGGCACGAGACTGTTCTGCGCCGTGGCGAACTGATAGTCGATGCGTACATAGGGATGCCTGCTGACCCCGTTCCAGACGTACTCGGCGTTGAAGTCCAGGTTCCACGGCGAAGCCTGCAGATGATCGCCCTTCGCCACGATCTGATCGGTGGGAGTAAGCGGGACATTGCTGTCGTAGGAGGCTTCGGTATAGGCGGCGATGAGGCCCAGGGTGAGGTCCGGCGTCGCGCGCCAGTTGATCTCGATCTCGCCGCCCTTGCCGGTGACGTCCCCGAGGTTGTAGTTGAATCCGAGTCCGCACACCAGATAGACGAACTGCTGAATGTTCTTCCAATCGATGTAGTAGAGCGCACCGCTCACCTGCAGGCTGTGTTCCAGCAGCGTGTTCTTGGCACCGATCTCGTATTGCCACAGGGAGTCCGAGGCGAAGGTACTCGGCGTCCCAGGCAGGCCGACGGTACACTGCGGCGGCAACTGCGAGTTGATGCCGCCAATCCGGAACCCCTTGGCTGCGCTCGCGTAGTAGAGGCTGTCGCGGTTAGGTGTGTAATTGAGCACGAAGCGCGGAGTCACGGGGTGCTCGCTGCCTGAGCTCGTAGTATCGATGACCTGATTCCCAAAGATTCCGAATTGCTGTTCCTTGACCACCCCGGTGTAGTCGAGCTTGGAATAGCGCAGGCCCGCCGTCGCCGAGAAAACCTGGCTGAACTTGTAGGTCAGCTCGCCGAACACGGCGAACTGCTTGTCGACCATGCTGAATTCCGGCTGCGAGTAGGCGAGGTTGTCCGGCCCGCACGGTGTTGGCACCGAGCACGCATCGGCGCTGTAGATAAACTCGGTCGAATTCTCGTGCGCGTGCAGATAGAAGAGACCGGCGGTCCACTGGAGTTTCGAGTTGGGGTCCACCGAGCTGAACCTGATCTCTTCGATGAAATTGTTCTGATGGTCGGTGAAGTAGGCGCTGCTGGTATCGCCCTCGGGCGGGTATTGATTGAAGAGGAATACCGTGCTGATCCACTGCGTGTAGTCGGATACCGAGTGCTGAGTGCGCGCGTAATAAGAGGTGTTCGAGACGATGTCCGCCCAAGGCTCGTGCCAGTCGATCTTCAGGGCGGCGACGTACCACGGGTCGGTGCTCGGATTGCGTTGCGCATTGCCGCTGCGATAGACGTTGTCGGCCGGATTGGAGATGTTCAGCCAGTACGCACCGGTGTCGTTGATGTGCAGAGTCTGCACATAAAAGGATGGGTCGATCGTCAGATTCTCGTTGGGCGCCCAGCGCAGCGCGGCGCGGAAGGTCTGCGTGTTGTGCCAGTTGGAGTTGGCTTCGATGGTATTGGTGACATCGGGAGTGGTCGTGTAAAGCGCCGCCGGAAACCCGAACACCGTAGGCGGGGGAGAGACCGGGGCCGGTCGTGTGTAATTCACCCGGTCGACCCAGCCGCCGTCCTCGCGGAAGGAGGCGCTGACGCGAAATCCGAGTACGCCGTCGATGATCGGGCCGCCGAACGCTGCGCCGGCTTCGTAGTTCTGTCCGCCGCCATCGATCTGCCCGAATTCGGCCTTGGCGAAGCCCGAATATTGCGTGAGTCCCGGCGTGGGCGTGATGAACCGCAGCGTGCCGCCCTCGGAGCCTGAACCGAACAGCGTTCCCTGCGGCCCCTTGAGCACTTCCACCCGCTCGAGATCGAACAGCGCCGGGTAGGGATTCACGGTACCGAAGTTCAGATGCCGTGTCTGTATGGGCGTGTCATCGATGTAGATACCGGTGGTGGAGGCGCCAGCCGTGGAATCGATGCCGCGGATGGAGATGTCCGAATCCTCGTCGTTGTAGTTGCCGCTGGCGCTCATGCCTTGCCGGAGAAAAGTGACGCCAGGGGCGACGCGCGTCAGATCGTCGATGTTGTGAAGCCCCTTGGCCTCGATGGCCTCCTGGCTCAGCGCCGTCACGCTCATCGGCACGTCCATCAGCTTTTCGGTGCGCCGCTCGGCGGTGACCACCACTTCCTGCAGCTCGGTGCCCGCGGCAGCCGCGGCGGCATCCGCAGACTGCGCCACCCGTTGCCCGCCAGCGCCAAGGATCGCCAGTAATGCCGCGAGAGCGAGTTTCCCGGTTTCCGATCGCATACAACCCCCCCATCGGCGCGCTGCAGGGCGCCTCTGTGCGTTTACGTCCTGTCGGCTTGCGAAGCGCGCTCTGGCGCGTCCGGGTGCGCGGCACGCGAATAGACCTTGTTGCCGCGGAACCAGGTCGCGAGGACCTTGGTGTCCGCCACCTCCGCGGCGTGACCACTGTCGGCGAGCGCCAGAATGTCGCGATCGAGGACGATGAAATCGCCCGACTTGCCGACTTCCAGAGAACCTGCCACATCGGCCAAGTACAGCATCGCCGCTCCGTTCACGGTATACGCATCGATCACATCGCGCAGCGGAACGCTCTGCTCCGGATTCAACGCCGGCAGGCCCGGATAGGCGCGCGTGACGGCGCGCGCCATGTTGACGAACGGGCGTGGATCGTTGGTCTCGACGGGCGCATCGGAGCCGGCCGCCAGAATGCCACCGGCAGCCTTTATCGCCCGTACCGGATACGCATTCGACTCGAAGTAACTTCCCGGCGCGTGCAGTGCCTGATAGCTGTTGCCGCTTACGTTCTGAAAGAATGGGATCACGGTCAGATCGTAGCCCGGCTCGGTATTCATCCAGGCGTAGGTGAACACCGCATAGAGATGCTCATGACCGAAGCGGGTCACGTCGGCAGGGTCGACCACCTGCAGATGCGCGAGCCCGTCATGCGTGGTCGCCACCCCGTCGGATCTGCGCGCTGCCTCGATGGCATCGATGGCCGTGCGTACCGCCGTGTCGCCGATCGCGTGGATGTGGAGATTGAATCCGGCCGCATGTGCGCGCCGGGCGTACTCGAGAATTATCTCGCGCGCATGCTGCAGCTCACCGTGGGAGATGGCGCACTGCGCAGGGTGATAGCCATTCGCCTTGATGAATGCCTGGATCGCGCCCGGCGACGCGAATTGCCGCGGCTGTGACCGCACCTTTTCACAGAGCGCGGAGCCGGTATCGACGTAGCCGGTCACCGTGGCATTTCCGTTCGCGTCGCGACCGAAGATCGGTTGCAGGAAGGGCCGCAGCGATGCGGCATTTGGCAGCGTCGGCGGGGTGGCATACGGATTACCCTCGAGCACCCCGTCCGCGAAGATCTTGATGAAGTCGGCGCGGATCAGCGGGTTGTTTGCATATTTCGCCCGCGTGGCGCTCGCTTTGGCGAGGATCGAGTCGTAGTCCACGCGCCCATCGGTCGTGCGCGTGTGCGAGGGATCGTAGAACTGGGCGAGCCGCGCCCGCGCCGTCATGCGGCCGCTCGCGTAGAGCTTGTCATAGACCGCAAGCGCCCCGGGCAGCACCATGGCGTCGAGAAACGCGGTGATGCCGGCACCGTTCAGCTTCTGTGTGACGCGCTCGGGTGCCTGGGCGACCAGCTCGAGGTCCACATCGAGCATGCTGTTGGGATTCACCAAGTAGCGCGCATCCTCGTTCACCGCGCCGTTGGGTTCGCCATTCGCATCGACGCCGACGAACGGGCGGTATTGCTTGAACTCAGCGGCCAGGGTCTCCTTCGACAGGCCGACCGTTTTGCCGGCCGAGTTCTTCGCCTGCGCGAGCGCCAGGCTGTTGAACGCGCCGTGATGTGCGTCGGCTCCGAGCAGCTGGATCTGCACGCTGGTGGAAGCGGCGTCGAGCGCCGCGCGCAGCGTCGGGTGATCGGCGTCCGGCTGGTTGCCGTCGGTGTAGTTCCACTGATGCACGATGAGCCGCTGTCCCGGCGGGGTCTTGTAGCGGGTGAGACACGCCGCGACGAACGCCGTCAGCTCCTTGAGCGGCATCGGCTTGCTCTGGAGATTGCACACATCCAGATCGAGGATGTCGAGGGGATGGATGTGCGAATCGACGAGCCCCGGCAGCACCAGTCGCCCGGCGAGCTTCTCCAGCTGGGTCTTGGGACCTACGAGGCGCTGCGCGTCCGCGGCAGTGCCGACGAAAACGATCGTTCCACCGCGGACGGCCAGTGCCTGAGCGATCGAGTGATGCGCGTCCTGCGTGTAGATCTTCGCGTCGCTGATGACGAGGTCCGCAGGGGGTTCGGCGGCGGAGGCCTCGCTGGCGATGGCCGCAAGAGCCGTGCTCAGCAAAACCCCGATGCACGAACGCATGTCAGCCCCCCAAAGAGTCCGTCATGGTGGCAGGCCGGCACAGTTACTGGTGAACGGCTTGCCGGCGAAGCGGTCGCGCACCCAGGCGAGCTGGTCCGGAGTCGATTTCACCATGGTCGGATCGTGATCGAGGCCCGGGTAGGAGCGGAAGCTCAAGGCGATGCCGGTGCCGCAGGCCTTTTTCACCACGCTTTTTACCAGCGCGAACGGTACGGTCTCATCGGCCTCACCCGTGAGCACCAGCAGCGGACCGCGAACGGGCGCCGCCCCGAGCTGATTGGCGGCAAAGAATCGTTGCGCGGCCGCCGTTCGATCCCAGCCCGGCTGCACTACCTTCTCTTCGTGGTCGTTGAGAAAGCTCGCGTAGGCGTACAGCCAGCAGCCCTTCGTCGTCATATCCGGGTAGCGCTCGAGCGCCTTGCCGACCAGCATGTCCGAGGGCTTGAAGTCAGGAGAGCGGACGTGGATCGCATAGGCCATGTACACCAGGTAGAAAGCGGCCGAGCTGCCCGGCTCTCCCATCTGATCGAGGATCGACTTCGGGTCTGCCGCGCCGGAAACCGAAATAGCACCGAGGTAATCCGGATCCTGCAACGTCGCCTGCATTTCCGCGACGCTCCAGGCAGTGATGCCACCTTGCGAATGCCCGATGACCACCCAGCGGCGACCCAGTTCAGGGACGGCGGCGTGCGCGGCCGGTACCGAATAGATGACATCCCGGGCCTGCGCGGTCTTATTGATGTACTCGTGGGGCCCCTCCGTCCCGAGGCCGTGATAGTCCGTGGCGACGACCGCGAACCCGGCCCGCACCATCGGCATCAGGCCCTCCTCGCCGTATTCCATGTCCTTCTGCAGCGAGGGTGCGCACATGCGTGCGACACCCGAGGTACCGTGTGCCCAGACGATGACCGGCCAGCCGTCCGTGGGCGGGCGGCCGGCGGGAATCAGCACGACCCCTGAAGTCGCGACATCGCGGCCATCCGCATTCAATGAGTGATAGAGGATGCGGACGGCCCGTGCACCGCTCGGCACCGCGTACCCGTGGAAAGGCGCCTGGCGCAGAAGATCGCCCGGTTTACTCGCCGCGAGCGCTGGGGTGTCGTAGAAGGCGGTTCTGGGCAGCGCATCCGCGCGCTCCATTCTGATCGCCTCGGCCAGCGAGCGCGGCAACCCCGGCTCATCGGCAGGGAGCGGTGCGGACCAGAGCGTGACGACCGAGGCGACTACCGCAGGGACGGCGGCAATCACGGGCACACGCGCTGGCCGCGTGGCGGGCTCTTTCTCTCGCATCGCGCCTTGACCCCCGATGGCATCAACGTGCTTGTGCTATCCCTCGTCTCCTCTGCGCTGGCCCCGGTGAGGCCGAGCGCGTTCTTCGTCCGGAAGATTCCCTGGATCTTGCCATCTCCCGGACCTCGGGCGCTACAGTCGCCTCGCCGCCGCGTGGACCTCCTTGATCCGGCCGCACGCATCGTGTTAATGCGAGCATCGCCACGATCTCATGGTCGTTGGCAAGTGGGTAATCGAGTGCGCCCCGCTGGGTAATCGAGTGCGCCCCGCGCAAGTAAAGACGGGCAGTGTTGGTTGTCAGAGCAGACACACGTGCAGCAGGTCAGCCTCCACCAGCCACTCGATTGCTGCCCGTCGCGACTCGATGACCTCGAGGGCTGCTACGAGCAGAGTTGCATCATGATCGACCCCGCGATCTGATTCGGTTTCAGTCTCTGCGGTGCGAGTCGTATCGGGCGGCGTCGTGTGCCCACGTGGCGGCGATGCAAGCCCCGAGCGCGCGGGCGAGCCGTGGATGAGGATGTCCGTCTCGTTGCTCAAAAATCCCACGATCGTTCCGTCCGAACCCGTCGCCAGTGCCCTGATCCCTTACCGCAATGCAATGTGCGTGCCACCGCAGCCGTCGCGGATGTCAGCGTGTTGAGCCGAAGCGGCCGGCCCTCGGCGCTGCCAACCGCCGAATCATGCCCCGTTCTCGGGCGAGTCGCGCCTCGTGCGCACGGCCATGGTGCACGCGTGGCATGCCCGCGGACAAGTTTCGTTTCCCTTTGGCGACACGGGCATGACAGCCATGAGACAAGTCACCCCCGTGTCGCAGTAGTTCCGATAGGCTGCAACAGCAAGTCCGCGGGCGAGGGCGTTTATCAGGTGACACGACCATTCACGGCACTGCGCGCTGCGCTCGCACGACTGGCGCTGTTGAGCGGCTTGCGGACACCTGTGACTCGCGGCTGGCTGTCAGGCCGGTTTCCACACGCCCTTGGCAGCAGGGGTTTTCGGCAGCGGCGCGATTATTTCTTATATATCCCGGGCGCGGTGACCCGGCGTAGCCGGGTACCGCTGCTGGTGATGCTGCATGGCTGCAGGCAGGACGCGCACAGTCTCGCTGGCGGTACGCGTATGAACGCGCTCGCCGATGAGCAGCGCTTCATCGTGCTGTATCCCCAGCAGTCCCTGTGGGCCAACCCACTGCGTTGCTGGAACTGGTTCAGCTCAGGCACCCGGGAAGGTGCGGGGGAGGCCGCCGCGATCGTTGCGCTCGTGCGGCACGTCGCGCGCCGCTATCCGGTCGACCGCTCACGCGTCTATATCGCGGGCATGTCGGCCGGCGGTGCGATGGCGGCGGCCCTGGCGTTCTGCTATGGCGCGGTCTTTGCCGCGTGCGCCATCGTGTCGGGTCTGATGTACTGTGCAGCTGACTCGGCAGTCGGCGCCGCCCAGGCGATGCGGAGCGGTGCGCGGTCATCGCCGGAGAGTACTGCTGCACAGGCTGCGCGCAGGGCATCGCGCAGGTTGGGCTTCGTTCCGAGCCTGGTCATGCATGGCGAGGGCGATACGGTGGTGCATCCGCGCAACGCCGAACAGACCGTCGCTCAGTTCCGAAAGTTCGCCGAGCTGACTCTGCCTCCGCAGCCGCTGAGCGAGCCCGTCGAACAGTACGTCACAGGCAATGGCCGCAGCTACCGGCGGCGTGATTACGCGCGCGGCAACCAGGTGCTGTTGCGCTCGATACTGATCGAGGGATTGGGACACGCATGGAGCGGCGGTGACGAGCGCGAGGAGTTCAACGATCCGACGCCGCCCGATGCAAGCCGGTTGATCTGGGACTTCTTGGCGAAGTACCGCCGGCCGGCGCCGCAGCGATGGCCGCAGATCCGTTTCTGGTTGCATCGGCTGCGTCGCTATCTGCGCGGGTGAACGCCCGCCGCATCTCGAGTGCTGGCGTATAGTGCGACCCAAACGCGTTCTCAGGGGGCGCACGATGCACCGCATGATTCTCGTCTCGCTCATGCTGCTCGCCATACTGCCGCTCGGCAGTAACGCCGCGAATGCACCTGATCAGAAACAGAAAGCGATTCTCGTCACCGGGGCCAGTACGGGTATCGGCCGGAAGATCACCGAGCGACTCGCGGCACATGGGTATTTCGTCTATGCGGGCGCCCGCAAGGAAACCGATCTCCAAGCACTTGGAGCGATAGCGAACGTTCAGGCCGTGCGCTTGGACGTGACAAAGCCGGAAGACATCGCTGCCGTGGTGGAATTCGTGAGCAAAGGCGGCCGTGGTCTGTACGGACTGGTAAACAATGCAGGCATCTATACCGAAGCTCCAGTGATCGACACCTCCCCTGAGGAATTCGACTTGGTGATGAAAGTGAATGTCTACGGACCCTATCGCGTCGCGAGGGCGTTCGCGCCGATGATCAAAGGCAGTCATGGCCGCATCGTCAACATTGGATCAATCAGTGGCATCCTCAACGAAACCGGAGCCGGGGCCTATCAGATGAGTAAGCACGCCATGGAGACCTTCAGCGCGACGATGGCCCAGGAGCTGGCCCCTGCTGGTGTGCTGGTCAGCATAATCGAGCCCGGGTCCTACAAGTCCGAGATAGTGCGCAACACCATGACACGATCGGGCACCGTTGCCCAGAAGGACGTCGATGATTGGGCAAAGCTCAAGGAGCCCGATGAAGTGGCGGCGGCGGTGGAGTCGGCGTTGTCCGAGCGAAAACCGAAGCTGCGGTACATGGTGGTGCCCGACGCCGAGCAGGCCCAGGACACGATCAAGACCCAGATCGAGCAGCTCGTTCAACTCAACGAAGGTCAGCCGTACACCTACGATCGTGCGGCGCTCATCAAGATGCTCGATGGCGCGCTCGTGGGGGCACGACCGCGATCGAAGTGACCGGGCGATCGTCCACCCCCTCTATATCCGCTCACAGAGGTACATGATGCGCGATAGGGAAGCGTCGCTCGCTAGTTTCACCGTTTCCTGGAGGTATCGCTGGTAGCTGTCGAATTGACTCGCGCCTTCAATGCGCTCTAATTCTGGTCGGTGACGGTGCCGCGCAATAAGTCGGCCGTTGGCAGCAGTCACTACACTTGCTGTTCTATCTTCGCTAGCCGCCACGCGCAGACCCGCTTCGGTCAGCAGGCGCTCGTTGAAGCCCGGCGAGGCTATCTGAGTAAAGCCCTGGCTCGATCTGAGTCTCACCGATTCGTTCGAGATGGCACCTGTCAGAACGCCAGCGTCCGTAAACAGGAACCTGCCTCCAGGTTTAAGGACCCGCCGGATTTCCCGAAAAACCTCGCGTCGGTTACGTGCATGCAAAATCACATCGAACGCGACTACTGCATAAAAGGAATCGTCCGCAAAGGGTAGGAGCTCATTGAGATCTCCCGTGCGGAGATCCACCAGATTTTCAACTCCCCGCTCGCAAGCCATCACCCGCGCCGCCTGCAGCGCCGCGTGGCTGATTTCTAACCCGACGCAACGACAGCGCCGCTGCTCCGCGATGAACGCCAGGATGCCACCCGGACCACACCCCAGATCCAGCAGAAAGCTTGAGCTTGACAGTTGCAGCAGTTGGATATCACGACGCAGCTCTTCCGCAGACACCCAAGAATGCTGACCGAGATCCTCACCGTACGCCTCATTGCGCACCTGCCGCATGACGGGCAGGTCGAAATCGCGATAAAAAGCCTCGTAGTTCGTCCCGTTTTCGTCTTCTTTGGCCATTGAGTGCGTCCGCTATACAGGTTTGCGAAGGGGGCCAAACCGCATGAGCGCGAATGCGAGCTTCAACGACGTGCAGGCTCCGCTGGCGCCCGACGAGGGTCTCCTCAGGACAGGATCACGCAAAATCACCATCCGACTCCTGCCGCTGCTGCTCATTGGATATCTCGTCAGTTACATCGACCGGACCAATTTGGGCTTTGCCGCGCTCACGATGAACCAGGCGATCGGTCTTACCGCCACGCAGTTTGGCATTGCTGGCGGGGCATTCTACGTTGGATACGTACTGCTGGAGGTGCCCAGTAACCTCGTCTTGCAACGTGTCGGCGCACGGCGGTGGCTGGCCCGCATCATGGTCACCTGGGGAATCGCGGTAGCGGGGACGGCATTAGCGCGGGGACCGCATAGTCTTTATGCCTGGCGGCTGCTGACCGGAGCAGCCGAAGCTGGGTTCTATCCGGGTGTCATTTTCTACCTGGCGACCTGGGTTCCCCGGAAACATCGCGCAAAGGCTTTCGGTTGGTTCAATGTCGCTAATCCGCTCGCTTCGGTGATCAGCGGTCCACTGTCGGCAGCGCTTCTCCGCATGGATGGTTTCTGGGGTATCGCCGGTTGGCGATGGCTCTTCATACTGGAAGGAATACCAGCGTGTGCACTCGGGATTTACACGTTCTACGCACTGCCCGATAGGCCCGGCGATGTTTCTTGGCTCACCGACACCGAGAAGGCAGCAATCGAGAATGCTCTGCAAAGGGAAAAGCGTGCGGCCACCACCACCCAGTTGTTGCGGGCGCTTCGCGATCCCCGCATCGTGATACTGGCGCTCTCGTACTTCTTCCTTGTCACCGGAGTGCTTGGCGTGACCCTATGGCTCCCGCAGATGCTCAAACAACATGGGCTCTCCACGACTGCAATCGGTCTGAACTCCGCGTGGCCGTATCTACTTGCGTGTATTGGTCTTGTCGTGTGGTCAGCTCACCTCGATCGCACGGGCCGATATTTACCGAACTACGTGTTCGCTTGCTTCATCGCGGCCATCGGGTTCGGAATCTCGGTCTTCAATTCGTCTCTGCCGCTGACCTTGACGGGAATCGCGATTGCTCTCATCGGAATGAATGCCTGCCGGCCTGCATTCTTTTCGATTTTGCCGACCTTCCTTGCTGGTACGGCCATCGCCGGTACCATCGCCTTCATCAATGCGATGGGTAATGTGGGTGGCTTCGTGGGACCGTACGTAGTTGGGTGGCTGAAAGACACGACCGGTTCCTTCAAACCCGGAATGTTTGCGCTGGCCGCTATGTTGGCAGCCGCCGGCGTATCTGCGAGCTTGGTTAACCTGGTGAGAAGGCCTGCCGAGGTTGCTGCGGACGCGTAAGCCGAGGCTCTCGCGGGCGATCGATCAGCAAGCGGGGATTAGCAAGCGCGGCGATCCGTACCTGCGGACGCTGCTGATCCATGGGGCTCGCGCCGTGGAGTTTGATCGGAGCTGGAGCCGGACTCAGAGGCCGGCTCTGGCATAGTTCTAACCCAAGCGGAGGCACCGCCAAACGGGTTGAGCAGGTGGCGTTCTCGTGATGGCAAAACAGGTCGGACCGTGGGAAGTTAGCCTGGATCCGCGCCCGGACTTCGAGTCCTATCAAGAGATGAGGCCTTCCTCAGCGGGTATCATCAGGGCCAGGCGGAGCGAACCTCTGCCGCAGTAGGCCGGATATAAGACTGCAGCCGAACCTCGATGCCAGAACGGTCACTCCACTTGCACACACGGGCGGCGTCCATATAAGGGCGAGGATGGGGGAACGGTCGCCTGAGCGCGTGAGCACACCGAACGGAGCGGTGTTCCTGAGCTATGCCTCGCAGGATGCGGAGGCGGCACAGCGGATCTGCATGGCGTTGCGGGCGGCTGGGATCGAGGTTTGGTTCGACCAGAGCGAGCTTCGGGGTGGCGACGCCTGGGACCGCCAGATCCGAGAGCGAATCCACGACTGCCGTCTGTTCATAGCCCTTATCTCTGCCCATACGGAAGCCCGTGACGAGGGCTATTTCCGACACGAGTGGAAACTTGCGGTCGAACGCACCCACCACATGGCGGATAAGAAGCC
>Ga0306920_100012558_pt1 | contig 11495 bp, 10 predicted proteins | sample flu12Cox44000170_FD_204666 | JGI IMG/M metagenome (GOLD analysis project Ga0306920, IMG submission 204666) | Lab enrichment of tropical soil microbial communities from Luquillo Experimental Forest, Puerto Rico - flux4day.12C.oxic.44.000.170 (v2)... | ecosystem: Environmental > Terrestrial >...
GGTCATCGACGACCTGGCAGAGCAAACGAACCTGCTGGCGCTCAACGCCGCCATTGAAGCGGCGCGAGCGGGCGAGCACGGCTTGGGCTTCGCTGTGGTCGCCGATGAAGTGCGAAAACTGGCGGAGAAGTCGGCCCAGTCCACTAAGGAAATCTCCGAGCTGATCCAGAGCATCCAGCGCGAGGCGCGCAAAGCGGTGGAGAACATGGATCGCTCGACCGGCATCGTGAACGAAGGACTCGGGCTGGGACAAGAACTCAATACCGCCCTGCGCAAGATTTCGAACGTGGTCACGGAAGTCTACAAGTTTGCCCAGGAGATCGGGGCGGCGACCAATCAGCAGTCTCACGGTTCGTCCCAGATTGCCCGGGCCACCACGCGATTGAACGAGATCACGCACGAAATTAACTCCGCGGTGGAAGAGCAGGCTTCCGGGGCGCACGCCGTGGTCAAGGCGATGGAACGGATGCGCGAGCTCGTACAGCAGACCACCTCGGGCTCGGCGGAACTGGCGGCCTCGGCCGAACAGATGTCGAAGATGTCGCGCGGATTGCTCGAGTCCATGGATCGATTCACCTTGGAACACGTGGACCAGGCGGGCCTGCGCCGTGAGCAATCTGGATTGGGCTCGTTCCGGCAAGCGGCGGCCGGAGGAACCGATTAAGGCTCGGGGACCTTCGGCATGAACCGCGAACTTCACATCGTCGGCTTTCAGATCGGGCGCGAAACCTACGGTGTGCCGATTACCTCCCTCCACGAAATCGTCCGCGTACCGGAAATTACCTCTGTACCGGGTGCGCCGGACTACATGGAGGGGGTCATCAACCTGCGGGGCAAAATTGTTTCCGTTCTCGACCTCCGCAAGCGGTTGGGTGAGCGTCCGGTGGCTCTGAACAAGCAAAACCGAATCCTGGTGCTCGAGCACAAAGGCAAGCTCTCCGGATTGATCGTGGATTCCGCCTCGGAAGTGCTGAAGATACCGGTGGCCGATGTGGAATCATCCCCCACGGAACATTTTGAAGGAAACCTGGATTGCATTACCGGGCTGGGCAAATATCAAGGCCGGTTGATTGTCCTGCTCGACATGGCAAAGCTGCTCGAATCCGGCACGGGGGCGCGCAAGAGCGAATCCAGCAAAATCAGTCAGCCCGCCCACCTAACGCCGGAAGCGCAGGCGACTGCGCCGCAATTAAAACGATAGGGGACGAACAAAATCCATCATGGCTAGTACGAGTATGCCGCCGCAGCTGTCCGAGCCTGAGCTGAAGTTGTTGCAGGCGCTGGTGTATCAAGAATGCGGAATGCACTTTGATGCGCGCCGCACCGACTTCCTTCTGGATCGCCTGCTACGGCGCTTGAAGGAATGCCGGATGGATTCCTTTTACAGTTACTACCGGCTGCTGATCAGTCACGACGGCAAAGCGGAACTGGCCAAGCTGGTCGAGAACTTGACGGTCAATGAAACCAGCTTCTTTCGCAACCAAGCTCAGTTGGACCTGTTTCACAAGCACATCCTCGATGACTTGCTGCGCAAGAAGCAAGAGAAACGTGACTTTTCTCTGCGCCTGTGGAGCGCGGGTTGCTCCACCGGCCAAGAGCCCTACACCATGGCCATGCTGGTGTCCGATGCCTTGTGCTATCACTGTCTGCGGAACCCCAGCGGTCAACCGTTGCTCACGCCCAAACCTCTGGTTGCCCCTCCGTGGAAGGTGGAGATTCTAGCCAGCGACATCAACTATTCAGTGCTGCGCATTGCCCAGGAAGGGATTTACAGCGAGCTGCAGATGCAATCGGTCGACTACAAGTACCGTCTGCGGCATTTCGACAAGGTCGGCGATCGCTATGCCATCAAGAAAACGCTCAAAGAGCTGGTCTACTTCGACTTTCACAACCTCAAGACCGAATACCTGCCGCAGCGTAACGATGTCATCTTCTGCCGCAACGTCATGATGTACTTCGACGAGGCCGAGCAAAAGCGGCTGGTCGAAAAGTTCTACAGATGTTTGAATCCGGGGGGCTACCTGCTGATCGGGCATGCTGAGAGCCTGATGGGTTTGAGCGAAAAGTTCGCCATGGTCTACCGTGGCACCGGAACCGCGTATCAAATGATCGAAGGCAAGGCTGAGGTGAAGACCGAGGTGAAGGCGTGAGCCAGTTCTCCGACGAACGCAGCGAGGAATTGCGAGAGCTCTTCTTAGAGACCTCCGAGGAACTGCTGCAATCGCTGAATGAAGAAGCCCTGAAGCTCGAAAAGACTCCCGGGGACGGTGAGATCGTGCGCACTATGCGGCGCATCGTGCATACCTTGAAGGGCGACTCCGCCGCCGTCGGCTTTCAGGAACTGAGTGAGCTGGCCCACGACTTCGAAGAAGCCCTGGCCATGGAGGCGACCGCGGCGCACGCCTCGTTGACGGAAATCGTCTTCGCGTCCGTAGACATGTTCACCGCCATGCTGGGAGCCTACCGCACGCAAGCGGACTTGCCCCCGGCGGATCCCTTGCGCAAGCTCATCGCCGAACTGACCACAACGAAGCCAAAGACACATGGTCGGAAAAAGAAGTCGGGGAACGCCCCGCGGGCCAGCTGGACCGAGTACGAGAAACTCGCGGTGGCGAACTCGCTCGAAGCGGGGCAGCGGGTGTTCGATCTCCAGATACAAATCGATCCGACCTGTGCCATGCCGATTGCGGCTCGCCAGTTGATCTGGAAGGCGGTGGCCGAGATCGGAGAGGTGTTAGCTTCGCGGCCCGAGGCTGGATCCGCCGAGGCCAGTGCCTGGTTTGAGTTATTGGTCACGACCGATCGTTCCAAAGAAGAACTGGCCGCGAAATCGACGATTCCCACCGTGGTCTCAGAAGTCAAGGTCGAGCCGGTCGAGATGGAAACGGCCGAGACGCCGCCTGCTGCGGCTGCCACCGCGGACTCATCGGCGGCAAAAGCCGAGGAGGCCAATGCCCGATCTTCGGGAGCGACGGAAGGCCACACCATTCCACCGGCCGCGGTGCAACCGTCCGCTCCCCCCCGTAAAGCGGCCGGCGCTGCGGGAGAGAACATCCTAAGAGTGGAAGCCGAGCGCATCGATGCAGTTCTCAACCTGGTCGGCGAACTGATCATCGGCAAATCCATGCTGCAGCAGGCGATCAATGAATTCTCCAGCCGCTTTCCCAAGGACCAAATGCGAGGCCGATTTGCCGATGCCATGGCCTTTCAGGCGCGTGTCTTGGGTGATCTGCAACGCGCGGTCATGAAAGTCCGCATGGTCCCAGTGGAACAGCTGTTTCGACGCTTTCCGCGTATGGTCCGCGATGTGGCCAAGCAGTGCGCCAAGGATGTGCAATTGGCAGCCAGCGGAGAACATACCGATCTCGACAAGGGCTTGCTCGATGCTATTGCCGAGCCATTGACCCACCTGGTCCGTAACGCGGTGAGCCACGGCATCGAAAATAGCGCCGAGCGCGTTCGCCAAGGCAAGCCGGCGCATGGCACCATCCGGTTGGACGCCTATCATCAGGCCAATCAGGTCATCATTGAGGTTCGCGACGACGGTGCCGGGATCGATGTACAGAAGGTGAAGAAGAAGGCTCAGGAACGGGGCATCTTGCGGGCCGAGGAAGCGGCCCGGCTAAGCAAGGCCGAGATTCTCGGACTTATCTTCCGGCCAGGGTTCAGCACGGCCGACCAGATTACCGAGGTTTCCGGGCGCGGAGTGGGTCTCGATGTAGTGCAAACCATTTTGCAGCGTCTGAAAGGAACGGTACAGGTCGAAACCGAGCCCGGGCAGGGCACCACTTTCCGCTTACAGTTGCCCTTAACCTTAGCCATCATCAAGGCCCTGCTCTTCCGGGTGGAAGAGCGGTTGTATGCCATTCCGCTGAATACGGTGGGCGAGATTTCTCGTACCCAAGAATCCGAACTGCATGAAGTAAGTGGCTGCGAGCTGCTGCAGCTGCGAAACCAGGTGCTGCCCATTCTTCGCCTGGGAAATCGTCCGGAAGAGGGGACGAGCGAACGAAAAGTTTTCGTATTGCTCATTCACATGGGCGAGCGCAAATTCGGGTTGCTGGTGGATGCACTCGAAGGAGAAGAGGAGCTGGTCATCAAGGCCTTGGATGATCAGACCATCGAAACCGATCTGGTGAGCGGGGCCTCCGTGCTCGGAGACGGGCGCGTGGTGTTGATTTTGAATCTTGTGGCATTGGTGGAGCGCTTCCTGAAAGCGGGACACGACCCGGATGGGCTTCCAGCATTAGGGGGAGCGCGCAGTACTACGCCGGCAGAGCGCGCGGCGGCCGCGGGGGCGGGAGGAGCTCATCCATGAGAACGCAAAACACTCCCGTGCGCGTGTTGGTGGTGGATGACTCCGCCCTGATGCGCAAGCTGATTCCCCAGATCCTGGCCACGGACAGCTCGATTCAGGTGGTTGGCACGGCCATCGACGGAAATTTCGGCTTGAAAAAGATTGCCGAACTGCAGCCGCAAGTTGTGACTCTCGACCTCGAAATGCCGGGCATGAGCGGGCTGGACATGCTCCGGGAGATCATGCGCAGTCACCGTGTGCCGGTGATCGTTGTCAGTTCCCATACCACGCAGGGGGCGTCGATTAGCCTCAAAGCCCTATCCATGGGAGCCTTTGACTTCGTCGCTAAACCCAGTGATGTATCGGCACGCATGCCGGAGATCGCACAAGAGTTGATCACCAAGATCAAGGCGGCCGCCCAGAGCCGGGGAGTCAAAGTGGCGGCGCCGGCTGTGTTAAACGGGCCTCCTGAAAAGGCCGCAACGGCGAGTGGCTCACAACCTACCCGCGTGGTCGCGATCGGCATTTCGACCGGAGGGCCTGCGGCATTGCAGTATGTACTGCCCCAAATCCCCAGGGATTTTGCGGGAACGATCTTGATCGTGCAACACATGCCGGAGGGCTTCACCGACATGTTTTCCCGCCGTTTGGACGAAATTTGCGCCATACGCGTCAAGGAGGCCCAGTCGGGTGACTTGCTCATTCCCGGCCGGGCGCTGGTATGTCCGGGACACCGCCATATGAAGGTAAAGAAGTTGCCGTTGGGCGACGTGGCGGTGTTGACCGATGAGACGCGGGTGAATGGGCACCGTCCCTCGGTCGACGTTCTGTTCAAGAGCGCGGCCGAGGAATTCGGAAGCCGGACCATCGCCGTGCTGATGACCGGCATGGGGGACGACGGTGCGCAAGGTATGAAACGGGTAAAGGACGAAGGAGGCATGACGATCGCCCAAAGCGAGGAGTCCTGTGTAGTGTTCGGCATGCCAAAGGCCGCTATTGAGCGTGGTTATGCGTTGCGGGTCGTAGATCTCGACGCCCTCGCCAACACGTTGCTGGCACAATGCGGCCAGGAGCCTAAAGGTACATCAGAAACCGGCGGGAGCGGCAGCGCCGCAGCGGCCGGGAAGGATTGAATCTTCGGCAAGCACTGCCGCTTGTCGAATGTTTGGAGCAGGAGGGTGCTTTATGGAGCAGTTTGCCACAATGAAACGCAGCAAGGACGGTCAACCGATCCGCTACCTGGTGGTGGATGATTCCGTCTTTGCCCGCAAGAACCTGGCCCGTATGATTGAAACTTTCGGCGGCCAGCTTGCCGGGGAAGCGGGCGACGGTGCCGCAGCCATCACCGAATACGACCGCACCAACCCAGACATCGTGCTCATGGACATCACCATGCCGCAGATGGAGGGGATCGAAGCAGCGGAGAGAATCGTACAAAAGCATCCCGAAGCGCGGGTGGTCATGGTGTCCTCGGTCGGATATCAGGAAAACATCGTTGCTGCTCTGCAGCGGGGCGCGCGCCATTTTGTACAGAAGCCGGTCAAGCCGGAAGTGCTGTACGAAGTGATTAAGTACGTGATGGGCGAGGATGGTGCCGTGGCTAGCGCCGCAGCTGCAGGCGCCCCGGGGGGCGCGGGAGGGGCACAATGAAGATGGAATTGATTCAGCCTTTCATTAACGCGGCCGATGCCGTGCTGGCGCAGAGTCTTGCGTCTCCGCTGTCGATTGGCAATCTGAGCATGGAGGAAGAAGCCTATCGGCGCAAGGGGATGGCGGCCATGGTTCGGCTGACAGGCGACATCGAAGGCCGAGTCATTTTCGATCTCGATAAGGAAACCGCGGTACGGGTCGCCCGCTGCTTTGCCGGAGCCGAACTGCCGGAATCCGATGACTTGGTACGCGAGACAGTTTTTGAACTCGCCAATCAGGTGATTGGCAACGCGGTGACAACGCTAAACGACCAAGGCTTTCATTTCCGGGTTCATCCCCCCGTGCTCCACGCAGCCGAACACGGCGCGAAGAACAGCGAGGACACCGAAGCTTTGGTGATGTGCTTTGAGACCGCAAGCGGCAATGTCTTTATGAACATCGCTATGCAGTATGGCTGTGCTCAGGTAAAGGGCGCGGCCGCAGGCAGCCACGCCTAAAATAGCGCTAGATAGAGACACCGAGCGCCCGAAATCCCCTCAACCGGCCTAGAATTTCTACGCAGTCTGCTCCAGCCTATCGAGTGTGAACCCTCCAACACCCGCTGCAAGCTTGCGGACCAACTCGGCCCGGCTTTCAACCACTTCTGAATCGTGGTCTCCGCGGCCACTGTCCGTTGATTCAGTTTGCCTAGGATTGTGATATCGCCAAACCGCCTTCCTGCATCCATGCTCGTACAATCCATTCGGAGGGCACCTCAATCTGCTCCCGTCGCAGGTCATCGGACCATGTTGCTTGAGCCTGCCCAGCGGCATGCTGGCCGCTATCTTAATCCGGTGCCGACGAGCGTCGGTGGACTCTCGATCATGTTCAAGGTGGGGCGCCGTTTCTTTCTAGAGGGTAGGGCACGCTCGCCAAGCAGACCGCTGGGTCCGTTTCATACGGACCCCAGGATTTACGCCACCTGGCCTCGTTCGGGACTGCGCATCACCTGGATCGGACATGCCACGGCGATCCTCGAGATCGATGGGGTGCGCATCCTGGTCGACCCGATGAGGGATAAGCGCGCGTCGCCGACGAGCTGGATCGGGCCCAAGAGGTTTTTCCCACCGCCGCTCGAATTAAGCGATCTTCCATCTATCGACGCAGTCATTGTTTCGCATGATCACTACGATCACCTAGGCGCGGGCACGATACGCGTCATGGCGGGGCTGGCGGCGGTCGAAAGAGCGCGATGGATTGTGCCACTCGGAGGTGGTGCGCTGCTCAGGCGGCTGGGTGTGCCGGCGGCGCATTGCCTCGAGCTGAACTGGATGGACAGCACGCCTGTCGGCCCGATCGAAGTCACGGCGCTGCCGGCCCGCCATTTTTCGGGTCGCAGCCTTTTCAAGCGCTTCGCAACGCTGTGGGCTTCCTTTGGCTTAGCCGGCCCGCAGCATCGTGTGTACTGTGGAGCCGATTCCGGCGAGTGGGAGGGTTTCCGTGAGATCGGCCGTTCGACCTGGCCATGCTCGAAATTGGCGCTTACGATCCATTGTGGGCGGAGATTCACATGGGACCGGAAGGCGCGGTGCGCAGCTTTCGCGCTCTGGGCAACCACGGTCTGCTGATGCCGATTCACTGGGGGCTATTCGATCTGGCTCTGCACCATTGGCGGCAGCCCATCGAGAAGATCTGGCCGGTAAAAGGACTGAAGCTCTGGTCGCCGACACCGGGCGTTCCATCGGAGGTGATCGCCGGCGAAGAACTGCGGTCGGAGTGGTGGCGCTGATCAGGCAGCGCTTCGTCTTAGGGGTTCCTTCTTGCTCATGGATTGGTGAGCACAAGTACTGGGATCTGGGGCGTGAGTGCGATCCCTGAGCCGGTCTGGCCGCCTGCTGTCGCGCCAACCGGATTCGTTACCGTGAAGGTTCCGCTGCCAACCGCAATAATCGGGAAAGTTCCGTTATTTGCGAAGCTTTGCATTCCGCTAACCGTGACGCTCATGCTTGGTCGGAGAGTTGGACCCGAAATCGGACTGAAGCCATAAGTGGTGCTCGACCCATTTTGGGAGGCGGAAGTGACACGGAGGCGGGCCGGGGTTACGGCACTGGTCGGTGCCTCCATCTGAAGCAACACCGCATTGTTCGATGTCTGAATCACGGCGGTGTTACCCGCGTCGCAGTTCCCCACGTAAACCCGAGAGCCGTCGGCTGAGGCCGCCACCGACAGCTCGGACCAGGTCTGGGCGGGGCATCCTGGCGCTCGCTCGACCGAGCTCAGCGGAATCGTCCTCATCACGCTCAGATCCTGAGCGTTGAACGCCGTAACCGTAGCCGTCACGGTTTGACTGGGAGCCGCGCCCGCGAAACGGGCACTTGCCACGTAGAACCGGGTCCCGTAGGGCGGCAGGGTTGCTAGAGAGACAGGATTTGCCACCGTCAGCGGCGTCGCCTGCAGCGCATCGGTCGTGGCATCGAGTACCATCACCGTGCTCGTGGTTGGGTTGGTTACATAGATCCGATCGAGGTTCGGATCGTAAGACATAAAGTTCGCTCCTACCCCCACGGAAACAGGAGTAGCCACCACGGTGTCAGAAAACGTGTCAATCGAGGAAACACTGCCTGCGCCTTGGTCTAGCACGTAAACGCGCTGGTTATCGGTTCGCGCCACAACCCAAACAGGAGTGATCCAGGTGGTGCCGGGAAATGGGGAGATGGGGGGATTCACGGTTAAGTTACCGGGGTTGACACTGACCACCGAGGAAGGATTGGCGTTGACGACGTATAGCTTCAGCGCGTTCGGCATCTCGGCCATGGCCAGCGGAGAACCTCCGACCGATGCCGTGTTGGTGACCGCATTGTTGGCAGTGCTGATCACCGATACCGTCCCGGTTCCGGCGTTGCCTACGTAGATGTTCGCCAATTCTGTCGAGGCCACAAAGTCGGGTGCTGAACCTTGGGGCAAACTGATGGTAGTGACCTGATTCAGAACCGGCGGCGCGGGTGGCGGCGTCGGGGTACTGGAAGAACCTGAGCCGGAGGAGGAACTCGACGACGAACCGGAGGATGAGCTGCTGGGTACGATGGGGGTTGTCGGTATGACGCTCGGCTCGAACGTCGAAACCGTGTTGTTGCCGCTGTTGGCTACATAGACTTTGGTTGAGTTGGCGGCCAGGACAGCGTATACCGGCATCATGCCGACGATGGACTGCGAACTTTCACTATCGCCGGCAACATCAATGGTCGTGCTCGTACCCGGTTGGTTCGCCCCATTCTGCGTGATCACTACGGCGACGTTGGTGAACCCCGGATTGGGTATGGTAGGTATGATCGGGGTGGCCACCGGCCGGTAATATTGGCCGCACCCGGACCACATCAGGATAAGCAGGCAAACCGTCACCGTGCCCAAGGAGCGCACCAAATGCGCAAGTCGAGCCGGCGGGAGATCGAAAATCGACATAGGATTTCGGAGGTTCTTTATTGTAACGGCTAGCCACGATCAGCGCCACCGGCTGGCCGCGTCCGTCCGTGGCCTCATTACTCTATGATGCGAAGGTCGGGATTAATGGCGATGTGGATCTTCCAGTCTGTTATCACGAGCTGCTTCAGTCCCTAGGCCCTCGAAACTCGATGCGACCATTTTATGCAAGCGGAGTGACGGCGGGAATCGGGTCCTAGAAATAATCTTTAGGCCCACCTGGCGCGTGGTGAATCAGCGTCCGCCTTCGCGCCTTCGCACGACGATCGCGGCAATAGTAATAATAGTGGATGCGGAATAGCTTGGCCGGCTACGATACGACACAGTCGTTGATGGCGGGTTGCGGGGAGCAGGCGGCGGAACGTGAGAAAAATCCTATCCTCACGGAACCTGGATTGATGCTTGATCGGCGTCGGCCGTTTAGACTCGACCGCGCTTGGCGCCCGCGGCTTCCCGAGCCGTTGCGGAGGGCTTCTTCTTACCTTCCATTTGCGCCAAACTCTGTTTTAAGGCGGACATCAGATCCACGACGGGGGCAAGCTTCTTCGGCTTCTCTACTTCGGCAATCTTGCCGCCTTCGAGCTTGGTTTGGATCATCTTCTTGAGGTTGTCCTGGAAGGTATCGTGAAATTTCTCCGGTTCCCAGTCTGCGGCTAGAGCTTCAATGAGCTGATGAGCAACTTTGACCTCGGCTTCTTTCAATTCCACCTCAGGCGCACCGAATCCCTCGACGGCGCGAACCTCGTCGGCGTAGTACATTGTGTGCAGCATCAACCCTCCCTCATGCGGGCGGAGGAACACCGTGTACTCCCGGTTGTGCATGGTCAGTTTGGCAATCGCGACGTAATCGCTCTCCTCCAAAGCCTTGGTCAACAGCGCGTAAGGGCGGCGACCCGCTTCCTCCGGCAGCATATAGTAGGAAGATTCGAAATAGACGGGGTCGACCTCGGTGGCCTTGACGAATTCGAGAATCTCCATCGTCTTCGCCGTCTTTGGCTCGATCTTCTTGATCTCCTCAGGTTCGACGACGACGTACTCGTCCTTGCGGTACTCGTAGCCTTTCACGATCTCGCTGCGTTCGACCACGCGATTGTCAACCGGGCAGTAAAGTTGTTGTTTGACCCGCTGCAGGTCGTCGCGGTGCAGCATATGGAAGGAAATGCCTGAACTTCGTGCGCCGGAGAACAGCCGCACCGGCATCGAAATCAAGCCGAAGGTAAGATATCCGGACCAAACCGAAGCCGCCATATTTTCACCTGTGCCGCTTGCGCGCCCAAGCCGCGCTTGGACCGTAAGGTTAAATTATAACCAGGGTTGGATATACCGAGATGTACCCAGATGTAGGTGGTAACCCAGAGTAGAATCAACAATATTCTGGGGTGATGGCTAGCCAACGGCTATACCTAGTGGGTGTCCGGAGTGAGCTTTGGGTCGTGTCGATGCCTGACTTCATCAGTACGGGGTTTCTGAACGGCTGGGAAGTAGAATCCCGGCGGCTCGGTTTGGCCTTGCTGGTGACTCTGGTTTTCACCGCCGTCGCCCGTTGGTTGCGCGGGGTCAGCTTCTCCGGTTCGATCGCAGGTGCGGTGATTTGTTTTGTTTTGTACTCCATCGCCGGAGTGGGGGCCTTTGCGGCGTTGGTTTCCGTGTTTGCCCTTACCTGGCTCGCCACCCGCTTTGGCTACCAGAGGAAGCAACAACTGGGGACCGCCGAAAATCGTCGCGGACGAACCGGTTCCCAAGTGCTGGCCAATCTGGCCACCGCGACGGGGTTCGCTGTGCTCTCTGCCCTCAGCCATAAGAGCGCTTTCTTAGTGGCTTCGGTCGCTGCTCTGGCGGAGGCAGCAGGCGACACCGTGTCGAGCGAATTTGGCCAGGCATTGAGCGACACACCGAGACTAATCACCAGCTGGGAAGTCGTGCCGGCGGGCACCAACGGCGGCGTGAGCCTGATCGGCACTGTGAGCGGCGTCCTGGCCGCGGCCATTGTGAGCACGGTGTCGCATCTGGGAGGTCTGGTATCACTCGAGGGTGCAAGAGATTGCGTCATTGCCAGTGCGGTGGGCATGATGGCAGACAGCTATCTGGGGGT
>Ga0306920_100012559_pt1 | contig 11495 bp, 13 predicted proteins | sample flu12Cox44000170_FD_204666 | JGI IMG/M metagenome (GOLD analysis project Ga0306920, IMG submission 204666) | Lab enrichment of tropical soil microbial communities from Luquillo Experimental Forest, Puerto Rico - flux4day.12C.oxic.44.000.170 (v2)... | ecosystem: Environmental > Terrestrial >...
TAGGGATACATGTCGGATCTTTCCTGCAAATTCTTAGCAAGAAGCCGATGTAGTAAGGCCACACTGTATCAGATAGCGAAAATGCCCTACTCCTCTTAAGCGCATAAACGAGGACATGATCTCTGGGATTGTTTTCGGCGTAGTATAGAGCGCTTTTGAAATAAATGCTCCAAGTCCTGTTGACCAGCATTACCTGAAATGCGGAATTGCCGTAACGGCGAGAGCCATTCAGGACTTAGTGTTTCGCCAACACCCTGAACTACCGTCTTATCGATATTTATATCTAATTCGAACTGGGCAAAAGCTCGCGTAATAGAAGATAGGATTACGTCAACACTGTCGCGCTCATCAAACCCTATGTTTATATCATCAACATAACGAAAGGCTCGTTCTGCAAAATTGCGTAACGTCTGCGCTAGGAGCTTCTCGATCCCGACCCCGATTATTTCACCTATAATCCTAGAAGTTTCTGGACCAACAGGAACGCCCATTGTCTGGTTCTGTTGGCACTGACGCACGGCGACATCGAGCCGATCACCAAAGGACTGTTTAAATGCGGGTGTATTGAGGTTGGCTTTGCAGTAGGTCTTGCCGTACAACGCCCAAGGAATAGAGTGCGTGTAAATAGTATGATAATAGCGCGAAATGTCCGTCTTCAAACTCGACCGATAGGTAGATAGTATTTGAACAAGCCTGCGTTCTATGCTCTCGAAGTCCAGTCCAAAAAATGCTCGCGGTCCAATTAGATCGAAGATTGGCTTAAATTCTGAGACCTTGGATTGGCGAAGAAATTTTCTGATCTCTTGCCATTCATCAGCCATCAACTTAGAGACCTTAAGATGATTGATAGGATTGATGATTGATAGTCGGCGCCGTGCCCGCCCGAAACGAGGAATTGAATAATACTCTGGCTGGCTGGCAAAGATCTTAAGATCATTGGCTGGCCACACGCTGAGCAAATGAGTTCGATATCTTGCGAGATCAAACGATACGAAGGGCGGAGGCAATTCCTGAGGGAAAAATCCGACCTCTAGCAGGCGCTTTAGCCGCTGATGTTTATTCGGGCGCCTTACAACTGCCATGGGCGAGAGCATTCCCAGACGAACACCACGTAGGCGCCGCGTAGGTCACAAAAATCAGTAGCAATGCAAGGACCCCAAACCACGATTGGAACAAGCGAATTATGGTGCGGTCGAGAGGACTCGAACCTCCACGGGTCGCCCCGCTAGCACCTCAAGCTAGTGCGTCTACCAATTCCGCCACGACCGCAGGGATGGACGCGGGGCTCTTGCCTCGCGCCGGAGCGATGACCAGGATGTAACAAATCAACCGCGCGCGAACAAGAGTTTCGCCCGCCACTTTGACGAATGCGCGACAATGCCGGGCGTCCGGGCTAACGTGCAAACGGCGAGTTCGAACGGCCCGGAAATTCCGGGCGCGGGCGATATTGCGCCGTGAGTCCATGCGTCGAGCGGAAGAATGAGAACGTTGTGCCCGGCATGCTTATCGAGCGAAACGATTTGACCACGCACGGGGTGCCGGTGCCGGATGAGGTGGAATGGCAGATCAACCGTGATCTCGTGCCGTATGACGCAGCGCTCGCGGCAATGAACAAGCGCGTTGTGGGTATCGCGAACGGCACATTGCCCGAGCTCGTCTGGCTGCTCGAGCATCCGCCGCTTTACACCGCCGGTACCAGCGCGAAGCCGAGCGAGCTCATCGAAGCAAGGTTGCCGGTGTATGACGCCGGGCGGGGCGGCCAATTTACTTTTCATGGGCCGGGCCAGCGCGTGGCTTATGTTATGCTCGATCTCAGGCGCCGAGGCCCGGACGTGCGCCGGTTCGTCGCTGGCCTCGAAGAATGGATCATCCTCGCGCTTGCCCAATTCGGGGTCACCGGGGAGCGGCGCGCGGGCCGCATCGGGGTTTGGGTTCGCCGGCCGGAAAAAGGGCCGGGCTGCGAGGACAAGATCGCCGCCATCGGGGTGCGAATCAAACACTGGATCACGCTTCACGGCATCGCGGTCAATGTCGACTGCGATCTCTCCCACTATGCCGGCATCGTTCCGTGCGGAATTTCGGACCCGCGTTATGGTGTGACCAGCCTCGCCGACCTCGGCCATCGGACCACTCTGCGGGAGCTGGATGTCGTGCTGCAGAATGAATTCGGTCGGGTCTTCCACAAAGCCGCGGCGCCGGCATGAGCCGGCACGGTCAGGCCGTGAGCATGACGGAAAAGCGCTCCCCGGGCCGGCGCAAATCCAGATCGGCCTGTGAGCCTGCGCGCTCATCGAGGGCATCGACCCATGCGCCCGAGGGTCCGCGGCGGCACGCAGCGACCATTTCGCTCACCACACCCGCTTCGCCGCAGAACACGGCTTCGACCGATCCGTCACGGCGGTTGCGCACCCAACCTTCGAGACCGCGGTCGAGCGCGCTCCATTGCACCCAAGCGCGGAAGCCCACGCCTTGAACCCGGCCGCGGATGAGCACGTGGCGAATAGAGTTCATCCGGCCTCGCCTGTCTCCTTCGCGCGCGCGCCGCGCCAGCCCGAGCGCGACCAGCGTGCAATCGAGCGGACGTAGGGCGGCGGCAAGTTCCAGTCGAGCGCAGCTTCGATGACGGCATCGAGATAGCCCGGGCGCGCAATGCCGCCGCCTTGCCGGCGCGCAACGTAGACCAGCGCAGGCGCGCTGCGCTTGGCGTCGCGCACCGTCAATGTGCGCATAAGATAAAGCCCGGACTGGATGCTCTCATAAGCGTTGACAGCCGCGAGGTCGCGCGCACTCAATTGCCACAACACGCCGTGCACAAGTCCGCCGGGCTGCCTGATCACCGAAGCATATCCGTCCGGCCCAATCACAAAGCGCCAGCCTGAAAGCGTGCCGGTGCCGAGCGCGTGCGCGTTGGGGCAGCGCGTCTTCATCAACGCCCGGCTCATGTTGCTCCCATAAGCAAAATGCAGCATCAGCATGCGCATACCAGATCGCGAGTCATGTCTGCAAAGCGCCAACGACGGAACGGTGCAGGATTGCATAGGTTGGGTCGAGTTCTTTACGCGACCCAACACAACGCCGGCAAAGTGTTGGGTCTCGCAAGTGCTCGACCCAACCTACATCCTTCCTTGTCTGACCCCATCCCATTTGGCAGCATGCTCTCCTAATCGCCCGAGGACATGCCATGCCGCTCGCAATCAAACAAATCATCGATATCAGCCTGGAGCTTGACGATTCGAAATTCAAGATGCGCACCCCGCCGGGCTTCAAGAAGGACCTGCAGTTTCAAATGGAGGTTCTCAAGGAGCACGATGCGCCGGAAGGCGCGGGGCAGATCGTGCGCGGCGTACACATGCGGCTGCATGCCGGGAGCCATATCGATGCGCCGGAGCACAACGTGCCGGGCGGAAAGCAGGTGCAGAATCTGCCGCTTGAGACCTTTACCGGCGACGCCGTGATAGCCGATTTGCGCCATCTGGTCCCCGGCGGGGCGATCACTGCCGACGAGTTGGACAAGGCGGCGGGAGCAAGCATCCGGCCGGGCGACCGGCTCCTCCTGCGCACCGACGTGAACAAGACCTACATGCTGAACAAATGGGCGAAACGCTCACCCTATTTGCGTTCGGACGCAACGCGCTGGTGCATCGAAAAGGGCGTGGTGCTGGTGGGCTACGACTTTTATCATGGGGTGGACGAGCCGGGGGCGCCGCGCGTCTTCAATGCATCACGAACCCTGAGCGAAGCGGGTATCGTCACGCTCCCCTATCTCAACAATCTCGACCGCATTCCGGGGGAGCGCGCCACGCTGGTTGCGCTTCCGCTCAAGCTTATCGGAGCAGAAGCGTCCCCTGTGCGCGCGGTGATTCTCGCCTGATGCGTGCGTCCGCGATGAAGCTGGCGCAGCTCGGTGCGGCCGTGTTGATGCTTGCGCTCGCGCTTGGTGTTCGCGCGCCCGGGCAGGAGCACTATCCGTCGCGCCCCATTACCATTGTCGTTCCGATCACGGCGGGGACCACCATCGACATCCTTGCGCGGTTGTTCGGGGAAAGCCTGGGTTTGGCCAGCAAGTCATCATTGCAAATCGTCCGGGCGCCGGCGGCCTCATTGGAGCTCAGACCGTCGCGAGCGCGCCGGCCGACGGCTACACTGTTTTGCTGGCCAATTCCGGGCACGCCGTCCTGGGCACCTTGAACAGGAACCTTCCGTTCGATCCGGTGGCGGATTTCGCGGGGATTTCGCTGATCGCAGACGCGCCGACGCTGGTTACCGTGGCCCCTTCGCTCGGGGTGCGCACGCTGCGCGACTTTATTGATCTCGCCAAAAGCAAGCCCGGCAGCATCAATTATGGCTCCGCCGGCATCGGCACGGCTACGCACCTCGCCGGCGCCTATTTCGCCCTGCAGACCGGCACGGAGCTGGTGCACGTCCCCTACACGGTGAGCTCGACCATTATCGCGGATCTCCTCGGCGGCCGCATTGGGGCAACCTTTGCGCCCGCAGCGTTCACGCTGCCCCTCCTCAAGGACGGCCGCTTGCTCGCGCTGGCGGTTGCCGCCGACGAACCCATCCGCGAGCCGATCGAGGTCCCCACCGCGCTTTCAGCTCATATCGATTATCGCAACGCGACCTGGTATGGGTTCCTGGCTCCGGCAAAAACACCGTCCGCGGTTCTAAGCATGATCAATGCGGCGATCGTCGAAGCGGGACGCGATCCCGAATTGCGGGCAAAGATGCGCGTGCAGGGCGTTGCGCCCCAGAGCCTCGGCCTCGCCGACTTCGACCGGTACATTCGCAACGACATGGCGCGTCTTGCGCCAATCTTGTCGACAATTGCCCGCTCGAATTGAGCGGGCTAATGATTTTCCTTTACGCTCCCGGTGCGGGTTGAGCCGCAAGCGAGGCAGGCATGAGCAGGTGCATCCTGGTGGTCGAGGATCAGGAGGACAATCGCCAGATTCTGCGTGATTTACTCACCACCACCGATTACGAGGTCATGGAAGCCGAGAACGGCGAGGAGGCGCTCGCCGCCGTAGCCAAGCAGCGCCCGGATTTGATCCTCATGGACATTCAGCTCCCGGTCATGGACGGCTACGAGGCGACGCGCCGCATCAAAGCGGACCCCGCGCTCTGCGCCATCCCGGTGATTGCGGTGACGTCCTACGCGCTGAGCGGAGACGAGGAAAAGGCACGCGCGGCCGGGTGTGATGATTTCGTGCCCAAGCCGTTTAGTCCACGCCAGCTGCTGGCAAAAATCCGGCAGTATCTGCCGTAGTTGATTGACCGCCGTGAACCAAAGCACCACGCTGGAAAAGTTTCGCCAAGCGCGCGGCAAGCTCAAGATCGGCGACGATTGGAACGCAATCACCATCATCGCGCTGTCCCAGTCGCGCAACAAATCGCTCAAGCTGCGATACCTCGCGCGCCTTTACGCCAAAGCGCTTGTCCTGCACAACTATGCCATCCGAGCAATTGCTTGAGCGCATGGTCGAGCTTTCATTGCGGACGGAAGAGCATCTGTAATCGAGATGGGAACGTCGGCGAGGCATGCGCCCTCTCCCCGCTTGCGGGGAGAGGGCTCACGGGCGTGGCCACATGCTATGATGGGTGAGGGGCATCGCAATCGCGTTTGCCCCTCACCCATTCATTTGTGCTGAAATATTGAGCGGCCCTCTCCCCGTGAAGAACGGGGAGAGGGCACAAAAACGCAAATTAGATGCGCGGGAGCCGCAGCAGCATGTCTCGCACCGGGTGCTGGGTCCAGGCGAGCGTGACATAGTCGCGGTGATTGATTCCACCGCGCGTGGCGATGAACGCGACAGTGCCCGGCTTGAGCGGGCCGTTGAGCTCAGTAAGAACCGGGATGCCTTTGTCGCGCAGGACGCGTGCAAGGTCGTCGTCGTGGCGCTTTGTATAGGGCGTGTAGGCACTCACAAAGAAAGCGGAGCGATTCTTGACGATCCATCCCGAGAACTTGTCGAGCTCGCCATAGAGCGCGTCGAGCAGCACCACCCCCTTGATCCGTCTGCCGAGGCCGCCGACCTGGAGGCTTGATGCGGTGGCGACGAAGCCGCCGCTATAGCCAACGAGGATCACCGGCATTTTCGCGAATGCTTCGGCGGCGCGCGGATCGCCGTAGACGCGGGCAAGATTCTGGGCCGCTTCCGCCATGAAGCGTTTGAGCCCGCCGCGTTCCCAGAATTTGCCTGCGCTGGAATCGGCGGCGTCGTAAGCGAGCTGGGGAGCGACCAGCACTGCGTTGACGCCGGATTCGGAAATCTGGGCGGGCAGCAACTGGCGGTCGCGCACGTCGCGCGCCAGGGTGGCGCCATGGCCGTGGAAGAAGACCACGATCACGCCCGGCTTGCGCACGTCGAATCCCGTCGGCACATGGACGAGGACGCGATTGTCGCTATACCGACTCCCCGCCTTGCCGTGATACGGGAACGCCGAGTTTTCAAACCCGATCAGCTGGGTCTGTCCCTGCTTGATGGCGGGCAGGCCATAAGGCACGTCAGGCGACAGAGAAGCGATCCTGTAGGAGCCCTCAGTCGAGCCGACAGGAACGGTTCGAGCGCGGTTGGCGGAGGCTTCGCGCCCCGGAGCCGACGGATAGTTTTCCGCCGCAGCAAAGCGGGCGGCGAATGTGTCCCTCGGTGCAGCCTCGGCGCCGTAGGCGGCGGATCCTGTTGTGAGCGAATCCGCCGCGAAGATCGACTTGGTTTCCGAGCAGCCCGCAAGCAGGCACGGCAGCACGAGGAGCGGCGCGGTCGCCCAGCGCCACCACCGGTTCGGTGCCCGCGTCCCCAAGAAGTCAAACGTGTGGCTGCTATTCGGGACTATTGATCCCGCTGATACCATCCCCCACACAGTTCCAAGCCGGACGCGCTATGCCGGCGGCAAGTCCCCACGAGCCGCAGCCACGCCTTTGTTGGAACTCCCCCACTCTTCGCGTGATCATGACATCATTAGATTATGTCGGCATTGTGAGCCGGCTGAGATCTGCACTGCGCCCCAAGCCATTGAATTTGCTTCCATTCTCGCCACCACCCAGCCGCTGGCGCGCCGCGTCTCCACAACGCGTTCGGCGGAGCTTGCGCGATCGAAGCACGAGCACGCCATTCCAATCTCATGTCCCGCAATGACACGACGCTGTGTGGTGTATATGTGACGACAATAAATTTACCGGCCGTTAACGCTGCGAAAGCCGTTACGACGCAGTAACGCCTATGTTTAATAGTCAACTCGAATCGGGGCGGCGGAACGGGGAGTAAGGCGGGCGTGGCCATTGTCGATGTCGGAAGCCCGGCTGCGTTGACCGGAATGCGTCAGTTGCGTGTGACGGTCTCCACGCTCACGGCCACCGCCATTGTGGTCGCCGACATGGTCGGCGTTGGCGTATTTACCAGCCTCGGATTCCAGGTGCAGGGAATCCCGTCGGGCTTCTCGCTCCTGCTGCTGTGGGTGGTCGGCGGGTGCGTGGCGCTCTGTGGCGTCTTTTCATACGCCGAGTTGACCGCCATGTTTCCCCGCTCGAGCGGCGAATACAATCTGCTCCGGCAGACCTATCATCCCGCGATCGGTTTCCTGGCGGGCTGGCTTTCGGCAACGGTGGGGTTTGCCGCCCCGGTGGCGCTCGCCGCCATGGCCTTCGGCGAATACGGCAAGGCGATCCTGCCCGGCGCCCCGCCGCTCGCGCTTGGTCTTGCCGTCGTGTGGATCGTGTCATGCGTCGGCTTGCGCGGCATCCGCCAGAGCAGCGCATTCCAGATGCTCTGGACCGTTCTGAAAGTCACGCTGATTCTGGCGTTCCTGGTCGCAGGCTTTGCGCTTGCGAGCCCGCAGCCGATTTCGTTTAAGCCATCATTCACCGACATGTCACATGTGACCAGCGCGTCGTTTGCGATCAGCCTCGTCTTTGTAATGTACTCCTACTCGGGCTGGAACGCGGCAACTTACATCGTCGGTGAGATGCGCGATCCGCGCCGCAGCCTGCCGCGCTCCCTCCTCATGGGGACCTCGATCGTCATCGTCCTTTACGTCGCGCTCAACGCGCTTTTTCTTTATGCCACACCGATGCGGGAGCTCGCTGGCCAGATCGACGTCGCCGTTGTTGCCGGCAAGCACATCTTCGGCGACATCGGCGGACGCGTTGTCGGCGCGCTCATCTGCATCGGGCTCGTCTCCTCGATCAGCGCCATGATGTGGATCGGCCCGCGCGTGACGACGACCATGGGCGAGGACATGCCGATGCTGCGCCTGTTCGCTCGCCGGTCGGATAAGGACGTGCCGACCAACGCGATCATCTTTCAGCTTGCAGTAGCCACATTGATGCTGCTGACCCAAAGCTTCGAGGCCGTGCTTGATTTCATCCAGTTCAGTCTGTTGTCGTGCTCCTTTCTCACCGTGCTGGGCGTGATCAAGCTGCGCATCACCGCCCCGGATTTGCCGCGGCCCTATCGCGCCTGGGGCTATCCGGTGACGCCGCTGATCTTCCTGTGCGTGACGGCCTTCATGATGTATTACCTCGTCACCGAGCGCCCGCTGCAGTCCTTCATCGGCATGCTGATGATGGGATCAGGCCTTGCCGTTTACTATTTCTCACGATCCCGGACTGCCCCGGATCCCGCAACGTCAACGTGAGCCCTCAGAAATGCTTCAGCGCAGGACGATGATCGCCGCCACGGCCCTTCTGTTTTTGTCGGCACTGGCGCCGGCGTACGCCGTCGAGACCATTGCACCGAATGACACCGCGCGCTTTCTCGCCGGACTGCCGCCCGCCGAGGGCTCTCCGCTCGCGCCGCTGACGAAGGACGGCGCCTGGCAACAGCATGCCCGCAACTTCGACTCCGCCTTCGGGCGGCTCGATCAGAGCCAGCTCGCGCATATTCGCGCCTGGTCGGCGAGCAATATCACCACGCCGCAACCGACCGTGTTCTATACATTCAGTGGGCCGGATTTCCTGTACGCGAACGCCTTCTTTCCCAAGGCCAAGACTTACGTGCTCGCTGGTCTTGAACCCGTGGGCAACGTGCCGGACCTCACCAATCTGCGCGGATACCTTGCGCCGAACCTCTATCACCTGCATGCCTCCATCAGCACGCTCCTGGCGCACACTTTCTTCATCACACATCGCATGCGCTATGAGCTCAACGTTGGCAGCCTCAACGGCACGCTGCCGATCCTCTACGTATTTCTGGCGCGCTCCGGCAAAACCGTTCGGGAGGTCACCCGGATCCGCCTCGACGAGCAGGGCACCGTGCAGCATGATGAGGGGCCCGCTCGCGGCAACCTCGCGCGCGGCGTGAAGATCGTGTTCGCAGGCGAGGATGGCGAGGCGCGCACGCTCTACTATTTCAGCACCAATCTCGCCGACGACAGCGTCAAGAGCAGCAAGTTTCTGGAGTTCTGTGGAGCGCTCGGGCTCGGTGACGGGCTGGTGAAGAGCGCCTCCTACCTCCTGCATTCGGGCGGTTTCTCGAAAGTGCGAGACTTTCTGCTCGCCAACACGCGAGCAATGGTGCAGGATGATTCCGGCATTCCGCTTCGCTACTACGATCCCAAGATTTGGGACCTGCAGCCGTTCGGCCGCTATCTCGGTCCGATCAGCGTGTTCCCCGGCAGATATCAGCGTGAATACGCCATTCTGTTCCAGAAGGCGCGCCCAATCGATTTCGGCATCGGCTACCGCTGGCGGTCAAGCGAAACGAACCTGCTGCTGGCGAAAAAAACCACGAGCGTCATCTCGGGCGAGGAAAAGACGTCGGCCGATGCAAAGAGGTCCGGAGATGGCAAAGCTCCGGCAGAGGCGGTGCCCGGCGCCGCGCTTCGGCCTTCGCTTGAAGAGCGTGGCTCGGAAATCACCCCCTCGGTGACCGGCAGCACCGGGCAGTAGCTGCGCTAAACGGGTCGGTTAAATCACACCGCCGGCGCTCGGAACCGTTCTGCTGCCCTGGCGCGCGCCTTTGCAGCCTCGACTTCGCGATCGCGCGGTGGTGCATTGGTGACAAGAGACGCGAGCAGCGCGTGCGCCGCCTGCGTTATCTCGTCCACAGCGCGATTGAAGGCCAGCTCGTTTGCTTTTGACGGCCGTGTGAAGCCGCTGAGCTTGCGCACGAATTGCAGCGAAGCTGCCCGGATCTCCTCGTCGGTCGCTGGCGGCTTGAAATTGTGCAGCGTCTTTATGCTTCGGCACATGATCTTTCCTTGCGAGAATTCCTGACGCCGTCGTGGCGAGATAACGCATTCGCCCAATGGCATTAACGCGCTTGTGCTGAAGTTGCCGCGGGCGCCGAAGTTGACGCAGGGACCGACGCTGATGCCGGCGCGGGAGCTGGGGCCGGTTTCCGCGCCGGGGCGGCTGCAGCTCGGGCCGCGACCATCGCTAGTTTGCGAACGATCTCCTGCTGGTCCGAATGCAGCTTGGCCAGGTCATCGGCGACCTTGCGCTGACCTGCCACGAATTGCGTTGCGAGTTGGTCCACGCTTTGGCGCATCGCGTCGATTGCCCCTGCAAGCTGCTGCACCTCGGACAGCGCAGTACCGGCCGCAGCCGGCGCTTGCACGGCGGTGGGCTGCGGCAAGGTTTCTGTTTCTGGTGCCAACCATCCAAGCTGCGGCCACGCGTTGACAATCAAATCTCTTGCTGTATCGCCATATGTCTGCCAGGCCAGGGTGGCAGCGACCCCTGTGCAAAATACGATCAGGAAACGGGAGAGCTTGCGCGAAGCTCTCCTCACAACCGACGGCCGTCCCTTCTCGGTTGACGAGCGGGCCATCACGTCCAGCACCGGCCGGGCAGCTCCGAGATCCGCCGGCAACTCGGGTGCTTTTGGGGAAACTGTCGAATTTGCGGCAACCGTTGTGCAATCCATAACAACACCTCCACTCTCTTACGGCTTGTTTTGATTTACCAAGCCATCCTCCTGTGGCTGGAGGAAGGCGAGAGCAGGCCACCATGGGGGCCCGGCGCATGCAATGGAAGAGACGAAACACTTTTGAATGTACGTTCTGTGACTGGTCGAGGCGGGCAGCCCAAACTTGCAAAAGTTCGTAATCCGACGAAAGAGATGAACGCGCGAGCACGCACCGCCGCTCGGTGTGTTCTTCGTGCAACATCGAGAGCGGGAGGGATCGAGTTCCAGAGTTCCCGCTGGATCGGAGTCCTTCAAGCCGGCTTTTCGTCTCGGGCCGGGTATACCGCTCGTATCGTCGAACGAGTGATGCAGGACAAAGCGAGTCTCAGAGAAGCTCTCAGCTCAAGGCACCTTTCGATGAGTGTGAAGAAACGGTTCGAGCCGTCGGTGCGGCTTATTCAGGGCAATTGACGGTTTGATTCCAATTTTGCTCGCTGGGACGTTTCTGAAAAAGCGTAGCAGAATCAAAATCTAATTTGAGCGGCCTGGGACATAGGTGACACTTCGTACCGGACACATGGGTAACACTTTTCGCCTTTTGGCGGGAGGTGTTGATGCCGTGGAAAGCGAGTTCGGTGATGGAGG
>Ga0306920_100012560_pt1 | contig 11494 bp, 11 predicted proteins | sample flu12Cox44000170_FD_204666 | JGI IMG/M metagenome (GOLD analysis project Ga0306920, IMG submission 204666) | Lab enrichment of tropical soil microbial communities from Luquillo Experimental Forest, Puerto Rico - flux4day.12C.oxic.44.000.170 (v2)... | ecosystem: Environmental > Terrestrial >...
GCTTCGAGTTGTTATCGGTCACGGCTCCGAGCATGACGATTACATGTGGCTTCGAGATGTGCCAGGCCGAAACGCAGCTCACAAGGCCCTCACCCATGAGCTCGCCAACCCTGACGTTGTTGAAGCTCACGTAGTAGGCGCGACTCCCTCCGAGGGTAAGGCGGTCATAGTCGATCACCTTGACGCCGTGCTGTTTGGCGTAGATCTCAATCTGGGTGCCCACGCCCGAGTCGATCGGGTCCAAGAGCAAGACGGTGGCACCGTTCGAGATATCCGTCTGGGCGTCGGTCAACTGGGTGGCGTCGCTGCCGAGCGCGTTCTGCACCACGAACTGCGACGAACCGAGACCGGCCTTGGTCAGTGCCTTCGTGATATCCGGCTGGTCGAATTCCGCGTAGCGGGTGGAGCTCACGGTGTCCGGCAAAATCGCCGCAACCTTGCCGTGGCCGGCGGACGCCAAACCTTTGAACTGAGACATGATGGAGAAGCGGTTGTCGAACGAGCTTGTCGACACCGAGGACGGCGCACTCGTTTGGACGGCGGCAGAAGCCTCTCCGATCGACGCACCTGCCAGAATGGCCGACAGGCTGAGGCAAAGCATTCCGAACACGCCTGCCCTAGCCAAACGCACCTGCCTCCTTGGTCGACCGCCCCCGCGGAGTCGGTACGTCGTCTGCAAGCTGTCGACGATACATATGGCAACGGCGCTCCGGGTGACCGTGACCCCTTGATGGCGGTCCGGTCCCGTTCAGACGTGACGCTGGGTCGCCGAGAACCATGCGGCAGCGCCGGCCAACCCCGCATCGTCCCCCAGGGCGCACTCGACCACCGACAGCTCGGTGGGACGGTGCTCCTTGCGTTGGAGGACCACTTCGCGGAGCGGGCCGAAGAACTCGGGACGGCGACCGATGCCGCCGCCGACGATGACCGTGCGCGGGGCGAAGTCCATGACGAGGTTGCACACGCCGGCGGCACAGGCCGCAACGGCGTCCTCCCAGATCGTGCGTGCCTCGACGTCACCGTTGAGTGCCGCCTCGAGCACCGCCTGCGCGTTCATGTCGCCGAAACCGCTCTCACGCGCCTGGCGCGCCATCCCGCTTCCTGACGCCAGTTCCTCCAGCGTGCCTGGCAAACCAGCACGCCAGGCGCGCCAATCGACCACGGAGTGGCCGATCTCGCCGAAGGAATGCGAGCCGCACACGAGCCGCCCTCGATCGACCACGCCAGCGCCGATGCCGGTCGAGACAGTCAGGTAGGCGATCACGCCGTCGATGGCGGTGCCCGCACCGAACGCTGCCTCGCCCACGGCGGCCATGTCGGCGTCGTTAGCCAGATGGACGTCGAGACCGAGATAGCCCGACAACTGTTCGGACGAGAGCGAGTGTGGCCAGCTAATAGGCAGGTTGGGTGCCGACACCAAGCGGCCGGACTCGTAGTCGACCGCGCCAGGCAGCCCCACCACTGCGTGGGATATCTCGGCGTCGCCCGCCGCAGCGCCGACGCCGGCAATGAGGTCGATGAGCTCGCCGGGGACGTCAGAAAAGGCCGGGGTCGGTGCGATCTCACGGAGCTTCACGTGGCCGTCGGCGTCGACGAGTGCGGCTCGCATGTGGGTGCCCCCGACGTCGGCGGCGAGGATCAGGTGTGGGTTCATGCCTGGTGGCTCATGGACGCCAGTGTGGCGCGTGGGGCGTGCCCCCGCCGGGCCCGCGGCCGCTACCCCGTCAGGTCCTCCGGGGCGTAGCCGCCGCGCCGGAGAAGGCGACGCAAGATCGCCAGTTGCTCCGTTTCGATGTCCTTGTGCCGTGTGGGCTCGAGCACTTCGACCACATCGCCGATCGTGACTTCGAAGTGTCCCTTGTGGGTGTCCCGGACGGTGCCGACCGCATGCAGAAGCGACAGGACGTCGTGCCATTCGATGTTGTGGCTCGTCGGATGGCGGAAGACCTGTACCAAGGTGTCGCGGTGATGGCTGTTCAAACGAGATTCCATCCCACTCCTTTCCCGCGGACGCAGGGCCTGGAACCATCGTCGCACGTCGCACACTGACGCGCTCCTGGTTAGCCTTTCGCCGGGCCCTTGATCCCTGGTCCGCCGGTTATCTGCCCCTTCGTGCGAGCCGCCGGGTAAGAGTGAAGGTGCAGGTGATGCCGAGGAGGTGGTCATGAGGTTTCGCGATCGGCTCGACGCCGGTCGTCACCTGGCCGAAGTCCTCCGTGACGCCGACATCGGGGATCCTGCATGCGTGGTCGCCGCGTTGCCCAGGGGCGGTGTACCGGTCGCCTTCGAGGTGGCCGAGGCTCTCGGCGCTCCCCTCGACGTCCTGGTCGTGAGAAAGCTGGGCGTGCCCTTTCAGCCCGAGCTTGCGATGGGTGCGATCGGCGAGGGCGACGTACGGGTCGAGAACCCTGACGTGCTCCGGTCTGCCGGTCTCGGATCGAGGGACCTCGAAGAGGCGGAACGTCGCGAGCGGCCAGAGCTCGAACGTCGGGCAGCCTTGTACCGGGAGGGCCGGTCACGGGTGGATGTGCGCGGCCGTCGTGCCATCGTGGTCGACGATGGCATCGCCACTGGATCGTCCGTTCGCGCTGCGTGCCAGGTGTTGCGGGCGAGCGGCGTGGCCCGCATCGTCGTTGCGGTGCCGGTCGCCTCTCGCGCGGCAGTGACCGATCTTCGGAGCGCGTGTGACCAACTCGTCTGCCTGGACGCGCCCGATCCTTTCTTCGCCGTCGGGGAGTGGTACCGGGACTTCTCGCAGACGACAGACGACGAAGTCACGGCCTTGCTCCGGCGCGCGGCCGACAACCGCGAGCGCGCCCAGGGCGGACGAGGAGAGGGAGCAAATGCATCGTTGCGCGACGAGGAGGTCGAGGTTCGGGCCGGCGATGTCGCACTGGCTGGTCGGCTCGTGGTGCCTGCCAGAGCCACAGGGGCCATCCTCTTTGCTCATGGCAGCGGGAGCAGCCGCCACAGCCCGCGTAACCGCTGCGTTGCTGCCGTACTGCAGCAGGCGGGACTGGCCACGTTGCTTCTCGACCTCCTGACGCCGGCAGAGGAGGCGGACCGCTCGAACGTCTTCGACGTGGCGCTCCTCGCCGGTCGGCTGGGCGACGCGACGAGTTGGCTCGGCGCACTGCCGGAGCTCGACGCCGTGCCCATGGGCTATTTCGGGGCGAGCACCGGTGCGGCCGCCGCGCTGTCCGCCGCCGCGCAGCCCGACTCTGGCGTCGCCGCTGTGGTGTCCCGGGGTGGCCGTCCGGATCTCGCCGGGCCGCTCCTGCCGGCCCTCAGAGTGCCCACCCTCTTGATCGTCGGCGGCCGGGACACGGCCGTCCTCGAACTCAACCGCGAAGCGCAGGCGGAACTGCGGTGCGAGAACGAGCTGGTGGTGGTGCCCGGTGCTACGCATCTCTTTGAGGAGGCAGGGGCGCTGGACGCCGTGGCCCGACTGGCGCGTGACTGGTTTCTGTCCAGGTTGGCGACAGCGCCGTGACCGACTCCGTCGCAGTGCCCGACGAGTCCAGCGACCTCGCCGGTCGCCTCCAGCTGCGGCGGTGGTCCGACCCGGCCATTGTCGCCATCGCCTTCATTGCGCTCGCCTCGGGCTTCGGGCAATACGGCGCCGTTGCGGCATTGGGCGACGTCTCGAAGCAGCTGGGCCACGTTGCACCGGGGGGGTTAATCGCCGACAAGGTCGGGCTGTCCGGCACCAGCCTCGGTGTCGGCCTCGCGATCATCCGCCTGGCGTCACTGGGCAGCCTCCCCCTCATCGGGATCGCGGACCGGTTCGGGCGCCGGCGGGTGATCCTCGTCGTCACGATCCTTGGTCTGGGTCTGACAGTAGTTGCCGCCGCGAGCCCCGGCTTCTGGTGGTTCGTGGTGATCTTCGCCTTCGGGCGCCCCCTGCTGAGCGCGACGAACGCGCTGGCGGAGGTGATGGGAGCCGAGGAGACCGGGTCGAAGGACCGGTCGGCGGCAGTGGCTCTCATCGCGGCCGGTTACGGGGTCGGCGCGGGCCTCTCGGCGATCGTGCACAGCCTGGCCGCGGGCGCGCTTGGCTTTCGCGGGATCTTCGCGCTGGCGGTCGTTCCCCTCGTCGGGGTGTACGCGCTGCGCAACAGGGTGGAAGAACCCCGGCGCTTCATGGTCGCCGAGGCGGCCGCCGAGCACCCGACGCCCGTCTGGGGAGCGGTCGAACGGCCGTACCGCGGTCGCGTCTTCGTCCTCGCCGCTATCGGGTTCGCCATCTCCGTCATCACCGGCCCGGCCAACAGCTTCGCGTTCCTCTACGCGCAGGACGTCTTGCATCTGGCGGGTTACGTCACCGCCTCGGTGGTCGTCGTTTCCGGCGCCGCAGGTGTCCTGGGGCTCGTGGCGGGCCGCTGGCTGGCTGACCGTCAGGGCCGACGGCTGACAGGAACGGTCGCGCTGCTGGGTATCGCGTGCACGGGGACCCTCGCCTACACGGGTTCCGAGACCGCCTACGCGGCAGGGTACGTCCTGGGGGTGCTCAGCGGCGGGCTGCTCGCCCCCGCCGTGGGGGCGATGCTGGCCGAGCTGTTCCCGACGTCGGTGCGGGCGTCGGTGACCGGCTGGTGGGTGACGGCCGGCGTCCTGGGAGCGGTTGGCGGGCTCGTCGCGTTCGGCGCCGTCGCCGACGTGGGCAACCGGTTCGCGGCGGCGGCAGAGTTGACGTTCCTCCCCGCGGCCGCGGCCGCGGCACTGTTCTGGCTATTGCCCGAGACCAAGGGCCACGAGCCCGAGTCGCTGTGGCCCGACTCGAATCCGAGGCTGGCGCTCGATCAGGAATAGGTGAAGGTCACCGCGTTGGATGCACCACTCGCGGTCGTGATGATCACCTGCGCCGACGGCGAGCCGCTCATCGGCGGCACGGTGACCGTGCAGGTGTTGGCAGCCGGGCAGCTCGTCGGGGCCACCTGACCGTTGAAGGTCGCCACGATCTGACCGTCGGAGCTGAGAAAGTTGGATCCGTCGACCTGGATACCCTGCCCGGCGGCGCCGCTTGCAGGCGAGAGTGACGCGATCACCGGAGGACCGCCCGGGCTCGCCGGCGGCCCCGGGGGCGCCGACGAGGTTGTCGTGCTCGAACCAGCGGCACCGCTGCTGTGGCCGTTCGTCGTCGGACGTTGGGGCGGATGATGCGCGGCGGCGGGCGCACCGGCATGGGTGGCGGTGGTCGGTGTAGCGGGGGGAGGTGCTGCTCCTTGCTGCCCGCCTCCTCCTGCCGAGACGGCCAGCACGATGCCGGCGACCACGACGAGCGCGGCGACGACGGCGACCGAGATGGTGAGCCAGTGCTCCCGGCGGGCCGATCCGTCACGCCCAGGTGGCGGCCCACCCGGAGGGTCGCCACCTGGCGGTGCCGGCAGGGTGGACGCGGAAGGCCGGGTTGGCGTGGGGGGGTGGTCCGGCGGTGCGATCGCGACCGGTTGTGTGTCCCGCTCGATCTGCCCCGGCGTCGTGCCCATGCCGGCTCGTTCGCGGGCGCGGCGCACCGCACTCTCCATAGCCCCCAACGCACGCTGGCTCGGCGTTCCCGGGGAGCGCTCGCCAGTCGTCCTTTCCGACATCTGGCCTCCGTTCACATCTTTGCCCCCTTCGGAGCGGATGTATTCGCGCGGCGGGTTGCGTGGTCCGGTCGGGGCCCGGACGTCGTCGGCCGGTGGCGGCACCCCGGCATTTCGTGCGACTCTGGCCCGTGTCGACCGGCCACCAGCTCGTCGTGTGCGACGGGGACGAAACGGGACAGGAGCTCCTCGCGCAGGCGTTGCGGGTCATGGCGCCCGACGTCCTGGGGTTCGATCTCGAGCTGCGGCACTACGACCTCTCCCTCGAGCACCGGCGGGCGACGGGGAACGAGGTTGTCCTCCAGGCGGCAGCGGCAATGAGAGAGACGGGCCTCGGCCTGAAAGCAGCCACGGTGACACCGGAGGTCAGCGGGGATGTCGGCAGCCCCAACCGGATCCTGCGCGAGGGAATCGGGGGGTCCGTGATCGTGCGCACGGGCCGTCGGATCCCCGGCGTGACACCGCCCGCACATGTCGTGCACCCCATCGTGGTGGTGCGCATGGCCGTCGGCGACGCCTACGGGGCCGTGGAGGGGAGAACCGGCGACCCGGGCCAGGTAGAGGAGGAGGCGTGGCGGACGGAGAGAATTGGCCGCTCCGTGTGCCGGTCCGTCGCCGAATACGCGTTCCGGACCGCCGCTGCCTCCGGCGCCTGTGTGTACGGCGGACCCAAGTGGACCGTCTCGACCGTCTACGAGGGGATGCTGAAGGAGGAGATGGATGCCGCCGCCTCCAGGCACCCCGACGTCGTCTACCGGCCCACGCTCATCGACGCCGCCTACGCGGGATTGATCACCGAGTCGAGCGCGAGCCCGCTCGTCATTCCGACGCTCAACCGGGACGGTGATTGCCTCTCGGACCTCGTGCTGGCGCTGTTCGGGTCGATCGCGGGCGCCGAGTCCGTCCTGCTCGCACTCGACGACGAGATGCGTCCCCAGGTTGCGATGGCGGAAGCGCCGCATGGCACCGCACCGTCCTTGCTTGGAAAGAACGTCGCCAACCCAATGGCGATGCTGCTCGCCTGCGCGGCCGTCCTCGACCACGCGGCGCACGGCGATGCTGCCGTGTCAGGGAGAGCGGCCGCCATCCGCAGGGCCACGCTCGGTGCGGCTGCCGACGGGGTCCGCACGTTCGACCTCGGCGGCGAATCGTCGACCTCGGACGTGGTCGACGAGGTGCTCCGCCGGCTCCGCAACCGCAGCGGCTGAGCCGTTCAGCGGCTGAGCTCCCGCTCCAGCTGAGTCTTGTTCATCTTGGAACGGCCTTCAATGCCCTTCTTGCGCGCTTCCTCGTAGAGCTGGTCCCGGGTACGCCCTGTTTGCCCGCGGTGCGAGCGCAATCCGCCGCGGCGGCCAGAGGAAATGTCCTGGGTCGACGTCCTGCTCGACGTGCGAGCCTCACCCGATCTGGCTCGCTCCTTGTTCACGGTCCGGGCGGCGATCTCCTCCGACTGGGACTCGCCTCGCTCCAAGGCTCTCCTTGATGTGGTCGTACTGGCGTTCTCGCTTGTCGCTCCACTGCGCTTGTGGCATCTCTCGCGCACCTCGGTAGTCCCTCTTCTCCGTTCGCGCATACCCGAATCTCTTCGGCAAGCCTGCATCGGGCCTTCGACCTGGTGTCGAGCTCCTCGCTAGTGCGTGCCGAGCCTCGCGAACAGGTCGCCGTCCTTCTCCACCCTGCGCTGCACGTCCGACGTGTCGAACGTGAGGAGGTGCGCCCTCTTCTCCTTGGCGCAGCGCTGCACCTCCTCTTCCGTCACGGGCGTCGACACGGTCGGCCGCGAGCGGGCGCGCACCGAGTACACGGCGACCGTGGTCTTCGCCGGATGGTTCTGGCTCCAGTCGATCAACACCCGGCCTTGTCGCAATGATTTGCGCATGTTCGAGACAACCAGATCGCGATGGTCGGACTCCAACTTGCGCGCAATGTCGTAGGCGCGGCTCCGCACGCCGTCCCATGTGCTCTTCGCCCCGGCCGGCGCGTAGAGCTGCAGGCCCTTGGAGCCGCTCGTCTTGGCGTAGGACGGCGTGCCGGACTTCTCCAGCTCTTCTGTGATGTACCCGGCGACGACGCAACACTCGACGATCGAGGTGCCCTCTCCCGGGTCGAGGTCGAACACCATGAAGTCCGGGTTGGCGGGCAAGTTGCGACGCCGGCCGACATGCCACAGGGGAACATGGAACTCGATGTTGCCCAGGTTCGCCGCCCACGCCAGCGTCGGGACGTCGTTGGCCATGGCATAGGGGATGTCGTCGTGCCCGTCCGTCGAAGGCACCGTGACCGAAGCCACCCAGTCCGGAGCGTGGGACGGGATGTGCTTCTCGAAGAAGGATTTGCCGTCGACTCCGTTGGGGAAGCGGCGCATAGTGAGAGGACGTTCCTTGATGTGCGGGAGCATCGCCTCGGCGATCCGCACGTAGTAGTCGATGAGCTGGCCCTTGGTGAAACCGCTCTCGGGGTAGAACACCTTGTCGAGGTTGGAGACCGCGAGCTCCCGACCGCCGATTGCGGCCCGCGTGGAGGTGCTGGCCCGGCTCACCGGACCGCAGAACGGTGTCGACGTCGTGAGCGACTCACTCCACGACCACCTGTTTCGGCTTTTTGTCCGGCCGCAGACCCCGCCAGGTCGGGTGGCGAAGGCGGCCCGCCGTGGTCCACTCTCCGTAGGCGACCTCCCCGACCAGGGACGGACGGACGAAGTGCCCGTTGGACGTCTGGCGTGCGGGCAGCGGGGAGTGGAAGGGGCTGCGTGTCACCGCGAGAGGCTCGAGGTCTCTCAAGAGTTCGTGTCGGGCCCGCTCGTTGAACCCGGTGCCGACCTTGCCGACGTAGCGCAGGCCCCCGTCGTCCGGGATCCCCAGCAGGAGTGCTCCAAGGCTGCCTTCCCGCTCGCCGCGGCCTTCGGTCCAGCCTCCGATCACGACCTCCTGGGTGCGGAACGACTTGACCTTGACCCAGTCGGGACTCCGACGCCCGGGCCGGTACGGCGAGTCCCGCCGCTTCGCTACCACACCCTCGAGCCCGTTCGCCGTGGCCGCATCGAGGATGTCCCGGCCGGACACGCCGCGAAAGGTCTCGGTCGTCGTGAAGGTGTCGCCGGCGAGATGCAGGGACTCGAGCCGCGCCCGTCGTTCGTCGTAGGTGTCGTCGGTGGTCACGCGGCCGTCGATGTAGAGAAGGTCGAAGGCGACGAAGCTGATCGGATCCGTGGCAGACCGCCGTTTCGCTTCCCTTTGATCGGCCACGTGCATCCTGTGCTGCAACCTCGAGAAGCTCGGCCGTCCGTCTTCTCCGAGGGCGACCACCTCCCCGTCAAGGACGCACGTCGTCATGCCGAGGAATTTCCCGACGTCGGCCAGCTCGGGGAATGCGGCAGTCACGTCGAGGTCGTTCCTGCTCTGGGCCCGCACCCGGCCCCCCTCCACGAACAGGATCGTGCGCACACCGTCCCATTTGATCTCGAACGCCCAATGTTCGTCATCCGGAGGCAGGGTCCCGGGGACGGCCAACATCGGCTTGATCGACGTCGGCAGGGGATCGGTGCGGGTCGACGTGCCGTGGCGGTGGATCATCCAGTTGCGGTCCTTCGTCTGGAACAGGACGAAGTCGCCCGATGCCTTCGTCCCGTGCAGCACGAACTTGACCTCCCTGTCCGTCCATTTCTCGGCGTCGTAGACCCCGTGGTCCCAGATGGTCATCTGGCCGCCGCCGTATTCGCCCTTCGGGATCTCCCCCTCGAACGTGGCGTACTCAAGTGGATGGTCCTCCGTGTGCACCGCGAGATGGTTCTGGTCGGGCGATTCGGGCAAGCCCTTTGGCAGCGCCCATGACGCGAGGACGCCGTCGCGCTCGAGTCGGAGGTCCCAGTGCAGGCTCCGCGCGTGGTGTTCTTGGATCACGAACCGCTTGGCCCCTCGACGCGACGAGGCGCGGCGACCCATGGGTTCCGGCGTCTTCTCGGGGTCCCTCTTGGCGCGATAGGTCTTGAGCTTGGTTGAGCTTTTCGCAGCGGGTCGCGTCGTCTTGGGTGTCACTCTGCTCCACCGTAGCCAGCAGGCATCCGGCGTTGCGCGCTCCGCGGTACCGATCGTTTCCCGCTTTCTCTCACGGGTATCGAATTGTATGGGCGCGCAGGACGCGCGGGATGACGAAAAGAGGTGCAGGGATGACAACGGGCACCCTGACGGGCAATGAGAGTTTCGGTCGCTCCACGGTTGAACCGCGCGACAGGACGATGCGTCTGCGTCTCGGACGTGTGGGGCTCGGTACCGCCGGTGTCATCGCCGTCCTGGCTTCGGCCTGGGGCGGAATCGTCCCCTACGTGGGCCCCCTGTTCGGCTTCAGCGCAGACGGTGCCGGCTCCTGGTACTGGAGCCTGGCGCACTCCATGCTGGCCCTGGTCCCCGGCGCCATCGGCGTCTTGCTCGGCCTGTTCGTGATCGCAGAATCGCGGGACGTTGCGGTCGGCAAGGGCCGTCTCGGTCTGGCGACCGCCGGGATACTGCTGATCCTGTGCGGTGCATGGTTTGCCATCGGACCCTATGCCTGGCCGGTGCTCACGAACAGCGGGACGGTCTTCACAAGCTCCACCCACATGCGCTTCCTCACCTACGAATTGGGCTACAGCGTCGGCGTCGGCCTGGTCCTCGTGATGTGCGGCGCTTTCGTCGCTGGCTGGGCGTCACGGCACTCGCCCGAGTCGGCCGTGGTCGCCGAGCCGACCCCAACTGCGGCCCCCGCCGACACTGTGCCCGAGCCCGAAGCGGGGATCTGATCAACGTGACGACGCCTGTGCGAGATGACGCCAACGCTCTCGAGTTGCTCGAGAGCGAGGACCTCGAGTTCCGGGAGCTCTTCACGGAGCTGCGGCAACGACGCGGGACGTCGGTGGAGGACCGAGCCGAATATGGCGACGTCGCAAAGGGGATCGTCCGTCACGTCGCCGCCCGGGAAGCGGCGTTGGTCGACGTCGCCGAGGTGGCCTCGGACGCCCCCGGGCTGAGCGAGTTCGCTGACCGGATCGAGCACGGGCGCACGACGAGCCGTCCCCACATCGACCTGGTCGAGAAGATGTCGCGCGGGGTGCAGGGCATCAACTTGCGGACAGGGCAGGACTTCGACGCCGAGATGGAGGAGCTCATTCAGCTGGTCGGCACCGAGATCGAATGGGACCTGGGCGAGGCGATCCCCGAGCTGCGTGCTTCGCTCAGGGACTCCCGCCGCGAGGACGACCTCAAGAGCGCTCGGCACCTTCGTAAGCATGCGCCGACGAAGCTGGACCCGAAGGGCCCACGCTGGCGTGAACGGGCCCCGGTGGTCTCGCGCGTTCTCACCGTCTACGACCACCTGCGCGACTTCCCGAAGTCTTCTCGTCGGCGCCGCTGAGCCTGAGTTGAGCCGGCCGGTGTAAGACTCGGCCGGTGGGGACGGCCACGCCTGGAAGGATCGTCATTCTCAACGGCGCGCCGCGTTCGGGAAAGACCACGGTCGCTCGCGCGTTGCAGGAACGGGGGCCGGGTCTGTGGGTGAACCTCGGCGTCGATGCTTCGAACGCCGCTCTGCCTGAGCGGTTCCGGCCCGGCATCGGGCTGCGTCCCGGGGGAGAGCGGGCGGATCTCGAAGATCTGGTCGTCACGCTCTACGCGGCATTGTGGGATTCGGTGGCAGCACATGCCCACCTCGGGCTCGACCTGGTGGTCGACGTCGGCATCCACGACGCATATGCCGCCCCGCGCCGGATCGCCCGTGACGCGGCACGGCGACTCGAAGGCCTTCCTGCGTTGGTCGTCGGCGTGCGCTGCCCCATCGAGGTCGTCTGGGAGCGCCGCCGAGAGTCGTGGGGGCAAGAGCGCCTGGTCGCCGACGACCAGACCGTGGCGGCGGTCGAGCGCTGGCAGGCGGCGGTC
>Ga0306920_100012565_pt1 | contig 11492 bp, 10 predicted proteins | sample flu12Cox44000170_FD_204666 | JGI IMG/M metagenome (GOLD analysis project Ga0306920, IMG submission 204666) | Lab enrichment of tropical soil microbial communities from Luquillo Experimental Forest, Puerto Rico - flux4day.12C.oxic.44.000.170 (v2)... | ecosystem: Environmental > Terrestrial >...
ATCCGCAAGGGGCTCGACACCATCTCCGTCACCGGCAATGTGCTGCGCGACTACTTGACCGATCTCTTCCCAATCATGGAGCTGGGCACGTCGGCCAAGATGTTGTCGATCGTTCCGCTGCTGGCGGGCGGCGGGTTGTTCGAGACTGGGGCCGGCGGTTCGGCGCCCAGGCATGTGGAGCAGTTCCAGCACGAAGGCTATCTGCGCTGGGATTCGCTGGGCGAGCTCCTGGCGCTTGGCGCTTCGCTGGAACATCTGGCGCAGACAAGCGGGAATAAGGACGTGCAGGTTCTGGCCGAGACGCTCGATGAGGCCAACGGCAAGATCCTTGAGTACAACCGCTCGCCTGCGCGGAAGCTTGGCGAACTGGATAATCGTGGCAGCCATTTCTACCTGGCGCTGTATTGGGCACAGGCGCTGGCCGGGCAGGACAACAGCCCGGCACTGGCAGCCCACTTCAGACCGCTGGCGGAGGCGCTGGCGGCCAACGAGGTCAAGATAAATGCTGAGCTGATCGCCGCGCAGGGTAAGCCGGTGGACACCGGCGGTTATTATCTGCCCGATCAGGCTAAGACATCGGCGGCGATGCGGCCGAGTGCAACGCTGAACGCTGCGCTCGCCGCTCTCTGACGCGGTGTCAAGTGGAGCCGCCGGGGGCAGCCTACCGACGACCGGATCACCGTCGATGCCGCCCTTGCGATCGAGAAATTCGGAGTTGGGGTCAAATGTGCCGAGATCACCCCCGATAAGGGCCGCATGGACGAGTTTCACTTGAAGCGCATGTATCGGTCACCGAACGGAACGCTGCGCAATACTCTCGGCGGGACAATCTCTCGCGAACCGATTATTTGTAACAACGTGCCGCGCTTGGTACCGAACTGGACACGGGCCATCGTAATCGGCCGTCATGCTTACGGCGACCAGTATGCCGCGACAGATTTCGTCGTACCGGAAGCCGGCACTCTGACAATGACGTTCACCCCGAAGGGTGGTGAGCCGCAGGTGCATAAAGTCTTCGAGTTCGCCGTCGGCGGTGTCGCGATGGGTATGCACAATCTTGACGACTCGATCAGAGGCTTCCCCCAATTCTGCTTTTAACTTTGCGCTGCAACGCGGCTGGCCGCTTTACCTGTCGACCAAAGACACGATCCTCAAGGCCTATGACGGCCGGTTCCGGGATATCTTTCGGGCCGTGTACGAGAGCGAATTCGCCGAAGAATTCAAGAAGCGGAACCTGACTTACGAGCACCGCTTGATCGACGACATGGTGGCGCTGGCGTTAAAATGGAACGGCGGCTTTGTCTGGGGGTGCAAGAACTATGATGGCGATGTACAGTCCGATACCTTTGCGCAGAGTTACGGCTCGCTCCGCATGATGACCTCGGTTCTGCTGGCGCCCGACGGCAAGACGGTGGTGACCGAAGCTGCGCACGGCACCGTCACCCGCCACTATCGCCAGCACCAGCAGGGTAGAGAGACCTCGACCAACTCGATCGCTTCGATCTTCGCGTGGACGCGTGGGCTGCGCTATCGCGGCACCTTTGATAACACTCCCGACCTCGTTCGGTTTGCGGTGAATTTGGAGAAGATCTGTATCGACACCGTCGAAGCCGGCGACATGACGCGCGATATGGCCATCCTTATCCGCGCCGATCACCCGTGGCTGACCACCAGCCAATTCCTCGACAAGCTCGACGCTAACCTGCAAAAGGCGATGGCGTCGTAACGGCACGGCAATAGGGGACAGTGATGCGGCTCAGCATCCTCGATGATTATCAGGGCGTGGCGCTCGGCATGGCGGACTGGTCACCGGTACGAAACCGCGCCGTCGAGATCGCCGTCGAGCGCAATGCCTTTACCGATGAGGACGCGGTGGTGCGGGCGCTTGCCGATTCCGAGCTCGTCGCCGCGATGCGCGAGCGCACCCCCTTTCCGAGATCGATTGTCGATCGCCTGCCCAAGCTGAAGCTGCTGATCACGACCGGCATGCGCAACGCGTCGTTTGATATGGCAGCGCTGAAGGACCGTGGCGTGACCGTGTGCGGAACCGGCGGTCCCGGCGGCGGCAACGAGGATACCGCTGAGCTCGCCTGGGGGCTGATCCTCGGCGCCGCCCGGCGGATCGCGGAAGATCACCAATTCATGAGGCAAGGCGGATGGCAGACCCGCATCGGTCACCGCGTCGCCGGCAAAACGCTCGGCCTGCTGGGCCTCGGCCGCCTCGGCAGCGCCGTCGCCCGTGTCGGTCTCGCCTTTGGCATGAAGGCGATCGCCTGGAGCCAGAACCTGACCGCGGAGAAGGCTGCCGCACAGGGTGTCGAGCGGGTCGAGAAAGATGAGCTGTTCCGCCGTTCCGACATCCTCTCGGTGCATCTGGTGCTGAGCCCGCGCAGCCGCGGCATTGTCGGGGCCCGCGAGATCGGGCTCATGAAGCCCACCGCAATCCTGGTCAATACCTCGCGGGGGCCGATCTGCGACACCGAAGCGATCGTCGCCGCGCTAAAGCAAGGCCGCCTCGCCTATGCCGGGTTTGACGTCTACGACAAGGAGCCTTTGCCGATCGACCACCCGCTGCGCACGGCGCCGAATGTGATCTTGACCCCGCATATCGGCTACGTAACCGAGGAGAACTATCGCAGCTCCTATCCGCAAATCGTCGAGAATGTCGTCCGCTTCCTCGACGGCAACCCGGTTCGCGTCATTTGAGCCTGCGGCACTCATCTAGGCCCAGATGAGCGCCGACGGCGTAGTGATTCGTCCCTCGCGCGAGGACGATATCGGAGAAATCGCCGAGATTTATCGTCACCACGTGCTCCATGGGCTGGCCTCTTTCGAGGAGATCCCGCCCGACGCCAACGAGCTCGCTGCCCGCCGACACGATATCCTCGCTCGCGGCTTGCCGTATCTCGTCGCCGAACGATCGAGGCGCGTTCTCGGCTACTGCTATGCCGGACCGTACCGGTTGCGCTCGGCGTATCGGTTCACGCTTGAAGACTCGATATACATCGACCAGGCGGAGGTCGGGCGCGGGCTCGGCCGAGGCCTCCTCACCACCTTGCTCGACCGTTGCGCCGAGCTCGGCTATCGGCAGATGGTCGCGGTCATCGGCGGCAGCGACACATGGCCGTCAATTCGCCTGCACGCGGCGCTGGGCTTCGCACGGATCGGCACTTTGCCCGCGGTCGGCTTCAAATTTGGCGGCTGGGTGGACATCGTCCTGATGCAACGTGCGCTCGGTCTTGGTGCGACCGCAACACCCGCTGAAATAAGCTCAATTCCGAGAGGAGAAGATCATGGCCGACTTTCCGTATGATCCCAGCCATATCAAAGGGTTTCACGCCCACGTGTATTACGCGTCCGAGACCCGGGATATCGCCGAGCGTGTGCGCGCAGCCATCGGTGAGCGCTTCCAGGCGCGGCCCGGAAGCTGGCACGACGAACCTGTCGGACCGCATTCCGTTGCGATGTATCAGATCGCCTTTGCGGGCGAGGAGTTCTCAGGCCTGGTGCCCTGGCTGATGCTGAACCGCGAAGGGCTCAACATTTTGGTGCACCCGCTTACCGGCGACAGCCTCGCCGACCATACGCGGTTTGCGGCTTGGCTCGGTACGCCACTGCCGCTGCGGCTCGAAGTCTTGCACCGGGGATCTCTGCAGTAGGCAGCCCGGCGACGATCGGAAACGCCGTCACCAACGACGGATCGGTCCGCAATCGACGTGGACAAAATCCGAGCGCGGGTAGTAACCGACACCACCGCATCGGAGACTCAAAGCTGCGTCGCGAATTTGGCTCAGATCCCGGCGCTCCGATCGGAGATCGACGGCCATCCCTTTGATATGATAGCTAAATTTCGCGACCCCTTCGTGTCGAAGGTAGAGCTTCCTATTGGTGGTCGGCGAGCGATAGCCGCAAACCACGAGAAACGGATCGTGCGTATCGAGCCGATCGCGTAACATTCCCAGCAAATCGAGAACGCCGGCGTCCATCGGCCGGATCTCGTCGGAATGGTGGTCCCGCAAAATCCAGTTGATGTCGCGGACTGCCTCCCGAATGTAGTGGCCGTCCGCCCAATAGACCGTCCGCAGCCACTCACCAGTATGAACATTGTAGAGCGCAACCGATCGCGGAGCGAACGAAACTGCCGGTACCGGGTCTACCAGTCCGACCGCAGCAGTGGCTACCGCCGCACCGAGCAGCCGGCGGCGGCTGATCAAGGAAGACATCTGCAATGGTTAGCTCCCCCCATTCCCCTAACCGCGGGATAACAGCTGTTAACCCTGCAGACAAGTCCCGATCGGCCAAAATCGATCCGGACGATTGGTATTTTTACCGCATTTTCAGCATAAGTTGAACGGTCTCCTTAACAGATCACCCTTTCCGTTGGCGGAGATCTGCATCCTGAGCGACCGGAGACCGTTTCGCGCGCATCAGGTGCTGCCAAATCTCATCATCCCGTTCATAAGGGTCGGAAGTGAACTGAATCGAGCCATTCGATTCGCTGTAAGCGGTCCGATAGACGATGAAGATCGGAAAAGGGCTCCTCAAGGCCCGTCGATTGGTGTAACCGCGGGAAATACCTTTATCAATCAGCTCGGGGCCCTGTTCGAGGAGCAGCTGGGCGAGCATGCGCGGGTTTTCGACTCGCACGCAACCATGGCTCATCATGCGATCGGCTGATTGGAACAAGGACCTGGTCGGCGTGTCGTGCAGATAGACGTCGTAGCGATCGGTCATCTCGAATTTGAGCCGTCCGAGTGCGCTGTACGCCCCCGCCTCCTGCTGTATCAGTCCGCCAGCGCGCCACCTCATGTGATGGCGGCTTAGATAGTCAGGATCGGCCGCGAGCTTCGGCAATATCTCCTCCTGCACGATCGAGCGGGGGATGTTCCACGGAGGATTAAACAGGATATCACTTATCGTCGACTGAAACTCGGGGGTCTGCTTGTCAGTTTCACCGACGACAACACGCGTCGTGAACACCGGCCGGTCGTTGCGGAGCAGTTGAAGTCGCGCAATCGCGGAATTCACAACCACGCGGTCGGGTGGGATGACCCGCGGCAACCAGCGCAGCCGTTCGAGATTTACGGCCAGCTGCCGCGCCCGGCGTTCGGCTGCTGCGCGGCGATCGTCAGATGCCGGTCCAAGACTTCTCGCACCCTCCGAGGCTCGCTCTGTGCCGCCGCCATCAGCGACCGCCCGGTATTCGACATAGGCGCGACGCAGCGTCGAATATTCGGCTGAGGACGGGGCGAGCGCCTCGATCAGCTTGGTCGGATCGGGATTGGCGATCGCGGCGTCGAGAACGGCGACGATATCAACCGGCTCCGGCGTCAGATCTTCGTCATCTGCACGCTCCTCGATTGGCATGGCACCCCGCGACAGAGCGTCGGCATAGGAGAGAAATGCATCGGACAGCAACAAGTCGCGCTCGACTGGGGATAGCGCCGAGCGGCGCTCGGCGAGTGCGGTGCCGTGGAACAGGCTCGGATCAAGACCGTGCTCCGCGGCGCGCAGGATCGCATCCCACAGGTGGCTTGCCTGCACCGGGCGGCTGGCCCATACCGGCTGGTAGCCGTGTGCTATATAAAAACGCCGCAACAACTGATCATGCATCAACTCGCCGGCCACTCTCAGTTTCCCGGGCCGATCGAGTCGTGCCTTGACCTCGGGATTGCCGATGAAGGCGGGCGAGTCCGTCATCCCGGTCTTCGGCTCGTCCGGCGCAAGGCTGGGTCTTCGGTGACCCTCGCCCGGCTCGGTTGCAAGCGCTCGCGGGGGCCAGATGCCAAAGCCGAGGACGCCGAGCACCAGCGCCATTGTGCAAAGGGGCCCCCAGAGCCACGCGCAGTTCCTAAAGCTATGGGAGGTGGGCACGTTGCCTCGCTTGGGATCCGTCGTGATGCGCCCGGGCGTGATGCGCTCGGGGCGCGACCGGATGAACCAGCCGACCTGAAGGTGATCGGTGGAAATCACCTTTGCAAGGGAAAGCCCTCCGCGATCGAAAACAGGATGAAAGATCGTGCCGCACGAACCCGTTATGTGCGAGATTTCTAGGTGCTCGGCCGCCGCGCTTCAGCCCTCCGAGGCTCCGGATCGCGCGGCGTGGTGTTGCAATCCGAGATGATCCGTGTTGTCGTCAGAAATTGCAGTCTCACCCGGTGAGACGATGTTCTCCAAGTTGGGTCTCCGTTGTAGCAGCCCGTTGGCGGCTGTCATTATCGCTCTCCCGCTGTGGCCAACGGCACCAGCGGATGCGCAGGAAGTGCGGTTCTTCCGCATCGGCGCCGCTGCGACGGCAGGCAGCTTCTTCGAGATCGGTGGGGTGCTGGCAAGCGCCATTTCCAAGCCCGCCGACTCGCTCCCCTGCGAGGAGGGTGGCAATTGCGGCGTCCCGGGATTGGTCGCAGTGGCAGAAGCAACGCAAGGCTCGGTGGAAAATCTCCGCATGGTCGCGTCCGAACGGATCGAGTCCGGGATTGCCCAATCCGATGTCGCGAGCTGGGCTTTTGCCGGAACGGGCGTCTTTGCCGATGAAGGACCGCTCAAGAAGCTGCGCACCATCGCGAGTTTGTTCCCGGAGTGCCTGCACGTGGTTGTACGGGCCGCCGGCCCGATCCAAACGTTGGCCGATCTCAAGGGCAGGCGCATCTCATTGGGTCAGACCGGTTCAGGAACTCTCGCCGATGCCCGCATAGTGCTCGCTGCGAGCGGGCTCACCGAGCGGGATCTATCGTCCGAATATCTGCGCTCGGGTACGGCCGCGGCCGACCTTGCGGATGGCTCTCTCGACGGTTTTTTCCTGATCGGCGGGGTCCCGATCCCGGCGGTTCGCGCCCTCGCGGCAATCATGCCGATCGGGCTTCTCCCGATCTCCGATGATGTCTTGTCGAAGATGCAAGAAAAATACGGCCCTTACGTTCGATCTGTGATACCGGCCGAGACTTATCCGGGGGTCGGCGTCGCCACGTCGACCGTCGGGTTCCACGCCCTTTGGATAGTGTCCGCCGATGCCTCCGACGACTTGATCTTTGCTATCACAAAAGCTCTGTGGAACAAGGCGACCCAGCGCTTGCTCGATACACACGATCCGATCGGAAGGGATGTGCGGCTCGAACACGCTCTCGACGGGCTGACGGTACCGCTGCATCCGGGAGCCTCAAGGTTTTATCAAGAGGTCGGTCTTCCGGTCGACATTAGTGGGCTCCCCGGCAAACCCGATTGACGCGAAAAAGCTGGTGCAGCCCTCTTTTTATTCGCATCACGACGAGTAGGAAGACGATGGTAGCAAGCAAGACGATGAATGTGGCTGAGCCGATCGAACCGAGGGAAGTCAGGATGAACCTGGGCGAGCGTGCGCGCGATTATTTCTCGCCGCGACAAAGGGTGGCGACCTCGCCCGTGGTGTCCGACGAGGTCAAGTGCACGACATGCTATATGTGTGCCTGCCGCTGCGGGATCAGGGTTCATCTCCGGAACGGCGGCATCCGTTACATCGAAGGCAACCCCGACCATCCGGTCAACCGCGGCGTGATCTGCGGGAAGGGCGCGTCCGGCATCATGCAGCAGCAATCGCCGGCGAAGCTGAGAAAGCCGCTCAAACGGGTCGGCGAACGCGGCTCTGGGGAGTTCCGCGAAATCGAATGGGAGGAGGCGCTTGCCACCGCTGTCGGGTGGTTGGCGCCGATCCGCGAACGCGACCCGAAAAAGCTCGCCTTTTTCACCGGTCGCGATCAGAGCCAGTCGTTGACCGGCTTTTGGGCCGCTCAATTCGGCACTCCGAACTTCGCGGCGCATGGCGGGTTTTGCTCGGTCAATATGGCCGCAGCCGGGATGTACACTCTCGGCGGGAGCTTTTGGGAGTTCGGCGAACCGGATTGGACCCGCACTCGCTTCTTTATGATGTTTGGCGTTGCCGAGGATCATGATTCCAATCCGATCAAGATCGCGCTATCAGGGCTGCGCCGCCGCGGCGCCCGGTTCGTTTCGGTAAACCCGGTGCGCACCGGCTACTCGGCGATCGCCGATGAATGGGTGGGGATTAGACCGGGGACCGATGGCCTCTTTGTGCTCGCCTTGGTCCACGAACTGCTGAAGAATGATCGCATCGATCTCGACTACCTGGTTCGCTACACCAATGCCGCCTGGCTGGTGATCCGCGCGCCGGGCGCAGCCGATGACGGGCTCTTTGCCCGCGGCGAGGCTGGCGAGCCGATGGTGTTGGAGCCCGCGGGAGCGCTTGCGAGCGCTATGGCGGCAGGGACTTCGGCCCGTCTTGTCGGCGAAGCCGCATTGCCCGGCGGCCGCTGTGCCGTTCCGGTGTTTCAACTCGTGGCCGAGCGCTATCTCGACTCCCGCTATGCGCCCGAGGCGGTCGCTGAGACCTGCGGTATACCGGCCGTGACGATCCGGCGGTTGGCTGCCGAACTCGCCGCTGCGGCTTTTGAACAACAGATCGAGCTCCCCGTGCCATGGACCGACTGGACCGGCCGCCGCCACGAGTCGATGCACGGCCGTCCGGTCTCCATCCATGCTATGCGCGGTATCTCCGCCCATTCGAACGGGTTCCAGACCTGTCGCGCGCTGCATTTGTTGCAGATACTCCTCGGCACGATCGATGTGCCCGGCGGGTGGCGCTACAAGTCGCCACACCCCAAACCGTGCCCGCCTGGACCAAAACCCGTAGGCAAGCCCGGGCAGGTCGGCCCTGGAAGCCCACTCGCAGGGGCGCCGCTGGGCTACCCGCTATCGCCCGAGGATCTGATCGTCGATGGCGAAGGCCGGCCGGTCCGGATTGACAAGGCGTTCTCCTGGGACGCCCCGATAGCTGCGCACGGCCTGATGCAGATGGTCATCGCCAATGCGTGGAAGGGTGACCCATACCCAATCGACACCCTGTTCATGTACATGGCCAACATGGCCTGGAACTCGGCGATGAACACCGCTGAGACGATGCGAATGCTGACCGACAAGGATCCTTCGACCGGGGACTATCGTATCCCGCGGATTATCTATTCGGATGCTTACTATTCCGAGATGGTCGGCTATGCCGACCTTGTTCTTCCAGACACGACCTATCTCGAACGCTGGGATTGTATTTCGCTCCTCGATCGTCCGATCGGCGGGGTCGAAGGGCCGGCCGATGCTATCCGTCAACCGATCATGGCTCCAGACCGTGATGTCCGGCCGTTTCAGGATGTGCTAATCGAGATCGGTGCGCGGCTCGGGTTGCCAGGCTTTGCCACGCCGGAAGGGGCGCCGCGTTACCCGGGAGGCTATCCCGACTACATCGTCAATCACGAGCGTCGGCCGGGCATCGGACCGCTCGGCGGCTGGCGTGGCGCCGAGGGTGAGCAAGCCGGCCATGGGCCGCCCAATCCTCGTCAGCTCGAGCGCTACGTCGCAAATGGTTGCTTTTGGAAGCATGAGTTGCCCGAAGACCAGCGGTATTTCAAGCACGCCAACAAGGCTTATCTCGAAACCTCGGTTGCGATGGGATTCATCGATGCTGCCGAGCCGATCATATTGCAGCTCTATGTCGAGCCGCTTCAGCGCTTCCGCCTCGCCGGCCGCGGGCACGGGAAGGTGGTGCCGCCCGAGACACATCGCGAGCGGATCGCGACCTATTTCGACCCGCTGCCGTTTTGGTACGCGCCGTTCGAGGAAGCGAGGAGCGAAGGTCGGAGCTTTCCTCTGTACGCGGTGACGCAGCGGCCAATGCAGATGTACCATTCCTGGCACTCCCAGAATGCTTGGCTGCGGCAAATCCTCGGCAACAACCGACTGTTCGTCAACCGGGCGACCGGGCGGGCGCTGGGCCTGGCAGAGGACGACTGGGTATGGCTGTCGAGCCGTCAGGGCTGCATCCGTGTCCCCACCAAGCTGATGGAGGGAGTCAACCCGGAAACCGTGTGGACCTGGAATGCCATCGGCAAGCGCGCCGGCGCCTGGGATCTCGATCCGGCGGCGCCGGAGTTCCGCAAAGGATTCCTGATCAATCATTTGATTTCGGAGTTCCTCTCCCCGGACGGGGGTTATGACCATGCCAATGCCGACCCGATTACCGGCCAAGCGGCGTGGTATGATTTGCGCGTGCAGATCGATCGAGTGGCACCCGGCGAAGGCAATATTGTGATGCCCTCCTTTTCGCTAGTCGAGAACCCAGTATCGCTCGGCGGTCGGTCCGGAATACTACGCTACCGGGCTGGGATCGTGCGGTGAGCCACTATTTCGAGCATCTTGCCTGGCGAACCGTGCTGGCCTCCGGCGGCCCGATCGGCTGAAGCGGCGTCTGGTTCGCTGAAGGCCAGCACCTCCCGCGGGCAGGTATGCATCCGGCGCTGTCAATCGTCTTCTTCACGACCTCGGCGGGAGCCGGGTTCGCGCTATTGACTTTGCTCGGGCTCGGCGCCCCGCTCGGCTTATTGCCGGACAGCGAAAGCTTCGGTTTTACGGCGCTTGCGGTAGCAGCATTGCTTGCGGTCGGCGGCCTCGCATCGTCGGTCCTTCACCTCGGTCGGCCCGAGCGCGCCTGGCGCGCCTTCTCGCAATGGCGATCGTCGTGGCTGTCGCGCGAAGGCATTCTAGCGGTGCTGACCTTGTTGTCAGCGGCGGTGTTCGGAAGCGGCTGGGTCCTCTTCGGCACGGCGGAAAGTCTGGTTGGCCTCAGCGGCATACTCGCCGCCGGGCTCGCCGGAGCGACGATCTATTGCACAGGCATGATCTACGCGTCGCTCAAGCCAATCCATCAGTGGCACAATGGATGGGTCGTGCCGAACTATTTGGCGCTGGCGCTGATGAGCGGATGCCTCGTTCTCGACTTTCTGATCCGGCTGTGGTCGGCTCGTTACGGCGGGGTGGCGCTGCTGACCCTGGTCTCCGTGCTCGCCGCCTGGTGGACGAAGGAACGGTATTGGCGGCTAATCGACACTACCTCGGGACGAAGCACCGTTGCGAGTGCGACCTCGCTCGGCAGCCGAGGCAGAGTGCGCATGCTCGAGGCACCGCATACCGAAGAGAACTATCTGTTGAAGGAGATGGGGTTCCGTATCGCGCGTAAGCACCGGAGACGGTTGCGGCGCATCGCCCGCCTCGCAGGCTTCGTCGTTCCCGCCGTCGGGAGTTTACTTGGCCTCGTGCTCGGGGGAGTGGTCGGCGAGATTGTCGCTGGGCTTGGCCTCGCGAGTGCGGCGCTCGGGCTCCTTGCCGAACGTTGGCTGTTTTTCGCCGAAGCAAGACACACCGTGACTTTGTATTATGGCGCCGATGCAGCTTGATCGAGCAGACACGAAGACGAACAGGATTTTGATTGACGGAAGCCGGAGCGAGGGCTTATAAGCGCGGCCCCTTTGAGGCGGGAGTGGTCTCGGGGGGGATGTTGATTGAGGTAGTGGAGAAGGTGGAAGGGATGCGCGGGCGGCGGCGTTGGGCCGCCATGGCTTGCGCATCTGATGCGTGCGTTATGGAGGCCCTTGTAAGGGGTCGACCGGATTGGG
>Ga0306920_100012567_pt1 | contig 11492 bp, 9 predicted proteins | sample flu12Cox44000170_FD_204666 | JGI IMG/M metagenome (GOLD analysis project Ga0306920, IMG submission 204666) | Lab enrichment of tropical soil microbial communities from Luquillo Experimental Forest, Puerto Rico - flux4day.12C.oxic.44.000.170 (v2)... | ecosystem: Environmental > Terrestrial >...
CCGATCGCCTCCGCGAAGGTCAGTGCGTGGCGGAATGCCGTCTCGGCATCGTCCAGGGGTCGGCGGGCGAAGGCGATGTATCCCCGCAGGCGCCATCCCTTCGCCAGGTTCTTCCTCGAGTTCGGGCGCGTTGCGAGATCCAGGGTGCGGTCGGCGAACTCTGTCGCTCGCTCGTGGTCGCCGCGCGCCAGCCACAGCTCGCTCAGGCTCGCGAACATTCGGATCGAGTAGCTCGAGGAGCGAGGAGAGCGCTCATGACAAGCCGGGGCGGACTCGAACAGGCGACTTCTGGGAACGCGGATTGACGGGGGGTTGGTGCGGGCGTAGAGTCACGCCGGTCATCGGACGGTGCTCAAGTCCCGGCGGGAGGCAGCGACACGCTCCCGGATCGGGTCGGCGGGGCGTGTGCCCGGGTCGTGATCGAGCGGGCCAAGAGCGACGGTGTGCAGGGCCGGGGCGCCGGCGCCGAAACCAGACGCCTGTTCCGGCTGCCAGCAATAGACCCGGAAATCTCGGGAGGTCGCGATGCGGCTCGAGGGACGGCGCGCGCTGGTGACCGGGAGCTCGCGGAGTATCGGCCGCGGCATCGCGCTGGGGCTGGCGCGGGAGGGCGCCGATGTCGTCGTTCACTACCGAAATGATCGCGGCGCGGCCGAGCGGACGGCGGCCGAAGTCCGCGCTCACGGCGGGCGCGCGGCGGTCGTGCGGGGCGACACCGCCGTCGCCGCTGACGTGGAGGGGCTCGTCCGAGAAGCCGTCGAGGCTCTCGGAGGGATCGACCTCCTCGTCAACAACGCGGGGATACTCAAGCGGACGCCCTTTCTCGAGGTCGCCGAGTCCGAGTGGGACGCCATCCTCGACACGAACCTGAAGGGGTACTTCCTCGTGGGTCAGGCGGTGGCCCGTCAGATGGTCAGCCGCAACGTCGAGGGGGCGATCGTCAACATCTCGTCGGCCGGCCAGTTGGTGGCGGCGCCGAACCTGACCCACTACTGCGTGGCCAAGGCGGGCGTCGAGATGCTGACCAAGCAAATGGCCCTCGAGTTGGCCCCGCATCGCATCCGGGTCAACGCGGTGTGTCCGGGGCTGATCGAGACCGATCTCAACCGACGGGACATCGCGAATCCCGAATTCCGCGAGCGGCGGCTGGCCCGGATCCCGCTCAAGACGATCGGCGTGCCAGAGGACGTGGTGGGGGCGGTCATCTTCCTGGCCGCCGGGTCGGAGGCGCGGCTGGTCACCGGCGCCTCCGTCTTCGTCGATGGTGGGCAGACAATCGGGGGCGCCTAGAGGGGCTCCCGGCCACAGCGGATTCTTACTCGCCGCCGTCAGCGACTCCGCCACCCCGATGACGATCGTGGCAGCGCCGCCGTCGGCAGGCCGCGGCCCATCCATCGTCTCGGCATGCGAGAATACGCACCGGGTACCTCGGGCGACCCAAAAACTCCAGATCGGGAGGCGGCGGATCGATGGGGCGGACGAATGCGAACGCGAGCTTGCGCATCGGCTTGGCCGCCGTGCGGAATGCGCCGTCCGTCGACGAGCGCCTCCGCACGGTCGACCGATTCCTGGAGAACGCTCGCGCCCAGGAGGTGGCCATCGTCTGTTTCCCGGAGACCTACATCCCGGGATTGCGCGGTCAGGACTTTCCCGTGGCGCCCCCGGATCAGCGGCGCCAGCAAGCGGCGCTCGACACGATTCGCGCCGCCGCTCGACAGCACGGCGTGGCCGTCGTGGTCGGGATGGAATGGGAATCCGCCGCCGGGGTCCACAACGTGGCGTTCGTCATCTCGCGCGACGGCGTAATCGTGGACTATCAGGCCAAGAACCAGATCCCCGTGGAGGAAGAGCCGTTCTACGTGCCCGATGGACGGCGGCGGCTGTTCGAGGTCGACGGAGTCCCCTTCGGGATCACGATTTGCCACGAGGGTTGGCGCTATCCTGAGGGTGTCCGGTGGGCGGCCTCGCGGGGTGCTCGTCTGGTCTTTCACCCGCAGCTCACGGGCAGCGACCGCGCCGGCGTGACCCTCGATCGCTGGGGTGACCCTGGCTCGCCCTACTACGAGAAGGCGATGGTGGCTCGCAGCGTCGAGAACACGATCTATTTCGCGAGCGTCAACTACGCCATGCGCTACCAGGACTCCGCGACGAGCCTGCTCGGTCCGGACGGCGACTGTCTGGCCTACGTCCCCTACGGCCAGGAGCAGCTGTTGGTCCACGACATCGACCTGTTCCGGGCAACCGGGTTCTGCGCGCGCCGGTTCAACCCGGCCTTCTATCCGTCGACGTGAGCGCGCGCGACGCGCGGGAAGCGGCGGTCGCCTCGCCTCACGGCCGCACCGAATCCACGATCGTGATCGACCGGCGCCCCGGGACGCGCCCTGGGCGGCGGCCCGGCGACGGGAGGGGCGAGCCAGAGGACGCCGGCCAGGCCGAAAGCCCCGCGCCAGAGAGGCGGGGTCATGCTGGGCGGAGAAGTCGGCTACCTGACGCGCCGCTACGGCCTGACGATCGACAACCTCCTCGACGTGGACATGGTCTTGCGGGAATCCGATCGGCACCGTCTTCGGCGGCCTCATCTTCTGGCCGTCTGGACAAGGGACCGAAGGTCCTGCGCTTCTGGCGGGACTTCATCCGGACGGCGCCCCAGAACCTGGACGGTTGGTTCGGCTTCGTCACCGTGCCCCCGGTTCCCCTGTTCCCCCCGGAGCACCACCCGAAGAAGATGTGCGTGATCGTCTGGCGCTACACCGGAGACGCCGGACGGGCCGACGCGGTCTTCAAGCCCATCCGCACCTTCTCGCCGCCGGCCATGGACTTCGCGGGCCTCCTCCCCTTCCCCGCGCTCCAGAGCCTCTTCGACGGCCAGTATCCTCCGAGTCTGCAGTGGTACTGCAAGGCCAACTTCTTCAACGAGATCACTGACGAGGCCATCGACCGCCAGATGACGAACGCCCGGACTCTCCCAAGCCCTCACCCGACGATGCACCTCTACCCGGTCGACGGGGCCGCCCATCGCGTGGCCACGGGAGACACTGCGTGGAGCTTCCGCGATGCCAACTTCGCCGAGGTGATCGTGGGCGTCGATCCCGACCCGACGAACACGCCCCGGCTCCTGGCGGGGGCCCGAGCGTACTGGTCCGAGCCGCACCCGCTCTCGGCCGGTGGCGGCTACGTCAACATGATGATGGACGAGGAGGACGAGACCGTGAAGGCCGCCTGTCTCGACAACTACGCGCGCCTGGCGAAGATCAAGAAAGCGGTGGCCCCGGAGAACCTGTCCCGGATCAACCCGCACATCAAGCCGAGCTGAGCGATGGCCTCCTGGCCCGCGGCACCGCCCGCGCGGCGGGGCGGCCCTCCGCCGCGCGAAGCTCGAGCCCGGCTGGTGCACGCCGGCGGCGTCTGGCTGACGGGGCTGCTCGTCCTGGGTCCCGTCGCCACGGCGCCCGCCCAAGAGCACCAGACCGTCGGTCCTGCCCAGAGCGCCACCGTCAAGGTCGAGGGGGTCGCTAGAGCCGAACCCCTTCCGGTGGGGGGGGCCATCCCCGACTTCTGGGCCACCGGACTGGATGGACAGCGTGTCGCGTGGACCAGCGTTGCGGGCCGTCCAGCTGTGGTGGTCGTGTGGGCCTCGTGGTGTCCCCACTGCCAGCGGCTGGTGCCCCTGATCGGGCGCATCGCCAAGGAATTCACCGGGGTGCGGGTGCTCACGGTCACCAGCTCCATCGGGCGGCGCCCGGGGCCAACCCCCTGGCAGTTCGCCCGGACGAGCCAGCTCACGCTTCCCGTCGCCGTCGACGACTCCCAGAACACTCTGGCCCACGCGTTCGGGGTCTACCGGTTTCCGATGGCGTTCTGGGTGCGGCCGAACGGCGTCGTGGCGACGGTGACCGAGGGCGAGCTGGACGCCGAGACCCTCCGCGATCTCTTCCGCACCCTGGCGACTGGCGGGTGACGCGGGCGGTTTCGCCGGCCCCGTGATCCGGAGACCGGTTCAGCGCCCCAGATCCTCGACGCCGAACCGGTAACGACGGACAACCCCCTCGTCCACCTCAACGCCCAACCCCGGGCCTTCCGGAGGCCGGACCCAGCCGTCCACCTGCCCGATGGGGCTCGTCACCAGCTCGTGCTGCATCGGGGAGGGCACCGGCTTGAGCTCCAGGAGAAGGGCGTTGGCCGACGCGACGGCTAGGTGCAGCGAGGCAGCCGTGTTCAGCGCGCTACTCCACGAGTGAGCGTTCCACGCGCGGCCGGCCGCCGCCGCCATCTCGACGATGCGCCAAGCCCCGGTCACGCCTTCCGCGCGACCCGGGTCGACCATGATGACGTCGATCGCCCCGGAGTCGATAAGGGCCCGGTAGTAGCTGGCGCGCCAGCCCTTCTCCCCCGTGCAGATGCGCGTGCCCACGGCCGCGTGGAGGCGTCGATATCCGTCGAGGTCCTGCTCGGGGAGCGGGTCCTCGAGCCAGAACAGCCTCACCTCGTCGTCGATGGCCCGGCACATCCGGATCGCGTGGCTGCTGTCCCAGCCCGCCAGCGCCGCGACGTCCACGATCATCTCCACATCTGGTCCGACCGCGGCTCGGACGGCGCGCGCTATGGCCAGGTCCCGCTTCCGATCGCGGCCAAAGGCGATCGAGAGGTCGTGGCCCCAACCCCCCTTGACGTACCGATATCCCTCGGCCACGAACGTCTGGAACTCCCGGCCGATCCGGTCGAGGTCGCCGGTTGCGAAGATCGTCGAGGCACAGGCGGGGAGGCGTTCGCGGCGTTTTCCACCCAGGAGCCGGTAGAGGGGCACGCCGGCGGCCTTGCCGGCGATGTCCCACAGCGCCATGTCGATGGCGCTGATCCCGAAGGTGACGAGACCGCCGTCGCCATCCCAGTAGGTCGCGTCACGCAGGCGGGTCCAGACACCGGCGACATTGCGCGGGTCCGCTCCCACCACCAGCGGCGCCAGGCGACGCTCGACGACGAAGGCAACGGCCAGGGAGGCCTCTTCGCCGCCGGTGATGGCCTCGCCCCAGCCGACGAGCCCGTCCTCGGTCTCGATACGAACGAGCGTCAACGAGCGGACCTTGCCGTCGTTGTTCGGCTCGGGGTAGCGCACGGCCCACGCCTCCACCCGGCCCACTCGCATGTGACCTCCTCCGGGCGATAGCCCTCGGACTGCGTGCTCACGCGCCCGACTCCGATCGACGCCCCCGGGAGGGACGGCTCAGTCGAGGGTGACCCGTAGGTCGCTCAGCCGACCAGCATTGGTGGGCACCAGATCCTGCGGACAGGCCGAGCAGGCCGCGATCAGGTCGATCCGGGCCCTGAGCGTAACGGAGTCCTCCACCCGAGCCGTCGAGGGCACGCTCAGGAAGCGACCGTGGGACTGCACGGGCGAGTTCTGGAAGAGGTTAACGGGATCGGGGATCCGCCAGTCTCGCAGGTCGCGATGGGGGTCGCAGGCCGGCGCCAGGATGTCGTGGATCCCGACCGTGTCCTCGACCAGCTCAACGATCTCCCGACGGCGATTCGTGAAGAGCGCCTGCCCTTTCTGGATGCGCCAGGCCGCCAGACATCGCCGCGTGTGGCTCGGGCTGAGAAACTCGGTCAGGTCGGCCCCGTTGAGCGCGATGAGGTCCCCGACCTGCTGCCCAAGCGTCTGCACGATGGTGACCCGCTGGCCCGCCTGCATCGGCCAGAGGCGGGCGTGACCCGCCGGAATCATGAACGCGCGGAGATCCTCGCCCGCCACCGTGCGCCCGCTAGGGCACCGCTTGTCCGGCCATGACCCCGGTGCAGCGCTCACCGTCCACCGCAACCTGCCCGTTCACCACGACGTACGGGATCCCGCCCGGGAAGCGGCGCGGCTCGTCGTAGGTGGACCGATCGGCCACCCGCGCGGCGTCGAAGACGACCACGTCGGCGAAGTACCCCACCAGGAGCCGCCCGCGGCGACGGAGCCCGAATCGCCGGGCTGGGGCGTCACTCATTCGCTGGACCATCGACTCGAGAGTCAGTCCACCGAGCTCGCGTCGCAAGCGAAGAAAGCGGGGGAATGCCCCGTAGCTTCGCGGATGGGGGTACTGGCCGGCCGGCGTGATGTCGCTGCATGCCATGTAGTCCGGTCGCGCGAGCAACGTCAGGCAGTCCCGGCTGATCTGCCGCCACACCGCCCCGCTGCGCGGCGGGGCGGCGACGTGGCCGACACGCAAGTCGGCGTCGCGGAGCACCTGGCAGAACGCCTCGCCGAGCGTGCAACCTCGACGGGTGGCGACGTCGGACAGGCTCAGGCCTTCGAGCTCCGGCTGGCGAGGCACGTAGGAAAAGACCAAATCGGGCAGGAGGGCCGCCTGTTCCTGCTCGACCGTGTCGCCGATCTTCCGCAGCTCTGATGGATCGCCGAGCCGCCGGAGGATCGCGGCAGGCCCGCCTTCGTGGACCTCGCTTGGCAGGAGGCTGACGGCGATGGAGCTCCCGGTGGGATAGGGGTAGACGTCGAACGTGACGTCCAGCCCGTCCGCCCGGGCCGGGTCGATCCGCGTCATGATCAGGTCGATGCGCCCCGCCGTCTCGGCGGTCGTCCGGTAGTGGGCGAAGTGCAGCGGTACCTCGGTGCGGCGCGCGATCTCGATCGCCTCGGCGACGCCGTCGCCCCCGAACGCCCGCTCGAGGTTGGCCCGCCGCGGCTCACACATGTAGACGCCAGCGCCCTCGCGCACGGTCTGGCACAGGGCCACGAGCTCGGTGGTGGTCGCCCACGGCCCCGGGTAATACTTGGAGCCGGTGGAGAAGCCGACCGCTCCCTGCTCGAGTCCCTCCCGGACGAGCCGACGCGCCGCGACCAGCGCCTCGCCTTCCAGGGGGACGTCGCGGAACCCGAGGACCTCGAGCCGGATGGTCCCGTGCGGCATGAGATACGCGGTGTTCACCGCTACCCGACGGTGGTAGTGGTGGCGGAAGGCGGTCACGCTGCGCATGTCGAGGTCGTCCGGGGGCTCGCCCAGGAGCCCGCCGAGCCAGTGACGGTACTCGCGATACCGGGGCGGAGACAAGGGCGCATAGGACATCCCGTCGATCCCGAGAAACAGCGTGGTAATGCCCTGGCGGAGCGCCATGGCGTGCTGCGGATCGGACAGCAGCGCGCCCTCGGCGTGCGTGTGCGGGTCGACGAAGCCCGGCCCGACGGTGAGCCCGCCGGCGTCGATGACCCGGCGCGCCTCCGCCGCCCCCAGATCCTCGATCGCCGCGATCGTCTCACCGCGGACGCCGACGTCGGTCCGGCGGCCCGGACCGCCCGACCCGTCCACCACCGTGCCGCCCCGGACGATCAGGTCGAACATCGCCGCACCCCGTCAGCCGCAGACGTCGAGCGCCGTGAGCGCCAGGACCTTGGCGCAGTCCACCATCTCGCTGATCAGGATGTAGCTGCCCTCCGGGCCCTGCTCCATGAAGCCGCCGGCCGGACCGTAATAGACGCAGGGGATGCCGGCCTTCCACAGCCAGGAGGCGTCTCCGGCGGAATAGGACATCGGCAAGAGCGGCCCCGTGGTCGCGGGCGGCCGACCGGTGACGCGTTCGTGGTTGCGCGCCACTGCGCGCACGATCGGCTGGTCCAGCGGCACGTCGACTGGCTCCATCACGAGCCGGCGCCGGCCCTTGAAGAGGCTCGGCGGGGGCACCTCGATCTCGTAGCGGAGCTGCGGGTCCGACGTCGACAACGGGTCGAGCACGCGCCGGATGTCCGCGACGATGCCCTCGAGGGTCTGCCCGGGAACGAAGTGCACGTCGACGATGGCCGTGCACAGGTCCGGGACATACGGCGGCTCGGTCAGCACGTAGGTCGCCCCCCGGCCGCCGATGACGCTGCCGACGTTCAGGCGAGGCAGGGCAGGCAGGTCTGGCCGTGGCACGAAGTCGAACTTCACCCACTGGAGCGCCTCCACGACCTTCGCCATCTTGTGCACGGCGTTGACGGTCTGCTCGATCCGGCTGATGTGGCCGGTGATGCCGTAGGTGTGCACCGCGAGGTGGACGATGCCGCCGTGGACGGTGACCAGATGTCCCAGGCCGTACGGCTCCGGCAGCACCGCCATGTCGGTCCGCGGCCCGTGCTGCGTGAGATAGCGGCTACCCTCTCCGCCCTGGGTCTCGCCGACCACGCAGGCCAGGACGAGGTCGCCGCGCAGGCGGAGGTCGGCCTGCCGAATCGCCTCGGCGGCCGTGATCATGGATGCCAGCCCGCCCTTCATGTTCTGAACGCCGTGCCCGTACAGGCGGTCACCTTCCTCGACTGGCGTCCACGGGTCGCGCCGGCCGCCGTGGCCGAGCGAGTTGATGTCCGTGTGGCCGTTGAACATGAGATGCTTCCCGCGGCCGCTCCCGCGAAGCGTCGCGATGGCCTGCACGCGACCGGGTTCGACCTCCTGCAGCGCGACATGGTACCCACGGGCGCCGAAGTATCTGTCGAGGAACCGCGCCACGGGAGTCTCGTCGGGGCAGAAGCTCGGAATCCGGACGAGGTCGGCGGCGAGGCCGATGACGTCGGGACGGCGGACGGCGGCAAGCACGCGTTCGATGGCCTGGCTATCCATCGTCTTCTGGCGTCTCCCGGCACTCCCGGACGGTCCGCGGCGCTTCCTGGGGACTCCTTGCTCGATCGCGACGGTGACGGGTGAGACCGCGCTCCGCCATTATAGCGGAATCGGAGCCGCGGCTCTTGACGCCCCACGCACGGGCGTGTTACGACGGGCAGGCCCACGCCGTCAAGGAGAGCCGTCCGTGAGGAAGGACCTGTTCCTGGAGGAAGCCCGCCTCGGGGCCCGGAACCCGCTGCTCGTCGAGTACGACGAAGCGCCGCATCTGCTGGGCACCCGGCGGCGCGCCCGCTGGTACGCCCTCGTCGACCTGGCGCATGTCGTCATGCTCGTCGAGGAACGCATCGTGGACCGCGCCCGTGGAGCGCGGCTTCTCGCTGGCCTGCTCGAGATCCTCCACCTCGCGCCTGATCGCTTCCCCTGGGATCCACGTTCCGGCTCGTACCTCGTTCAGATCGAGCACTATCTAGGGCAGCGACTCGGTGAGGACGTGGCCGGACACCTGCAGACCGGCCGGAGCCGGAACGACCAGGAGGGCGCCGCCGACCGGCTCTACCTGCGGGACCGTCTGCTGGATGTCGTGGGAGACCTGCTCGGCCTGCTGCGCGAGCTCACCCGGCGGGCCGTCGAGCACGCCGACGCCTTGATGCCCGGCTACACGCACCTCCAGCACGCGCAGCCGTGGAGCTTCGGGCACTTCCTCCTGCGCCACGCGAGCCCACTCGAGCGTGACGCGCAACGACTGGTCGGAGCCTACGCTCGCACGAACCTGAGCGCGCTCGGCGGAGCGGCCAAGGCCGGCACCTCGTGGCCGGTCAATCGTCGTCGGGCCGCCCAGCTCCTGGGCCACGACGGCCTGGTCACGAACTCCTGCGACGCCGGCGTCTTCGCCCGCGACCACCTCGAAGAAGACGTGGCGGTCCTCGCCCTGCTGATGAGCAATCTGGGGCGGCTCGCCACCGATCTCTACGTCTTTCACTCCTGGGAGTTCGGCTTCGTGCAGGTCGCCGACGGGCTCGCCGGCACGAGCAGCATCATGCCGCAGAAGAAGAACCCCCACGCGCTGGAGCGCGTGAAGGCCCTGGCCGGCCAGGCCATCGGCTGGCTGCCCTCCGTCACGGGGTGCCAGCGAGGCGTGCTGTCGACCGACCTCGACATCGCCTTCGGCGACGATGTCGTGACGCCGGCCCTAGACGGCAGCGTGGCCAGTCTCCGCCTGCTGACGGAGGTCCTGCGCACGCTGAGTGTCGACCGCCCGCGGATGGCCGATCGGGCTGGCGCCTTCTGGAGCACGACCAGCCACCTCGCTGACGAGCTGGTGCGGCGGTTCGACCTGCCCTTTCGCGCGGCCCACCACGTCGTCGGGCGGTTCGTGCGGGAGTCCCTCGCCGCCGGCCACGAGCCGACGCGGGCCTCGGGCGAGCTCCTCGCCGGCGCCGCCCACCAGATCACCGGCCGTGATCTCCGCCTGAGCGACACCGAGCTGCGGGCGGCCCTCGATGCGCGTCAGTTCCTGACGAGCCGGACCAGCGAGGGGAGCGTCCATCCTCGCCACGTCGTCGACCATGCCGAGGCCCTCGGCCGGACGCTCGAGGCCCACGAGCGATGGCATGCCCAGCGCCAGGCCGAGGCCCATCGGGCGATCGCCGGACTCGAGGAGCGAGCCCGGGCCCTCGCGTCCTCAGAACCTTGAGGAGGAGCTCGTGGCCAAGCAGTTCATCCGACAGTTCGACGCAGGACGGTACCGGCACGGCGCCGAGGGCCGCTACTCGATGGCGATCCGGACGCGCGGGGACTACGTGTTCCTCCGTGGCCAGACAGGCTTCGACCTCGACGGCAACTTTGTCGGCACCGGCGACGCCGGCGCCCAAGCCGAGCAGGCCTGCAAGAACATCAAGCAGCTGATGGAAGAGGCCGGCGGGAACGTCAAGGACGTGTGCAAGCTGACCGTCTACGTCACCGACGTTTCCTACCGTCCGGCCGTCTACAAGATGATCCAGAAATACTTCGAGGGCGTCCACCACTGCAGTACCGGGATCGTCGTGTCTGCGCTGGCCCGGCCGGAGCTCTGGGTCGAGATCGACGCGTTCGCGGTCATCGACCGCTGAAGACGCAAGGTTTCGGGAGACGATCCGGCCCGCGAGGGGCGGCCGCTCGCGCTCGCCACGCGCACGGGCCCCGGAGAGGTCGGTCCACAGCCGATCGATCCACCCGAGATGATCGCTCAGGTGCTTCAGGATCCACATCAACAGCCCGCTCACGTCGCCGGCGGAGGTGCTGACGACGTAGTTCAGGCTGCGGACGCTGGTCGGATCGTCGAGCGCGTCGGAAGCGCGGCCGAAGAGCTCTGGCAGCATGCAGGTCGCGCGCACCTTCTGCTTGCCAACGGAATGGTCGCGTCGGCCACCCGGCGCGTGACGAACTCTTCGATGCTGTCGAGCGCGGCTCGCACGGTGGCCCACGGCGCTCGCCTTTGATGGCGGATGTCAATCACGGTGAAGAGTTCCCCCAACCGCGTCGCCTCCCGGGACTCGCCCTCGACGCCAAAGAACAGGCTCACCCAGCCCTCCAACACCAGTCGCTCGATGGAGGGCAAGGGCGACACGCCTCGGACGCCGGCCGCAAGGGACGCCCGCTCGAGCCGCGCGAGCCCTCGCACGACCCGCCTCTGGAGAATCGCCGCCCTACGTTTAACGAGCGGTCGTGCCCGGACGGAGGAGAAGAGCTGCCGGGACGACTCGTGTGCGGGCTCCTCCATCCACCGGAGAAGCCCCCCGGGACGAATCGGAGAAAGGGGCAGCGAGAGCGGCTGGAGCCGCCCGGTGTGAGTCCGGAGGATCTCGCGGCCGGTCGCGAGGCTGGCCACGCAGATCTGGGAGCGAGCCAGGACGCTGCACTTGA
>Ga0306920_100012568_pt1 | contig 11491 bp, 10 predicted proteins | sample flu12Cox44000170_FD_204666 | JGI IMG/M metagenome (GOLD analysis project Ga0306920, IMG submission 204666) | Lab enrichment of tropical soil microbial communities from Luquillo Experimental Forest, Puerto Rico - flux4day.12C.oxic.44.000.170 (v2)... | ecosystem: Environmental > Terrestrial >...
TAATCGTGCCCGCGCCAGTCTGTCCGCTATGTTCGCATGGGCAATAGGGGAGGGGCTTTGCGACAGCAACCCCGTCGCCGGAACCAACAAACAGGAAGAGGCTGGTCCCCGGGAGCGCTCGCTATCGGATGCTGAAGCCGCTGCCGTTTGGCTTGCGGCGCCTGACAATGATTACGGTCGTATCCTTAAGCTGATACTCTTGACCGGCTGTCGCCGTGACGAAATCGGCGGCTTGAAATGGGGTGAAATCGACTTGGAGGCGCGGGCGATAACCCTCCCGAAAGAGCGCACCAAAAACAAAACAGCGCACACCGTTCCGCTTTCCGACGCCGCGCTGGCGATCCTAAAGGATCTTCTACGTCGCGGTGATCGCGAGTTCGTTTTCGGCGTAGGGAAGGCCGGTTATTCCGGCTGGTCGAAATCAAAAGGTGAGCTTGATCAGGCGCTGAAGATCAAAGACGCATGGACGATCCATGATCTGCGTCGCACCGTCCGCACCGGCATGGGCAAGCTTAATGTCCAGCCGCATATTGCCGAAGCAGTGTTAAACCATCTGCCGCCGGAGCTGATCCGAACCTACGATCGCAACACCTATATGGCGGAGAAGAAGGCCGCGCTTGATCTGTGGGCGTCGCATCTGAAGGTCGCGATCGCCCAGGCCGCCGGAGCCAACATCACGAGCCTGCGCAAACGGTAGCCTTTCTCCACGCCCGCTTCGAGCACCGTGCCACGGCAGCGCTCCGCTGTATCACAAAGCGGTCAGCCTCCCGGCCTACGCGATTTTAAACGTTGTGTGTGTAGGCGTGCGGCTGAAGCACATGGAGAGAGCCATCCCATTGAATTTGCAAGCAATTATTGACTTGAATGTCTGTCGACAGACGAGCATTTTCAAACGGTGACAGACTTTCATCAAAGCTCATATTAGACTTCATCGCAGTCTTGGGGCGGGCTAACAGACAAGCTGTCCCGGCCAAAGCATCTGCGAATCAGACGGCAGCGAGACTATCTGCGATCCTGCCTTCAGCGAGACCGTAAGCAGCATCATCGGTGGAGTCAGCAGCTCAGCCGGAACGTCAATGCTTGGCTGGACCGTCGGCGCGGGCCTGGATTATAAGTGGCAGCTCGATCAGGGCTCAGCCGTGATCTTTGGCGTCGAATATCTGCACTACCAGTTCGGGGAACACTCACTCGCATTCGGCGGCCCGCTGTGTGCGTGCTCGGACAATACCACCTTTACGATTGGCAATGCGACGCAGACCATCGACGCCATCAAAGGTCGCATCAGCTATCTGTTCTCGATCCACTAGGCTTGGCAAAGAGAGGTTAGCCGCAAAAAAGCCGTCACGAGAGCGCTACCTTCCCTAGTCGGGCCGGAAAGCCGCTAGGGCCAGTTCGACAAGGTGGGACGAAGGCAAAGCCGTCGGTGTCGCATCCCGGCGGCTTTGCTGTCTGCCGTTTGTAGCCGCGCCCTGCGTACATCCGGCATAGGCGCGGCCGCTGCCGCCAGGGAGAATGGCTAACGGCAGAAAGGGTGGGCGATCGCGCAGGCGTGACGCACCGCACGACCGCCCGGCTGCGGGGAGAGGCGGGGAAACCCGCAGCGAACACGCTTAGATTTTTCCAAGTCTTGGGTAGGTTAACGGGCCGTCGAAACCGGAAACCCGATCGCCGCGAACCTTCGTCCGAAATCCTCGCAACAGCTGGGCGGCAATCTGGCGCGCGTTGTCGTCCTTGCCCAGCTCGCGCGTGTATTCGCGGCCTTCGGGATCGTGCACCGCAAGTCCATTGCGGCCAGTCAGAATGACGCGATTATTTTCTACAACGTAAAACGCCTCCGCCACGGCGCCGCCGGGGAGGCCAGGGCTCGGCGCCGCCGTCTGGATGCTTATCGGGATTGGTGTGGCCGGCGCTATTATATTTGTAGCCCGCAGAGGTAATGTCGGCCTGTAACGAGTCCGAGTCGGGCAAGCTGAGGCGGCCTTCTTCTAGTGCCTTTTTCAGATTGCTCCACATCTCTGCGCGTCGATTAGCGGGGCCGCCAGCGGGTTGCCCGCGCTCATCAAGGGGAGCGGGCTCGACTGGCTTGCCGCCGAAATTAACCGCCTGCACGACGCGGCGGGACTCGCCCTGTTCGATCAATCGATCGAAGACACCGACGCCCAATCCACCGACATCGATGTTCGCCTTTACCGGCTTGTCTTCGCGAATAATCTTTCGCACCCAGCCGCAGACCTGCATGGTATCCAAGCCGCGACGGGATTCGACCTTCTCAATGCGGCGGCTTCGGCGCCACGCGATCGATGTGCGAGCATCCCCGCTGCCAGCAGGATCAACGCCGATGATCAGGATCCCGTAAGGATCGACCTTCTCCCGACGCGCCTTGATGACGAGGTCGGGCGTAATAAAGCTGTCGAAGTTGGACGAGATAAATGCCTCCGACGCCACGAGTGGATATTCCTGGGGGAAGCGTTCGGCACTACCAAGCTGCGAGATCTTTGCCCGGCGCCAGGCGATCTGCTCTTTATCAAGCTTATAAAGATCAGCCAGCGCGCGCTCATCCGAATCCATCTCAAAGTCGCCCTCGATCTCTCGGCGATAACCGGGATCAATGCTCCAAGGCAGAAATACCGGCATGAACTCTGACTCAGCGGCCTCGGCCTTTCTCCAAAGTGATTGAAAGTCGTTAAAGCCATTAGCGGTACTTTCCAAAAGGATTTCGGTTCCGGCAATATCCGGCACAGTCTGCATGAGGCTTGCCATTTGCGACGGCAAGTCGGTCCAGAACGCAACCTCCGACGCATGCAACATCTGCGCGGTTGCCGATCGCCCCGTGCCTTCGTTATTTGCAACGCTAACGAGATAGCCGGAATCGATCTTGTCGAAGATCAATTCCTCCGCGTTACTTGTACCGATGGACGGCCTGAGATCGTCCGGCATGCAGTCATGAAACCGCCGGACGATTTGGAATAGATTCGAGCTGGCGCGCCGCTCGTGGCCGATAATAATGGTACGTAAGCCAGGATTATTGATCGTGCGGTGGTACAGTCTCGCCGCGATGTAGGTGCTAATGCCAAGCTGCCGAGCCTTGAGGATGACGATCCTGACTCTGCCAGACTTGGCACGCTGAGCCTCGATCGTCTCATGCAGCTTCTTTTGCGCCGCATTGAAGATGAAACTCTCTAGCTGTCCCGCCTTAGGGCGTAGCTTTAGAGCGTGCCAGGCGAAATACTCCAGATCACTGCGCATACGCTCAGCATGCTCGCCTTCGGCAAGCACTTGGTCTAACCAGGTCATATGATCTATTCCTCTTCAGTAGGGAGGCAGTGCCGCGGGTTTATTGCCCTTCTGAAACAGCACGCGTGCCGTCTCCTCAAGCAACCTCGCAGCTACCCACAGGCGCCGCAGCACTTAATCATCGCTCGAAAAATCTCGCCCAGGACGGCTCCCCTCAACGTGTTGAGCTTCACGCAACCGCCCTTTGGCACTTTGATGCCGCAGAGTGGGCGCCGTCCACAGCATCAAAAGCAGACATGAAGCTCTGAAATTGCGATGTCCGCTTTACCCCCGAAAGCGGACATTGGTGAGCGTAACCTCATGCACCGCAGCAAACGGCCGGCTATCCGGTTGGTCTTTGACCACGAGAATGCGCTTGCTCGTGTCGGCTAAACCTGGCGTTAAACGATCAGCGGCTCATTCCACTTCTGGGTCGGGTTGAGCCGTCAAAAGCGGACTTCTGGATGCGGGTTAGTTCGTTCTCTATTCAATCACTTCGTCGGCAGCGGTGACTAGCGATGCCGGGATGTGGAGTGAGAGCGTCTCGGCAGTCTTTCTGTTGATGACTAACTCGAACCTGACGGGCTGCACAACGGGGATATCGGAGGGTTTGGTACCCTTAAGAATGAGTCCCGCATCTACCCCCGCGTGATGATAAGCCGCCGCAATACTGGGTCCGTAACTCATCAGACCGCCGGCCGCGGTAAACTCACGCCATTGATAAATCGCAGGCAACGAATAGGTTGCAGCCAGAGAAAGCACTTGCGCACGATGGTTGTTAAACAAGGAATCGGCTGTAACAAGCACTGCATCTACTCGTGCCGATGCGAACGCCTGAAAGGCATTATTAATTTCTTGATCAGATCCGGCTTGCTGGATTTCGAGTTTTAAATCCATCTTGTCTGCAGCCTGCTGCAGTTCTCTCAACTGGCCGTCAACGCCTGGACGGTTCGGATTGACGAGAACACCGATCAATGTGGCAGTGGGCTTCATTGCGTGCAGAAACTCCAGTCGCTTGGCATCGAGTTCGGATGTGAGCCCTGCGGTTCCGGTCGCGTTTCCGCCAGGCTTGTTTAAACTCGCGACAAGTCCGGCTTCGACTGGATCAGCGACGGTCGTGAAGACGATTGGTATGTCCTTAGTGGCCTCGTGTGCCACGAGCGCCGACACGGGACCACCGGCTGTGACGATTACAGCTGGCCGAAGGCCAACTAGCTCTGCAGCCAGCCCGCGCAGCCGATCGTAATTATCGTTCGCCCAGCGATATTCGATCCTGAGGTTCTTTCCTTCAACGAAACCGGCCTCCCGAAGTCCGACGTGGAACGCCGTCAGCTGATCACCGCCCCGAGAAGCCTCTGAGGCGGTGGTGAGAAACCCAATGACGGGGACTGCCGACTGCTGTGCGTGTAGCGGCAGCGGCCATGCAGTCATCTCTAATGCGATGAGTGACACAAGTGCTATGCGTGTCAGGTTCATCATCACGATCAGCCTTGGACAAATGGTGCAATGCCTTCATGCCCTAGGACCGATTATACCATCAAACCTCTTGCTCTGGAATTTCGCGTCGCCGCAGACGATTGTTAGGCTCGATCTTCTCATTATCGGTTTCACGGCGGGTAAAGCAGACTATCGGGCAAGGTGAGACTCGAATATCAGCGCAAAAATAAAGAGCCGTATCGAGATAGCGCGCTCTATGCACGCTCTGTTTTTCTTGATCACTTACGGCGCCGCAAAAACGGTACGCCGGAAGAAGCCAACGTTTAAGCCAAGCCCCTTGGCGTTTAAAGGCCGAGCCGCTTGGCGGTTGCGGGGTTGATTTTCAGCGTGATGTTGGTCAGGGGCTGTACCTGGATTTTTAGGGGGTCGGTGCCGTCGAGAACTTCGGCTGCGATCTGGCCTGCCAATTTATAGGCATCAACCAGGTATGTTCCTAAGCTCGCATAGCCACCCTCGTCCGTGAACTCGTGCCATTGGTGCATCACTGCAAACTTGGCCTTCTCGGCCGGAAGTACGGTCGAACGGAGGTCGTTGAATATCGGGTCGGCGGCGACGAGCACTACTGTGATCGGCGGCTGTTTCTTGTTCCAGCCGTCGAATGCCGCATTGATGCTATTGATGATCGCCGTTTTGGACCCGGGGGTTACGTTCACGCGGTCGAGCCCAATGTTCAGCTGGTCCGCCATGTCCTGCAGGTTTTCGGACTTATAATCCTGGCGTGTCTGGTTTTCGAGCACGCCGAATGTTTTCTGATTAGCCCATTTCGGGTCCTTCTGCACCAGATCGCAAAGTTGCATCAGTCTCGACGGGTCGAGGTCGGAGGTGCGCGCGTCAACACCAGTCATGTTCGGGGCAGGCTTGGTCAGTTGAGAGAAGCTTGTGAAAACGACATTTGTATTGGTCCGGGCTTTGGTCTGTGCGTTCCGAATAGCATAAACAGAAGGAGGGCCACCGGCCGCAATGATCAAGTCCAACTTAGTGGTAGCCAACGTGTACGCATTTTTATTCAGCAACTTGGGATCATCATCAGACCAGAGGGGTTTTTTAGGATCGAGAGTGAGGTTTTGGTTCAGCTTATAGCCCCGGTCGTCTAGTTCCGCCAGAAATGCATTGATCGACGGGTCATTGCTTTTGCCAGCGCTTCCGCTGTGCAGAATTCCAATAGTCTTATTTGGCTTTAGTGGCCGCGTACTCTTTCTTGACTTTGCACTGCTCTTTGGCTTTGCACCCTTCCTCTTTTTCTTTGCCATGGTAATACCCCTGTATCGTCATATGAGACTGTTTTGAGTAGATAGATTTTCAAGGGGATTACAGCAGAGATTTGCGCTCGGCGAAATGGTGTTGAATGATCAATTTGCGCTGCAAATCCCTTAACTGCCCATATCCGCTTTGGGCGGGAATTTGCGATGTCTGCTTTACCCCCAAAAGCGGACATCGGCTGAGCGCATTGGCATGTCCGCTTTGTGCCAAACGCAGATTTTTGTCGTTTCATGGCGTGCACAAGGTTCGAGCTTCAGCGAAACAACTTGCGGGCCTCATGCATAGTTATCCCGAGGTCATTTGCGGCACGATGGTCGCTCGCTAGATATTCGATAAGTTCCCGACGCAGCCTGTGGCGATTACGCGCGACGCGGAGCCTGTCGACAATCCGGTTGAAGACGGTGCGAAGCAAAAACGTCCGGCGTGCAGCGAAGGCAGCGCCCGTTTCAGTCTGCGAATAGCAAGACATGAGAAACTCCCAAAATGATCTGAGGCGATCTTTCCTTGCTTGACCCTTTGCCGCCACCCGATTACTGCCCGGCGATGCACGGTTACGCATATTGCGCGCCTCCCGTTGACAGCATCTATTCTCGATTGCGGATCCAGCGTCGCACAAACAAGTATTTCTTCAATAATCAGATGATGAGAATCGCTGAAGATTGTTCGCTTAACAGTGAATGTTATCGACGATAACGAAGCAAACCCTCATTATTCATAATTTATCACGGTACATAACTTGAATTCATTTTTCGCTGATTGATGTTAACCCCTAAATCCACCAATTTGCTCGGATTAACGGATGGAGATGTTTGTAACTAGCTCAAAGAAGAATGCGGTGCTGACGTACCAACCGGCTGCTGATCCCTTTTCTGACAGCCAGGAGGAATTCGCCATGCTATGCTATTCAATCGAGATGGTAGCCCCCGACCAAGTACGAAGGCGACGCGTCCTCCTAGTCGAGGATGATGATATCCTGCGCAAGAACTATGAGACGCTGCTCAGTTCGCACCATCTGACGATACACACTTGTGCTACGAAATCTGACGCACTAGCCGCCTTCGATCACGAGATGTTCGATGTAGTCATTTTGGATGTCACGTTAGGCGGCGAGTACGAGGCCGGCTTTGACCTTTGCCAGAGGTTTCGGGAAAAGCAAAAGTTCATCCCGATCATCTTTTTAACCGAACGGGACGAGGACGCAGACAGAATTAGCGGTTTACGACTTGGTGCTGATGACTACCTCAGCAAAACAATCTCCAGCACGTATCTGGTGGCGCGAATTAATGCTCTTATCAGGCGCGTTGAGACATTGCTTAGTGGTGCAGTAGAGGCGGCAAGTGCGGCTTCAGCAAAAGTTGGCTCGCGGCTGACGATCGATGAGCGGCTTTCGCGTGCCTACTGGCTTGGTTCCCCTCTTGACCTCTCTCTGACCCAGTTTTGGATATTAAAGGACTTGGTCACACACGCTGGTGATGTTCGTTCAACTACCGATTTGATGCACGCAGCGAATATTACTGTGCAGCCGAACACGATTGTGGTGCATATAAAATCAATTCGGGAAGCGATCCAAAAAATAACCCCCGATTTTGCGTGCATCAAATCCGAGCGAGCGAGGGGGTATCGGTGGGTTGACATTGCTTAGGCTCAAAGTGGCAGGAAGATTGATGCCTCAACGCCTGATCCATCATCTAGATTGGAAATGATGGCCTTACCGCCGTGATGCTCGGCAACTAGGCGGACAAGATATAGTCCAAGTCCCTGATGTTCACTTGATGGGCCGGATCGAGTGGATGCAAATGGTCCAAATAACATTTCGGTATCGTATTGGATTATAGGACCCTTGTTGCGGACCTTGATAACCGCGTGTACTCCATCTCGCTCAAGGACGACTTGAATGATGCTTTCTTCGTCTGCAAATGAGGCCGCATTGGCTAAGAGATTGCTAACCGCTTCTTTGAGAAGTGTCGGATCAGCGCTTACATAAAGTGGCTCTTTGTCTGGGAGTTGAAGTCGAAAATCTATTCCAGAATGAGTCTGTCGATAACTGCCGATTAGCTCGCCTAGCAGTCGTGGAAGGTCAATCGGCTGCGCTTGACCTTGACGAACAAACGCCTCGGCATCGGTGGCCCGGCTGGCGCGCTCGATCAAGTTCCAAACGTGTCGAACTCCCTGTGATGCGCTCGCTATGTATGGCTTGAGCTGATCGTCATGGGAGGTTAGGTGAATTAGCTCGACGCTGGAATTTATCTGCGCGACTGGTTGACGCACCTCGTGCCTTAGAAACCCGGCAAGCTGCCGGAGCCAAGAGATGTAACGTGCGTCTGCCTGATGTTGCTTCGCTAGTGCTTCACGCTCTCTGTTAAGCTCTCTAAGCAGCCGCGCGTTCTCGATAGCGATGGCCGCTTGATCGGCGAAGGTCGACAACAACGCGATGTGCTTTTGCTCGAATGGCCGCACTTCCGTACGACGTATTGTAATGGCGCCGAGCGCCCGCCCTTCACGGATTAGCGGCACGCCGAGAATAGTACGATGGCCAAATTTTTGCCCGTACGCTCGCCCTAGAGCAAATCCGTTGCCCGCGTGCTGCACATCGGGAACATGGATAGGCTCCATGTCCACGACAGTTCGTCCCGCGATCGTGGAGCGGTCCAACGGGAACGGCTCGTCGACAGGCCGTCCGACTTCGCCGAAACCCGCGACAATCCGCAAAGCGTCACCGTCAACAATGAAGATCTCGGTATACTGCGCCTCGCAGATGCGAGCCGCGTGCTCGGCCACCGAATTGAGCACCGGCTGCACGTCGTCGGGCGAATTCGAGATCACACGCAGAATTCCGCTGATCGCGGTCTGCTGCTCGAGCGACTCGCTCAGTTCATGCGTACGCTGCTCGACTTTCTTTTCCAGGTCGGCGTAGGATTCCTGCAGCTTGCCGGCCATGTCGTTGAACTGATTGGCCAGCGCTTCGACCTCATCGCCGCTCTTGATCGTGATGCGTTGGCCGAGATCGCCGCTGCCGATGCGCGCCGCACCCGCCCGCAGCGCCTGGATCGGTACCGCCATCCGTCCCGCCAGGAACATGCCGGCGATGAAGGCGAGCGCCAGCGCGCCGAGGAGGACATAGCCCATGCGCTTGAGCGACTGATAAAGCGGCGCGTAGGCTTCTTCGATCGGGGTCTCGACAAAGACGAACCAGCCGGGCGGATTGACCGGCGCGTAGGCGGTCAGCACCTTATGCCCACCGATGTCATCAGCTTCCTGCACGGCCTCGGTCGCGGAGCCCGCGCGCGCGCCGCGGACCTGCGCCAGTCGCGACATGTCAGTGTTGCGCAACACCAGGTTGATATCGGGATGCGCAATTAGCCGGCCGGTGGAATCGACCACATAAGCGCGGCCGTGCGCGCCGACCTTGATCTTCGAAACCACATCCCAGATCAGCTTGAGATTGACCTGCGCGATGCTCACACCGGTGTCACGCCGGGTGCCGGCGAGCGACAACGTCATGTACGGCTCGGATTCCCGGTGAAAGTAAACCGGGCCGTAATACACCTCGTGCGCCACGGCTTGGGTGAATTCCGGCTTATGCGAGTAGTCGATGCCGCTGCCGACTACGTCCATTGTCAGCCGTGAAACCTTGAGCTGCTCGTGACTCGCAGCATCGATTTGAGCAAGCTCGGTGATCGCCGGTACTTGGCGCAAAAGCCGCAACGCATCGAAACGGCGCTGATCGAGCGTACCGTCGGTCCACGGCAGCTGCGTGGTCCAGCCGACCTGGCTTTCGATTTGGGTAATGAACTCCTCGATCTTGTCGGCGGCGGCAACGGCCTGCTGTTGTTGGATGCTGATCAAGGAGCTCTTGTGCTCTTGATACGAAAATAAGACTTCGAATCCGCCATTGGCGACCAGCGCCAGCACGACCACGGTGACGAACAAAAGGGTGTATTTGAAGAACAACCGGCTGCGCACGATCGAGGCGCCGACGCCCGAAGGCGGCACGCCGGAACGATCCGTCATATCGGCTTTAAGTCCGCCGCTTTTTTGGTCAACGTCGGCTTTCATCGCATGCGGTTGTCTTCAGCGCGGGGCGGTATTCGCTGCCGCGCGCCATTTCTGCAACACGCCACGCATTGCTTAATCTAAATCGCCGCGACATTCCCAATATCTAAGAGACACCCAAGCCGGTCTAACTGGCTGGTCTTTTAGTGGGCTAGGTATATTAAGATTGTTAGGTGCTATTGGGCTATCATTCATACAGGAATGAAAATGCCCAATATCCATTGCTGATACGGGGCTTTGTAGCTCCTTAACAGACTGCTTATTGGCTGTTCTAATACTCGCAAGCGAGGCTGAGCAGAAACCGACAAGCAACCCAATCAGCAGAGCTATGGTCGCTAAAAGCGGACGTCTCATTCGATTACCTCGTCAGCGATCGAAAGTACGTCTGGCCGCACGTCGATGCCGAGCGCGCGCGCCGTTTGATGGTTGATGGCGAACAGGAACTTGGTTGACTGTACGACCGCCAGGTCGGCGGGCTTGGCGCCCTTGAGGATTCTGCCGGTATAGACGCCGACTTGACGATACGTGTCCGCGAGATCGGTTCCGTAGCTCATTAGTCCGCCCGCCGCGACAAAATCACGGTTCCAATAAGCCGCCGGAACCTTGTCACGGGCAGTCAAGGTGGCAAATTGCCCGGAGCGGCTGCTAAAAAATCCGTCGGGAACGACGAAGAGGGCGTCGGGGCGCTCGCTCGCAAATGTGGCAAAGGCCGCATCAATCTCGCCGATTGTCGTGGCGTGGAGGATTTGGACCGTTAGACCGAGGGCTGGGGCTGTTTCATTGATTGCGCGTATCGTGGCGTCTGAGACGGACCTATTGGCCGGATTGGCGAGCACAGCAAGCCGTACCGCTTTCGGTACCAGATCGTGCAAAAGCCGCAGTGCTTTGGGCACCACTTCCTGACCGAAAAAATTGACGCCAGTCGCATTGCCGCCAGGCCGGGCGAGGCTGGCGACAAGGCCGAGCCGGACCGGGTCTTCGCCAACACCGAAAACGATCGGGATCGTTCCTGTTGCAGCTTTGGCTGCAAGTGCGGCTGGGTGGCTGCCGGGCGTGGCGATTACAGCCACTTGTCGACGGACCAGATCGGCCATCAGGTCCCGCAGGCGACCGTATTGGCCCTCAAGCCAATGGTACTCCACCGTCACGTTCTGGCCTTCGACGTAGCCAGCTTCCTTTAGACCTTGACGGAACGCGACCACGTAATGCGCTGAGCTATCGGCCGACCTGCCGCTAACGAACCCGACCACCGGCAGTGCCTGCTGTTGCGCCCACACTGCGCACGGCCAAGAGGCCACCGCGCCGCCGAGTGCAACTACAACGAAGTCTCGCCGCCTCATGGAGCCTTCCCCTACGCCGAGAAAAACAATCTACCATATCGTTGATCGGGTGCGGCGGCTTTGTTGCG